>ERZ773116.2349-NODE-2349-length-15385-cov-4.420548_pt1 | contig 15385 bp, 14 predicted proteins | sample MGYA00580563_ERZ773116 | MGnify/ENA primary metagenome ERZ773116 (study PRJEB29015, sample SAMEA2737864) | human gut metagenome | biome: human gut; feature: human-associated habitat; material: faeces | place: China | collected 2012 ... | reverse complement strand
ACCGGCTCGGTCGGTGCAAAAGATGTGTAAGGGGGCAGACGGTTGATGATGACGATCCTGATCGTCTTCGCTGCCGCGGCGCAGGCATACCTGCTGGGCAGCATCGACACCGGCATCCTGGTCAGTAAGTACCTCTACCACGATGATGTCCGCAACTACGGCAGCGGTGCCGCCGGCATGACCAATATGCTGCGCACATTTGGCAAAAAAGCCGCAGCCCTGACCGCTGCGGGAGATGTGCTCAAGGGCGTGGCGGCGGTCTGCATCGGCCGGTGGCTGTTTGGCTTCCTGCCCGAAAACGCAGCCGTTTCGCCCTACCTCGGCGTTTATCTGACCGCCATCCTGGCCGTGGTCGGTCACCTGAAGCCTCTCTACTTTGGCTTCAAGGGTGGCAAGGGTGTGCTGGTGGCGGGTGGTGCCATTCTGGCCATCCAGCCGGTGCTGCTGCCGTTTCTGGCCATTATCTTTCTGGTGTGCCTGATCCCCACCGGCATGGTGTCGCTGGGCAGCGTGGCCATGGCAGCACTCTACCCGGTGCTGACCATCATTTACGGTTCCCTGCAGGGCTATGCCGCCGGTGATATGCTGGTGTGCGCCATTGGCTCCGGCTTTATGTCCGGCATGGTGATCTATATGCACCGCGCCAATATCCAGCGCATCCGTGAGGGCAAAGAGTACCGCTTCGGAAAGCACAATAAAAAATAAAAGCATTATAAAATGCCCCGCAGCCTGCTGGTTTTCCGGCAGTGCTGCGGGGCATTTTTGTTTATGTTATTTTGGTTCCGGGGCGGCCTGCTCAAAATCGTACTCGTCAAAAGTCTCTTCTTCGGAAGGAATGGCCTCGGCCACCTCGGCCTTGGCGCGCTCCTTCAGGCGGGAGAGAAACGCATCGGCGGGGATGCCGCTCTGGCGAGGTGAAAGATCCGGTGCCGGATGGCCGTCCGGCAGGTGGGCACCAAAGGCCGGCACAAAGAAGAACTTGCGCACAATGAAGATCAGGGCGATGGCTCCCACGCTGAGCAGGTTTTCTACTGCCGAGTCATGGCCCACTACCAGATGACGGGCAATGGCGTAGAGCAGCACTTCCAGACTGCTGCCGGGGCTGTGCTTGGCCAGCATTTTGATGAACTCGATGCCGATCACGATGTCAAGGCTCCGCTCCAGAAAAATGCGGATCTCCACTTCGTTGCCGTCAAACAGCAGGCCGGGCATCCACTTGATGAGCGGCACAGCGCTGAGCAGCAGGCCGATGAGCACAAGGCCGGAGAGCAAAATTTCCAGCAGACTGGACGCCTGAATGATGCGGTTGCGCAGCTGGGTGCGCCAGCGGCTTTCCACATGGGAGGAGGAATTGTCCATATTGAGCCTTCCTTTGCAAAAAAAGTTTCAACATTCATGTGTAATATTGTAACAGAAATGCAGAAAGCTGTCAATTGCTGGAAGATCAGACGGCACTGTTCGCTGCAGTGGCGGGTGCCACCGCTACATAGCCGGATTTTTTGATGCAGTCCTGTCCGGCGGCGGTATCCAGCCAGTCGTAAAGCTGGCGTTCCGGGCTGTCGGCGGCAGCGTCCGCATGGAGAACGGCATAGAACTCGTTGCACAGCGGGTAGCTTTCGCTGGCGATGGTGTCGTTGGAAGGGGTCACGCCGTCCACGGCCAGCAGACGCAGGCCGGGCTGGGAGTACATCTGGTCGATGTAGTAGTAGACCGAGAAGCCGATGGCATTGGCGCTGTTGTTGTAGGCGGCGATGCTGTCCACCAGCTCACCCATGGCAGCGGGAGCCAGCTCGGTGGGCGGGTCCATCAGTTCGCCGCCCTGAATGAGCAGCTTGCGGAACAGGGTCTGGCTGCCGGAGTCTTCGCCCCGCTGGAAGGGCACGATGGCAAGATCCTCGCCGCCCACTTCCTTCCAGTTGGTGATCTTACCGGCATAGATATCCTTCAGCTGCTGCCGGGTCAGGCTCTTGACCGGATTGTTCTCGTTCACGATGAACACCAGTGCGTCCCGGCCAATGGGTTTCTGTTCCAGCTGGGCGTTTGCTTCTTTCAGCTCTTCCTTTACGTAGTCCGGCGCTTCGTAGACCACCAGCATCCTGGCAGTGTACTCCTCATCCGGGTACAGGCCGAAGTTTTCCCACGCATAGGCCGTGGTGCTGACCGAAATGCCGCTCTGGGCTACTTCCAGATCGATGCCGGTGGTATCGGCCATCATCTGGGCCATCAGCGGGATGCAGGCAGTGCTGCCATCCAGCTTGGGAAAATCTTCCACGGTAAACAGCCCGATGGGTTCAAGCTCGCTCACGGAAGAAGCGGGTGCTTCCGGCGAGGTGGAAGCGCTGCTGGCGGGGGTGTCATCCCCCTTGCAGGCAGTGAGAATGCCTGCGGCAGAGCAGGCGGCAAGGCCAAGCAGAAAGCTGCGGCGGGAAATTTTAGCATTTTTCATAAGGCGTTCCTCCTATTGGGTCAGTAGCCCATTTCATCGTCGGCGTTGATGGAAGAGAAGATGCTTTGGCAGTAAAGCCATTTGCCGTTCGTGTCCATCCAGCCGTAGTAAAAGCCGCGTTTTGCAACGAACACGTGTTCTGGCAGCTGGTTCAGGCTGTTGTCGTAGTAGCTGTAGCAGCTGCCAAGGCCATAGAACACAATGTTGCCGTTTTCATCCAGCACGTCACACATTGAGCCGTTGCTGCTGGGCGCATTGGCGTTGCCACAGTACAGCGGCCTGCCCTCCGGTGTGGTGATGAGATAGTTCAGGGCATAATACTTGTCCTGCAGATGGGTCAGGTCGGAGACAAGGCCCTCGGGGCCGTACACGCGGGTGGCGGTGGTCTCAAAGTTATCGTTATCCCGCAGCTCCAGCCAGACGTAGCCGTCACCCTTGTTATCCATCATCACGCTTTGCTGGCCCTCCACTGGCTCCACGGTGGTATCGGTGATCAAATCGCCGGTTTCGGTGTTGAACACCTTCAACCGTCCGTCCTCATAGTAAAGGGCGATGGTGTCGCTCATGACGCTGGAAGCGTACAGCGGTGTCACCTCACCGGTAACAAGGTCGTGCAGATCATAGCCGAAGTCGCCGCTCGTGCGCCATGTGACCACATAGCCCGGGAAATAGCTGCTGGGCTGGTCGTCGAAGGTGCCAATGAGGGTGCGGTCCACGGTGGCGAGATCCCGCAGCTCGTAGCGGCCATCGCTGGTCTCGAAGCAGGCGGTGCCGCTGCCGCATACCTGTCGGAAGCCGGTGAAGCCTTCGCCGGTGGCGGGGTTATAGAGCGTTTCGTCCGTTGGTTCGCCGCTGGCGTGGCAGGTGTCCAGCTCTATCCAGTCGCTCAGAACGTCCGGTGCATAGGAAAGGCTCAGGGCAGTAGTGGCATCTGCGCCGTAAGTCTGTGTACCGTCCTTCGTCTGTATAATGACCCAGCTGTGCAGGGCGGGTTCATCGTCCCATGCGTCCTCGGCAAGGTCTGCTGGGCGGGCATAGCAGGTGAACACCAGCCTGTCCCCGCACACGATGCAGCGGTATGCGCCATCCGGCACGGGCAGACGTTCGCCGGTGGAAAGGTCGATCACCTGACAGGTGCCGTAATCGTCGTAGCCGTTTTCGTAGCTGCCGTTCACGGCGTGGGCTTCCTGCAGCACCAGCAGACCGTTCTGCATGGAGGCGTTCTGCTCCCCCTCAAAGGTCATGACTTCATTGCCGTCTTTGTCAAACAGGCCGCTGCGCCGTCCGCAATAAGCGTCCGGGTCGGCCCAGGTGCGGAACCAGTAGTTGGTCTCACCGGTCACGGTGTCCTGCAGAAGGTTCACGTTCTCGCTGCGGAAGGACTGGTACAGCACCTTGCTGCCGCACAGAACGGTGCAGGCACCGCCGGAATTGTCGTAACCGTAAAGCATCCGCAGCTTTCCGTCGTCCAGCCGGGAGCTGTCGTAAAGCGGATCCCCGTGTGCATCGGTGGGCACTGAGGAAGCAGGAGCAGCAGGCTTGCCGGAAGCGGGCGGCAGCACGCTGCAGCTGCAGCCAAGGGCAAGGCACAGGGCAGCGCATACAGCAGCGCTGCCTATGCGGCAAACGTTACGCTTCATAAAGATCACTCCTTACAGTATGGAAAGGAACAAAGTTTAAAAGAAAGCCGGAAAGGTTTTCCAGTTCAATTATAATACGAAACAGCCGCGCATTCCATTGCAGGAAAACGCGGCTGTTGATTACAGTTTTATGACAGACTTTCAGGACTGTGCTTTGGCTTTTTCAGCATCGTCCATCCGGTCCAGCTGCTTGAGGAAGGCCAGCAGGAACGGCAGGGAAACAATAAAGGTGAGCGCATCCGCAATGGGCTGGCAGATCTCTACGCCTACAAGGCCGAAAGTGCGGGGCAGAATGAGGATGAGCGGGATAAAGAACACGCCCTGACGGCAGCAGGCCAGAAAGGTGGCGCGTCCGGCTTTGCCCACGCTCTGGAAGGTCATGTTTGCCACCACAATGACCGGCTGCAGCAGAATGGCAAGGCACTGATAGTGGAAGGCGGGCAGCGCCACGGCGGTAACTTCCGGGTCGTCGCGGAACAGGCGGATGAGGGCATCGCTGTTGACCCAGCACAGGCTCACCAGCACCACCAGCATACAAAAGGCTGCACCCATGGTGAAGATGGCCGCCTGCCGCACCCGGCGGAACTTGCGTGCACCATAGTTGAAGGCAGCTACCGGCTGCAGGCCCTGTCCTACGCCGATGGCGACCGAAATGATGAACATGAAAATGCGGGAAACGATGCTCATGCCGGCCACAGCGGCATCGCCGTAGCTGCGGGCGGCAATGTTCAGCAGCATGCCGCCGATGCTCTGCAGGCCCTGACGGCCAAAGCTGGGCGCGCCGCCCACCAGGATCAGGCCGAACTCCCGCGCTTCACGGGTGACGGCAGCAATACGGAACTGACTGACGGTTTTGCCCCGCAGGAACATGGACAGCAGGATGCAGAAGCTGATGCTTTGGCTGAGAGCCGTAGCAATGCCTGCACCGGCGGTGCCAAGGCTCAAGCCGAACATAAAGATGGGGTCCAGCACAATGTTCAGCACGCCGCCGGTCACAAGGCCGATCATGGCAAAGTTCGCCTTGCCCTCATAGCGCAGGATGTTGTTCATCACAAGGCTGGAGATCATAAGCGGGGCTGCAATGAGGATGGGCCGTGCATAAGCGCAGGCGTGGGGCAGAATGGTCTCGGTGCTGCCCAGCAGCATCATGAAGCTGGGCAGAGTGGCAAGGCCCACAACGGCCAGCACCACGCCAGCGGCCAGAGCAGTAAAAAAGCTGGTGGAAGCAAAGCGGGTGGCGGCATCGGTGTTCCGGCTGCCAAGGCTGCGGCTGATGATGGTGCCGGAGCCGTGGCCCAGTGTAAAGCCAAGCGCCTGAATAATGGCCATCAGGCTGGAAACAATGCCCACCGCACCGGAAGCGCTGGTGGAGATCTGGCCCACAAAAAAGGTATCGGCCAAGTTGTAGATGCTGGTGATGAGCATACTTAAAATGGTAGGGGCGGCAAGACCGAGGATCAGCTTTGGAATGGGTGTCTCGGTCATTTTTTTGTATTGCTGAATGTTGAGCTCGTCTGCTGACATGAAAGAACCTCCTTTTATCATAAGGAATAGGTCAAGAAAAGCCGCCCAGCAGCAGAGCGGCGGATAATTTGAATGTGTGCACGGGATGCACGTTCCATAGTATAACGCAGCTGCGGCAAAAAGTCGAGAGCCGAACCGGTACAGAATGGTGCCTGAAATGCCCATGGAGCGGGAGAAAAACGGACGGAAAGCTTGACTGTTTTTGTCTGTTTTGCTAAAGGCTGGTCGAATTGCTTGTAGAAAATCACGATATGTGGTATCATTTACCATAAGGGAAACAAAAGAGCCTGTGCATCTGTACAGGCTGCATACAAAATACAAGTGGCAGCCGCGGGCAGAGCCGGGCGGCTGCGATCCATAGGAGGAACAAACCATGAAAACTGTTGCACAGACCGTGATCGAAGCCGATCACTTTTACACCATTGCCGCGCACACCGGCAACGTCATTCAGGCCGTGGAGGGCACCAAGGAAGCCGGTACCGTCCGTCTGGGCAAGTACGAGCATAAGCCTGAGCAGGAGTGGAGCTTTATCCGCGTGGGTGACGGCGTTTACCGCATCCGCAACCGCGCATCCGGCAAGCTGCTGGACCTGACCATGACCGGCACCGCCAACGGCACCTGGCTGCACCTGTGGGAGGATGTGGGCGGCACCTCTCAGATGTGGACTGTTCAGCCCACCCCGGAAGGAACTGTGCGCCTGCGCTCTTCCTGGGCCGGCGGCAAGTGCGTGGACACCGTTGGCATGGGCGCTGCGGTTGGCACCGTGCTGCAGATCTGGCAGGAGGTGTCCGGCGCAGATGACCAGCTGTGGACCATTGCCGAGGTGAAGGAGCGCGCAAAGCGTGCCGCAAAGAAGGCCGAGGCGCCTGCTGTGGAGGCTGCCGCTGAAGCTGCACCCGCTGCAGAAAAGGCACCGGCCAAGAAGACTGCGGCCCGCAAGCCCCGCACCACCAAAAAGGCGGCTGCCGCCAAGGCAGAAGCTGCAGAAGAGGGAAAGGCAGAAACCGCAGCACCGGCAGAAAAGCCCGCAAAGCCTGCCCGTAAGACTGCCGCAAAAAAGACCGCCGCCAAGGCTGCCGAAAAAGCAGAGCCTGCAAAGGCAGAAGTACCTACAGAGGAAAAGCCTGCTGCGGAGAAGCCCAAGCGCAAGTGCGCACCCCGCAAGAAGAAGGAGACGGTCTGATCTCGTTCTGTTGATTTGTTAAAATGAAAGCGCCCGCCGGAGGTCCAGCCCTGCCCGGCGGGCGCTTTTGGTTATTCTGGAAGCTGCTTTAAAACAAAGCGGTTTTTATCAAATTCCAGCAAACCTTCGTCCCGCATTTTGCACAGCTCTTTGGAGAGGGCGCTGCGGTCCAGATTGAGGTAGTCGGCCATCTGCTGGCGGTTGAAGGGCACCTCGAACTCCATCCTGCCGCAGCGTGCTGCCTGTGCGGAAAAATAGGTCAGCAGCCGTCCGCGCACAGTCTTGGGCGTTGTGCAGAAGATGCGCTGCGAAAGGCTGAGGTTCTTGCGCATGGACACCGCCAGCAGGCGGCGCAGCAGCTTGTCTTTCAGCGCTGGCTCGATCCGCGCATCGGTAAGGGCGGCAGTGTGCAGGAACAGTATTTCGCAATGTTCGGCCGCAACAGCATCCACCATCAAGGCCTCGCCGCAAAAGGCGTAGGTCTCGGCAAAGGCCTGCCCGGCACCTACGCTGCTCAGGATGCTTTTGGTGCCCCAGAGATCCAGATTTTCAATGTGCACGGAACCACGCAGCACAATGCCGATCTCCCGCACGCAGCTTCCGGCGTGGAAGATGACCTCGTGCTTTGCAAACTGCCGGGTGCGCAGGTGCCCGGCAGCGGCAAGGGTATCCAGCTCGGCTTCTGAAAGATCCTGAAACAGGGGCGACGCGATCTTTTTCATAAAAATCCTCTTTCTGTGGTTATAACAACCGAAAGCACGGTCTGATTATAGTATACTCAGAACATCAAAGCAAGGAGGATTTTTCCATGATCCGCAAAATCATTCATATAGACGAAGAAAAATGCAACGGCTGCGGTGCCTGTGTCACCGCCTGCCACGAGGGTGCCATCGGCCTTGTGAACGGCAAGGCCAAGCTGATGCGGGACGACTACTGCGACGGCTTTGGCGACTGCCTGCCCGGATGCCCCACCGGTGCCATCACCTTTACCGAGCGCGAAGCCGCCGCTTATGACGAGCAGGCTGTGCTGGAAAACAAGCAGAAAAAGGCCGCTGCCGCCCAGCAGCAGGCACAGCCCGCCGCACCGGCGTTCCATGGCTGCCCGGGCAGCATGATGAAACAGTTCCACCGTGAGCAGACCGCACCTGCCGCAGCCGCAGTGCCCATGCAGTCCCAGCTGGCACAGTGGCCTTGCCAGATCAAGCTGGTGCCGGTGAACGCGCCCTACTTTGACGGTGCCAAGCTGCTGATCGCCGCCGACTGCACCGCCTATGCCTACGCCAATATCCACGAGGAGTTCATGAGGGGCCATGTGACCATCATCGGCTGCCCGAAGCTGGATGCTGTGGATTACAGCGAAAAGCTGACCGAGATCATCCGCAGCAATGATATCAAGAGCGTGACCGTGCTGCGCATGGAGGTGCCCTGCTGCGGCGGGCTGGAGCACGCTGCCATCACTGCTCTGAAGAACAGCGGCAAGTTCATCCCGTGGAATGTAGTCACCTTCTCCACCGATGGCCGCATCCTCGACCGGTAAAATGACAGAACAAAAGCCAGAAACGACTGTTGCCGTTTCTGGCTTTTGATGTTTGCGGAAAGATCAGCCCGCGTTCTGTACGCTGTTGGCAGCGGTCTGCACGAACTGCAGCACGCTCTGGATGGTATCGCGGATCTGCACCAGCGTCTGGATGTCTTCGTCCTTCATGCGGGATGTGGGCGCAGTGAGCACCACGGTCTGGGCACTCACGGTGCCAGTGAGCTGGATGCTGACCCCGTGTTCCGGGATGGTGAGCAGGATGTGCACCGGGATGGCATCCGCAAAGAACCTGCTCTTTTCCAGCCCGATAACAAGTACCGGTGCATTGGCGCTGGCATCACCGGTATCCAGCTGAAAATAAAGGTAGCCGTCCTTTGCGTTTTCCGGCTGTACGCGCTGCAGCTTTTTCTGCGGCAGCTCAAACTCGGTCATGTCCTGCAGGCTGGTGGCTGTGGTGTCCACACCCAGCAGGCTTGCCAGCTGGGCCTGCGAGATATAACTGCCAAGGCTCCAGTCCGGCAGCAGAAGGCTCGCCAGCGGGTAGCTGCCGGTGATGGAAGAGCGGATATTTTTGTACAGCTGCCCGACATCGTATAAGGTCTCGCTGCTGCTGATATACACCCGGGTGAGCGGGCCTGCCGGGATAACGGCATCCGGGGCCGAGATGCTCAGCTGCAGTGCGTCCGGCGCATACAGGCCGTTGACGGTGCCCTTGGTGGAGCCTGTCTTTTGCAGGATGGTGTAAAGGGCAGGGGAATCAGCTGTGGATGTGATCTCATAATCAAAGGTAAAGGCCGCGCCTGCCTGCAGCGCTTTCACCCGGCGGGCTACCAGACTGTACCCGGTTGCAGCGGCCACGACTGCAAGCAGTACAAGAATGAGCACTGCGATCAGGACCACATAGCCCGCGCCGTGCTTTTTCCGTTTGGAAGATGCCATAAAAAATCCTCCCTCAGATGTTTTATTCAGCATAGCGGAACAGCGGACAAAAGTCAAGGCAGAACAGAGAAACGCTGAAAAAACAAAAAATCCGAAACCGTAAGGTTTCGGATTTCTGGCGGAAAGATGGGGATTCGAACCCCAGAACGCTTTTGACACGTTACACGATTTCCAGTCGTGCGCCTTAGACCAACTCAGCCATCTTTCCATATTCGGTTCTGCGTTTTGGGCCGTGGCCCTCAGCGCTCCACTATAATACCTGAAAGAAGCACTTTTGTCAAGGATTTTTTCGAAAAAATTTCAGAAAATCAAAAAATGACACAGGCTCGAAGAAGAAATTCTGAAGGAAATGCCGCTGCCCGATAAATCCTCTTGACGCAAGCCCCAAACAGGACTATGATGAGGGCAGAGAGTGTGCGAAATGGGAAATTTCGCAGGGATTGGAATGGAAATAGGAGGATGATCACAATGAATTATTCAGACGTTTTGAGCAATGCCCGGCAGAACATCGGCAAGTATTGCAAGGCCTGCCCGGTGTGCAACGGCGTGGCCTGCAAAAACCAGATCCCCGGCCCCGGTGCCAAGGGCGTGGGCGATACGGCCATCCGCAATTATAATAAGTGGGCCGAGATCCGCGTGAACATGGACACCCTGTGCGAGGGCGGCACCCCGGACACCCATATTGAGCTGTTTGGCAAGAGCTTCAAGTACCCGTTCTTTGCAGGCCCGGTGGGTGCTGTGAACCTGCACTACTCCGAAGCCTACAACAATCTTGATATTTATCAGGTGAATACCACATATTATTCCGCTCTTGGCAATAATGACAGTGCATATCTTCTTGCAAGAGCGATACAGTTTTTTGCACCGGGCATACCGCAGGTGTACTATGTGGGAATGTTAGCGGGCGAAAATGACATTGAGCTTATGGAGCGCACCAAAAACGGACGTGACATAAACCGTCATTATTATACCACTGAGGATATTGATAAGGAGCAGTCAAGACCCGTTGTGAAGAAGCTGAAAGAACTTATGGAGCTTCGCAATTCTCACTCTGCATTCGGTCTCGAGGGCAGCATAGACGTTGAAACAAACGGAGACAGACTCAGGATAACAAGAAGCTGCTCAGGCGCTTCCATAACTCTTAATGCAAACCTTACCACTTACGAATTTGATATAAAGGAATAATAAACATGGCTATTTTTATAAATGCAAAAACAGGACTGTTCCGAATAGTTACCGAAAATACGGAATATCAGATGAAAGCCGATAAATACGGCGTGTTAAAGCATCTGTGGTACGGTGAAAAAACAGGCTGTAATATGGAATATCTTCTTGATTATCCCGATGTGGGTTTTTCGGGAAATATCTATGATGCGGGAAATGACCGCACATATTCTCTTGATACACTGCCTCTTGAATATGCCTGCGACGGTGTGGGAGATTATCGTATAACGGCAGCGGCAACCGTTCATTCCGACGGCAGCTGCGCTCTTGACCTGAGATACAAGAGTTACAGTATATCAAAAGGAAAGTACAGTATAAAGGGACTTCCCGCTGTCTATGCAGATGATGATGCGGAAACCCTGGAGATAGTTTTGCAGGATAAATATTCCGATATTGAAGTAACTCTCAGATACGGAGTTCTCCCGAAGCTTGATATCATCACAAGATGTGCTTCAATAGCGAATAAGGGCAGCGAGACTGTTATACTTACAAAAGCGGCAAGCCTTTGCCTTGATATTCCCATGGGAAAATGGGAGTGGGTGCATTTCCACGGCAGACACACCATGGAACGTGTAGCAGAGCGTTCCGAGCTTATTCATGGAATACAGGAAAGCTCAAGCAAAAGGGGAACATCAAGCCATCATCAGAATCCCTCTGTGCTGCTTTGTTCCCACGACTGCACAGAAATTGCGGGCAGCTGTATAGGTGTATTGCTTGCATACAGCGGCAGCTTCAAGACACAGATCGAGCTTGATCAGCAGGAGCAGGTTCGCCTTGTAATGGGAATAAACCCTGAGCTTTTCCGCTGGGAGCTTAAACCGTCAGAGGTGTTTGATACTCCCGAGGCAATAATGTCATACAGCGGCAGCGGAACGGAAAAGCTGTCCCACAATTTCCACAAGGTCATAAGAGAACACGTTTGCAGAGGAAAATACAAGCTTGCTGAGCGTCCAGTTCTCATAAACAACTGGGAAGCTACCTATTTTGATTTCAACGAGGAAAAAATACTGAATATCGCAAAGCAGGCAGCGGCTCTCGGAGTGGATATGCTTGTGCTTGATGACGGCTGGTTCGGCAAGAGAAACGATGACTGTTCGGGACTTGGGGACTGGTTTGTCAACGAAGAAAAGCTGAACGGCGGTCTTGGAAAGCTTACGGAAAAAATCAAATCTCTCGGAATGAAATTCGGTCTGTGGTTTGAGCCTGAAATGGTTTCCGAGGACAGTGAATTGTACCGCAGTCACCCCGATTGGGCAATAAAAATCCCGTCAAGGAATCCTGTGAGAAGCCGTTATCAGCTGGTGCTTGATATGACAAATCCCGAGGTCAGGGACTATCTTTTCGGCGCAATTAGTGACATTCTGAAAAATGCGGATATTTCCTATATAAAATGGGATATGAACCGCAGTATCTGCGATTGGTACACGCCTTGCCTTTCGGCGGAAAATCAAGGCGAAATGCCCCACAGATACGTTCTCGGACTTTATGAGCTGCTTGAAAGGCTTACCGCAGAATTTCCCGATGTTCTTTTCGAGGGCTGCAGCGGAGGCGGCGGACGGTTTGATGCAGGTATGCTGTACTATTGTCCGCAGATATGGTGCAGTGATGATACCGATGCTTATGAGCGCACAAAAATACAGTACGGCACATCATTTTTCTATCCCGTATCCGCAGTGGGTTCTCATGTTTCCGCAGTGCCAAATCACCAGACGGGCAGGATTACGCCTATGGAAACAAGAGCCGTTACTGCTATGGCAGGCAGCTTCGGCTATGAGCTTGATCTGAACACCCTTTCCGAAAATGAAAAGGAAGAGGTAAAGGAGCAGATAGCACGCTTTAAAGAGAATGGTCCCCTTATCCACAACGGGCTGTATTATCGTCTCAGCGACCCTATGACCGATAAATTTGCCGTATGGGAGTTTGCTTCGGAGGACGGAAGAGAAGCACTGGTGCATGGTGTTATCTTCCGAACAGAGCCTAACTGTACACAGTATTGTATCAAGCTGCGGGGACTTCTTCCCGATACCGATTATCGCCTTGCGGAGAACGGAGAGGTGTATAAGGGAAGTGCTTTGATGAACGGCGGTATTTTACTGCCTAAGTCATGGGGAGATTATGCGCCTGTTGAGATGCACTTTATTGCCGAAGCGTAACAGGAGGATAAATTCAGCCAAGATGTAAACTATGTTTGGAAAGGCAGAATAGCAAAGGATTTGAAATGGACTTATGAATCTGATTATGGAACACTGGATATCACAATAAATCGTTCCAAACCGGAAAAAGATCCAAAGGATATTGCTGCTGCAAAACGGAAAAGACAACTTCGTATCCCAAATGCCAGCTTTGTCCGGAAAATGCAGGATTTGCAGGTAACTTAAATCATCCTGCAAGACAAAATCTTCGTCCCATTCCGCTGAATATCAATGGAGAAACATGGGAGCTGCAATACTCTCCGTATGGTTATTACAACGAGCATTGCATAGTATTCAATGAATTGCATGCGGCGATGAAAATTGACGAGATTGTATTTGAAAAGCTGTTTGATGTACTGGATTATCTCCCACACTATTTTGTGGGTTCAAATGCAGATCTTCCAATCGTGGGCGGTTCTATCCTCAGTCACGAACATTTTCAGGGCGGAAGATATACATTTGCAATGGAAAAAGCGAGTATAGAAGAGTATTTTACTCTTCCGTACTTTCTTGATGTACAGGCAGGAATTGTCAAATGGCCTATGTCCGTTATTCGGCTGAAATCCAAAAACAGGAGTGCTCTTTCAGCAGCATGCAGCTATATTTTGAAAAAATGGCGATCATATACAGATGAAAGTGTTGACATATTGGCAGAAACAGAAGGCATTCCTCATAATACCATTACTCCCATTGCACGAATGAACGGCAACCTTTATGAATGTGATATGGTTTTACGCAACAATCGTACAACGGAGGAACGTCCATTGGGATTGCTACATCCCAATTCATCTCTCCATCACATCAAAAAAGAAAATATCGGTCTGATTGAAGTGATGGGACTTGCAGTTTTGCCGTCACGTCTTGCAGAAGAAATGAATGCTGTGAAAGAAGCACTTTTGTCCGGGAAAGACTTAAATGATGATCCGCTGACGGTTAGTCATGCTGAATAGGCAAAAGAAATAGCAGATAACAATCCTGATATTTCAAAGGAAAATATCTCGGATATCATTTGCAAAGAGATTGGCAAGGTTTTTGAACAGGTTCTGATTGATGCAGGCGTATTCAAAAGAAACTCAATTGGCAGACAAGCATTTCACCGATTTATATATACACTGTCTGATGGAGGGCAAATATGAAAAAGTTTGATGTGGTTGCATTAGGCGAATTACTGATAGATTTCACTGAAAATGGAATATCGGTGAATGGTAATTTATTACTTGAAGCAAATCCGGGAGGTGCTCCCTGCAATGTTCTTGCTATGCTTGCAAGGCTTGGAAAAACGACTGCATTTATTGGTAAGGTCGGGAACGACCGTTTCGGAAAAGTGCTGTCAGAAACGATCGTAGATTGTGGTATTTGTGCGGACGGGCTTGTTTTTGATGATACAGTCCATACTACTCTTGCTTTTGTGCATAAAAAGCCCGATGGTGACAGGGATTTCAGCTTTTACAGAGAGCCGGGAGCGGATATGATGTTAAGAAAAAGCGAGATAGATGAAGAAATCATCAAGTCCGCAAAAATATTCCACTTCGGTACTCTTTCATCAACACACGAGGGCGTGCGTGAAGCTACACGATATGGTGTAGATATTGCAAAGGAAAGCGGTGCACTGATTTCCTTTGACCCAAATCTACGTCCGCCCTTGTGGAACTCCCTTGAAGATGCAAGGCGTGAGATAGAATACGGTCTTGAAAAATGCGATATTCTGAAAATTTCCGATAATGAAATAGAATTTATGACGGGTCTTACCGATTATGACAAGGCTGTACGGGAGCTTATGGAAAAGTACAATATAAAGCTTGCCTTTGCCACCCTCGGCAAAAACGGCAGCCGTGCATATTACGGGGACATCAAAGCAGAGTGCGGAGTGTTTAAGGTCGATACCATTGAAACCACAGGTGCAGGAGATACCTTCTGCGGAAGTGCATTAAATTTTATTCTTGAACACGATATAAACTGTCTTACGGAGAATGACCTGAAAGAGCTTCTTACCTTTGCAAACGCAGCAGCAGCCATTATCACAACACGCAGAGGGGCATTGAAAGTGATGCCCGAAAAGAAAGAAATACTTGAACTTATTGGGAGATGATATTATGAAGAATGTAACTATTAAGCTTGAAACCATCAATGATGTAAAAAATTTCGTAAGTGCGGTTACAACCTTTGAATGTGATTTTGATATTGTTGCGGACAGGTATGTTGTTGATGCAAAGTCGATAATGGGCATTTTCAGTCTTGACCTCAGCAAGCCTCTTGATCTTCATATCAATACAGATGATGAAAAGGAGATAAGCGCTGTTTTAAAGGCAATTTCGGCTGTGCTTGTTTCCGAATAAAGCTCTTTAACCTTTAGATAAATCATAAAAGCTTCGGGCGTTCTCCAAAATGTCCGAAGCTTTTTCATTTGTTATCAATTTCCAAATACGAAAATTATGAGGAAGTTTCTGTTTGCTTTGCTTTCAATCGTTTGGACAAATCCTGCAAATCCTGACAAGCATCAAAGCACATCTGATTGTAACAGTCAATATCATCGGTGCTGCTGTTGACGGTAAGTCCACCCTTGAAAGCCCGAATTTTCTCACGCCGTTCGTCAAACGCCTTGTTGTATTTCTACAAAAGTTCGGGATACCCGGAGAGTTTCTTGCGGTAGCTCCAGCACGCTCACGGCGCTGCGGCGAGTCATGCTCAGCTGCATCAGCG
>ERZ773116.2342-NODE-2342-length-15417-cov-2.889598_pt1 | contig 15417 bp, 8 predicted proteins | sample MGYA00580563_ERZ773116 | MGnify/ENA primary metagenome ERZ773116 (study PRJEB29015, sample SAMEA2737864) | human gut metagenome | biome: human gut; feature: human-associated habitat; material: faeces | place: China | collected 2012 ... | reverse complement strand
ATATACATATTATTAATAAACTTCTAACTTATGAAACACAAAGCTATGCAAAAAGGTCGTTTTTGTTCTATGAGAATATTATTCTTCTCATTAACAATACTTTTTGTATGCGCATCGAATAGTTATGCGCAAAGTACAGTCAATGGAGTCGTCATAGATGCGACAGGGTTACCGTTACCCGGAGTCAGTGTGACCGTAAAGGGGAGCGCAACGGGCACAACTACTGATCTTAATGGGCAATTTACCTTGAATGCGTCCAAGTCTGCTACATTAGTGCTATCATATATAGGTATGATAACACAAGAGGTAAAAGTAAACAGCCGTTCTATGATCAATGTTACCCTTCAAGAAGACATTAATAGTCTCGACGAGGTGGTAGTAGTCGGTTATGGTACTCAGAAAAAGATCCATCTCACAGGATCAATATCTTCGGTATCTTCTAAAGAATTATTGAAGTCAACAACAAGCAACGTTTCGCAAGCCTTGGTCGGCAAGTTGCCGGGATTGATATCTCAACAAGCCACCGGAGCCCCGGGAGCTGATGATGTTTCATTGTTGGTTCGTGGACATTCCACATATAATGGAGGTGACGGACCTCTTATTCTGGTAGATGGTGTAGAACGCAGCATGGCGTATATCAATCCTAATGAAGTGGAATCAGTTACTATATTAAAAGATGCTGCCTCGTGTGCAGTGTATGGCATGAAAGCTGCTGCAGGTGTAATATTGGTTACTACCAAACGAGGAACGGAGGGCAAAACTACCATTAATTATAAAGGGTCGCTCACTTTGTCACATGCTACTACGCTGCCTGAATTTATGAACGGTACACACTATATGCAATGGTATAACTATGCTCGCCGCATGGATGGTGAGAAAGCCTACTTTACCGATGAAGAGATTGCCATGACTACCAATGGAGATCCTACTGATGGATTTGAAAATACCAATTGGCAGGAACCTATTTATCGTACTACTTTGATGCATCAACACAATCTTTCCATCAGTGGTGGTAACGAGAAAACCCGTTACTTCCTCAGTGGGGGATTTATGAAACAGAATGGCTTTATTAAAGGTTTTGAGCTGGAACGTGGCAACTTCCGTTCGCACATTGATACGCAAGTGACCAAAGATATCAGCGTGTCACTTAACGTGGCCGGTAAGATTAACGACTATTATCAACCAGGTGGCGACAGTTATGAGAATCAAACGACCAATAATGTGGTGGGAGTATTGCTTTATGCCGCTCCGTTTGTTCCACTCGAATATGAAGGGATGCCGGCATCTGGTTATCGTGGCGCTTCAAATCCTGATTATGCAGCTGGACATTCGGGCTATAGTAAAACGCGCACCATGCGTCTGGAGACATCGGCCAAGATAGAATACTCTTTCCCCTTCCTCAAAGGTTTGAAAGCTGGTATGTTTGTAGGTTGGGACTGGCAAGATCGCGATTCACGCAGCTTCAAGTACTCTTACGAATTGATGCTTTATAAACCTGAGTCCAAGAAATATGTACGTCAGTATGCTTCTAATTTGCAGCCAACAGGGGGGATGTCAGTCGGTGACGAGAAAGAACAGCAAGTAGTATTACGCCCTTCTGTCTCATACAACCAAAAGTTTGGTTTGCATGATGTAGGTGCACTATTCCTTTATGAACAAACTGAGCGTAAAGGAAATACGCTGACAGGCTATCGCTCCGATTTCGCACTTCTCGATATTGACGAGTTACCCTTTGGCTCTACTATTCATCCCACCGATGGTAACTTCTCCAGTAGCACGCGCCAGGCCTATGCCGGTTATGTTGGCCGTTTCAACTATGCTTATAATGACCGTTATTTGGCTGAATTTACTTTTCGGTACGATGGCTCTTATCACTTTAAAAAGGGTAATCGCTGGGGATTCTTCCCATCGGCCTCATTGGGCTGGGTTGCTTCTGAAGAAGATTTTTTCAAAGAACTCTTTCCTCAAGTGGAACGCTTCAAGTTAAGAGCCTCTTTCGGTATCTTAGGTAGCGACAATGTTGATCCTTTCCTCTATCGCAAACAGTACGCATGGGCCAAAAACAGTACAGTTTTCGGTACTACTCCACAAGCGGTGAATACTCTGTATAATAAAGTATCTTACCCGATGGAGAATCTTACTTGGGAAAAATGTCGTTCTATCAACGTTGGTTTCGAACTTTCGGCATGGAATGGTCTTTTAGGCATTGAGTTCGATGTTTTTTACAAATATACTTACGATATCCTTCGTTCCATTGGTGGTGTATATCCTCCTTCGCTGGGAGGCCATTATCCGAGTATTGAAAACAGTGGTACATTTGATAACCGTGGATTCGAGATTACAGTAAAACACCGTAATCACATTGGCAAATTCAATTATAGCCTGAATGGTAACCTTTCGTTTGCCCGTAATAAAATACTGCGTATGACGCAGGCTGACAATACTAAACCTTGGCAGAACCGTCTGGGGACATCGGTAGGGTCCATTTGGGGGTTGAAATCGCTAGGTCTGTATCAGACACAAGCCGAGATTGACGCAGCTCCATTACCCATCAGCGAAATTCCCCGATTGGGTGACATCCGTTACCTCGATTATAATGGTGATGGACTCATTAGCTGGGATGATGAGGTGAAGATTGCACGCCCCACCACGCCTGAGATGATGTTCTCGTTGATGGCCGACGCCAACTGGAAAGGGTTCGACCTCTCTGTTCAGTTGCAAGGTGCTGCCTTGTGCGACAAGTTGCTTTGTGGCGAATGGAACAACGGTGCACGTGACCAGACTCCACTTACACGTCCTTTCTATGCCGGATGGGATAACGCGCCTTACTACTTGGTGGAGAACAGCTGGCGTCCCGACAATACCAATGCTGAATATCCGCGTCTCAGTACAGTAGCTTATGCTAATAATGCGCAGGTATCTGACTTCTGGAAGCGTAATGGTGCTTACGTACGCCTCAAGAATGTGACTTTGGGATACACCTTGCCACAGTCATGGGTAAAGAAATCCGGTATCAGCAATCTTCGTCTGTTTGCCAGCGGCCACAACCTTTTTACTCTCACCGAGTTTAAGTACCTCGACCCAGAGTCGGCCAATGTCATTCAAGGTTACTATCCGCAGCAACGCACCTTTACGTTTGGTGTAGACGTAACGTTCTAAACCCTATGTACAACATCTAATAAAATAAATTAGCATGAAAACAAAAAATCTATTACTAGGATTGGCTCTGTCGGCCCTCGCATTGCAATCGTGTAATGTACTCGATATCGATCCTACTGACACCTATAGCGAATCTACAGCCTATGCTTCTATAAAGAACCTGGATCTTTATGTCAAAAGTTTCTATGGCGTGTTTTATAGCAATGCCGATATCAATGTGGGAGCTAATCTGGCCATGGATGATGGTGTGAGTGACCTCATTAAATATTCTTGGTTCAATGTAGCTGAGGGCAGTGTGAACAAACTTTTTTATTACGACAATATGATGAGTCCTGATGCTAATTATCGCTCTAATTGGGATGACATGTACGAGCAGATTCGCCGGTTTAATGAGTATTTTTACGATGTTCATAGTGGCTTTGCTGATAAATTGGATTCCGATCAGTTAGCCATTCGAACAGCCGAAGTTCGTTTTATGCGTGCTTTTGCTTATCAAGAGCTGGTATTGCGTCATGGCGGTGTAATCCTGCGTATCAACGAAGACCGCGTAGATGATCATAACCAGCGTGCAAAAGCTCGTTCGTCAGAAGAAGATTGCTGGACTTTTATCCTTGACGAATATGAAAAAGCAGCCCAAATCCTACCGGAAGAATGGACAGGATCGGAGGCAGGCCGCCTTACAAAGGGGGCTGCTTATGGCATGAAAGCCCGTGCCGCTCTCTATGCCAAGCGCTGGCAGGATGCTGTTAATGCAGCATTAGAGGTAGAAAAGCTGGAGAAAAAGGGTGTATATCAACTTCTTTCAGGGACTTCTAAGGACAGTTATATGCAAATTTTCAATACTGTGAATAATAAGGAGCTAATTTTGCCTGTCTATTTTCAACAAAAGACTAAGCAACACATGTTTAATCATTTCTTCTGCCCACCCTATGACACAGAAAAAGCAGGCTTGCAACCTGGCACGTTGGGTGCAGCCGCTACGCCTACCGATGAGTATGCTTCTGCATTTGATATCAAGGTGGGTCAGGAATGGAAATCGTTTGATTGGACCCATTTGAATGAATATTCCGAAGGACCATGGGGAAACCGCGACCCACGTTTCTATGCTTCTATTCTCTACAATGGTGCCAATTGGACAGGACGTCAACTTGAGCTTTACGTAGGTGGTAAAGACGGATACATGGATTTCTCTACATCGGCAAGTCAGGACTATGTGCGCACTAGTACCACCGGTTATATCTTCCGTAAATTTATGGATGAAAGCGACAATATCAACTACGTAGACATTGAAAGTACATCCTACTGGATTGAGATGCGTTATGCCGAGATTATTCTTATCCTTTCCGAGGCCTATGCCCGTTTGGATAAGTTCAAGGAAGCTTACGACTATCTCAACAAGATTCGTACTCGTGTGGGATTGCCTATCTTAGCTCAGCAGTCTACCTGGGACAATTATCTTGAAGATCTCTCGAAGGAACGTGTATGTGAGCTGGGACTCGAAGGACATCGTTGGTATGATCTTGTTCGTTGGGATATTGCTCAAAAGGTACTCAACGGGCAACGACTGCATGGTATCAAAATTGAAAAAACCGGTTCAAGCTTTCTTTATACCCGTGTAGAATGTGACACGCAGGATCGTAAGTTCCCTAAGAAATATAATATTTTCCCGATACCTTCCAGCGAGCTTCGAAATAACATAATGTGTGAGCAGACTCCTAGCTGGAAATAATTATGGTTACCATTTAAATAAGTAGACAATATGAAACTAAAACATATCATAAATAGCTTTTTGGCTTTCTCGCTCTGCCTGGCGGGATGTGTTGACCCTGACGATTTGGTGAGAACCGAAAGTGAAATTACCGATCAACTCATCATTACTGGACGATTTGCAGGTAATGAGAACACTGAGTATGAAACCGTTATCGACCGTGCCAACGGTACTGCTGTAGTGCAGACTCCCTACTACATCTCAGATACAGAACCTATTCAAGGAGATATTACCCGTATGCGACTCAAAGCTACACTTCCTGTGGGTGCCCGTTTTGATCCCCCTTTATCGGGTATTCACAATTTGAAAGAAGGATTCTCTTCTACCTTAATCGAAGCCGATGGTTCCAAGAAAAACTACACTTTTACAGCTATTTATAAAAAGTCGGAACGTGCCAATATCATTAAGGTCGAACTAGCCAATGTACGTGCTCAGATTGTAGTGGCTGATCCTGTTGAAGAGGGTAAAAAAGGACAAATTATTATCTATAAGACCTCGTCAAGTATTGACGGAGAGTTGCAAAATGCACTTATCACCATTGCTCCATGGGCGACTATTGAATCGGATGCTTACGATCCCGTGACAAAAATCCTCGATTTGAGTGTGATGCCTACCGTTACTATCACTGCACAGGATGGTGTGAAGAAGACGGTATACGAAACTGTGTACAAAACTCCTGAGTTTGTGGAATATGGTGTGGGTTATGTGGCCGGACTCTTTGGTTTCCAGACTTTGAAAGAAAATTCGCATGGGTTTGAAGTGGGTGCCAATCGTACTATGGCTGTAGTAGATGATTATCTCATCCTTAGTAATAGCAATAATTTCGTCAACATGCCGGTGTTTAACCGATATAACGGCAAGTTGCTTGATCAGGTGAAAGTGAATGTGATCGGTATACCATCTAATCGCATCATACGTGCTATTACCTCCGATGATAATGGACACATGGTAGCCATGGCTTACGTGAGTACTCGTGCAGGAAGCTATGCCACTCCTTATACGGATGTTAATGTATGGGTATGGAAAAATGGTATAGAGAACACTCCCACATTGATACTTGATAAACCTTTCAGTGATCCAGTTTTCGATCAGGCACCTATGGGAGTTAACTGGAACTATAATATTGATATGGGTAGTTCTATTCACATCACAGGTGACATTACTAGTGGAAAAGCTGTACTCACCACTACGTCTCCTTTCTCATACCGTATGGTATTTATCAGCTTTGTCGATGGCATAATGAGTGGCAAGGCGCATGTGGAATTTGCTAATGTGAGTGGTGCACGTGTAGAAGACTATACGAAGATCCTTACAACTAATACGGAGAAACCTTTCAGCTACATATCTACACCGGCCAATGAAACTAATATGGTGATTTGTGCTCCTGTTGGTGATAGTGCAGACAGAGCTTTTGCTTTTACTGTTCCCGATTCACATTATTGGGGTTGGCAAGGATTCACTAAAGGCATCGATTATGTTGATTTTAACGGCGCAAGATTGTTGGCTGTTCAGAATGGTTCAGGTTCTTTCAATGGAGCACAACGCCTTTATGTGGCTGACATCACCAAGAATCCCAATGCTAATTCTATGAGTGATGGCTTCATCTTTGATTCACAGCAAGGCAATACAATAGGAAATGCAGATGTGCCGGGCGGCGTACCGGGCTCAGGTTACACAGCTACGGGCTATACCTCTCCTTGGGCATTTGATGGAGTGAGCAGTGTGCTTGGTGAGAATATTCCTTGCACAGGTGATGTGATTTTTGCCAAAAGTCAGGACGGATTGGCCGTACAGGTATATATGCTTACTACCGATCATGGCTTGATAGCTTTCGAACTCACAAAGTTCAAAGGCCTGTAAACGGTACCTAACGTTATTTTAATACCATTTAAACGATATTCAAACGACTATTTAAACATCATAAAACAATGAATAAGAAACGTATGAAAAAGATTATTCTTACTTTTGTATCACTACTGATGGGAGGTTTATGCTCAGTATTGGTAGCTTGTTCCGATGAGGAACACACCGTTCCTGTTTTTCCAGAAGACGGCAGTGGAGAAATTGAAATTAAGCCCGACCAGAAATACGATTGGGAAACCAACCGTCAGTCAATCTTGGCTAATACCGATATGGTACTTTTTTACTCGGGTGGTGACCAACGCCCTATTTGGACGCAGGAACGCGCCCAACCTTATATTACTTATGTAGACGAACAAAACACTTCACACTGGTTCTTTGATAGCTTCCTCATGCTTGAAATCCTCAATACTTCCGACAATTGGCAGACGGTGAGAGAGTATACCAAGGGGATGCGCTATGAATCAGCCACCAAGGCTGAGTGGATGAAACTCATCGATTGTTATTTCAATTCAGAAACTGGTATTGCAGCTATCGAAGCCGGTGTAAAGAAAGCAATGACTACCATTGGGGCGCCTGTGTACAAACGCCAGGTAATAATTGGCATTCCTGAGCCTATTGACGTACAGAATGAATTGGTGTCAGGTTCGTCGAGTGTATATTGGGGTGAGATTGATAATGTGTCGCTCGACTTCTCCAAACCTGCTGACCGTGTGAAAGCCTGTAAGTGGTTCATCGATCAAGTGCGTGCTCGTTTCAACGAGAAGAGGTATCAATATGTCGATTTAGCCGGGTTCTATTGGATTGCCGAGGATGCCTCACATACCGGAAATATCATTACCCCCATTGCCAACTATCTGAACGAACTGAAATATAGTTTCAACTGGATTCCGTTCTTCAATTCCGATGGTCACGAGTCTTGGAAAGAACTGGGATTTCACTATGCTTACTACCAGCCCAACTACTATTTTGATGATAAAATACCTCTTACACGTCTTGATGAAGCCTGCAAAGAAGCTTTGCGTTGCAATATGCAGATGGAGATGGAGTTCGAGGACGATGTGTTGGCAGCTCACGGCAAAGCTTACCGTTTGGAAAACTATATGGCAAAATTCAAGGAGTATGGTGTATGGGAAAAATGCCGCTTGGCTTACTATCAGAGTAATAACGCATTGCTTACCTTGAAGTACTCTAGTGAACCGGCTGACGTGGCTCTTTATCATAAGTTCTGCAAGTTTGTTATAGAACGCCCTATCCGTGATTCACATTAACAAGTATATTTCACATTTGCAATCGAGGGTGTCCGAAGAAGGACACCCTTAAAATTCTTATAAAAAAACATTTTCCTCGCATTTGAATAGACGATATGCTTATGAACAATAAATACTTTTATCTTATACTACTTTTTTTTATGGTGAGTTGCCAAAGAAATCAAGATCCGGCTACAAATACACTTAGTGAAATGTGCGAACGTTTGTTTCCTCAACATGCTCACTCTTTCCAATTTCAACTTCTGACTGATTCTGTAGATATAGACCGCTTTACACTTGAGTCTGACAATGGGAAGATTCTGATTAAAGGAAACAACCGGAATTCATTGGCCGTAGGACTAAACCATTATTTGAAGTATTACTGTCAGGCACATGTCTCTTGGTATGCTTCGGATAGTGTAGTAATGCCTGCTCAACTACCTGAAGTAGAAGCTCCCGTTATTTTACGTTCAAAATGTAAGAATCGTTTCTTTCTTAATTATTGCACCTTTGGCTACTCTATGCCCTACTGGAAATGGAGTGATTGGGAACGACTTATTGACTGGATGGCTCTGAATGGAGTAACTATGCCATTGGCTATCACCGGTCAAGAGTCTATATGGTATAAAGTATGGACGGAGATGGGACTGTCTGATGAGGAGATTCGTACTTATTTTACAGGTCCGGCTCACCTTCCTTGGCATCGTATGTCAAACGTAGATTATTGGCAAAGTCCGTTACCTCAATCATGGTTGGCAGACCAAGAAAAACTACAGAAATTAATTCTTGAACGTGAACGGGCTTTTGATATGACTCCCATTCTACCAGCTTTTGCAGGACATGTTCCCGCTGAACTTAAAGAACTTTATCCGGAAGCTAAAATCTACACAATGAGTCAATGGGGAGGATACGATGAAAAGTATCGTAGTCACTTCATTGATCCCATGGATTCGCTTTATTCAGTCATTCAACGTCGTTTTTTAGAGGAACAGACAAAAGTGTATGGCACCAACCACATTTATGGTATCGATCCTTTCAACGAGGTAGACTCACCCAACTGGAACGAGGAGTTTTTGTCCAATGTATCTGATAAAATTTATAAATCGATACAAGATGTGGATTCCGCTGCTCAATGGTTACAGATGACGTGGATGTTTTATCATGCCAAAGAGAAATGGACTCAACCCCGTATCAAATCCTTTTTAAATGCTGTTCCCCAAGATAAACTGATTTTACTTGATTATTATTGTGATTATACAGAAATATGGCGTGATACAGAGCAATACTACGGGAAACCTTATATTTGGTGTTATTTAGGAAATTTTGGTGGAAACACTTTTTTAGCTGGTGACCTGAATGATGTAGATTTTAAAATTGATCGACTTTTCAAAGAAGGAGGCGATAACGTATATGGTTTGGGAGTGACGCTTGAAGGTCTTGATGTAAATCCTTTAATGTATGAATTCGTCTTTGAACGTGCATGGGAAAATTCAATGCCTGCCCACCAGTGGATTGCAAATTGGGCCCAATGCAGAGGGGGGAATGTAGATAATCATATTGTTAAAGCATGGAAACAACTATATGAGAAGATCTATACCTCAGCAGCCCTTTGCGGACAAGCAGTATTGATGAATGCTCGTCCACAGTTAGAAGGCGTAGAAGGATGGAACACACTTCCCGGGTACGATTATAAAAATATCGATTTGTGGGAAATCTGGAAGGAGTTGCTGAAAGCTGAAGGAGTATATCATTCTGAATATCATTTTGATGTAATTAATGTGGGAAGGCAAGTTTTAGGTAATCTTTTTGCTGACTATCGTGATAAGTTTACCGATTGCTATCGGAAAAAAGATTTGGAAGGAACTAAGGTGTGGGGACAGCGTATGGACCAGCTTTTGCTCGATGTAGATCGATTGCTCTGCTGCAGTCCTGTTTTCTCAATAGGCAAATGGATAAAAGATGCCAAAGATTTTGCAGTGAATGAACAAGAACAAAAATATTATGAAGAAAATGCACGGTGCATTCTTACGGTGTGGGGACAGAAAGATACCCAGCTTAACGATTATGCCAATAGAGGATGGGGAGGATTGACACGTACATTCTACAGAGAACGCTGGAAACGTTTCACAGAAGAAGTAATTGCCGCTATGACCAGGCATAAAAACTTTGATGAAGAGAAATTTCATCAGGATATTACACAGTTTGAGTATGAGTGGACATTGAAAAATGAAGATTTTCCAATCATTTCTGAAGAAAATCCAATATCTTTGGCTAAAGAACTGATATTGAAATATGATGATGACTTCCGCTCATTATATCCGTAATTGTTAACTAATTTTTCGTAACTATGAAATTTATAATTAAAAATATTCTGATCATATGCTTATTTTGTTGTGCCTCTTCATTGAATGCACAGCATGCATTTCCATACAAGAATCCATTACTTCCCACTGAAGAACGGGTAAACGATCTGTTGAACCGTATGACGTTACAGGAAAAAATAGCTCAAATCAGCCATTTGCAATCGTGGGATGTATTTGACGGACAAAAGCTCAATACCGCCAAGTTAGCAAAGATGTGTGGTGATAAAGGGTATGGCTTTTTCGAAGGTTTTCCACTCACGGCAGCGCAATGCAGGAAGAACTTCCGCATTATTCAAACCTATTTACTGGAGCAGACACGTCTGGGTATTCCGGGTTTTTCGGTAGCGGAGTCACTTCATGGAGTGGTGCATGAAGGTTCTACTATCTATCCGCAAAATATAGCTATAGGCAGTACATTTAATCCTGCATTGGCTTATGAAATGACAAAACATATTGCGGGTGAACTTAATACAATTGGGGTAAAACAAGTGTTAGCTCCTTGTATAGATGTAGCTCGTGAGTTACGTTGGGGCAGAGTGGAGGAATCGTTTAGTGAGGACCCCTTCCTTTGTGCTCGTATGGCTGTAGCAGAGGTTAAAGGATATATGGATCATGGCATTTCACCAATGGCAAAGCATTACGGACCGCACGGAAATCCATTGGGCGGATTAAATCTGGCATCAGTGGAGTGTGGCATTCGTGATTTATTTGATGTCTATCTGAAACCTTTTGAAGCCATACTGGCTGAAACCGATATTTTAGCAGTTATGTCAAGCTACAATGCCTGGAACCGTGAACCCAATTCAGCTTCAAAATTCATGCTGACTGATATTTTACGTGACCGTTTTGGCTTCCGAGGCTATGTTTACTCTGATTGGGGAGTTATTGATATGTTGAAAAACTTTCACGCAACAGCTGGTAATGATTTTGAGGCTGCCAGTCAAGTCCTTACGGCTGGTTTGGATGTTGAAGCGTCGAGTCTCTGTTTCAAATCGCTTGAGAGTAAAGTGCTGGCTGGTGAGTTTGATGTACGCTATATCGACCGGGCGGTGAAACGTGTGTTACGTGCTAAATTTGAATTAGGTTTGTTTGAAGACCCTTATCTTGAGAAAAATTCATATCGTTGGCCGTTACGTGCCAAAGAGTGTGTTTCACTTTCACGTCAGATTGCTGATGAGTCGACAGTACTTCTGAAAAACGAAGGTAATTTACTTCCATTGGATATAAAGAAACTTCGGTCGGTGGCAGTAATTGGTCCTAATGCAGACTGTGTGCAATTTGGCGATTATACATGGAGTAAAAACAAAGAAGATGGTATCACACCGTTACAAGGCATCTGTCGTTTGGCAGGCAAAAAGGTGAAAGTGAACTATGCCCAAGGCTGTTCTATCGCTTCGTTTGATCAATCAGGCATTGAAGAAGCTGTATGTGCGGCTCAACAGAGTGATGTTGCATTACTATTTGTTGGCAGTTCAAGTACCGCTTTTGTACGCCACAGCAATGCCTCTTCTACCAGTGGCGAGGGAATTGACCTTAGTGGTGTTGAATTGACTGGTGCTCAAGAAGAACTGATTGAAGCGGTCTGTGCAACAGGTAAACCGGTAGTCCTAATATTGGTAGCCGGTAAACCGTTTGCTATACCTTTCGCTAAGAAAAATGTTCCGGCTATTTTAGTTCAATGGTATGCCGGAGAACAAGCAGGTAATTCCATTGCCGATATTCTTTTTGGTAAAGTAAATCCATCAGGGAAAATTAGTTTTTCCTTTCCTCAAAGTTCCGGTCACCTTCCCGCTTTTTACAATCATTTGACCACCGACAAGGGATTCTATAAAGAGCCCGGAACTTATGAAACGCCGGGACGAGATTATGTATTTTCTTCTCCGAACCCTCTTTGGGCTTTTGGTCATGGATTGAGTTATACTACATTTGATTTGGTTTCAGCAATTGCCGATAAAACTCACTATCAAGCTCATGATACCATAGCCGTAAAAGTAAAGATTGCAAACAGTGGAGAAGTTGCCGGCAAAGAAGTCGTTCAACTTTACATACGTGATGTTGTCAGTACTGTTATGACACCAATAAAGCAGCTGAAAGCTTTTGAGAAGATAAGTTTGAACCCGGCCGAAACGAAAGAGATCACATTGAAAGTCCCCATACACGAACTCTACCTGACCGATAATATCGGTAATCGCTACTTGGAACCCGGGACTTTTGAGATAAAAGTGGGCACTGCATCAGATCGCATAACCCATCGTATTTCTATCGAAGTAGGGCGTGAACCTGAGAAGACTCCTGTAATTGATTCTCCTCAAATCATTAAAGTCACGCCTAGTGGCGAGTTTATTACTGTACAGGGATTTGTACGTGATGCACAAGCTACTCCAGTAGCTTATGTCACGGTTCGTGCCATTTCATCCGGTCAAGAGACTCAAACTGATGAAAAGGGATTCTATTCTATCAACCTTCGGACTGATGATTCCATAGCTTTTGCCAAAGCAAGATTCATCACTCAACAAATGGAGGTGAAAGGACGCAAAAATATTAATATCAGATTAGTGAAGTAAAGAACTTTAATCATAAGATACTATGTCATTTTCAGTTTATAGGAAGATAATAAACTTTATTTTATTACTTATGGCAGGTAATCTGTCTGCTCAGGTAACCTACTATGATGCGGCTGAATTCCAGTTATTGGGAAAGGCTACCACTGCTACCACAGAGCGGTATGTACGTTTGCCCGATTCATTGGAACATATTTCTCGTTTACCGTTATGGCAACTAAGTCGGAATTCATCGGGTATGGCAGTGCGTTTCCGAAGCAATTCGACTCAAGTTGCAGTAAAATGGGAATCATTGGTTAACTTCAAGGATTTGGAAGCTACCCGCCGCACGGAGATTATCAGCAGCAATGCGCAATGGTTCGAAGATCATTCTCCGGTCGATAAATCTTTCAAAAAGGAGAAAGTAAAAGGAGTATCTGCTAAGGTGATCACCGCAGCTATTCTTGCCGGCGACTTATATCCTGCAACTGCCATCGGTATCAATCTTCCGAACGCTAACTGGATTCGCGCCCATCATGGTTCTAAGTCTGTAACGATTGGTAACATCACAGATGCTTATAATAAGGCGGCTCACGGAAATGGTTTTAATGAAGAATTCGTTTACAATGATGAAGAAAGACAGCGAATCGATCAATATGGTGATCTGACAGGTGAACTTCATACCGACTTACATGAATGTCTCGGACACGGTTCCGGCAAGCTTCTTCCAGGGGTAGATCCTGATGCATTGAAAGTTTATGGCTCTACAATCGAAGAAGCACGTGCTGACTTGTTCGGACTGTATTATGTAGCTGATCCGAAGCTGGTGGAATTGAAACTTGTTCCCGATGCTGAAGCATATAAAGCGGAGTATTATACATTCCTGATGAATGGTCTGATGACTCAACTCGTACGCATTGAGCCGGGAAACAATATAGAGGAGGCTCACATGCGCAATCGCCAGCTGATTGCCCGTTGGGTATTTGAAAAAGGTGCTCCCGACAAAGTGGTCGAAATGGTGAAGAAGGACGGAAAAACTTATGTAGTAGTCAATGATTACGAGAAAGTACGTGAACTGTTCGGTGAACTGCTGGCTGAAATTCAGCGAATCAAGTCAACAGGTGATTTTGAAGGAGCCCGTACATTGGTCGAAAATTATGCGGTGAAAGTTGATCCGACTTTGCATGCCGAAGTGTTGGAGCGTTATAAAAAGCTGAATCTGGCTCCTTATAAAGGGTTTATAAATCCGGTATATGAACTGGTGACTGACAAGGATGGAAATATTACTGATGTTACCGTGTCTTATGACGAAGACTACGTAGAGCAAATGTTGCGTTACAGCAAAGATTATTCTCCGTTGCCTTCCGTAAATAACTAATATTGAAAATGGATATAAAAGAACAACTGAAAGATATTAAAACACAGCTCCGTCTCTCTATGAACGGGGCTGTGTCCCAAAGTATGCGTGAAAAGGGGTTGGTATACAAACTCAATTTCGGAGTTGAACTTCCTCGCATAAAGATGATTGCCGAAGGTTACGAAAAGAATCACGGCCTGGCGCAGGCATTGTGGAAAGAGGACATTCGCGAGTGTAAAATCATGGCGGGAATGTTACAGCCTATCGATACATTTTATCCCGAGATTGCCGATATCTGGGTAGAAAGCATCCGTAACATAGAGATAGCGGAGCTGACCTGTATGAATCTTTTTCAGCATCTGCCGTATGCCCCTGCTAAATCTTTTCATTGGATGGCTGATGAACAGGAATATGTGCAAACCTGCGGTTTCCTGACGGCAGCCCGTCTTTTGATGAAAAAGGGGGATATGACGGAAAGAGCTTCCGGTGAGTTGCTTGACCAGGCATTCTGTGCCGTTCATTCTGAAAGTTATCATGTGCGGAATGCAGCTATGCTGGTTATCCGTAAGTATATGCAACATAACGAAGAGCATGCTTTCCGTGTATGCCGGCTGGTTGATGGGATGGCGGATTCTACAGTGGAAACGGAGCAGATGCTCTATAATATGGTGAGAGAAGAAGCTAATGATAAGTATTAAGTAATAAATATTAAGTATTAGGTATTGTCATGTGGGCATCATCTGCCGAATGGAATTTTAAGTAACTACGGTTCATACCTAATACTTATTACCTGTTACTTATTTCTCAGAAATTCTTTTGCTTTCCACAAAAAAGGCTTAACTTTGTTCGCGCTAATTTTGTGCTGATGATGGAAACTCAAAATGTGAAAGATACGGTAAGACAGATATTCACAGAATATCTCACAGCGAACGGGCATCGAAAGACTCCCGAACGTTACGCCATACTCGAAACTATCTATTCCATCGACGGCCATTTCGACATCGATATGCTCTATTCCAGAATGATGGATCAGGAGAATTTCCGGGTAAGTCGGGCAACTCTTTATAATACTATTATTCTGCTTATCAACGCACGGCTGATCATCAAGCATCAGTTCGGT
>ERZ773116.2341-NODE-2341-length-15417-cov-14.247364_pt1 | contig 15417 bp, 8 predicted proteins | sample MGYA00580563_ERZ773116 | MGnify/ENA primary metagenome ERZ773116 (study PRJEB29015, sample SAMEA2737864) | human gut metagenome | biome: human gut; feature: human-associated habitat; material: faeces | place: China | collected 2012 ... | reverse complement strand
GGACCATCAAGGAGGTCTTCGAACAGCGCGAACGCGTACTGAAAGGCTGGTTCCCAATGAATCCGAAGCGGAAAAAGGAATATGAACAGTAAGAAAACGGGTTCTAGAAGCAATATGACAACTTCCAGAACCCGTTTTTTACAGACATAGTAATGAAGCCATGATATGCTCCATGAAGGACTGAGCCTAATAATTAAACGTAATTGAAAATTACCTTATGAAAAAATAGAATGCAATAAAAAAAGGCTTTTCAAACTCTTACACTCACTAATTTTCCGTAAAGGCTTCCATAATGGCGGTAGGGTGTCCATCGGCAGTAAATGCACCCAATACGTAAGGAGTGGGTTTACATTCGGGTTCCCAATAAAACACACCCCGGCATTTTCCTTCGGTTTCCATACGGGCTTGGCGGATGATACGGGTAAGCTGCGCTTTCCCTTCTTCCGGTTTTGCCGACTCCATTCCCGTTTCAACAATCATGACGGGGCAGTTATATTTTCGGCTCATCCGACGAATATTATCCATACACCGCATTATCGCTTCATCAGCATTTTTAACGTGTTTGTACATAATCGACCAGTACGGATAAAGCGACATACCTATCATGTCCCATTTCCCTCCGTTAGCCTTCAGTCCGTCAAAGATATAATTATACAATTCGTTGTTAAACCCGTTGTCAAGGTGGACGATGACAGTCGTTTCCGGGAAAATATCTTTTACGGCATCATAACCTGCAGTGGTCAAGGCAGCATATTGCGGCATATTGGTGCTGGCGCGTCCCACCTCCCAAAGGAAACCGTCGCTGGTTTCGTTGCCCACCTGTACCCAGCGAGGTTTGATGCCGCTATTTTTAAGTAGCAACAAGACATCGCGTGTATGTGTGGCCACAGCTACCTTCAAATCTTCGAACGACAGGTTCTGCCAAGCACGTGGAATGGTTTGATGTGCAGGGTCTGCCCAAACATCGCTATAATGAAAGTCTACCATCAGCTCCATGTCGTTTGCTTGAGCGCGCTTAGCCAGTGTAAGCATATCTTCCTTGCTGCTCCATCCGTCTTCAGGGTCTACCCACACGCGCAGACGGATGGCGTTAAGCCCTAATTCTTTCATCAGGGCAGTACATTCACGTTCTTCGCCTTTCTGATTATAAAACCGGTGCCCTTCTGCTTCGAGTTGGGTAGTCCAACTGATGTCGGCACCTTTGTAGAACGTAGTGTCTGTTTGTCCATACGCGTGGAAGGAACAAAGAGCCATCCACGCAAGATATATTATCTTCTTCATACCCAGTTATTTTACAGGTTTCACGTTAATCCGGATACTTCCGCTTTTTACGCCTTTAGCTGTAGCTTGCAGTTCCAATGTGCCGGCTTCTTCGCCCGCCTGGAGGATAACCGTCAACATTCCGTTAAAAACGTGCATCCGGGGCAGATGGAAAAGATCGAGGCAAGTGGGGTCGCCATTGGCTGAAGCACGGTAAGTTCCGGCTCCTTTTACCCTAAAGTTAACCAAGCGCCCGTCGGTAGGACAGAGATTGCCGTCTTTATCTACGATGCGCAAGGTTACATAAGCAAGCTCTTTTCCATCGGCATTTAGTGTATGGTGAGGGGTGGAAAGTTCGATATGATGCGGCTTTCCGGCAGTACGGACTGTCTGTTCTGCCACCGCTTTTCCTGCTTCGTCATAAGCCACTACTCTTACTTCGCCCGGCTCGTAAACCACGTCTGTCCACATCAGGCGGTAGCGGCGTTGCAGCCAGAGCGAATCTTTTCCCTGTAATGCCCTGCTTTCCTCGACCGTAAGTTTGCACTGCCTGCCATAACTTTTTCCGTTGACAAAAAGTTCGGCTTCGGGATAGCTGGTATAAACAAACACAGGCGTATTTTTTCCTTCTCTCCCATGCCAAGTCCAGTGGGGCAATATATATAATGTAGGCGACTGTTTATTCCAGATGCTACGATATAAGTAATAACGATCTTTAGGCAAGCTTGCCAAATCAATGATACCGAACAATGAGCTGTGACTGGGCCAAGCATCAGTATCGTAAGGCGAGGGTTCGCCCAGATAATCGAAGCCGGTCCATACGAACTGCCCGATTGTCCACGGATAATCATCAGCTAATGCAAAATCTTCATCGGGTACATTACTCCATGAACAATATTCCAAATCATATCCGGTAGACTGGTGGTCGTCATACATCGCTGTGTGGCGTTTAACGACCGGGAACTTATATACTCCACGCGAGCTGACCGTAGAAGCGGTTTCTGAACCCAGCACGATATTTTGCGGCAGGCGGTTATATGCTTCCGTATAGAGGTGGGTACGATAATTGAAACCGGGAACATCCAACAAGGCAGCAAATCCATTGTCTAACACACTCAAAACCTGATCCATGCCGCAAGTGACAGGACGTGTAGAATCTTCTCGATGGCAAATTTCCTGTAAGAATGCAGCAACTTTGCAACCTTCTGGTTTCCATTGGGTAGGAACCTCGTTGCCGATGCTCCACATCACCACGCTGGGATTGTTGCGGTAATGGCGAACCATGTTTACAATGTCTTTTTCCGCCCATTCATTGAAAAAGCGGTGGTATCCGTTCTCACACTTGGCTATATCCCATTCATCGAACGATTCAACCATCAGCATGATACCCATCTCGTCGCAAAGTTCCACCAGCTCAGGGGCAGGCATGGTATGTCCGGTACGGATGGCATCACATCCCATGTCTTTCAGTAAAATCAGCTGATGGCGCAAGGCAGATACATTGATAGCCGCTCCCAACGGCCCTAAATCGTGATGATTGCATACTCCTTGAAATTTGCGGTGCTTGCCGTTCAGAAAAAATCCTTTGTCGGCTACAAACTCCAGACTGCGAATGCCGAAACGGGTGGTATATTCATCAACAAGCCGGTTGTCTGCATAGACTTTAGAAACGGCTTTGTACAATGAAGGACTTTCGGGCGACCACAACATCGGGGAATTTACCAGAAAGTTTTGTTCGAAAGACATTCCGTTAGTGATTTTGCGCGTATTGTCTTTGGCGGCAACTATCTTTCCTTCGGGCGAAACAATCTCGGTTACGATACGGACATCTTTATTGTCGGCATTTGCTACCGTTGTAAGTAATTTTACCGAAGCATAATCAACACTTACGTGTGGGGTAGTCAGTTTCGTACCCCAAACGGGTACGTGTATGTCGTCTGTAGCAATGACATGCACATTCCGGTAAAGTCCGGCTCCGGGATACCAGCGCGAAGACTGCGGACGGTTTTCCAAGCGTACTGCCAGCGTGTTTGCTTGTCCATCTTTATTGACATACGGTGTTACATCAAAATAGAAAGAATTATATCCCCAGGGCCAAAAGCCTATTTCTTTTCCATTTACGTAGATACGGGCTTCGCTCATCGCGCCGTCGAACATCAGCGTAATCTGTTTGCCGGCAGGTGCATGGAAAGTAGTACGATACCAGCCTACACCCACGTATGGCAATCCGCCCGTCCGTCCGGTTTTCACCGAAGCCTCCGTTTCAAAATTCTGGGTAACAGCTACGTTCTGTAAATCATGGCTGCGGTCGAACGGACCAAAGATAGCCCAGTCGTGAGGAATCGTAACAGCCTCCCACTCCGAATCATCAAATCCGGGAGTCTCGGCCCCTTTCACGTCTCCTTTTGTGAACCGCCATCCTTTTTCTAACAGTTGCTCGCTGCGTTGTGCCCATACAGAGCCCGACGTGATAACACATACAAAGAAGAAGATGAGTTTAAATAGGTTTGTATGTTTCATATTGTTGGTTTTTGAATAGTTAGATTTGAATAATCTATTCAGGAGGGAAGTCTTTTCACTACTCCCCTCCTGATAACAAATTTTAGTTACGAGCGAAAGCATTCAGTGAGGCAGTAGGTTTTCCGCTGTCATCAAATAAGCCCTTTTGGTATCCGTTCCATCCTCCATAACATTCCGGTTCCCAAACAAATACCCCCAAGCATCCCTCTACCTGTTTAGCTTTGGTCATGAAATCGGAATAAAAGGCTTCAGCTTGTTCGTAGTTCCACGGGATACCTATCTCGCAAACCATGATTTGGGTATGATACGTACTGATAAGCGATTGCATATTGGCAATGCAAGCATCGTTTTGTGCCTTCCATGTCTGCCCGTTTTCATCTACCGGACTCCATTCAGCCAGTCCATTGTTTTCATCAGGGTCTTCGCCCGGATAAAGCGACATTCCGATAATATCCCATTTCGCTCCGTTCCCTTGCAAGCCATTAAATATCCATGCATAATGCGTCAACTCGTTACCCCGGTCTAAATGAACAATAACCTGAGCTTCAGGATAAACCGTTTTTACAGCATCGTAACCCGAATTGACCAATGCCGCAAAGTTTGCCATATCCGTGCTTGCCTTGCCTTCGTCAAACAACATGCCGTTGCTGGTTTCGTTTCCTACTTGTACCCATTCCACGTCGATACCTTGATTTTTAAGCGTAGTCAATACTTCAGTCGTATGGTTGGCGACAGCCTGACGCAGTTCATCAAACGAATAATCCTCCCAAGCCGCCGGTTTGGTTTGATTTCCCGGATCCGCCCATGTATCGCTGTAATGAAAATCAATCATCAGCCGGTATCCCAAGTTATGTGCCCGCCATGCTTTGGCAACTACGTCGGCTTGGTTACACCAGCCGTCGACAGGATTCACCCACACACGTAAACGGATAGCATTCATCCCAAGTTCGCGGAGCAGAGACATACATTCCCGTTCTTTTCCGTCGGCATCATAAAATTTCCTTCCGTTAGCTTCCATTTCGGTCAGCCAGCTTACATCGGCACCGCGGGCAAATCCCGTCATATCGTATGTCTCTTCCGGAATTTCGGGGAATACCGGTTTATCATCGTCGTTGCAGGAAGTGATGGCAACCCCCGCCAATAGGAGTAAGCCCATCCACCAGTTTTTTATCTTTTTCATGGTTGTTTCGTTTTTTAATTTGCTGTGTAATTCCAAGTCATGTTAGTAAGGTCAACGGTAAGGGTAACCGCTCCGGTTCCGTCGAACCATATATTCCATTTGTCGTCTTGTGAAGACAGTTGCGAGTTTTCATCCGGGTCGCATCCATACCATACCGAGTTCGTCCGGTCTACGATGTTGATTTGGTCTCTTACTTCTCCGGAATAAGTGCCTGTGTACACACCGCTTTCGCTGCCGGTAGGGTAGAGTGTAGTCAGGATGACTTCGGAACCGGTAGAATAAGAAACCACGTCGAGCGATTCGGGAAGCGTGACGGGAGTCTCTTCACCGGAGTCTCCTCCGCCCGGCAGTTCGGCTGCTCCTGCCTCTACGCTGACCGTGCAGTTTGTCGGATCATACAGATTCAGTCGGACGGTACATTCTCCTGCCTGCGGCACATCAACCGTAATGTTTCCGGCAGTTTCGGCTAAAGCGACATGCTCTCCATCGGCGGCAAACGCAATGCCGGTGGCTGTGCCCGAGCCGTCTCCGGTTTCCACATTATACTGTTCTCCCTGCCCGTTGATGGTTATCGTGCGGCTTCCGGCAGCGTCGGCAGTAAATGTGGCAACCCATTGGTTTGTGGCTTGGTCTAACGTAAGGTCGATGCTTTCGCTTGTCAGTCCGCTGACAGAGAGCGAACTGATATGAAGCGCACTCCATTCTGCCGCTTGCGTATTGACGATAACATAGTAACATCCAGCTGTTCCAGGAAACCACATATTCTGGAGCGAGTTGTTCGGGTCGTCTGTAAGATGGAATGCCCCTTCGCTTCCTGATGTTCCCCATATCGAGCCGTCTCCTTCTTTAAGAAGGATATGATACCATGCTTCAGGTATAGAGATAAATCCGCTGTATATACCGTCGGCATCCGGTGAGTAAAAAGTAACACCTGTTTCACCCAAATTCTCCGTCTGATCATTTGACAGGATGACAGTACCGGTGTTCATATCCATTTTGTATGGTGTGACATCGATACTTACCACATTGCTGTATACCGGAGGAATATTTGTTCCGGTAGTTCCTGCCAGACGGAAATAAATCTTATTATTCCGTCCCGTAACAGCTCCAATCTCGCTTGCTAATGAGTTCAGTTCCAGCCCTGTGAATGCGATGGAAAGTGAAGTCGTTGCAGTCTTGCTGACGGTGGTAGAAAAATCCTCCGACAGCGATGCTTCCACATAGGTTGTAACGGTGACAGTTGTTCCTACCGCAGGGTCACTTATCTGAATCGTGCGGTCTGTCCACGCCAGTGAAACCACTATCTCTTGAGCCAAGTCAGCATTCAGTTCAACCCTGTCGGTGGTAGCCATTAAGTTATTGCTTTCCAGGCTCTGCAAATATATTTTGTCGCCATCTTTCTCGCAAGCCGAAAAAGCAAGCAATGCGAACAATACGGCAAACAGGCTTTTTATCGTTTTCATAACAAAAGAGTTTAAGTATTAATAGTTCTCATTATATAAATTCGGATTGGCAGTCAGTTCGGTAGACGGAATAGGATAAATGTTATATTTGCTGTCTACCCCTGTTCCTGCCAGTGTTCCTCCTTTCCACTCCCATACGTATGTATTAGAAGTAAAACGGTTAAAGCGAATCAAGTCAGTACGCCGTGTGCCTTCCCAATACAGTTCGCGCAAGCGTTCGGCAAGGAAAAAGATACAATTGTCATTGGTCATGGCAGCCCAGTTCGGAATCGGTTCAGCTCCCACACGGTCCCTCAGTTCGTTTACATACTTGTAAGCCTGATCCATGCTGCCTCCTTGCCCGCCCCGTGCCGTAGCTTCGGCATACATCAAGTAAACATCTGCCAGACGGAATAACGGGAAGTCCGTATTCACACCCGATTGTGCCGTATTGGATGCCGTTTCTCCCGCATCGGTTACGTTTGACCATTTAGTTACCACATAACCTTCCTTCTCGTTAGTCATGTCTGTAATATTGAGGGTTTGCCCTTCGGTGATAAACATACCTCTGGGGTCATTATTGAATTGGGCAGAGGCAGCACCGCGCATTCTCATAGACCCCCATCCGCTGGCTACTCCGACTGAGTTTTGTGCCATGCCGGCAGGTACCGCCGCACATACCACATACGTGGAAGCTCCCCATGAAACAGTAGTGGTAGCATCAACAGGAAGTGTAAAAATAATTTCGTTGGTACGTTTATCGTTATCAGCATTAAACAGCTTGGCATAATCCTGTTCCAGCGTATAGCCTTGTTCGATGGCATGGTTACAAGCAGTGATACATTCAGTATAGCGAGCCTCGCCGATATAGGTTTCAGCGTTCAGATACATTCTTGCCAGCAGCGTGTAAGCCGCTCCTTTCGAAGCACGTCCGTAAGGGCATTCGTCGCGGTTCAGCAATCCGTTCTCTGTTCCTGTAATTTCATTTAATTCCGTCTCAATAAAATCGAAAATCTGTTGGGCTGTATAGCGTGGGGGAATGTAACTGCCCACAGGGTCGTTTTCAGAGACAAATGGAATATCATGGAAAAAGTCGAGTGCGTGGTAATAAAACAGTGCGCGGAGGAAACGGGCTTCCGCACGATATGTACGCAGGGTAGACTGTGTTTGTCCGTCGAATGCAGCGATTGCATCGTCTGTAGTATGACGGAGAAACTCATTACAAAGCGCAATGTTATAATAGATACGATAGTACATATCCGAAACCCATACATCGGTAGCATCCCAAGAGAGGTTGCTGATGTCGCTCAGCGTTTCACCGGATAACCATGTATAGGCCACTTCATCGGTACCGACTTCTTGCAGGTTAAAATAACAGCGCATGTAATCGAATCCTTTGTTGCTTGAGAGGTCTTGACTGCCGTTCTGTTCCTGGCCGGTAGTGACCATTGCCGTATATAATTTTGCTAATACCTGATAATAACTTTCTGCACTGTTATAAATATTTTCGGAAGTGATTTCCGTATGCGGGAACTGATCCAAATCTCCTACGCAGGAAGGAGTAAGAAAACATCCGCAGCAAATCATTGCTGTATATAATATTCGTTTCATAGCTTGGTACTGGATTGAAGATTAAAAATTAAGTCCGATATTCAAAGAATAAGTACGCGGACGCGGATAAAACGTATTGTCCACACCATTAGGTACTTCCGGGTCTACGCCACTGTATCTGGTGATACAGAATACGTTTTGAACCATCGCACTGACATTGAGGTTGCATCCCTTGAAGATTTCTCCGAAGTTATAACCCAATGTAAGATTGTCCATCTTTAAGAAAGAAGCATTTTCAACGTAATGGTCGGATAAATGCTGGCGGGTCTGGAATCCGGTTTCCAGATAGCTGGTTGAAAGATTGTTCAACTGATAAGCATTGTAGCTCATTGTTTCAAAGGCTCCGGTAGTCATAGCCATGCCATTGTAAACATAGTTACCGATATTGGCACGGAAACTCATGCCCAGGTTCCATCGTTTCCATTGTAGTGAAGTACTTAATCCCATGATAAAATCCGGGGCAGGCGAATGGTAGCGGTATAAGTCGCCTTCGTTGATAGTACCGTCATTGTTTAAATCGGCATAAACACCTTCAATAGGCTTTCCGGTTTTTTCATCGTACAGCTGCTTATATACATAAAACATATAGGGTTCATATCCTTCGGAAAGGGTTTGCACATATTGTCCGTCTACCGCCGGCCCTACTTGTGTGTTGGTAGCTTGTCCTCCTTCCACAATCGACAAATTCTTAACCTTCATTTTCTGCCAAGTCATATTAAAGCTGACATCCCATGTTAAATCTTTGGTTTGAACCGGTGTAGCGTTTAAAGACAATTCAATACCTTGGCTGTCTACGTTACCGACATTGGTTGTGATGTTGCGGTCGAACGTAGAACCTGCGGCGGCAGGAACCGTGGCAATCAAATCTTTTGTTTTCCGAGTATAATAATCCAAGCTACCCGTGATGCGGTCTTTCAAGAAACCAAAGTCGAATCCAAAGTTCCACGAGGTAGTTGTTTCCCATTTCAAGTCTGATACGTATGCTTCCGGGCGGTATGTATAAATAGGAGTACCTCCTACGATACCTTGTGCCCCATCTTGGCTGATGGTATAAACAGGCAGGTAATTATAATTGCCAATACCGTCTTGCTGGCCAGTGACTCCATAACTTGCACGCAGTTTCAGGTTACTTAATACTTGTCTTTCATAAACGATTCTTCCGTAACTCTCCATCCTAAAGCAACAGAAGGGAATGTACCCCAGCGCTGCGATTGTGCAAAGCGGGAGGTGGCATCACGGCGAACAGTAGCCGTCAGCATATAGCGCGAACCGTAAGAATAATTCAGACGTCCGTAGTACGAAAGCAACACATGACGTTGGTCGGATGTCCTGTATTGAGTTTGTATTTCTCCGGCGGCATTCATTTGTGTAGTAGCCGGAGTGGCGGATTTCCAATATTGGTAATCATATCCTACGGTTGCATCGAAACTGCTGTTGAGGGTATCAACAAACTTATTGTAGTTAGCATACAGGGTCAGCAGCCTGTTCTCGTTTTTCTGCGGTCCATACGGATAATAATATCCCCCGGTAGTATAATATTGAGCAGCTTCGGGCGATACGTATTCCGATCCTTTTCCTTCGGCATAGTCGTATCCCAATGTGGCATGGAGTTTCAAGTCAGGGAAGAAATGCAAACGGTAGTCAACATCGAAGTTACCGATAAAACGGACTACCTTGCTATGAGCATCGCGTTGTTCCAGTAAACCAACCGGATTCCTTACTCCGCCCGTCACCGGACTCCCATCGCCCGTAATGGCTTCTGTAAAGCCTCCAAATGCGTCAGTCCCAGAATAAACAGGTATAGTGGGATTCATGGTAGAAGCTCCCCAGATGGCCGAAGTGTTGGCAAACTGGTTCTTATTGAGCGAACCTTTGGCATTGATAGTCAATTTCAGATGGTCATCAAAAAAAGACGGAGACAACGAAAGGCTACCAGTAAAGCGTTCGGCATTGTCTGTTTTAAGCAAACCATCCTGGTTATAATAACCTACCGATACGCGGATTGGCCAGTTCGGGGCGATACGTCCTGCCAAACTCAGGTTGTTATCTGTTCCGAAAGCGTTATGATAAACCTGGTCGTTCCAGTCGGTGTTTGCCGTTCCCAATAAAGCTTGCTGGGCAGCACTTCCTTGCGTTTTTACTACGTTTACAAACTGGTCATAGCTCAGCATGTCTGCCATTCTTGTGCGGGTCTGAATGGAATTGGTTGTACTGAACGTTACTTTCAACTTGTCGGAGTTCCCTTTTTTAGTAGTGATGATGATAACACCATTTGAAGCACGTGAGCCATAGATTGCCGTAGAAGAAGCATCTTTCAGAATGGTCATGCTTTCAATGTCATTCGGATTAATCAGACTGAGGAAGTTTCCATCGTTTCCGCTGATACCTCCTTGTTCCAATGGCACACCATCCAGCACGATAAGCGGGTCGTTGCTGGCGTTCAGCGAAGCACCTCCACGTACACGGATGGTACTACCTGCCGTAGGCGAACCACTGTTCGACATAATCTGTACACCGGAGATTTTCCCATTGATAAGCTGCTCCGGCGAGCTGACCAGTCCCGTATTGAAATCTTCGCTCGACACGTTGGTAACCGAGCCGGTCAAATCGCTTTTACGCTGTGTACCGTAACCGATGACTACCACGTCGCTCAGCATTTCTGTATCCGATTTCAGTCGAATGTTTAATACGTTGGCAGACACATTTACTGTTTGAGAAGCGTATCCGATGTACGAAAATTGAAGTTGCTTGCTTCCTGCCGGAAGTTCTACTGAGTAGTTTCCATCGAAATCGGTGATAGTCCCGGTTGTGGTACCTACTACCAATACACTGACTCCGATAAGAGGTTCTTGATTTTCATCATCGATGACTTGTCCGGTAATGATTCTTTTTCCGCTTTGTTGCGCGGAAAGTGTGATTGTGTTTCCGCCTCCTGTTATTATCAGAAAGAACAGGAACACTTTCAGCAGATTAAAAATGTTGTTTTTCATGTTACGTATTATGTTTTTTTGTTCGTGGCAAAGGTAGAATACAACCTGCTACTTCAAAGAAATATATCGGACATATAACAAAAGAAATCGGACAACTGTTGTAAAACAGCTTTTTTCAGTCTTCTGAAGCGTATTGTTTGGGGGTTTTACCAAATACTCCCTGAAAACATTTCGAGAAATAAGACGCATTAGAATAACCTACCATGTACATGATCTCCGATACGGTAAATTTCCGCTGCTGTAACAGCATTGCGGCTTTCTTCATTCGGATGGATTTGATATATTCCACCGGAGACATGCCCGTGAGCTGTTTTACTTTCCGGTAGATTTGTTTGCTTCCTACACCGGAAAGATTGCAAAGCGCATTGACATTCAAGTCGGAGTCAGATATATGGTCCTCGATAAGCTGGGTTATAGCTGTCAAAAACTTTTCGTCCTGCGAGGCTATTTCTTCAATTGGCTTAGGGGAAGAAATCTTTTCCATCCGTGCCTTCGTTTCGTAGGCAACCCTGTTATGCAACAGCTGGGAAACTTTGAAGTAAAGAATCTCAGCATCGAAAGGTTTGGCGATGAAAGCATCTATCTGCGACTGCAAGCTCTTGCGTTCTGTTTGTTTATCATCTTTTGCGGTCAGCATGATGATAGGAATCACGGCAGTAGTCAGGTTTTTCTTTAATATGCGACTCATTTCAATGCCGTCCATGACGGGCATCATCAAGTCGGAAATAATTAAGTCGGGCTGCTGGTTGTTTACAACCTCCAGCCCTTCTTTCCCATTGGCTGCGAATACACACCGGTAACCATCAGCCAGGATGGTTTGGATGACATTGCGCATTTCCGGATTGTCATCTACAATCAGAATCAACGGCTTGAGTTCGTGGCTATCTGCTTCTTCTCTGGTTTCCGGCTCCTGGGTTGAGGATACGGACAAGTTGAGCGATTCATCTACGGGAAAAGTCACGGTGAAAGTTGTTCCTTTTTGGATAGTTGATGCTACTTCAACTTTTCCGTGATGTAGTTCCGTATAAGTTTTTACCAGGTAAAGTCCGATTCCGGTGCCTTCGTATTGCTGTTTAGTGCGTGAAGACTGATAAAAACGCTGGAAGACATAAGGCAGCTCATTTTCGGCAATGCCTATTCCGGTGTCAGCGATACGGATGCTTACAGCCTGCAAATCTTCATGATATTCAATTACAATACTGATAGTGCCGCCCCGCGGCGTATATTTAGTTGCATTCGAAAGCAGGTTGTTTATTATTGACTTAAGTTTGATGACATCCATGTCCATAAACAAAGAATTGGTGTTGCAGGAAAGATTCCATTGATATTTTTCTTCCACATCCGCTTCTTTATAAACGGCATATATGTTCTTGACAAACGAAACCAGTTCGATACGCGACACGATAAGCATAGAGTCTTCTTTCCGGTCTATACGGTTAAATTCCAACAGCTTATGAATCATTTCATTCAGACTGACCGCATTTCGGTAAACCACTTCCAACATTGATTTTTGATGATAGTCTTTCACATCAATCAGTAATTTGCTTATCGGAGTGACAATCATGCTGATCGGGTTTTTCAGGTCGTGGGAAATATTTGATAAGAAATCTAATTTTTGCTGCGACTGTTCCATTATCTGGCGTTTTTCCATCTGTTCCAGTTTCAGACGGTTTTTTACCATGAAAAAGTTGATTATCCATCCGACCAATCCTCCGATAATAAGGAAATAAGCCATTTTTGCCCACAAAGTTTGATACCACGGCGAAAGAATGGTAACCGAAAGCATGGAAGCAGTTTTTTGTCTGTCCCCGGCATGCCGTATGAACAGGGTATATTTACCGTGAGGAATATTGGTATAGGAAATGCGGTTAGAACGTTCGTCCACCTGATGCCAATCCTTGTCCAATCCTTCTAATTTATATACAAAGTTACCTTTCTTTATATGGTCATACGAGTAATCAGAAAATTCGAACGACAGATTATTTTCTTTGTAACTTAATTCGATGTTTTGTGTGTACCGCACACTGCTGTCGGTAGTTATCTTTTGGTTGTTGGCTGTTATTGCAGTGATGTGGACAGGAAGATACTTTGCTGCTTTGCTAGCGGCCGAAGGAGTACACAGCCCGATACCATCATAACCTCCCAAAAATACACGCCGGTCAGTCTTATCGTAGCAGACGCATGTAAACATCTGGTCACCGACAGGGATGCGTGATACCGCATTGTTCTTTTTGTCAATTCCCCATAATCCTTTGGTTGTAGAAACCCAAATGCTGCTTTCAACTTCTGCCATGGAAAGAATATTACAATTCTTCTGGTTCAAATTGATTTCCGTGACTGTCTCCGTGACGGGATTGATACGCAACACTTTATTGTGGCATCCTGCCCAAAGATATCCTTCGCTGTCGCTCATCAGAAAATCGGTAGTGATTTCTTCATTTGTTCTTGGCAGGCGGAATGCGGTGAATTTCCCACTCTTCGGATTCAGTTTCTGAATCCCGTTATTATATAACATAATCCACACGTTGCCGCTACGGTCTTCTACCACTTGGTTGATAAACATACTTTTCAGTCCGTCTTGGGTCGTATAGTTCTTGTCGGCCACACAATAACCCGATGCGGAATGTAACAATTTATCTTTCCGGATAACAAAAAGTCCGCCCAGACAAGTGCTTATCCAGAAATTCCCGTCAAGGTCTTCAAACATATAGTAAGCCCAATTCGCGTTATACGAACGCGTCCGGTCAACGATTGTATATGGAATGAATTGTTGAGTCGATTCATCATACCGCTCTATGCCACCGTCTGTGGCAATCCATAAATTACCTGTTCGGTCTTCATAAATATGGCGTATACGGTTATGGGATAATGGGTAATCTTTTTTGTTCATCTTATACCATCGTGTTTTCGGATTACTATTTATCAAGCCGCGCTCTACGAATAATAATCCGTCTGTACCTCCCAGCCAGTAATTACCTTTACTGTCGCGGAAAATGGAATGGAATAAATTTCCCTCACTACTGTGCGTCAGTTGCCATACAGGTATGAATAAATAAGGATGAGTATTGCGGGCAAGGGATACGCCATTATCTGTACCCAACCAGATGTTAGAATCTTTGTCAGAAAAGATACTCCAAACGATATTATTTGATAGCGAGTGACTATTACGTGAATCGTGGAACAAATGGTTATGTTTTCCGGTAGCAGGATTATAAATGTATAGTCCGTTATCTGTTCCTATCAGTAAGTTTCTATCGACATCAAAAGCCAGTGATTTCACCGAATTGTCCTGAAAGAGAGGAATACTTTCTGCCCGTCCGTATCGCAGACAAATCAACTCGCCTTCTGTTCCTATCCATAAACATTTACGCTCTTTATCCTCCAGCATTATATTGGCAAAAAAATTCTTTTCGCGTCGAGCAGCAGGAATACCGATGAGGTAGAAATCATTACCAGTTTCATCCAACCGACATACCCCGTCATAGGTCCCGATATACAGTTCTCCATCAGACGTATGCAATAGTGAGTAAACAGCAACATGGGGAAGACGGCTGTTATAGGGCGTAAAAGCTTTCAGTTCGTGTGTATTAAGCGTATATCGGTAAAGTCCGTTTAATGTTCCTATCCAAAGGTTATTTTTGTAGAAAGCAAGACTACGCACATCGTTTGGGAAAGAGACTTCAGCAGTAACGTAATGGTCAGTCTTGTAATTATATATCAATAATCCGTTGTCTGCTCCAAGAAAGATAGAGTCTCCTGCAACAACACCGCAATAGATACGTACGTTACTGTTTTTTCCGTATTCAAAGTGAGATTGTATGGTATATCCGTCATAACTAAGCAAGCCAGCATTCGACCCCATCCAAATAAGACCACTTTGATCTTGCAAAATACAACTGATAGTTGAAGCATCGGCTTGTAAAGGAATACGGTCTAATTGGAGGTAAGACATTTGCTGCCCGTACAATCCCTGTATTGCCGACACAAGCATGTATAGGATGAGAAGAAAGTACTTTTTCATGTTACACAAGATAAAGAGATGAAACAGACACGAAAACAAAGATATGAATTCTTACCGAATCATGCAAAGGCAGATAAACATAACAAAAAATCTATGCTGATATATAGCACCTAATTTACCCTTTCACCAAGGATATGCAAAATATGAATATACACCTATGAGACGTTTTTGTGGCAGTAAGTGTTCAATAGAAAAAAGTTATGAGGCTCTGAAATACGAATAATAACCGCTTGCAAACGTCTATCCTATATAAAAGTTGCTTCACTCTAAAAGCTAACAATATCATTACAAACGCATTAAAAATATTCAAACCAAGATAATTTTCTTTCAAACGTCAAGACAAATTCTCTGTTTCACACTGTGGGATACAAAAACCACAGTGTGGGATACATA
>ERZ773116.2335-NODE-2335-length-15441-cov-28.302873_pt1 | contig 15441 bp, 19 predicted proteins | sample MGYA00580563_ERZ773116 | MGnify/ENA primary metagenome ERZ773116 (study PRJEB29015, sample SAMEA2737864) | human gut metagenome | biome: human gut; feature: human-associated habitat; material: faeces | place: China | collected 2012 ... | reverse complement strand
CCGGATAAATCAAAACTGCTAAGTTTAGCTAAGTTACCAACAGCAGAAAAAGAACGACTAGGCTTACCTACTTCCGGCTGGTTCTGGTCGTCTTCGGAGTACTACGCTCTCCGCGCGTACGGCGTGACCTTCTACGGTGGCGGCACGGGCAACGACTTCAAGGGCAACAGCAACTTTAAGGTCTTGTGTGTAGGTGATTAGTTCTTTTTAAAAGTCTATAGGTCTATGAGTGATTTACAGTAAGCGGGGATAAAACCCCGCTTCTCTTATTTTATTATACGTCATACTGAGGCTTTAGCCGAAGTATCTCATAACTTAGAAATGAGATCTTTCGCATTCGCTCAGAATGACAGAATAATTAATTATTCTAGTGATTGGGATTGTTACGTCACTGCCTCGCATTAAACGTGACGTCGTAATCTTGAACACTGTACACCACTGTCACCCTGAACTAGTTTCAGGGTCTCAAAAGTTAAGGAGATTCCGAAACAAGTTCGGAATGACAATAATAATAATAATTCCCTCGCCCCTTGTGGGAGAGGGCTAGGGAGAGGGGCAAGATGTTAAAGATCTTAGTGACAGTGTGCCTTAGAGCCTTATTTGCCCTTTCCTCAATCAAAATTTCACCATTATTGGTAGCAAAGCTACGTGCGTAGCACCTTATTACCCATAATTCCCTATAGATTTTAACAGGTTATTCACCTCTTACTTTTTACTAATTCCCTAATCATATAAATATCCTATTGATTTTAGTTGCAATTTCCATTAAAATAATCTTAATTGAATAAAAGGAGAAAATTATGGCTCAACAATTTAATCCACAGGGCATGAATGCTCAAAATATTAAAAAACGTTATGCAGTTTTGGTTTTTATCAAAGGTTCAACTGCACCGTTAGTTTTGTATGTCAAAGAAGCTCAGGCTCTTTATCAAGAACTTGTTGAAAAAATGCAATCAAATAATGCGGTTTTAATTGAAAAAGATACTGATGGACCTTTGAAAAAAGTTTGTTTTATCTCTAATCAGATTGCAGCTCTTGCTATTCAAGAAGAACAATATGTATAATTTTGTTTAGGTTAATCCAAGCAAGAATAGTTAAAAATTATGGAAAAGATATTATCAATAGAAGATTTAGAAAATGCCGAAAATAAGACACTCTATTGTACCTTTGATGAAAATATCGAGGGAATAGATTGTGTTACCCCAATTCATGCCGAACTTTGTGCAAAATCGTTAGGTGAATTTATTCAAATTACAGGTCATGTTACAGGAGTTGTAAATTTGGAATGTGATTTGTGTCTTGAAAAATTTGAATATAATTTGGATTTTGATATTGATGAGTTATTCTCAAAAGGTTCATTACTCGGGGATTACGAGGAATCAGGACAAGAGTTTGAAATTAAAGACGGACAGTTTGTTACTGATTTGAATGGCGAAAAAGAGATTGATATTTATGACTTATTGTATCAATCCGTAATATTAAATTACCCAAATAAAAAAGTTTGTGGTATTAATTGTAAAGGGAAAGATTTTCTATCAGAGGAAAATATTCCCGACCCAAGACTGGATGTCTTTAAAAATATCCAAATTAACCCAAAAGATTAGTTAGTAGAAAATAAAAAAGGAAAGACAAAAATGGCAGTACCTAAGAAAAGAACAGGACATTCCGCTCAAGGTAGCAGAAGAGCAAATTGGAAAGCTACTAAACCGGAAACTACTAAATGTCCTAATTGCGGTGAAACAGTTTTAACACACACAGTTTGTACAGCATGTGGCACTTACAAAGGCCAACCTGTTAAATTAGCAGATAAAGTAGCTGCTGCAGAAGCTCCAGCTAAAAAAACTGCTAAAAAATCAACTAAAAAAGCAGCTCCTAAAGCTGAAGAAGTTAAAGCTGAAGAAACTGAAAAAACAGAAGAATAAATAAGTAATAATCGGAAGCGGCAAATTTATTGGCGCTTCCGATTTTAACCAAACTTTGGAGAGAGAAGGATATGGCAAGAATAGCAATAGACGCAATGGGCGGTGATTATGCACCAAGAGCAATAGTTGAGGGTGCTTTGTGGGCAGCACAAGAGTATGGTGTTGGCTTGGAGCTTGTTGGTAGAAAAGATGATATCCAAGCAGAATTGGATAGGATTAAAGCTGCCGGTTGTATTTATTCTGATTGCGGGACAAAAGGTCATAATAGAAGAATCAAGATTGATGTTGATAAGATTGATTACACAATAACACATGCCTCTGAAGTAATTGGCATGGGTGAAGCTGTTGGACAATCAATTCGCAGGAAAAAGGATTCTTCCATCGTTGCATCAGTTAGAGCTGTTGCTGAGGGTCGATGTGAAGCTGTTGTTTCTGCCGGTTCAACAGGAGCGGCTATGGCTGCCAGTTTGTTCGGATTGGGTAGAATCCACGGTGTAACAAGACCTGCAATTGCTGTTACTATTCCTACAATGAAAAATCCGGTTGTATTAATTGACGGAGGTGCAAATAGTGATTGTACTCCTGAAATGCTTACTCAGTTTGCAGAAATGGGTATGGCTTATGCAAAACATATTGTCGGAGTTGAAAATCCAAAGGTTGGTATTTTAAGTATTGGCGAAGAAGAGGGTAAAGGCAATGCCCTTGTTAAAGAGACTTATCCTTTACTAAAAGAAATGCATGAAGCAGGCAGAATTGATTTTGTCGGTAATATTGAGGGTAAAGAGTTATTTATTAACAAATGTGATGTTGTTGTTTGTGATGGTTTTGCCGGAAATATTGCATTGAAAGTTACAGAGGGAACTGCTTCAATGTTATTAAAAATGATTTCTACGGAGTTCAAATCAGATTTAGTTGGTTGCATAATTGGTTTACTTGCAAAACCTTTCTTGAGAAGGATTTTGAAAAAAATCAATTGGGAAGTATTTGGCGGAATGTTGTTACTTGGTGTTAAGGGCATTTCGGTTATTGCTCACGGACGTAGCTCATCTTATGCAATGAAAAATGCTGTTAGGGCGGCTGTGAGAGTTTTAAATAAAGATATTAATTCTAAAATTGCAGAAAATATAAATAGATAGGAAAATAATAATTATGTCAAATAGTGTAAAACCTTTAAGAATTGCCGGTGTTGGATATTGTGTTCCGGATACGGTGATAACAAATGAAGATTTAACAAAATTATATGAAACATCTGACGAATGGATTTTTACTCGTACAGGTATCAAGGAAAGAAGAGTTGTTTCAGGTAATGAAAGTGCTATTGATTTAGGTTTAAAAGCGGCTGAACGTGCTTTAGAAAAATCTAAAATTAAAGCAGAAGATATTGATTGTGTAATTGCTGCAGCTTCTGCTCCACCTCAATTGTATCCTGCTTTGGCATGCGATATTCAAACAAGACTTGGAATTCCTAATTATGTTCCATCATTTGACTTAACTGCTGCTTGTACAGGTTTAATTTATTCTTTGCAAGTCGCAAGAGGGTTAATCGGTTCCGGCTTATACAAAAACATTTTGATTGTTGCTGCGGATAACAATTCTCGTTTAGTTGATTGGAAAGACAGAGGTACATCAATTTTGTTCGGTGATGGCGCAGGTGCAATGGTTGTAACCGAAGCTGAAGACGGTGTTGATGATATTTTATCACTAGATGTTAGGGCTGATGGTGCTATTGGTCAATATATTTCAATGAATATGCCTGGTGAAAATTGTCCGTTGGTTGCTCCTTGTGATCCGGTTGATTCAAAGATTCACATGGCTGGCCGTGATGTTTACAAATTTGTTGTTACAACATTACCAAACTATGTTGATAAATCAATTGAAGAAGCTGGTATGAAAGCCGAAGATATTGATTACTTAATTCCACACCAAGCAAATCAAAGAATTATTGAAGCTTTGCAACAAAGATTGAAATATCCAGATGAAAAAGTTATTTCTAATATCAAATATTATGGAAATACTTCTGCTGCTTCAATTCCAATTGCATTGGTTGAAGGTGTTGAAAAAGGCAAAATCAAGCTTGGTTCAACTGCAATTCTTTGCGGATTTGGTGCAGGTATGACATGGGGTGCTGCTGTTGTAAGACTTCGTGAAGGTATTTGCTAGAACTAATTTGAAAATAGTTTTTAATAAAAAGGTGTGACTTAGGTTATACCTTTTTTTGTTGATATTTTGTGCTAAATGTGTTAGTATCACGGTATGGAAAATCTTGATTTTACAGCATTAGAAAATTCTCTTCAGCGATTGGGTGAAGTTGTTGAAATATATAAAAAAAATCCACAAGATACTATTGTTAGAGATTCTTTAATTCAGCGTTTTGAGTTTACTTATTCTATAACATTAAAAACATTGAGAAAATATTTTATTGAGAGAGCATTTATTGTTGATGATGTTAATAAATTGTCTTTTAATGAAATGGTTAGAACTGCAATGCAACTAAATCTTTTAAAATCTGATTTAGCAAAATGGACTGAATTTAGAGAAATGAGGAATTTGACTTCTCATACTTATGATGAAAATGTTGCGCTAAAAGTTTCCGGCATTGTTCCTGATTTTTATGAAGAAATAACATATTTATTGAAAGAGTTAAAAGGTATCAAGTAAATGAAAACTCTTGATTTGGAAAAAAAATATCAGGATTTTATAATTGATTTGGTTTCTAAGATTGTGCCGGAAGTAGAAATTTTTATTTACGGTTCAAGAACTAAGGGTAAAGCTTTGAAATATTCAGATGTTGATATTGCATTGAAATGTGATAAGGAAATTCCGTTTGATAATATTTTGAGATTAAAAGCTTTGTTTAGCGATTCAACTTTCCCATATATGGTTGATATTATTGATTTGAATAGTATTAGTGAAAAGTTTTTTAGTTTAATTAAAGATGATTTAATCAAAATTAACTAAAACTCTGACTTTTGCCTTAATATGTTTTACTTTTAGTGTATTTATTATATAATTTACTTATAAATTTGTATTTTAGAAGATAAAGGGAGTTATTTTATGGCTAAAAAAATCGCGTTTTTATTCCCAGGACAGGGTTCTCAATCTGTTGGAATGGGAAAAGATTTATATGACAATTTTGATGCTGCAAAGAATGTATTTGACAGTGCAGATAAAGTTTTAGGTAAAAGTATTACAACTTTATGTTTTGAAGGACCGGAAGAGAATTTGAAACAAACAGTTAATACACAGCCTTGTATTGTAACAATGTCAATTGCAGCTTTGGAAGCATTAAAATCTCAACTGGATATCACTCCGGCTTGTACAGCGGGTCATAGTTTGGGTGAATATTGTGCAATGTATTGCTCTGGTGTTATGAATTTAGAAACAACATTGAAAGCAATTCAAAAAAGAGCTGATTTAATGGGCGCAACAAAAGGTGGTGCTATGGCTGCAATTTTGAATGCTCCAGAAGGTAGTCTTGAAAAAGCTTTGAAAGAAGCATCAAGTGTTGGTTATGTAGATGTTGCAAATTACAATTCACCTGCACAAGTTGTTATTACAGGTGATGAAGTAGCTGTTAAAAAAGCCGGAGAGTTATTGTCAGAAGCAGGAGCAAGAAGAGTTGTTCCTTTAGCAGTATCTGGTGCTTTCCACTCTAAATTCATGGAGCCTGCCGGAAAAGAATTTTCATCATTTGTATCAGAACTTGATATGAGTAATGCTGAAACTCCGGTATTTACTAACGTTGATGCTCAAGCAACAGTTTTGGCTGCTGAATTCAAAAATAAAATGCCTAAACAAATTTATTCATCAGTTCACTGGACTCAAACTATAGAAAATATGATTAATGATGGTGTTGATACATTTATCGAAATTGGACCTGGAAAAGTTTTGGCAGGTTTGAATAGAAAAATCAATTCTGACGTTAAAACATACAATATCTTTGATAAAGATTCTTTGGAAGCTACAGTTAATGCTTTAAAAGAAGAAATGGCTGCTGTTTAATGAAAGTTTCTAAAATTTCGTTAAATTCAAGAAACTTTTATGACAAGCACCCTGATTTGATGCCAAGAGATATTTATTTATACTTAGGTCGGGTCAAATCTAAAGAACAAATCGATAATGAATTTAATAAGGTATTTAAACTAACATTTTTAGAGCGATGCCAAAGATTATTTTTAAAAATTAAACAAGTAATAAAATAAGGAGAAAATTATGACAGATAAAAAAGTTGCATTAGTGACAGGTGGCTCACGCGGTATTGGTAGAGCATGTGCTATTGAACTTGCAAAAGCAGGTTGTGATGTAGTTATCAACTATGCAGGTAATGCAGAAGCCGCAGCAAAAACAGTTGAAGAATTAAAAGCATTGGGTTCAAATTCTGAAAGCTTTAAATTTGATGTTTCTAATCAAGCAGAAGTTGATGAAAATATTGCTAAAATTGTTGAAAAATATGGAAGAATTGATGTTTTAATCAATAATGCAGGTATTACACGTGATGATTTGTTTATCAGAATGGGTGAAGACAAATGGAATGCGGTTATTAATACAAATTTAAGCAGTGCATTTTATGTTTCAAAACCAGTTGTAAAACTTATGATGAAACAAAGAAGTGGGGCTATTGTTAATATGTCATCAGTTGTAGGTTTGTATGGTAATGCCGGACAAGCTAACTATTCAGCTGCAAAAGCAGGTTTGATTGGTTTTACAAAATCATTGGCAAAAGAACTTGGTTCTCGTGGTGTTAGAGTCAATGCTGTTGCTCCAGGGTTTATTGCAACAGATATGACAAAAGACTTGCCTAATATTGATGAATACTTGAAAGCAATTGCTTTGAGAAGAATGGGTAAAGCAGAAGATATTGCAGCTGCAGTTAAATTCTTGGCACTTGATACTGATTATATTACAGGTCAAGTTTTGGAAGTTGACGGCGGTATGATTATTTAGTTTTTTTTTAAATGAATTATATAAGGAGTAGCGAGATTACCTTGCTACTCCTTTTAATATGTTTATAAAAGGTTAAGGAGGATAAATGTGATGAACCATTATCTTTTAACCATTAACTTTTCACCTGCAAAAGTAAAGTTTTTTAACAAAAGGGGTAAGGTTTTGTAAATTCCTTGCAAAAAAATATTTAACAGTTTATAATAATGCAAGAAACGTATTTAGTAATACACGAATAATAAAGAGGAAAAAGAAGATGAGTACATTAGACACAGTAAAAAAAGTTGTAGTAGATCAATTAAGTGTTGACGAAAAATTAGTTACACCTGAAGCTCGTTTCACAGATGATTTAGGTGCTGATTCATTAGACACAGTTGAATTAGTTATGGCTTTGGAAGAAGAATTCAAATGCGAAATTCCTGATGAAGACGCAGAAAAAATTCAAACAGTTCAAGATGCAGTTAACTACATTGACGGCAAATTATCTCACTAATTGAATTTTTTTAGAATTTTTTAAAACTGGATTTTTATATTTGCGAGAGTGAGATATATTTATTTCATTCTCGCATTATTTATTTTAAAGGGGATTCTTAAATGGATAAAAGAAGAGTAGTAATTACAGGTTTGGGAGCAGTAACACCGTTTGGTGTTGGTGTTGATAAGTTCTGGGAAAGTTTGAAAGCCGGTAAAAGCGGTATTTCAACTTCAGAATCAATTGATATCGACAAGCACGTTGTAAAAATTTCCGGTGAAGTTAAAGATTTCCACCCTGAAGAATACATGGACGCTAAAGAGGCGAAAAAAATGGACAGATTTATTCAGTTCGCTATGGTTGCGGCTGATGAGGCTGTTAAAGATTCAAAATTGGATATTGAAAAGGAAGATCCATATAGAGTTGGTGTTATTGTTAGTTCTGCTGCCGGTGGTTTCAGAACTTTTGAAGAAAATCACATGAGAATTATCCAAAAAGGACCTAACAAATGTTCACCATTTACGGTTCCTATGATGATTGTTAACATGCCATCAGGCAGAATTTCTATGAAATATGGATTTAAAGGTATAAACAAAGTTGTTGTTTCAGCTTGTGCAACAGGTTCACACTCTATTGGTGATGCTTTCAGAGCTATCCAATATGGTGATGCAGATGTAATGGTTGCAGGTGGTGCTGAAGCTACTATTTGTGATGTTGGTGTAGGTGCTTTCTCTGCAGCAAGAACACTTTCAAAACGTAACGACGAACCTCAAAGAGCTTCAAGACCTTATGACAAAGACAGAGATGGTTTTGTTATGTCAGAGGGTGCAGGTGTTTTGATTTTGGAAGAATACGAACATGCCAAAAAACGTGGCGCTCATATTTATGCAGAAGTTGCAGGTTATGGTCAAACAGCTGATGCTTATGATATTGTAGCTCCTGCTCCAGATGGTTCCGGTGCTATCCACTCTATGGAGTTTGCGTTGAAAGATGCAGGTATGAAACCATCAGAAGTTCAATACATCAATACTCACGGTACAAGTACCGGTTTGGGTGATAAAGCTGAGTCTCATGCTGTTGCAAAAGTATTTGGCGATAGAAAAGTTAACCCTGATTTGTATGTGACTTCTACTAAGAGTATGCACGGTCACATGTTAGGTGCAACTGGTGCTGCAGAAGCAATTGCTTGTGTTAAAGCAATCAATGAGAATATTGTCCCTCCAACAATCAACTTGGATAACCAAGATGAAGAGGTTGCAGATTTGAATTATGTTCCATACAAAGCCGTGAAAGCTGAACTTCATGCTGCATTGTCAAATTCATTTGGTTTTGGCGGACAAAATGCTTCTTTAGTATTTAAAGAAGTTTAGTTCAGATTTAAAATTTGATTAAACATTAAAAATCTTCCTGCGTGAGGTGGGAAGATTTTTTTGAACTTTTTATTTTTGTTTTCGTTTTATTAATATAGTGTTGAAATTTCAAAAATTTTTCGCTAATAATGAAAAAAGAGGTGTAGAAATGAAAAAGATTTTGGTATGTTTAACAGTTTTGGCATGTTGCTCTACTCCGGTTGTATTTGCTGAAACATTCACTGCTGTTTCCGAAGTGCCTAATGAGAATGTTCAAATAACCAAAAATGTTTCTAAGGATCCTTATTTCAGGTTTTATAATGTTGATTCTCAAAATATTAGTGTAAGTTACAATAATTTGAGCCGTGATGAAGAAAAGGCTTTATTAAAAAATTTGTCTTCTTATGAAAAAGACAATTACAAATATGTAAAAAAGGTACAAAAATTAATTAGCCAAAATCGTTGGAATGAAGTTTTTTATAAATATCCGAATTTCTATCCTGCTTATATTCAGTATTATGATTATTATCATTCAAAGAACGATTATCAAAAAGCTTTACCTATTCTTGTAAAAATAAGCAATCTGAATAAATATAACAATGTACTTGATAACAGTTCAATTGATTATAATTTAGGTGTTTTGTATTTGTATAATTCTCAGTATTCTCAAGCATTAAATTATTTGAAAAAGTTTGAATATAAACAAGATGAAAATATAATTTCTGCAATTGCTGATTGCTACTATTATACAGGCAATTATAATGCTGCAATTTCATACTTAAAAAAATTACCATCAATGGAGTATCATAATAAGGAAACGGCTTATGGCGCTTATTATGCACTTGGTAATTCAATTGAGGCGAATAAATATGCAAAATCTTTATTAAGCACAAATTATAATTTTGATAATCTTTTGAAAGTTGCGCAAACATGTTCAAATAATAGTGACAAATTGACTTATGCATATAAGGCAAAGGGTATGGCAACAAGTGATAGGGAGTTAAAATCTGTAAATCATATTATTGCGGGTCTTGAACAAAAGAAGCTTGAACAAAGAGTTGTAGGATTGACGCAATTTGTAAAACTTCCGAAATGGGTAGATTATGAGAAACAAATTCCATCAAATGTTGCTATAGCAGAGTTATCAGCAAAACAAGATGAATTTTTTAAAAATGCAAATTTATATTTGAACAAATACAAGGGGCAACAACTTACTAATGCGTTTAATTCGTTAAATCAAGATTTTACAAATTATATTCAGAATAAACAAAATCAATATTACCAGCAACAACAATTAAAAGCACAAGAAGAACTTGTACAAGAACAACAGAGAAACAATATGTTGCAACAACAGTTGTTGTATGAGCAAAGAATGAGAAATTATTTGGAACGACAAAATTTCTATTATATGTCACGACCGTATTATTATAGTCCGATATATCACGGTTGGTGGTAGGTTAGTTTTGTGGGGTTGAATATTTTTTATAAACGTCTACAACATTTTGATACATTGTAGGTAATTGTACAACTTTATGTGTCAGATAGTATGGGTTTGTAAATGCGGAGAAAATTTCTGCACCAACTCCAGTAGTTGTCGCAACAGTATATTTTAATACTTTGTTATCAATATTTTTGCTAAATTTTTGTCTAAATGGGTTGCTACTCTCATAGATATCATAAGTCATTGTGTCAATAACTTGGGGTACAGGTGTTGAATCAACCCAATTGGAAAGTATAGATAAATTTTGATTAATAGCGCTATTTATTGAATCCATATTATTATTAAATCAAAAAAAAATATTTTTTGCAGAAAGTGTTTAAAGAAAGAAGATGGCAGAGCTTTGCTCTGCCATCTTCCAGAATAGTTTATTTCTCTGTAAAATTATAATAAATTTTTCAAATAATTCGGAAGAGCGAAACGTGCGTTGTGGTAATCTTTGTTGTAGATTTTACAAGTTGGAATAATTTCATTTGCACGTTCATCGTTGTAATATTCTAAAGGTTTAACATCTACAGAGCAGAAAGCCCAAGCCCAATATCCTCCTGGGTATGTTGGGATATTTGATGTGTATGTTGAAACGATTGGAAATACTTTTTTCAATTGTTTATACATTTTTTGAACAGATTCTTTTTGGGCAAAAGGTGATTCTGATTGTGCAACCATAATTCCACCTTTTTTGAGAGAATTTTTAACGTTTGTATAGAATTCATCTGTAAATAATCCTTCCCCCGGACCCATTGGGTCAGTTGAATCAATTAAGATAATGTCAAATTCATCTTTTTTATCTTTAATGTATTCAATGGCATCTTGTACAAGGATTTCAACTTTAGGGTTGTCAAGTTCGCAAGCGATTGTTGGAAGATATTTTTTGCAAGCTTCAATAACCATTCCGTCAATTTCGCACAGAACAGCTTTTTCAACAGTTTTGTGTTTAAGAACTTCTCTAATTGTTCCTCCGTCACCACCACCGATAACAAGAACAGTTTTAGGGTTTGGGTGTTGCATCATAGGAATGTGTGCAATCATTTCGTGGTAGTGATATTCATCACCCTCAGTTGTCATCATTAAATCGTCAAGAGTCAAAACTCTGCCTAAATCCGATTCTGTTTCAAAAACTTCAACTTTTTGGAATGGTGATTGTTCAGAAAATAAAACTTTTCCTGCTTTTATTGCAATTCCGTATCCCCCTGGGGTAATTTCGTGATAGTAACCGTTTTCGATACCATTTTTCATTTTTTATTAAGTCCTTTCTTTTTTTCAAAACAAATTGAGTAACATTATTTCAATGTTACTCAATTTTAGCATATCAAAAATAGTTTTCAAACTAGGTTAAATAATTGTCAGTATTGGTTTCTCGTTTTTGTGGGTCATCTATAAAATCAGTTTTTGTTGTATTTTCACCTGTTGTTGTTTTATACCGGATTTACTATTCATTTTTTTTAATTGGGGCGATGTTGTAGATTACAAGTAATGTCAAAATCGCAATTACACCATAAGTTTGGAATTTTATAATAACGAAAAATACGATTATACTTATTATTACAAAAAGAATTGAATATTTGATTATATTTGATACCCGTTTGCTGATTTTTCTTTCTTCACGAATTTCATTTGCCATTTTTTCAATATTTGATTGTTCTTTGGCTTTTTCTTCTGTTTCTTCGTCAATCAGATTGCTTTCTTTTAATTCCTCAACAGAATCTCTGTAGGTTCTATTGACAAATCTTTCAACTAGTGACAAAATAACTTCATTTGGCGCATCATTTTTTACACAAGCATACATAACTTCCCACATTGTAAACCATATTTTTTGCATTACGATTTTCCAATATTTTGCAGGAATTCCTGAACGGAAAAGGTCGATTTCTTTGTGGAATGACCATTCTGCCATTACTTGAATATAAAAACACTGAGAATCAAAATCTAATTGCGAAAATTCTTCATCATCTTCCATTGAAGAAGCTAAAAGGGTGGCAGACTTTCTGATGTTGCTGATTAAGTAATCTTTTTGAAGAGCATTTACGTCTTCCGGCAACATTGGTGTCATTTGTTCAATCAGACTTTCTATATATTCGGTGTATTTTTTGTCGATTTCTTTTTCGTCCATTTCATTATTATAGGCAATAAGTCTTTAGAATTTGTCATATATATAGACTAATTATTAAAAATTTTCAACAAAAAACCCGCCTTCTTTTGGGAAACGGGTCTTTTGTTCTTTTATTGAAAAGTATTAGTGTTTTATTGGATAGTCAAGAATTAGTCTTGCGCATGTCCTGCTGTACCTAATACATCTCTCATTTTGTGCATAACCATTTCTTTAACAGCTGTTCTTCCTGGTCCCATGTATTCTCTTGGGTCGAATTTTTCTGGGTGTTCAATGAAGAATTCTCTGATTGTAGAAGTCATTGCAAGTCTTAAATCTGTATCAATGTTGATTTTTGCAACACCGTGTTTAGAAGCATAATTAAGCATGTCTTCTGGAACACCTTGTGCATCTGGTAAGTTACCACCATATTTATTACATTTAGCAACGAATTCTTTAGGAACTGAAGAAGATCCGTGTAATACTAATGGATAGTTAGGGAAACCAGCTTCTTCTAAAGCTTTTTTGATTTCAGCTAATCTTTCGAAGTCTAATTTAGCTTCGCCTTTGAATTTGTAAGCACCGTGTGAAGTACCGATAGCAACAGCTAATGAATCACAACCAGTTTCTTTAACGAATCTAACAGCTTCAGCAGGATCTGTGTAAGTTGAATCTTTAGCATGAACTTTAACGTCATCTTCAACACCAGCTAATTTACCTAATTCAGCTTCAACTGAAACACCGTGAGCATGAGCATATTCAACAACTTTTTTAGTCAAAGCGATGTTTTCATCTAATGGGAATCTAGAACCATCAATCATAACTGATGAGAAACCACCATCAATACATGCTTTACAAATATCAAAATCAGCACCGTGGTCTAAGTGTAATGCGATAGGTACTGTAGTTGTAGCTAATGCAGCTTCAACCAATTTGATTAAGTAAGTTTGGTTAGCATATTTTCTTGCACCTGCTGAAACTTGCAAGATAATTGGAGATTGTGTTTCTTCAGCAGCTTCTGCAATACCTTGTAAAATTTCCATGTTGTTTACGTTGTAAGCACCAATAGCATATTTACCAGCTAGGGCTTTTTCGAACATTTCTTTTGTTCCAACTAATTTTCTTTCACTCATTTGAGTCTCCTTCTCTTACGTATAATATATTACACATGCTTAATTTATAACAAACAAAAATAAACTACAAGTCAGACAATAGTTTATTTTTACATCAAGAATGTATTTGGAATGGACACTTTGTACAGTGTGCTTTGGGGTGAAGTACAAGGTTATCTTCCAAATCGTACATTCTCGCAATTCTTGTGTCTAGTGGTGCTCCGCATTTTGGACATTTCAGACCTCCTGCACCATTCAAAATAAGTTTTTTCAAACTTTCAATAATTTCAGGTGAAACAATATCTCCCGCAATATCTTTTTCTAAGTGTTTAATCTCACTTGGCTCACATTTCAGAACTTTTGCAAGTGCTTGTCTCACTGTGACAGATAGAAAGAGTGATTTTCCATCTTCAACTTCTTCAATGATATCAAGTGGAACATTTGCAGCAATTGAAAGTCCTTTTTGAGTAAGCCCTAAATCTTCTCTTTTTGATTGTATAAATCTTGCTAACGTTTTCATATCAGAAATTATAACATAAAATATTAGTGACAAGTGAATAGTGAGGTGTGAATAGTTCTTTACGTTTTTTATTTTTAGCACAAAATGTCCACCCCTTGCGGGAGGACCGAAATCTCTGATTTCGAGGAGGGGTCTCCTTAACTTTAAATCCTATCTTGCAAAGCTTTAAAAAATCTAGTATAATAAGAATACTTCTAATCTGTCATTACGAGGAAAGATAACAAGCAAGTAATGAGTGGATTAGAACGGAGTGACGTAGTAATCTTGAACAAAGAACACAAAAGTCAATGAGTTAAGCATAACAAAAGAAAGGAAGTATAAACATGCTAAAATGCAGTCATAGAGCGAGTTTCGGGGGGGGGTAATTTAAAACCCGCTTGTAGAGAGCTTTTCAGGGGTATAACTCCGAATAAAAAATTCGCTTTTACCTTAGCCGAAGTATTAATCACTCTTGGAGTAATCGGAGTAGTAGCAGCATTAACAATGCCAACATTATTAAAAAACATAGCAGAACGCAGTAATTCAGAAGCTCAAGCCAATTTAGCTCAAAAGATTACAAAATCAATGGACTTGATGAGAGCAGATGGTGGTCTTGAAAGAACATATAATAGTACAGATGAATTTGTAGATGAATTTTCAAAATATATAAAAATAAGTACGCGATGTGATGCAGATCATATTGCAGATTGTTGGCCAACAAAAACAGTAACCACAACAGATGGTGAAACTTATGATGTATCAAAAGCAAAAACAGGAAAAAATTTAAATTTAAAAGATAACAAAAGTAATAACGTTGGAATAATTTTAGCCGATGGAGCAACACTAATATTAACTTACAATCCAAATGCAGGAATAATCGGAGATGGCGATACAGTAACACCAAGTTTTGCAGATTTACCAATTGGTTTTGGAAGAACAAAGAAATTTGCATACACAACAAGTGTAACGGATTCAATCGACTTTGTAATGGACGTTAATGGTTTTAAAGGTCCAAATAGTGAAGCACGAAACGGAAAACAATATGATATCCGTAGTTTCAAAGTTGCAAAATTCTCTAAGGGTTGTGCAGGAAATGACATCAGTGGAATCGGTTGTGTTTACGTACCTCCATCATATAGTCCAATCAAAGCAGGTAGCGAAGAAATGGACAAATGGGATCCAAACTGGAATAAAACACGTTTTGCAGATATGGATAACTATTGGGCAGGCGCAAAGAAAGCATGTGATGAACTGGGAATGAGCCTACCGGATATATCAAAACTGCTAAGTTTATATGAAGCCGGCAAGAAAGATTCTAGCTTAGGCTTACCTCCTGATGGCTGGTTCTGGTCGTCTGAGGAGGGCGCCGCTTACGGCGCGTACGACGTGTTGTACTTTGGCCATGGCTACACGACGGCCTACTACGAAAAGTACTCCAGCCACAATAAGGTTTTGTGTGTAGGTGATTAGTTTTTTTTAGTCCATAGGTCAATAAGTGATTTACAGGAAGCGGGGATTATACCCCGCTTCTCTTATTTTATTATACGTCATACTGAGGTCGC
>ERZ773116.2331-NODE-2331-length-15470-cov-139.684593_pt1 | contig 15470 bp, 10 predicted proteins | sample MGYA00580563_ERZ773116 | MGnify/ENA primary metagenome ERZ773116 (study PRJEB29015, sample SAMEA2737864) | human gut metagenome | biome: human gut; feature: human-associated habitat; material: faeces | place: China | collected 2012 ... | reverse complement strand
GGAATCGGTGTGCTTCTCGATGATGTTAAGGCGACCACGGGCTCTGATCAGGAGCGTTGGATCGGCAAGGCCGGCGAGAAGAAGGAAGTTGTCGCCGAGTTGCCAAAGGAGGCTTCCGTGACCCAGGAGTCCCGTCAGGAAGGCTTTGAAAACAAGACCACCACTGATGACCACGGAATGCAGATCTTCGGAGTGGCCAAGGATCAGAACGGTACCAACTATTTCATGGTCAAGAACTCTTGGGGAACAACAAGCAAGTACGGCGGAATCTGGTACTGCTCCGATTCATTCGTCCGCGCGAAGTCGATGGATGTTCTCGTCCACAAGGATGCCCTCTCTAAGGATCTGAAGAAGAAACTTGGAATAAAGTAAATGAACAACATTATCGTAAAACATATTCCCAACACGATTACCTCTATGAATCTCCTCTGTGGAGTTCTGGGGGTAATCGCTTCTTTGAACGGCAGGCTGGAACTCGGATTCGAACTGATGATCCTTGCCGCTGTCTTTGATTTCTGCGACGGACTGGCCGCAAGGCTTCTGAAGGCATATTCAGAAATAGGAAAGGAGTTGGATTCGCTGGCGGATGATGTCAGCTTCGGAGTGCTTCCTGCCGTGATGCTTTACCAGATCAGCGGGACGGACATTTGGATCCTGAAATATTTGCCTCTTGTCCTCGCCGCATTCTCGGCATTGAGGCTTGCCAAGTTCAACCTTGACGAGCGTCAGCACGACAGCTTCATCGGGCTTCCTACCCCGGCGGCGGCTATGATCTGCGGATCACTTGCGACCCTTGTGACCGTTCGGCCGGACTGCTTTCTGGCGCATTGGTGCCAGGGACCGGTTTTCATTCCGGTTCTGACACTTATTCTGTGCTACCTTCTGATCTGCGAGATCCCGATGTTCTCGATGAAGTTCGGTGGCGGAAAGAAAGCCTCTAAACTGGAGGTGGCGAAGCGAATCGCCTTTCTGGTCATCGTTGGACTGGCGGTCATCATCGCGCTTGTCGAACGTTCCCACTGGTCGTTCATATTCCTGACCAGTTTCCTGGGGTACATACTTATCAATCTGGCGATGAGCGACTTGGTCGCCAAAAAATAGCGGATGCGAAAATACGTTATACTTTATGTCCACGGAATGGGCGGGGGCGGTGACAGCCGCATCCCGTCCATTTTGAAGGATAATCTGGGACCTGATTTCGAGGTCATCATCAGGACTTACGATTTTGATCCGGAAATCGCTCAAGGCCAGCTGGCCGCTTGGGCGGAGGAGGTCCGGCCGGATCTTGTGATAGGGGAGAGTATGGGTGCCACGCACGCCATCGCGCTGAGGGGTTATCCGCATCTTTTCGTTTCCCCGTCACTGAACGCTCCGCGATATTTCATTGCCTTGGCCTGGCTGACTTTGATTCCTGGCGTCACGGCTCTGTTCGACAGGATTTACAGGCCAAAACCGGGTGACCGCCAGAAACTGCATTTCACCTATAAGCCTTTGAAAAAGTGGAGGCGGGTTCTCGGCGACGCTTTGCAAAACACCCCACGCAACGGTGGCAAGGACTATTTCTATGCCTTTTTCGGCACCCGTGACCATTACCGGCGCAGCGGCGTTGTCTCCATCCGCACCTGGAAAAAATACTTCGGCGACGGCACCTGGACCATCTACGACGGCACTCACTTTATGGAGTATGAATATATTCTCTCGTTCCTCATTCCTAAGATCTATGAGGTTTTAGGAATATCGGGTGAATAGTGACCGGTTTTTCACCCGAAAGTAGTCTTGAATGGATTGTGGGGTGAGAAATACTTTACTTTTCACCCGAGCATCTTTGCTGGAGATAGGACTGCATTGATTGCGTGATGTTGGCTGAGGCCGTGACTGGATCAAGGGCCTCGGAGAGAGGCATCCCTTCCGGTGTGATTTGGAGCACGGCATCGAATCCGGCATTGAGAATCTGCTGTCGGTCAGAGACTTGGCCGGCGATCAGGATGACCTTGGGACGATGAACCGGAACAGTATGCGCTCTGACATATTCAAGAACCCCGACAGGTACTTTGCCACGGAGGGTCTGTGCGTCCGCCCGACCTTCGCCGGTGATGACAATGTCGCAGGACTCCAGCTTGCTGTCCAAACCTGAAATGTCCAGAACCTTTTGAATCCCTTGAACCATTGACGCTCCGAGCGCTCCGCCAAGCGCCCCTCCGATTCCTCCGGCTGCCCCCGCTCCCGGAATATTCAAGACATCTTTTCCTGAATATTTTGAATAGACTTCGCAAAGCATTGTGAGCCAGACATCCAACGATTCGACCATTTCGGGATCCGCTCCTTTCTGCGGCGCGAACATCCTTGCCGCCCCACCCGTACCACAGAATGGTGCGGAGACATCGTAGAATCCGGTTATCTTGCAGGAATCCAACAACTTGTTTCGTTCCGGGATGTCTATCCCGTGAATGTCTTTGAGAATGACATTGGGGATATTCCTTGAAACGGACTCTTCTCTTGGAGCGGCTCGCTGGACATCCCCGGAAACGAATGAGCCGCTATCGTCCGGCAGAAATCTGTAGCCCAACGCTTGCAGCATTCCGGTCCCGCCGTCGCAGGTGGCGCTGCCGCCAAGACCCAGCCAAATCTCCTCACAGTCATATTCAAGAGCGTCCGAGATCAATTCGCCTGTGCCGTAGGAGGTGGCCAGAAGGGGATTGAGCTCATCCTTGCGAAGGAGGCCAAGTCCGCTGGCCGCGGCGGTTTCGATGATAGCGGTCCTTCCGATGATTCCGTATCTCGCTTTGATGGAACGCCCGAGCGGATCGTGGCAGGAAACCGTCCTGAATGATCCGCCCAGACTCTCCGTCAGAATTGTCGAAAATCCTTCACCGCCATCAGAAACCGGAATGACTTCGGCCTCTCCATCGGCGAATGCTTTAAGAGCCGCCTTCCCGGCCTCGGCCGAGGTCAGGCATCCCTTGAAAGAATCTATGGCGATGATCGCTTTCATAAAACCTTTGGATTACTTGGCTGAACTGTTTTTGTCAGACAGTTCTCCCGGGATATTCCTTTAGCCCGGCCTCCAGCGCGTCGAACGCTTTTTCAAGTTCCGGAACTCCAAGGACGTAGGCCAACCTGATCTGGTCGGCTCCGAATCCAGGAGTCTTGTAGAAGGACTTCGCCGGAGTCACCATCGTGGTCTGGCCGTCAAGTCTGAAATCCGTCAGCATCCATTTCGCAAACTTCTCGGCATCGTCCACCGGAATGCGGGCGATTGTGTAGAACGCACCCATCGGGGTAGGGGAATATACCCCCTCCATCGCATTGAGCCTGGAGATCGCATAGTCACGTCTGGCGACATATTCATTCCTCACTTCCGTGAAATAGGATTGCGGGGTGTCGAGCGCTCCGATCGAGGCGAGCTGGCCGTAAACCGGCGGGCAGAGGCGGGACTGGGCATATTTCATCGCCGCTTCCATCACCTCCTTGTTGTGGGAGACGATGCAGCCGACGCGGCAGCCGCAGAGGTTGTAACGCTTTGAGACTGAATCGACAAGAATGACATTGTCGGCGAGACCGGGTATATTCATCGCCGAGAAACGAGGTTCGTCGGTGTAGCTGAACTCGCGATAGACCTCGTCTGAAATCAGGAAAAGGTTGTGCTTTCTGGCTACTTCTCCGAGCGCGAGCATATCCTCTTTCGAGTACAATGTTCCGGTCGGGTTGCCGGGGTTGCTGATGAGGATGGCTTTCGTGCGTGGTGTCACGAGTTTCTCGAACTCTTCGATCGGAGGGACCTTGAAGCCGCTTTCGATGTCGGTGTGGACCGCTTTGAGAATGATCCCGCTTTCAAAACAGAACGTGTTGTAGTTCGTGTAGAAAGGTTCGATCACGATGAGCTCGTCGCCTTCGTCGCAGGCTATCTGAAGCGCGAGGTTGACCGCCTCGCTTCCGGCCACTGTGATGATGATCTCGGGGACGGAGACCTCGATGCCGATGCTTCGGTAGTATTTCTCCGCCAGTCCCTTGCGCAGTTCCGGCAGGCCCGCCGAATTGGTGTAGGAAACGTGGTCGAGAGTGTTTTTGCGCACCGCCTCAAGGGCGCATTCGGGGGATTTGATGTCAGGTGCGCCGACATTGAGGTGATAGACTTTGATGCCGTCGTTTTGGGCCGCGTCGGCGAACGGCACAAGCTTTCTGATAGCGGAAGCCGGCATCAAGCTCGATTTTTTTGAGACTTTAACCATCTTGTCAAGGAGTTTTATACACAATTAAGCAATCCTTAAAAGATTACTTGATAATCTTTGATTGTCTTTTCGGTCTATATTTCTTTTCTCATCAGTTATGTGCCACCGGCACACTCCTTCTTCCAAAAGAACTATATCCTCGAAAATACCGCCAAATCTTTATCAACTTATTTTTTAAGGCTTACTATCTTCAAAGATAGTGAAGATTTTTTTACCTTTGCAGTCTGAATCAGTTTTAATTTGTCTGAAATGTTTTAAAGGTGAGAAATCTTTAGGCGGACGAATCAAGGCAACGGTTCGGAATTGTACGAATTTAAGAGTGGTCCGGGCGGCTATGCCGTCTGGAAGGTATTTGATAACAGTGAAGAGATTTTTTGCGGTAATATTGTTGGCTCTATCCGTCATTGCGGCTTCCAGCTGTTCAAGGCGGGTTGAAAATGGCTATAGAACAATAGCCTACGTCAATTCCCTCCTGACGGATTCCCTTCCGGAACTGCGGGCATTGGCTGAAAGCAACGGCAAATCCTCGGGGACGATAGTTCTGGTCGGCGATCCGTCGGGGTGCCTTCGTCTCAGCGAAAGGATGATGATCTGTGACGATTTTGACAATATTGACGCGCGGAAAATCAGCGACGGCTTGCCGGACTTTGCGGGGGAGACAATCGTCTCTATCCTGAATTTCGCCGACACCGCCTATATGAACCGGCCTGCCACGAAAGACGGACAGACTGTCTTGCGGGAGTTGACGGTAAACGGCGCGCTCGCCGCTCTCAAAATTCCTTCCCGCTGCAAGATCCTCATCATCTGCAACCCGATTCTTTCTGAATATGGCGGGAGCGATGTCAGCGATCTCTTCGAAAGGATAGGCTGCGATGTCCCGGTAATATGTTCGTCTGACACAACGTTTTCATTCACTGAGGCTTGCTTCCGAAAGATGAGGGAAAGGGACGCTTTCACGCACAACATTGCATACCCTGTCGCAAGGCTTTATATGGCGGTGCGTGATTCCTTGGATTCCAAGGTGTCCGTCCTTCCGTTCATTGACAGTCTTGTCCCGGCTTCGTACCCAGACACGGTCGGGGTTCTTGCTCCAAACACTTATTATTCCTATGACGTACAAAATCAGCATTAGTCCGGAGGAAATGGAACAGCTGGAGCCTTCGAGCTTTCCAGGTAAGATTAAGGTCATTGACAACCAAGGCTTTGAGTTTCTCAAGGCCATCAGTTATCTGAGGCGGCAGAAGGTTATCGGTTTCGACACGGAGTCCCGGCCTTGTTTCTCGGCGAACCAGCCGCACTACGGGGTCTCTCTGTTGCAGCTTTCCGGCAAGGAGAGGGCTTTCCTGTTCAGGGTGAAGCTTATGGGTGGAATCCCTAAGTCCCTTCGCAAGATACTGGGTAACAAAGAAATAATCAAGGTGGGAGCAGCGGTCACTGATGATGTCCGCGGATTGAAGAAGCATCACGATTTCGAGCCGAAATCCTTCGTCGATCTCCAGAAGATGGTCTGGGAATATGGCATCAAGGACAAGAGTGTCAAGAAAATGGCCGCGATAATCCTTGGGGTGCGGATTTCCAAGACCCAGCAGCTTTCCAACTGGGAGGCGGATGTCCTCTCGGATTCGCAGCAGGCCTATGCCGCGACAGACGCTTGGATATGCCGTGAGATGTACTACAAGCTATTGGCCTCGGAGAAGAATCCGTTGACTCCGGAGCAGATGCTTCCAAACCCTCCAAAACACACTGAAAATGACAAAGATAATATTAAAGAAAGGTAGAGAGGACTCTCTTTTGAGATTCCATCCGTGGGTATTCTCTGGTGCCATCGCCCAGATTGTCGGCGAGCCGGCTGAAGGTGACATCGTCGGTGTGTTCTCTCAGGGCGGGGATTTTCTGGCTTACGGGCACTATCAGATAGGATCTATCGCCGTCCGTGTGCTGAGTTTCGCCGGCGAGGATGTCCTTTCGCCAGACTTTTGGAAGAATATGATCGCCCGGGCGCTCCGGGTACGTGTCGCCGTTGGACTGGCCTGCCCGGTTTCTCCGGTCGCCGAGCCAGTTTCTCCGGTCGCTGAACCTGTCTCTCCGGTCGCTGAGCCTGTCGAAGCGACTGGCCTTGTCAGAGAACCCGCCCTCACCAACTGCTACCGCCTTATCCACGGCGAAGGCGACGGTCTCCCCGGCCTGATCATAGACTATTACGATGGCGTCTGCGTTATGCAGGCCCACTCCGTAGGAATGTTCCGTGCGAAAGGCGCGATCTGCGAGGCCCTGAAATCCGTCTATGGCCCGTCCTTGAAGGCAGTCTATGACAAGAGCTCCGGCACAGCCCCGTTCAAGGCCGGCCTCGACCTTGTTGACGGCTACCTTTACCGCTCCGAGAGCTTCTCCGATGACGAGCAGATCGTCCTTGAGAACGGCCATAAATTCTTTGTCAACTGGACCGAAGGCCAGAAGACCGGCTTCTTCCTCGACCAAAGGGAGAACCGGGCCCTTGTCGGGAAATATTCCCGAGGCCGCAACGTCCTGAACCTCTTCTGCTACACCGGAGGCTTCTCCGTCTATGCCCTCGGCGCCGGCGCAGTTCACGTTGATTCCGTGGACAGCTCCCGCAAGGCCATCGATATGGTAGAAAGGAATATGTTCCTGAACGGTTTCGAGCCATCCCGACACACAGGCTATTGCGCCGATGCCATCGAGTTCCTGCGCAACGTCCCAGAGGACAAGTACGATCTGATGATCGTGGATCCTCCGGCATTCGCCAAGCATAGAGGTGCCCTGAACAACGCCCTCCGTGCCTATCAGCGTCTGAACGCCGCCGCGATCTCCAAGGTCGCTCCCGGAGGCTTGGTCTTCACGTTCAGCTGCTCGCAAGTCGTTGACAAGGAGGCCTTTGCCCTCGCCGTGTTCTCCGCCGCCGCCCAGACCGGCCGCAGCGTCCGTATCCTCGATCGTCTGAACCAGCCCGCTGACCACGCCGTCAACATCTACCACCCGGAAGGCGAATACCTCAAGGGACTCCTTCTCTACGTGGAGTAGCGATGATGTCATCAGATACCGCTGAATGACGTGGCATTTACGCCTTTGACAATCAACTGATTAAATAAACTCCTGGTGCCGAATCCTGTACCAGGAGTTTGTGTTTTCTTTTGATTATCAGCTAGTTATCTGCCACGCTGCCAAAACGCTGCTTGGCCTTCGGTTGGTACTCTGCTTAAAGTACATTACACTTTAGGCGCTATGTGTCTTCTGTAGATGTTCAGGTTCGCACTGTCCAGTACTGTGTTGATATGATCCAAACGTTCGCGCTGGCTGATCGCGCTATCCTCAAAATCAATATCCTCTCGTATGCGGATGCTTCCTTGTCCTGTGACGCTTATGTATTCATCCCGATAAACGGGCACTTGATCTGATCTTCCATCGCCACCCCATACGCTGGCATATGTAAGTCGTTGCATTCTACGGTAACCATAGGCATAGACCGTTATGACCGAATCACCGTTCCCCACCTCCCGTTTCTCTGTCTTGAGGATACTGTCAGTGACACAACTTGGGTGCTTAAAGCGATCTTCTCCCCAGAAGTTAGCCAAAGATTCGTCCTCCCAGAATGAGCTGCGCTTGAGAGTTCCTCTGCCATAAATCGCCTCCAAAGGCCTTATTTGCTGGTACATCGGTACGCAAAGAAGCGGCGCGAGACTGAAATAGATTGCCTTAAAATATTCCGCGTTGATTTCTTGGAACTCTTTCTTAGCCTTCTCATCTTGTTCTTGTAGAAGTCAAAGTCATCGCCATATCCAACTTGCCGATCCTTCAGCAAACGTAAAATATTCTCTTGTGCGAGGGGGGGAATAATTGCTTCTTAGTTAAGAGAGGTACACCAGAAGTGTGCTTTCTGTACCAATGCCGCGCCTCAGTATATTCGGTGCATACAAAGGTATTCTCTCGTACATTTTCTGTCCTGTAAAACAATAGGAGGCCGCTCTTCCAGGTGTGAAAAACTATGCGCACCTGAAACATTACTCTTCTGATAGCTAATAAGTTAGAGTTTTAGGTGCGAGCATATTCGCACACCTAAGAGTCGGCTCCCCCCGTACAGAGTGTTCTATTGGTGTTCCGGACTTCCAAGTGCGAGAAACCAGACGCACCTGGAACACCATAGGCTTGATAGCCAGTGAATTGCTCTTCCAGGTGTGAAAAACTATGCGCACCTGAAATATTACTCTTCTGATAGCTAATAAGTTAGAGTTTTAGGTGCGAGCATGTTCGCGCACCTGAGTGCTATGGGCATATTGTGGAATAGTCTGTGGAGCCTGCATTGTCTGTTAAACGAACTATTTCACAGGCGTTACTTTGTGTAAATCGCGCTTTTAGAAGGGCAATGATTTCTTTACGAGCGTTTTTCCGTCATATTCTTGCTTTTAAAGGAAGACGGGCAAATTTGGGAATTGACTATCTTTTGGCGTATCGCACTAATATTAAGATAATTATATCCAATGTGTTATTGACTGGATATGCTGACAATTATCGATTGGCTATATTTTGTGGTCAACTCGTATGTATATCAAAAAGCCTCTGACAATAATTCGTCAAAGGCGTTTCCAGAGGTGCCTAGCGGAATCGAACCGCTGTAGCAGGTTTTGCAGACCTGTGCCTAACCGCTCGGCCAAAGCACCGTTGATTGGGAATGCAAAGATAACGCTTTTTCTGTTATCCGCAAATATTTCTGCCCTAAAACGGTTGGAAAAACTTTGGAATATGATGACGGGCTGGTTGAATATTCCTTATAATTAAGTAAATTTGTAGGCTGGCGTGTTGAAAAACGTGGCTGGCTGGTTCGGTTATAGAGTCCGCCAAAGCAATACACACGGTCACTGAGCTTGTCGAAGTGACAATTGTGGAAGGATGTCGGTGAAGGACGCTTCGACAGGCTCAGCGACTGCAAATGCGGTGACTATAAGCTCGATGGCTGGATGTTTGGCAACAGTTGGCTCAGCGACCGAGAACAGAAATTGAAATAAATGATGCTAAAATGAATATGAGAAAGATAATGTCATTGATGGCTGCCGTGTGGGTGTCCGCGGTGGTGGCTGTGGCGCAGGAGTCACCGGTCAAGTTCGCGTTCCTGACTGACCTGCATTATTCGGCTGGAAGCGGTTCCGTAAAGGACCTCAGCCGTTGTGTCAAGGATGTCAACACATTGGACGGGTTGGATTTCGTCCTGATAGGCGGTGATTTGACGGACTTCGGGACTGACGAGGAGATCGCGGCGGTGAAGCAGATGTTGGACTCGCTCAGGTACAAGTACTATGTCGTGGCTGGAAACCATGACGCCAAATGGTCGGAGAGTGGATGCAACACTTTCCTGAAGGTGTTCGGGTACGAAAACTACGAGTTTGAGTGCAAGGGTTGGCGGTTCATCGGCTGCAACTGCGGGCCGGATATGAGGATGGCTCCCGCGCTGATTCCTCAGGAGAGTATGGAATGGCTCAAAGGCCTCAAGCCGGGAAAGAAGACGATATTCATAAACCATTACCCGCAGGACACATCGGTGCTCAACTATTTTGATGTGACGCGTGAGCTCAAGAGGATCGGCACTCGGTTCGAGATTGGAGGACACTGGCACAGGAATGTGGCGCTGGATTATGACGGTCTGCCGGGCGTTCTTGACCGCTCGACTCTGACGGCCGGAAGGCAGCCGGGCTACAATGTGTTCACAATCCAGAACGACAGTGTGACCGTCTCTGAAAGAAGACTTTATGGATCCACGACTGTGCAGATGGAGCCTTGGTACACGAGGAAACTGACAGAGGTGAAGGACACCGTGACATACGATGCCGACGGCCTGCCGGCATCATACCCGTGGATGCGCTACGATGTCAATGGCGACAGCCCTGTCAAGGAGGTCTGGAAGCTGAAGGATGACAGCAATATAGTCGCTGGCTTCGCAAGAAATGGAAACCGCGCCTGGTACACCACCGCTTCCGGCAATGTGCGCTGCATAAGCGTCAAGGACGGCAAGCGAATATGGACGAAGAAGTTTCCGGGCAAGATATTCTCGACTCCGGCCGTGCAGGGAAAATACCTTGTCTTCGGCTGCACCGACGGCAACATCTATGCGCTGAACGCCAAAAACGGAAGGACGATCTGGAAATATGCCGCAAGGAAATCCGTGCTGGGCAGTCCTGTGATATTCAATGACAGGGTCTATGTTGGCGCTTCGGACGGTTGCTTCAGGGCCCTTGACTTGAAGACCGGAAAGGCTGTGTGGACATATTCAGACGTGCAGGGATTCGTTGAGTGCCGCGCCTATGTCGATCGGGATCAGGTTGTGTTCGGCACTTGGGGAAACAGACTTTATTCGCTTGATCCTCAGACTGGTGCGCTCCAATGGGAGTGGAAATGCGAGAAGCCTTCGAGGATGTACTCCCCGGCGGCCGTGTGGCCAGTCAAGGCATCAGGGAAGATATTCATAGCTGTTCCGGACAGGAGGCTTTATGCGCTTGATGCGGCGACCGGAAAGGAACTCCGGCATTATGAGAAGTCTGCTCGTGAGGCGGTAGGTGTCTCGCCGGACGGGAAGAAGGTCTATTGCAAATCTATGTGGCACACAATTACTTCCGTGGATGCGGCGAGCCTTGAGGTGGATTGGTGCGCTGAGACTGGGGCTGGGTACGAGATTTCGCCGACTTCGATCGTCCGCATTGGAAATGAGGTGATTATGCCGACAGACAAGGGCAACATAATTGGCTTTGGCGCTGAGGACGGCAGCAGGCTTTGGGCCCGCAAGATCTCCATCGCGCTTGTGAATCCGATGGAGGTCTGGAGCGAAGGGGAAGTGACTTACATTCTCGCCTCCACAATGGACGGAACAGTGACATTGCTGCGCAGATAGCGGCTTAGAATGAAGTGACCATAATAAAGTGAATAGTTATATTATCGAATATGAAAAAAACACTACTGATTCTGGCGGCAGCCTTAGCCGCGACCCCGCTTTTTGCGGGCAAGAACGACAAGATGGAGCCTTGGCAGGATCCTAACGTGTTCGAGGAGAACCGCCTGCCGATGGCCGCCACCTTTGTCACCGACCAGCAGAAGACCCTGACTCTGAACGGAGTCTGGAAGTTCAAATGGAACGAGACCATCGAGGGCCGCACAAAAGGCTTCGAGGCCGTGGACTACAACGACACGGACTGGGGCACGATCCCGGTCCCTGGAATGTGGGAGCTGAACGGGTACAACGACCCGATCTACCTTAACGTCGGCTTCGCCTGGAGGGGGCACTACGAGAACAATCCTCCGTACCCTCCGACTGAGCACAACTACGTTGGTCAGTATCGCCGCATGTTCAACGTTGACAAGTCGTGGATCGGGAAACAGATCTGCCTCTGCATCGGCTCCGCCACCTCCAACGTCCGTGTCTGGGTCAACGGAAAGATGGTCGGCTACAGCGAGGACAGCAAGCTGGAGGCCCGCTTCGACCTGACCAAGTACGTCAAGGCAGGCGAGAACCTCATCGCCCTTGAGATCTTCCGCTGGTGCGACGGCTCGTATCTTGAGGACCAGGACTTCTGGAGGCTCAGCGGAATAGCCCGCGGGGTCTATGTCTATACCCGCGAGAGGGAGCGCATCGAGGATGTGAACATCATCGCCGGGATGGACGGGAACTTCACTGTCAACGCGAAGGTCACCAAGGGCGTGAGGAACGTCCGTGTCGCCGTCATCGACAGGAACGGCAACCAGGTGGCTTACAGGGAGGCGACTCCGGTAAAAGGGGAGGCCATCCTGAATGGAATGGTTCAGAATCCTGATCTCTGGAGCGCTGAGATCCCGAACCTCTACACTTTGAAAGTGACGGCCTCCGACAGGAAGAACGTTGTGGAAAGCACGTCCATCGACTTCGGATTCAGAACTGTCGAGATCAAGAACGGCCAGCTGCTTGTCAACGGCCAGCCTGTCCTCATCAAGGGCGCGAATCGCCACGAGATGAACGCCGACAAGGGCTATGTCGTCTCCGAGGAGGACATGATCAACGACATCCGCATAATGAAGGAACTGAATATGAACGCAGTGCGCACCTGCCATTATCCGAATGACCCTCGCTGGTACGCCCTCTGCGACAAGTACGGCCTCTATGTGGTGGATGAGGGCAACATCGAGTCCCACGGAATTGGGTACGGCGACAAGACTCTGGCGAAGAGACCGGATTACAAGGCCGCCCACCTCATCCGTGACCAGAGGATGATGCGAAGAGACTTCAACCACCCGTCGGTTATTATCTGGAGCCTTGGCAACGAGGCCGGATTCGGCGATACTTTCGTCGCCTGCTACGACTGGCTCAAAGCGAATGATCCTACCAGACCGGTTCAGTACGAAAGAGCCGAGAAGGCCAGTCAGAACGACATCATCTGCCCGATGTATGCCTCTCCGAAGTGGTGTGAGGATTTCGCAAAAGGAAACCCTGACAGACCGCTGATACAGTGCGAATATGCCCACGCGATGGGCAACTCGATGGGAAATTTCAAGGAATATTGGGACCTCATCCGCAAGTATCCTAACTATCAGGGCGGCTTCATCTGGGATTTTGTTGACCAGGCGCTCCGCTGGCCGTCCAACGAGGGCGGAACCGACCACATCTTCGCGTTCGGTGGTGATTTCAATGAATATGATCCTTCGGACGGCTCGTTCAACTGCAACGGCGTCATCGCCGCCGACAGGACCCTGCACCCTCACGCCTACGAGGTCCGCTACCAGCACAGGAATATTCATACATCACTTGCAGGCCAGGGCCGCGTGAACGTTTACAATGAATATTTCTTCAAGGATCTGAGCCAGTATCGGATGCTCTGGAATATTTCCGTTGACGGTGAGGCCGTGTCCTCGGGAGTCGTTGAGAACCTGAACATCGCCCCGCAGAAGACCGAGACTGTGGACCTTGGCTTCAAGACCATCCCTCAGGCTGACGCTGACATATTCCTTAACGTTTCGTATGTCCTCAAGACTGCCGACGGTGTGCTTCCGGCCGGAACCGAGGTGGCTTATGACCAGATTATGCTTAGGGAAAAGTCAGGTGCCGCTTTCGTCGCCGGATCCGCTTCAGTTAGCGGCAAGTCATTGGATCACAGCGAGACCGCCGACGCTTATGTGTTCTCCGGCTCCTTCGCTTTCGCCGGCACGCAGGCTGACCGTGTCGGCGACTGGACCGCTACGTTCGACAAGGCCACAGGATTCCTCACCGGTTACACCGTGAACGGTGTCCAGATGCTGTCCGAGCCGTTGACTCCGGAGTTCGCCCGCGCACCTAACGAGAACGATATGGGTGCGATGACGATCCGCGAGATGTACAACACCTGGCGTTATCCTGTCTATAAACTGAAAGCCGGTTCGCTTGTTGTTGACAAGGCGACCGATGGTGTCGGCCTTATGGCTTTGTCCGCTGAATATGAACCAATAGCCGGCGGGGCGGCCACCGTGAGGATGTTCTACGAGATATTCCCTGACGGAAGCATCAAGGCGACAGAGACGATGAAGGAGGCCGGCGGTCTGGCCAAGGCTCCGGCTCTTATGCGTTTCGGAATGAAGTTCGCGATGCCGGGCCGTTTCACCACCGTGGATTTCTACGGCAAGGGCCCTTGGGAGAACTACTCCGACAGGAACTCCGCCGCCGTTGTCGGCCGTTATGTGCAGAGTGTCAACGACCAGTACCACTACGGCTATGTCCGCACTCAGGAGTCCGGCACGAAGACCGGCCTGAGATATTTCCGTCTCCTTGACTCAAACGGCACCGGCCTTGAGGTCACCGCTGACGAGAGGTTCTCCGCCTCCGCCCTTCCGTTCTCGATGAGGGATCTGGACTGCCTTGAGAACGGTACTCCGAAGCGTGCCAACAAGACCAACACCCAGAACGGCGAGGCCCGCCATTCCCTGAACCTTAAGGCCAAGGCGCACGAGAACGACCGCGCCAACGGCACGACATACGTCAACTTCGACCTCAGGCAGATGGGTGTGGGTGGCATTAATTCCTGGGGGACAATTCCTCTGGACCAGTACCTCATCCCGGCCACCGAGCGTGAGTTTAGATTCGTCATCCGCCCGGTGGGCAACTAGAATCTGTCGTGGCGCTTAACGCCTTGAATATGAGCGTAAAACATACTGTCCTGGTGCCGTAACAGGTACCAGGACAGTATGTTTTTGCATGAAGACCAGGCGGTTATCCGCCATGCCGGCTTTTACCATTGGTCACTTCGACAGGCTCAGTGACCATGCTAATTGCGGTCGCTGAGCTTGTCGAAGCGCCTCCACCGTTTCAGAAGCGGGAAATACTGCCGCATCTGATCCTTGTACTGTTCCCGGGTGATTGGCTCAGGAATATGCTTGTTCACCTCATCGACAAACCGCGAGCAGTGATCTATCATCTCGTCCATCGTGCAGTCCTGGAGGAACTTGCCGTCCTTATAGCAGTACTGGCAGTAGTCAAAGCTCACGCTTCCGTCAGCGTTGGTCCCGCAGTCCTCTTTCCTTGTCAGCGGCATCCCGCAACTCTGGCAGAACTGCGGAAGCTGCTCCTCGTTGAAATCCTTCTCCTTCGCCGGGAACGTGGCCTCGAACGCCTCGAAATCCTCAGGATTCTCGTCAGCGACATAATAACCTTTCGGAGTCATATAAGTGCCCTCGACTCCGTCCAGATAGCCTGGGATGAGCTCCTTAGCGAGGAAATAAGGCACCTCGCTGTCCTTTGGCTCTCCATGGTAGTGGATCTTCAAAGTGCTGGCGACAACAAACCCCGCGTGCTTGTAGAAACCTATCTTTCCCTCCATACAAAGCACCCCGATTCCCATCTCACGGGCCTTCTCCATTGAATATGTCAGGAGTTTGAGCCCGTAGCCTTTGCGTTTATATTCAGGAAGGATGCTGATCGGCCCGAATGTCCAGGCCGGCAGTATGCCGCCGTCCTCGCGGACGATGGTGGCCTTGGAGTACATCACGTGCTCGATGATCTTCCCGTCCTCCTCCATCACGAAGTCGAGCTCGGGGATGAAGTCCGGGTTCTCACGGTACTTGTGAAGCACGTAATGCTCTGTGCAGCCCGGTCTGTAAGTATTCCAGAATGCCTCTCTGGTGAGGTTCTCTACCTCTCGGTAGTCTTTGGGTTGTTCAAGTCTTATTTTCATTTTACATGTCATTTTTCGATTGCAAACCTTAGATTTGCAGCGTAGTTTTCTGCCATCCAGGTTTGTACGACAA
>ERZ773116.2329-NODE-2329-length-15477-cov-3.520296_pt1 | contig 15477 bp, 15 predicted proteins | sample MGYA00580563_ERZ773116 | MGnify/ENA primary metagenome ERZ773116 (study PRJEB29015, sample SAMEA2737864) | human gut metagenome | biome: human gut; feature: human-associated habitat; material: faeces | place: China | collected 2012 ... | reverse complement strand
GTTCCCGCGGCACGGGCAAGACCACCACGGCGAAGATACTTGCCCGCGCGGTAAACTGCGCGCATCCCGTTAACGGCGAACCGTGCGGCGAATGCGAATACTGCCTTGCCGCGGCGGACAGCGCGGACATAATCGAACTTGACGCGGCAAGCAACAACGGCGTGGACGACGTCCGCGCGATTATAGACAAGGCGCGGTTTACCCCGCTAAAGCTGAAGAAGAAGGTATATATAATAGACGAAGCGCATATGCTTTCCCGTCCGGCGTTCAATGCGCTGCTTAAAACGCTGGAAGAGCCGCCGGAGCATGTGCTGTTCATATTGGCCACTACCGAGCCGCAAAGCATACCCGCAACAATACTTTCCCGCTGCCAGCGGTTCGACTTTCACCGCATAGGCGTGGAGGACATAATAAGCTGCGTGCGCAGCGCTGTTACCAAGGCGGGCGCGGAGATAGACGACGAGGGCCTGCTTGTTATAGCCCGCGCGGCGGAAGGCGGCATGAGGGATGCGCTGAGCATTGCGGATCAATGCATTGCCTTCTGCGGCAATAAGGTCAGCGCGCGCGATATTTACGGCGTGCTTGGCGGCATGGACTCATCCTTCCTGTTCACCACGGCGGACGCGCTTATAAACGGGGACGCCGCGCTTGCGGTAAGGAGCCTTGACAGCGTTATCGAGCAGGGGCGGGACATGGGCGTTTTTGCCGCGGACATGGCAAAGCATTTCCGCGCGCTGCTCATAGCAAAGCTGTGTGGCAGGAGCGAGGATATATTGAGCTGCACGCCAGATACCATGGCGCGCTACATAGAGCAGGCGTCCCGATGCGGGGAAACGCGGCTGAGGAGCGCGGTGGATGCGCTTATGGACGCGGTATCGGGAATGAGATACCTTTCATTGCCGAGAGTGCGGCTTGAAAGCGCGTTTATACGCATAGCATCGCCCGATAAGGCGGCGGAGGCGGACGCAAGCGGGCTGATGGAGCGGCTGGAGGCCATGGAAACAAAGCTGGCTGCAATTGAAAAGGGCGGCTTCACGATAGCCCAGCCTGCCGCACAGGTGAGCGTACCGGCAGCGGAGCAGACGCAGACGGCCGAACCGCGGCAGACCATTGCGCCCCAACAGGCGGAGACTGCGCGCGCAAAGCCGCAGCCCGAGGCCAAACAGCAGCAGTCCAACGCCAAGGCATTGTGGGAAACGGTGCGCAGGGCAATACAAATAAAGAATCCAACGCTTGCGGTGCTGGGCATGAAGTGCGAATGCCAAATAGAGGGCGATGCGCTGTTTGCCCGCTTCCCGAAACGCACCATTGCGGATGCGTTCATGAAGCCGGAAATGCTGAAGGTTGCGCAGGACGCGCTCAGCGCCGCGGCAAACGGCATGAGCATACGCTTCGGCGCGGCGGAAATGAAGAACGAATCCGTGGCGGAAACGGCGAAGAAGGCTTTCGGCCCGATGATAGAGATAGTTGAGTGTGCATTGGAAATATGATATAATCATATTTCGCAACCAAGAGAAATATATAAATTGAACGGAGGATAATTATGGCAAGGAATGGTTTTCCCGGAGGAATGGGCGGCGGAAATATGCAGCAGCTTATGCGCCAGGCGCAGAAGATGCAGCAGGACATGACCCGCATACAGCAGGAAATAAGCGAGCGTGAGTTCACGGCAAGCGTTGGCGGCGGCGTGGTGAGCGCAACGGTTCTGGGCACCAAGGAGCTCAAGGCCATAACCATAGACCCTTCCTGCGTTGATCCTGACGACGTTGAAATGCTGCAGGATCTTATAATCAGCGCGGTGAACGAGGCCATGCGCAGCGCGGAGGAGACCATGAACAGCGAAATGAACAAGGTCACCGGGGGAATGAAGCTGGGCTTCTAAGGGCAAAAAAGAAGGGGCAATAGATGATAGAACCCATAAATACGCTGTGTGCGCAGCTTGCAAAGCTGCCCGGCGTGGGCGCAAAAAGCGCGCAAAGGCTTGCGTATTACATACTGGATATGAGCGAAGCTTCCGCGCGAGAGCTGGCCCAAAGCATTATAAACGCAAAGGAAAAGGTGCGCTATTGCCCAATATGCGGCAACTATACGGACAGGGAACCCTGCGCCATATGCGCGGACGAAAAGCGCAGCGGCGAAGTGATATGCGTCGTGGAGGACCCCAAAGAGGTTTTTGCAATGGAAAAGCTAAGGGAATACCGCGGGCGTTACCATGTGCTGCACGGGGCCATATCCCCTACCGATGGCATAGGCCCCGGGGACATACGCATAAAGGAGCTTATAGAGCGCGTGGATGCGGGCGGCGTGAAGGAAGTTATACTTGCCACCAATCCCGATGTTAAGGGAGAGGCCACGGCAAGCTATATTGCCCGCATACTGAAGCCGAAGGGCGTGCGCGTGACAAGAATCGCCCACGGCGTGCCGATAGGCGGAAGCCTTGAATACGTGGATGAAATGACGCTGCTTAAGGCCGTTGAGGGCAGAAGGGAGCTTTAGGAAAAATTTTTTAATATAAAGTTTACTTTTTGCGCAACCTTTTGGGTGCGAAAATAGTTTATTATATTAGAAAGGCAAAACCGCAGGGAAGGAGGCGCTGCAAGGACAATGGAAAAGATAAGGGCAAAGCACATAATTGCAATGCTGCTCGTACTTGCGGCCATGGCGGCGCTCTGCGCATGCAATGCGCAGCAGGCGGATGTTCCGCTGGCTTCCGAAGCGGAGATATACGAAATGCAGCGGCTTTACAGGAGCTCTTCCCTGGTGGTGGTTGCAAAGTGCCTGCGCACGCATACCGATGCGGCGGGCAACGCATGCTGCGATGTAAGCATTGAACGCACCGTGGCAGGCACGGCGGAGCATGGCGGCGAAACGCTGCATTGTCCGCTCGGCGGAATGAAGGAGGGCGAAAGCTATCTGCTCTACCTTGCCGCGGGGGACGATGTTTACCAAAGCGAGGATATGGACAGCTACAAAATAGTCGGCGACACGGCGTTTAGGATAAAGAACGACGTTGTGTATGTTTCCGGCTCCGTAATAGATATGTCCAGCATTGAAACGGCAATATCGCAGGCCGGCAGCATAATATCCGTGCAGAGCGAAAGCCTGTATTATAAAAGCATTGCGGCGCTTAGCGAAGGCAGCGACTATATTTTCATAGGCCGCGTTAAGGAAGCTCCGGCAATAAAGCCCATGGCATTCCGCTCGCATGAAAACGGCGCAACGATAGAAAACGAACTGCCTGCGTCTTTGCTCACGGTTGAAGTTTACGGCTCCGTAAAGGGCTCGCTGAAATACGGCAGCGAGATACAGGTGGTATACTGCCCCACGATGGCGGAAGGCATGATCGATGCATCAACGCTCAAGCCTGCCGCGTGCGACCCTGCAAAGCTTCCCGTACCCGTTGAGGGGGACACTTATCTGTTCTTCCTTTCCAAAGGGCCGGACGAAAAGCAGGACTATTACTTTGGTGTGAACCCGCTGCAGCTTATGGCGCAGCTTGACGATAACGACCGCGTGAACGTGGACGGCGCCAACCGCGCGCTCAGCAGCTTCAGATCGCTTGACGCGGTGGTAAGAAACATTAGGAAAGCGCTTAACGGTTAAAACAAAGAATGAGTATAATTGATATATTATTGCATATTGCGGCCGCAGTGCTGGGCTATGTTATAGGCTCGGTCAATGCGGCTGTTATTATTACCAAGTATATTTTGAAGAGCGATGTTAGAGAACGCGGCAGCAAAAACGCGGGCGCGGCCAACGTTACGCGCGTGTTCGGGCCGGTTGCGGGCGGCTGCACGCTGCTGCTGGACATGGCAAAGGTGATGCTTGTAATGCGGCTGGGCGGCGTTATGGCCGGCGAAACCGGAACGGCCACGGCGGCGATAGCCTGCCTTACGGGGCATTGCTTCCCCATATTCTTCGGCTTTAAGGGCGGCAAGGCCGTTGCGGTAACGGCGGGCATAGGGCTTTATATGGACTGGCGGCTGTTCCTTATCTGCATAGGAATATATTTACTGGCGTTCCTTATAAAGAAAACCGCGTCCATAGCTTCGCTTTCTGGCGTAACGTTCATGCCGATAACAATGCTTATACTTGGCGGATTCAGCGCGAGCCAGTACGTTGTGGCGATAGCAGCCGTTGCGTTCGTATGGATAATGCACTGGCCCAATCTTGTGCGCCTTGCGCATCACGAGGAAAAAGCATTCGCCGTGAAAAAAGCGGAGAATGCCGCAAAGACGGAAAAGTAAACGAAGCAAAAATTGGGGGGCGGGCAGGATGCCGCTCCTTTTTGTTGCAAAAAGCGGGAATATGCGATATCATTTGTACGCTACAATATAAGCAAGGAGAATCGCACAGATGAAACCACGCATAGGTATGCTCATAAGGATGAAAAGCGGGGATAACCATTACGTTATCGGGCAGAGTGACATAAACTCGGTAAAGAACGCGGGAGGGCTGCCCGTATTGATACCGGTTATGAGCTCAACGGAGGATATACCCGAACAGGTAGAAAACATAGATGCATTATATATTCCCGGTGGGCCGGACATAAACACGCTGCTGTTCGGCGAAGAACCCATAATAGGCATGGGCGGCAGCCGCAGAAGCGACGATATATACGAAATGGAGATAATCCGCCAGGCTGCGGCAAAGAATCTGCCCATACTCGGCGTATGCCGCGGGGAGCAGGTCATAAACATTGCCTTTGGCGGCACGGTATATCAGGACATACCCGCGCAGTATCCAAACGCGCTCAGGCATCGTCAGCCGGATCCGGGCTGCGAAATGACGCACAGCGTTAAGGTTGAAAAGGGTACGGCGCTGCATGCGCTCTGCAACTGCGAACGGCTTGAGGTGAACACGTTCCATCACGAGTCCGTGCGTGAGCCGGGCCGCGGCATAAAGGTGAGCGCCACCGCGCCCGACGGCATAATTGAGGCCATAGAGAGCGAGGACGGCCGCATAATGGGCATACAGTGGCACCCGGAGCTGCTTCAGCAGGAAGGCGGCGTGCATACGGCCGTGTTCAAACGGCTGGTGGAGCTTGCGGGGAAGTAAAAGCGGGGAACAAACGGCAGGAGGGCATTGAAACAGCCATGCTTAACGACAAGGGATTTGACCTTTGGGCTGACGGATACGACAAAAGCGTCGGCATTTCCGATGAGGGAAACACATACCCGTTTGCGGGGTACAAGAAGGTGCTGGGCTATATTTTCCAAGCCGTAATGGAAAAACAAAGCCCAACCGTATTGGACATTGGCTTCGGAACAGGTACGCTGACAACTAAGCTGTATGAGAATGGCTGCTGCGTTTACGGGCAGGACTTTTCGGAAAGAATGATTGAGCTCGCGGCATCAAAAATGCCGAATGCGCATCTGTATCAAGGGGATTTTTCAAACGGACTGGTTGAGCCGCTGCGCAGCCAACGCTATGATTTTATTATAGCGACGTATTCCCTACACCATTTAACCGATGAGCAAAAGCCCGTATTCATTAACGCATTGCGCGGCTGCCTTAAACAGGGCGGAAGGATTTTGATTGGCGATGTAGCCTTTGAAACACGCGATGAACTGGAAAAATGCAAGAAGAGCGCGGGCGACGAATGGGACAATGACGAAATCTATTTTGTGGTGGAAGAATTAAGGAAATACTTTCCCGAAATCTCATTTATGCCAGTATCGTACTGCGCAGGCATATTAACATTGCAACGGTAGAGTATTCAATAGCTTTGCAACACGCCCCGCCGATACTGCGGGGCATATTTACTTTTGGGGAAACACAAACTAAAGGCAGAAAACCGCAGTCGGCTTTCTGCCTTTTTAGATAAGCTTACATCAACTCTTTCGCCATCTGCTCAATCTGTGCTATGGTTGCGCTCTTGAGGGCGGATTTGATGGTTACGGTGGTGGGTAGATAGGTTATATCCTTGCTCTTTTCAAGCATGGCGAGCATGACCTTGGCTGCCATGGGCGCCCACGCGCCGTTTTCTATAAAGCCCACGGTGCGGTTCTGATAGTTGCGCTCGGTAAGGTGCTCTATAAACGTGCGCATGAATGGGAATATGTCCGCGTTGTAGGTGGTTGTGGCAAGCACCAGCTTGCCGTAGCGGAACGCATCCTCAACGGCCTCCGCCATGTCGCAGCGGGCAAGGTCGCACAGAACCACCTTTTTGCAGCCAAGCTCGGTAAGCTTGTCGTTAAGGAGTTGAGCCGCAGCCTTGGTGTGACCGTATACGGAGGTGTAGGCTATCATAACGCCTTCGCTTTCCGCGCGGTAGCTTGACCAAATATCGTAAAGGTTTATGTAGTGCGCAAGGTTATCCTTCAGCACGGGGCCGTGCAGCGGGCATATTATGGCAATGTCCAGCGCCGCAGCCTTTTTGAGCAGCGCCTGCACCTGCGCGCCGTATTTGCCAACTATGCCGATGTAATACCGCCTTGCCTCGCAGTCCCATTCTTCCTCAATGTCCAGCGCGCCAAATTTGCCGAAGCCGTCTGCGGAGAACAGCACCTTGTCCTTGGCGTCGTAAGTTACCATAACCTCAGGCCAATGCACCATGGGCGCGAAAACGAACGTAAGCTGATGCGCGCCGAGGGAAAGGCTTTCGCCGTTGGCAACGGCAACCTTGTTTCCTTCCGGTATGGTAATGTCAAAAAAGTCCGCTATCATGGCGAAGGTTTTTGCGTTGCCAACTACCTTAACGTTGGGATACGCGGCAATGAAGTTGACTATGTTTGCCGAATGATCCGGCTCCATGTGCTGCACCACAAGATAGTCCGGCTCGCGCCCGTTCAGCGCTTCCTTCACATTGGAAAGCCATTCTTCGCCGAAGTGCGCGTCCACCGTATCCATAACGGCTATGCGCTCATCCATAATTACATATGAGTTATACGCCATGCCGTTTGGCACGATGTATTGCCCCTCAAACAGGTCAACGTCATGGTCGTTCACGCCAACGTATATTATGTCCTTGGTAATGCTGGAAATCATTTGTGTTCCTCCTTGTATATAAAGCTTATTTGTTGAAAATGTAATCTATTATCCTAATATAAAGCGCGGGGACTACGCCGAAGCTGTACGGCACGTTCAGCCGCTCCGTGCTTTGGTGGAAATCCTTGCCCCAGCCGCCCAGCACTATGCCCGGCACATGCAGCGCCTTCAACGCCTGCATGGGGAAGCTGTATGTTATGTTTGCCCCGGCAAGGTTATTGAACAGCGCTTCGTGGTTCGCCTCCTCACTAAGGCCGGTATAGCTCATGTCCGAAAGGCCCATGTAATAATCCTTCAGCGCCAGCTTTTCGCCGAACTCCCTTTCGGCATAGTCTATTATGTCCTCCGCGGCGCAAAGCAGCTTATGCGCGTCCGCATCGGCTGTATCCATATACACGTCCGGATAATAGGGCGGTATGAACGCAATTATTATCGTGGGCCGCTTGTCGCTGTATTGTTCGTAAAGGCAGCGCACAAGCTCAATGCTTATGTCCTGCAATTCAGTCTTTTGTTCCGCAAGGCTGCGGGCAAGGGCGGCAAGGCGCGCGTCTATGTCGCCCTGCTCTGCCTTAACGGCGGCGTAAAGCTCCGCGTAGGTAATAACGTTCGGCTCAAAGTCCCGCGTGGCAATGGGGCGGGGCATAAGCTGCTCATATCGGCGCATATCCTGCCGCCGCTTTTCAAGCACGGCGGAGAACGCATCGTATGCCAATGCCTTCAGCCGCTCCGTTATGCCCTCCGGGTCAAGGTCAAGCGTGAGCAGATTGTAGTAAGATACCGCATACATGGGTATGGATACGGAATAGTTGGCCTTGAGATCCTTCATTTTAAGGCATACCGCCGGCGGGGTGCATTCGCCGCGCATATGCTCGCAGTAATCCGCATTCATGGCAAGGCGGGCGTATACTGCGGCGTTCAGGGCGTTTGCATCAAGCCCAACGAACGGCTCGTCCGCATGGCAGCCTTTGCCCGCGCAAAAGAACAGCGGCATAACCTTGCCCGTTGCGCCGTAATGTATATAGCGCGTTGGGTCGTGTGCCATGTCGTCATTAAGATAGCATTCGCTCAGCAGCAGCGCGCGGTAATGTAAGTTTCGCTCGGCAGCAAGCTTATTTAAGAAAGGCGCGGCGGTGAGCATGCCTTCGGAGTTCGTTTCCTCTCCGCATACGGCAACATATAGAAGATTCCCACTCAATGCGGATATATCCTCGCCGTAGTGCCGCAAAAGCTCAATTATAAGCGCATGGCCGAATTTCATATCCGCGCTGCCGCGGCCGAAAAGCCAATCCCCGCTTTCGTAATCCTGCCTGCACTCTTCGCTCATGGGCAGTTCGCCTATGCGCGCGGTTATGGAGTCCATGTCGAATGCAATGTCCTTAAGCTGGGCGTATTCGTCCGCATCAACAACGTCGTAATGTCCGGTAAGTATTATCGTGTCTCCCGCAGCGCTGCCGCACATGAGCGCGGCCACGATATAGCGCCCTAGCTGGTCTCCCTCTACGGGAACGGTGAATATGTTTTCACTGTGCGCCTTGAAATAATCAAGCTCGTGAAGCATATCGAGTATAACTTCCGCGCCCTGTATCTCCTCCGCCGTGCCGGATATGCTTTTTGCCGCCATCAGGCGGGAAAGATTGCGCCGTATGTTAGCCTTGTCTATCATAGCGTGCCGCTCCGTTTTTTCAGATTCATACATAATGATACAATAACTGCGCCCGAAAAGCTATACATAAAAAATAAAGGCCGAGCCCGATATGGGTTCAGCCCAATGCGCATATTATGCGTTACAGCATCAGCTTTTTGTATGATGCCGCCAATTCCTCCAGCGCACTGAAGAACGCCAGCGCCTCCGCGCGGCCCAGTCGCTCCCTGCGGGCGGCAAGCGGCTGAACGTAAGGATCGAACGCGGCAATGCCCTCGCTTGTCAGCTCCGCCATTACCTCTCGCACAAGCGCGGGGTCTTTCTTTATAACTGAACGATATTTGTTCTGGTAGCGGAGCATGCTGCGCGTGTCCCCGTTGCCCATTGCAAGGGTGCAGCTGCGCACGCTTACGCCCTTCGCCCGCTGGGCAAGTATCGTGCGCAGCATTGCGCGCACCTCGTCCCGTTCAAACGGCACAAATGCCGCACTGCGGCAAAGCTCGCCTTCAACATCGCCCTGCTTTATGCGCTCGTAATAATAATTGCGTATGCTGTTGGGCTTGCGGCCGGTTTGGGCCGCCACGTCCTCAAATACGCTCCTCAGCGCCCTGCCGTCCTGCCGTGCGGACTGCGCCGCGCTCAGCAGCAGCCTATCCTCCTGCTGTGTCCAGCCGCCCTTTGCGGCGGTTTCGCTTTTACAGCTTTCCATATATTTCTTCCCCCTGTCGGATTTTAACAGTATTATTGCCGCTTATCACAATAATATACATATTCATGCACAGGGGAGGGTAGCACGCGCGAACTTTTCGGCTTAATCTACTCTCACGCTTATTTCGCCCGTGGAGACGTGCTCCGTGGTTCCGTCGTCAAAGCGCACCACAAGGCGGCAGTCGTCGTCTATGGCGATGGCCTTTCCATGCCGCGTGAGCGTGGGGGATATAACGGATACGTTCTTGCCCGTAACCATGCTGCGCCGCCGGTATTCGTCGAGGAAGCTGCGGGAATCAAGGCGGGCATATTCGCCGAACAGGTCCTCTAAAAACGCCGCCGCAAGGCGGGAACGAAGCTCCTGCCCGCTGCCATGGGGCAGCAGCGCGCCGGCCACCGCGCTTATGTCCGCGGGGAAGCCGCCCAAAGGCTCGGTTATGTTCACGCCCGCGCCTATAACAACGTATTCGCTCAGCGCATCCGCGCCGAACGCGCTTTCGCACAGTATTCCGCACACCTTTTTGCCGCGCACGAATATGTCGTTCACCCATTTTATCATGGGGTCGGCATCCACCGTACGCTCTATTGCCCGCGCCATTGCAACGGCGGTCATAGCCGTTACGAAAACCATGCCTTCCGCCTTCATATGCGGCCGTATAAGCACGCTTATGTAAAGCCCCTCGGCAGCGGAATAAAAGCTGCGCCCAAGCCGCCCGCGCCCCGCGCTTTGCCGCCGGGCTATTATAACGCGGCCCTCGGGCGCGCCCACGCGGGCAAGCTTTTTAAGGCATGTATTGGTGGAATCAAGCTCGTCAAACAGCGTAATATCAAGCCTGCCGGCTAAATCCTTCGGGCAGATATCAAGTATGCCTCGGGCTGAAAAGTCGCTCATAGATGCGTTTTGGCGTACTTTTCGCGCTCATATTCCGGCACAAGGCTGCCGCCCGTGGCCCAGGCGATATGCACGGCGTTTTTCATGTTCAGCCCGTGCGCGCGTATGTACGCCTTCCCTTCTTCATAAGTATAAAGCCCAACGGGCCCCGCGAACGCCGCGCAGGCGGAGGGCTCCGCGAACAGCCCCTCGCTTTCTATCAGCGATCGCATGTAATCGAACAGCTTCGCATCCTCCATCGTAACTTCACCGCTCAAAAGACCGCGCATTACCTTGCCTACAAAGCCGGACGCTCTGCCGACAGCAAGCCCGTCCGCTTCCGTTTTGCCGCTGAGGCCGATGTCCTGCACGCATATTTTGTTGTCAAGCCCCGTCGCCATGCCAAGCACCATGCACGGCGCAAGTGTGGGCTCAACGAAGAACACATGCGCATTGTCGCCGAATATGGTTTTCAGCCCGAAAGCTACTCCGCCCGGGCCGCCGCCCACGCCGCAGGGAATGTATACGAATAAGGGATGCAGAGCGTCTATGGTTATTCCGGCCGCGTCAAGCTGCGCCTTCAGCCGAACGGCCGCAACGCTGTATCCCATGAAAAGATCGACTGAGTTTTCGTCGTCCACAAAATAACTCATCGGATCTGCTGCGCTTGCGGCTCTGCCGCGTTCCACGGCGGCGGAATAGTCCGACGGGTACTCTATTACCGTAACGCCCTTCTGCCTGAGCAGCGCCTTTTTCCATTCGCGTGCGTCCGCGCTCATGTGCACCGTTGTACGGAAGCCGAGCGCCGCGCTCATAACGCCTATGGAAAGGCCAAGGTTACCCGTGGACGCCACCTGCACGGAGTATTGCGAAAAGAACTTCGTAAACCGTTCCTCCGCAAGCACGGCGTAATTATCGCTTTCCTTCAAAAGACCCGCATTTATGGCAAGCGTTTCGGCGTGCTTGAGCACCTCATATATGCCGCCGCGCGCCTTTATGGAGCCGGATATGGGCAGATCGCAGTCCCGCTTGACATACAGCGTGCCTTCTATTGGCGCGCCGTATTCATGCCTAAGCCGCCAAAGCATTGCCGGCGTTTTCGTAAGCGGGGATTCTATCAGCCCGCCGGAGGCTGCCGTCTGCGGGAATTTGGGCATTATATACGGCGCGAAGCGCTCAAGCCGCGCTTCCGCCTCCGCCGTGTCGCTGCGGATTATGTCAAGCCTGCTCAGCGCGTCTTTAGCCGCAGTAAGGTTGGGGTTTATCCATAGCATCGGCTGAGCCTTGCTAAGCTTTTCTATAATTGGGTTTGTCATGTTTTCCATATGTAAGCTCCTTTCGTATGGATATATGTTAGTGGAGTGAATACAAACTCAAACCATATTCCAACCAGTGTTGTGGATTTTGCGAAGCAAAAGCCGGAGGGGTTATAACGGAACTGCACTTATTTACGTCAACCCCTCAGTCAGCTTCGCTGACAGTTCCACGCAAGCGGTGGAGCCTTTTGGGCAAGGCTAAGCCAAAATGCTCTTCCGCCGTTTTCAGCGTGTGTTCAACTGTGCTTGACGCATCGCGCTCAATGTAAAAACAGCCGCTGCGCTTTATGCTGTCGTATACCGCGCAATTGAGCCGCTCAAGCACGGCGTTGCAGCGCCGCTTTGCCGCAGTGGGATCGGATGCGCTGCTTATGAAGCGCGTGAAGCCCTCGTGATCCGGCCTGCCGCAGTAATCGTCTATCAGGTTTTTAGGCTCCTTTATAAGGAACAGCACCCGTTCCGGTTCGGTAAGCGCTTTGATTTGCTCCGGCGTGAAATGGGCGTCGCACACCGCTTTGCGCTTTTCGCTCAGGCGGATAAGGTCAAGCAGAATAAAGCCGAGCTGTTCGCGGTTGTTGCCCTCAAGCCAGCTTAGATATTCTTCCTCGCTCCTGCCGAAGAACTCGTCCGCCGATGCAAAGCGCCTGTTCATAGACGGCTGAGCAACGGGGGCGGATAGCGCTATATGCTCATCAAAGCGCGCGTCGGCATCATAGAGCAAAAAGCCGTGCTTTTCGGCCAGCGCGCGGCTGAGCGTGCTTTTGCCGCCGCATGCCGTGCCGCATACGAAATAGACGTTTTTCAGATAGTGTTTAAGTATGTTATCCTGAATATTCATGATGATTCTCCTATCGAATAAAGTATGTTTTGCCATCCTTGCGGCGCAAGACCGTTTACCGATAGCCCTGCGCCCATCATGCCATCCTTAATTTGATGTAACTTAGCATATGCCGCTCCTTTGGTTGTAGTTATTTGTTGGTGAATGTTGACTCCCTCAATGAGGAAGCCTTTTGAGCGCTGCACAAACTCCCATATTGAGCCTGCCCTGAAAGGGGAGGTGGGTTTTGCGAAGCAAAAGCCGGAGGGGTTGTAACGGAATTGCACTTATTTACGTCAACCCCTCAGTCAGCTTCGCTGACAGCTCCCCGTCCGGGGAGCCTTTTGGCGTTGCAGAACTCCGCCCCAAAAGCTGTCCCCGCAAGCGGGGAAAGTGGTACGGAGTGCCGAAAGGGGTGAAGCTAAAAGCCGCCAAGCGCCGCGGCTATTCTCCCGCGGACAATCCGCAGATGGAGAAAGTGTACGCTTTCATAAGCTGATTACCCGTTTTCCAGCCCATCCAGCGCCTCCTGCGCCTGTTCCCATTGGGAATAGAGCTTGTCGAGCTGCGCCTTCTTTTCGTCTATGGTGCGGCTGAGTTCCGCCGCCTTAACGTAATTGGTGGCAACTTCGGGGCTTGCCAGCTTTTCTTCCAGCCTGCTCAGCTCCTCTTCCGCCGCGTTCACCCTGTCCTCCGCGCGCCTTAATTCCCCGCTTGCGCGGTTTATGGCGCTTTGGCGTTCGCGCTTGGCGCGGTAATCTTCGCCCGCCTGTGAACGCTGCGCGGGCTTTTCGGCGGCCGCCTTCGCTTCGCGCTCCTGCTTGGCGGCAATGTAGTCCGCGTAGCCGCCAATGTAGCTTTCTATGCCGTTTTCCGTCATGCACAGCACCCTGTCCGCAAGCCGCTCAACAAGATAACGGTCGTGCGTAACGATGAGCATAGTGCCTTCGTATTCTTCAAGCGCGCCTTCAAGCGCCTCCCGCGAATCTATGTCCAGATGGTTCGTTGGTTCGTCCAGCAGCAAAAGGTTGGAACCGCTCAGCATCAGTTTTAACAGCTTCACCCGCGCCACCTCGCCGCCGGAAAGCTTTTCAAGCGGCTTGAACACATCGTCCCCGCGGAAAAGGAACGCCGCCAGCGCACAGCGTATCTCCGTATCGCTCATGCGGGGATAGCTGTTGCGTATTTCCTCTATTGCCGTTACTTCGCCGCTCAGCCCCGCGGCGTTCTGCTCATAATACCCCGGACGCACGTTTGCGCCAAGATAATATGTTCCCGCGTCCGGCTTCAGCTTGCCCATAAGTATTTTCAGCAGCGTTGTTTTGCCACAGCCGTTCGGCCCAAGCAGGAATACACGTTCGCCTTTTTTGATAAGCATATCCGCGTTGCGGAAAACGCTTTTGTCAAACCGCTTCGCTAAGCCCTTTGCAACAACCACGTCGTTGCCGCTCACCGCGTCCGCATGGAAGCGGAAATGTATGCTGTCCGTATTCCGCTCCGGCGCAACAAGCGTTGCACGCAGCTTATCGGCCTGCTTCTGCTTGCTGGCGGCGGTTATAAAATTATGCTCCTGCCCCCAGCGGCGCTGCTGCTCCACTATGCCCTCTATGCGGCGTATCTCCTTCTGCGTATTTACATAGCGGCGGCGCAGCATCTCCTGCTCGTCCGCCATCAGCTCGCGGTGGCGGGTGTAGTTGTCCTCGCTTACAAAAAAGCGGGTGTTCTTTATTTCCATTGTGCGGCGCGTTACCGCGTCCAGAAAATATCTGTCGTGCGATATTACTATGAACGCGCCCTGATAAGCTTTAAGAAAGTCCTCAAGCCATGCTATCGAGTCCATGTCCAGATGGTTTGTGGGTTCGTCCAGCAGCAGTAATTGCGCCCCGCTTAAAAGCACCCTTGCAAGCTGCGCCTTGTTGCGCTGCCCGCCGCTCATGTTCCCAAGGCGCTTTGTCAGCTCCTCTTCGGTGAACCCAAGGCCAATTAGCGCGGAGCGGGTGCGGCTTCGGTATGTCATGCCGCCGTTGAACTCATATTCCTCCCTCAGCGCATGCTGGCGCTTTATAAGCGTATTCAGCCGCTCTCCTTCGGCACTGGCAAGTTCCGCATCAACCCGCTTCAGCTCCTCCTCTGCGTCCATAAGCGGCCGGAAGGCTTCAAGCGTTGCGTCGTACACGGTTTGGTTGGTGTCCGCAATGGTCTGGGTCATGCTCATTATGCGGGCGTTTTTCGCGCGGAAAAGCTCGCCCGCGTCGTAACCTTCCTCCCCGAGCAGTATACGGAACAGCGTGGTTTTGCCGCAGCCGTTCACGCCGACTAAGCCAACCCTGTCCTTTTCGCCTATTTCAAAGGAAACGCCGTCAAAAAGCAGCCTTTCCACAAATTCCTTTTTTAAGTCGTGTGCCGATATTATTGGCATAATGCCTTTTCTTCTCCTGTGCTTTAATGTTATGGGTGCAGCAGCCAAATGCCGCGCCCTTTTTTGCGGGCGTATTCAACGGTGTTCTTCGTTCCGCCCGGACGGTGGTCGTATATGGCAATCAAAAGCCCGCTTGAGTCCACCATATATGCGTTGCGGCGCATGTATGAATACGGCGTGTAGCTTTCCGCGCACACGGTTGCCTTGTCCGCGCGCAGCACTATCGTATCAAATCGCTCCCTAAGTTCCCCCCTAAGGTTCATGTTGAACGTTGGGAATGGCAGCGCAAGCTCAAGCGTTATGTCCGCATGAGTTCGCTTTAATTCCAGCACCGCCTCCGCCGCGTACATATCCATGCCAAGCGCCCCACCGGAAATAAAGTGCGTGTACCCTTCCAGAATCATCATTTCGATAGAATTGCACAGCCGCCGCTTGAAATCCACGCAGCGTGGGTCGGTTTCATCAAAACCAAACGGCAGTTTTTGCGGACGATGCCCGGTGAATGCCACGCTGTGCCGCCAATCAGCAGGTTCTCGGCGAATGATTCTGTCCATTTCAATTTCCCTCCGTCGCTTCTACAAACCAGCGCCCGACGATGGCAGTGCGTTCGTCTGTCGGACGCTCAAAAAACAAGTAGCGCTCCTGACCTGCCAGCATCACCGTGTATCGGTCACCCTGCCCGCCGGATTTGCGCGCTGCCGCGGGCACAATCGC
>ERZ773116.2278-NODE-2278-length-15700-cov-33.716139_pt1 | contig 15700 bp, 9 predicted proteins | sample MGYA00580563_ERZ773116 | MGnify/ENA primary metagenome ERZ773116 (study PRJEB29015, sample SAMEA2737864) | human gut metagenome | biome: human gut; feature: human-associated habitat; material: faeces | place: China | collected 2012 ... | reverse complement strand
AGGTGACATCCCCCTATGAGAATCAAATACTTATTTGAAGCTTAAACTTTACTTGCTCTCAGCCTCAGCCTGCTTGGTCTCTGCTGCGTTAGGACCATAGTAGCCATAGTAAGCCTGATAACGGGTATAACCCCAGTTAGCCTGAGCCTTCTCTGGATCGAGCTGCTTAGCCTTGTCGAGAACCTTGATAGCCTCCTGGTAAACAACCTTGCGGCCGTTAGGATCCTGCAAGTTACCAGCCTTGCTGTTGTAGCAAGCACCCAGATAAGTAAGAACAACTACGTTATCCTCCTTTGCAGCAAGAGCCTGCTTCAAACACTTGATAGCGTTGTCTGCATCGTTCTTCTGGATATACATCATACCCTTGTTGGCAAGAGCTACAAAGTTGTTAGGGTTCTTTGCAATAGCTGCGTCCAAAAGTTCAGTCTGCTCCTTCTCCATCTTCAATGAAGAGTACATAGAGTTCAAACCATCGAGAACAACATCATTGGTCTCGTCCTTTGCAAAGATATCCTTGAGCTTGTTAACATAGGCAAGAGAATCCTCGTGAGTCTTCAAGCCATCCTTCATCACATAGAGCTTGAGGTTGAGGGCATCCTTAGCCTCCTTCTCACTCTTCATGGCGATGTCGCAATACTTCTCGCAACGGGCAGCATCCTTAGCCTGGTATGCATAACGGGCTGCAAAGAGAGCAACCTGACCGATATAGTCCTTCTCGCTATCCTTCTGCTTCTGGTCTACAGAAGCGAAGAGAGGCTCATTGTCTGTATCGAGGAATGCACCCCAATACTTCAATACCTCATCAGCCTTATTATTCTGAGCTGCAGTCTGACCCGCATTAACGAGCTGAACACGAGCACCCCATACACGGCTAGCGTTGTTGTTAAACTTAGGAGCAACCTTACCCTTAGCGTTAGGAAGCTGGTCGTACTTGTAGCACTCAATAGCATTGATCAATGCATTGTAAGCGCCCTCAGACATAGCAGCCTCGTCAACCGGGTCGTTCTTCTTCATGATCTGATTGGTCTGCTGGATGCTCTGCTGGTCGTTGAACTGCTTCATAGCGAGATCAACGAGCTTGTTGTAAGCCTTGGCCTTCTCTGCATCGTTAGCCATCTGACCCAAATTCTGCTTAACCAAAGCCTCAGCCTCGGCATAAGACTTAGCCTTCATGACAGCCTTGAGAGCGTCACTGTCGCCTGCGAATGCTGATGTGGCACCTAGTACCATCATTGCAGCTACTAAAAACTTTTTCATTTTTCTTAATGAGTTTAAAAGTTGTTGTTATTTATTTTTTACGCGTCTTTTCTTTTATTCGAAATCTACGTTGCCCGAATCGGTATCCTCTGCTTCAGATGCTTCGTCAGCGAGATGAGCCTCAGCCTCGGCAGCCTCTTCGGCAGTCTTGGCACCTACGGTATCATTCTCTATCTCCTCGCTCTTCTTAGCCCAGGCAGAACGGCTCTCCTCTTCTACAGAAGCCTCGAGCTCTGAACTCATCACCTTGCATACGCTGGCAATGACATCATTCTTTTTAGCAAGGTTGATGAGGCGCACACCCTGGGTAGCACGTCCCATGACACGGCAATCAGCTACAGCAAGACGAATCACGATACCACTCTGGTTGATAATCATGAGGTCGTTATCATCGGTTACGTTCTTGATAGCTACCAGTCGACCGGTCTTATCGGTAATATTCAGGGTCTTCACACCCTTACCGCCACGCTTGGTAACGCGGTAATCGAGTACATCAGAACGCTTACCATAACCCTGCTCGCTCACTACCATCACGGTTTCCTTCTCAGGATCGTTGACAACAATCATACCTACTACAGCATCATTACCCTCATCGAGGCGCATACCACGAACACCGGTAGACGTACGGCCCATTGTACGGATCTCGTTCTCGTCGAAACGGACTGCTCGACCATTGCGGTTGGCAATAATCAGCTCGTTATGACCATTTGTCAGACGAACATCTACCACCTCATCGCCCTCTACGATGTTGATAGCAATCACACCGTTGGCACGTGGACGGGAATATGCCTCCAGACAGGTCTTCTTCACAGTACCGTTCTTGGTAGCGAATACAACGTAATGGTTGTTGATGAACTCTGCATCATTCAATCCCTTCAAGCGGAGGAATGCATTCACCTGGTCATCGCTCTCGATGTTGAGGAGGTTCTGGATGGCACGACCCTTGGAATTGCGGTCGCCCTCAGGAATCTCGTAACACTTCAACCAGTAGCAGCGGCCCTTCTTGGTGAAGAACAGCATGGTCTGGTGCATGGTAGCAGGATAGATATACTCGGTGAAGTCCTTATCACGGGTACGGGCACCCTTAGAACCTACTCCACCACGAGCCTGCTCACGGAACTCTGACAATGGGGTGCGCTTGATATATCCGAGATGACTCACGGTGATAACCACTGGGTCGTTTGGATAGAAGTCTTCTGGATTGAACTCATGGTCATCAGGCTTAATCATGGTACGACGTGCGTCACCATACTTCTCCTTCACCTCGTTGAGTTCATCCTTCATTACCTTCTTGCAGAGCTCAGGATCGTTCAGAATCTGGTTCAAGTAGTCGATGGTCTTCATCAACTCGTTGAATTCATTGTGCAACTGCTCCAGACGCAAGCCTGTCAACTGGCTGAGGCGCATATCCACGATGGCCTTACTCTGAAGTTCATCGAGTTCGAAGCGCTTCTCCAAGTTGCGCTGGGCATCAGAAGGAGTCTTGCTGGCTCTGATAATATGTACCACCTCGTCGATGTTGTCGCAAGCAATGATCAAGCCCTCGAGAATATGAGCACGCTCCTGAGCCTTCTTCAGTTCGAACTGGGTGCGGCGGATCGTAACATCATGACGATGCTCTACGAAATACTTCACACACTCCTTCAAGCTCAAAAGACGTGGACGGCCATTAACAAGAGCGATGCAATTCACTGAGAATGAACTCTGAAGAGCTGTCAGCTTAAAGAGTTTGTTCAAAAGAACATTAGCATTGGCATCACGCTTCACATCAACAACGATACGCATACCCTGACGGCCAGACTCATCGTTTACATTAGCAATGCCATCTACTCTGCCTTCCTTGGCAAGGTCAGCAATAGCCATCACGAGCTGCTCCTTGTTAACACCATAAGGAATCTCGGTGATAACAATCTTATCATGGTTTTCACCACTTTCAATCTCAGCAGTGGCACGAACCACGATTCTGCCTCGACCCGTTTCGTATGCATCCTTCACTCCCTGGATACCATAGATGGTAGCACCGGTTGGGAAGTCAGGAGCAGGGATATACTGCATCAATCCATCGGTGTCGATGTCAGGATTATCGATATATGCACAGCAACCGTCAATTACCTCACCCAGGTTGTGGGTAGGCATATTGGTAGCCATACCTACGGCAATACCATTACCACCATTTACCAGAAGATTAGGAATCTTGGTAGGCATCACGGTAGGTTCCTGCAGGGTATCATCGAAGTTGTTGGTCATATCAACCGTTTCCTTGTCAAGGTCATCCATGATATGCTCACCCATCTTGGAGAGGCGGCACTCTGTATAACGCATGGCAGCAGGAGAGTCTCCATCAACAGAACCGAAGTTACCCTGTCCGTCAATCAAGGTATAACGCATGTTCCACTCCTGTCCCATACGCACCAGAGCGCCGTAAACAGAAGAGTCGCCGTGAGGGTGATACTTACCGAGCACCTCACCAACAACACGCGCACATTTCTTATAAGGTTTGTCACTGGTGTTTCCAATGCCGAGCATACCGTAAAGAATACGGCGGTGCACAGGCTTGAAACCATCACGTACATCAGGGAGGGCACGAGCCACGATAACTGACATCGAATAATCGATGTAGCTCGACTTCATCTCCTCCTCAATGTTGATCTTCATGATTCTATCATGATCCATTGTCTGATTTTCGTCCATTTCTTATATTAATGTATTATTGTTTATTCGTTACTTTCAAAACGTCTGTTTTCCATCCGGAAATCGCGTTTAAGGGCATTTCCTTGCGTTCTAAGCCGTTTTACCCTTTTAAAATTCCCGACAAAGATACAAAAAAAAATGATACTAAAACGCATTAGAGACGAAAAATCGCATTATTTTAGCATTATTTGTATTTTAACAATGCAAAAAAGTTGGCATATCATTTGCTATTATTGAAAATAATGTGTACTTTTGCACTGAGTTTTTTTTAAAATATAAGCAAATATGATAAATCCGTTTTCACATATACAGGACATACTGAACAGAAGTAGCAAAGAAGCAGCACGCACCTTGGGAAGAGAAATCAGCGTGGAGCATCTGATGCTGAGTCTGATCAGCCAGAACGACAGCGATGTCAACAAGCTCCTGAAGGGCGCAGACATCAGTCCGATGGCTTTCAGCGGAGTCCTTAACAGCAAACTGGAAAAGCGTGTGGAAGAAACTTCTGCCGATAACGTGAAGGAGAACAGCCACATCCCATTCAGCCAGATAACAGACAGCATTATCAGAGACTCTATCCGCGAGGCAAACAACTACGAGCACTCCAAGATTGTAGAGCCAAGACATCTGCTGCTTGCCATCTTGAGAAATGACAAGAACCCTGTAGCCAACTGGCTGAGTCAACTGGGCTTAAGCTACGACCGTGCCATCGAAATGCTCTATCCTACTGACAAGGATGATGAGCAGAAGACAGAAGAGCCGAAGGATTTCAAAATGGAACCCCAAACACCAGATTCAGAAATCCCTGATGCTGACAGGCAGGAGGAAGCAGAGAACCTGGAGATGGCTGGTGGAATAGAAGCAGAAGATGACTACAACGAGCAGAACGACATAATGGAAACTGACAAAGAGCCATTCGATATGGAAAAGGACCAGAACCCGATGAGACTGTCTACCCGTTCAAATGGGACTCCACGCAAAAAGAGCAGCACCCCTACCATCGACAAATTCAGTTTCGACCTGACCAAGGCTGCAGCCGATGGAAAACTGGATCCTGTCGTGGGCAGAGAGAAGGAGATTCAGCGTGTGCTCGAGATTCTGGGTCGCAGAAAGAAGAACAACCCAGTATTAATAGGTGAACCGGGCGTAGGAAAGAGTGCCATCGTAGAAGGACTGGCACAACTCATCAACAACCAGGAAACATCGCCTATGTTCTTCAACAAGCGTCTGGTAAGTCTCGACCTGACTGCCATCGTTGCAGGAACCAAATTCCGCGGACAGTTTGAAGAGCGCATCAAGAATGTCATCAAGGAACTGGAGGACCATCCGGAGATCATCATCTTCATAGATGAGATTCACACCATGATAGGCGCCGGTTCCGGCGAAGGAAGCATGGATGCAGCCAACATTCTGAAACCAGCCCTGGCAAGAGGTATCATCCAGTGTATCGGTGCCACCACGCTCGATGAGTATCGCAAGAGCATTGAGAAGGACGGAGCCTTGGAGCGCCGTTTCCAGAAGGTTATCGTTGAACCAACTACACGCGAAGAGACCCTGCTGATACTGCACAACATCAAGGAACATTACGAGAAGCACCACTGTGTGAGATATACAGACGAGGCTCTCGAAACATGTGTCAAACTGACAGAGCGCTATATCACCGACCGCCACTTCCCAGACAAGGCTATCGACGTGATAGATGAAGCCGGCTCGCGCGTACATATTAATAATGCAAGTGTTCCTGCTCCATATATCAAGCTGGAAAAAGAACTGAAAAAGATAATCAGCAAGAAGCAGCAGGCTGTAGCAAACCAGAACTTCGAGATGGCAGCCTCATGCAGAGATGCCCAGACCAAGATCGAGAAGGAGATTGAGGACATGAAGGCGCAATGGCAGCAGGGAGAGATTGGCGAATATGTTGAGGTGACAGCCGAAGACATTGCCAACGTTATCAGCATGATGACCGGCGTACCGGCTCAACGCATGGCAGAGGGTGAAAGCAAACGTCTGAAAGATCTGGAACACAACCTGAAGCACAAGGTGATTGCTCAGGATAATGCCATCAACAAGATGGTAAAGACCATTCTGAGGAACCGTGTAGGCTTGCGCGACCCTAACCATCCTATTGGCGTATTCATGTTCCTGGGTCCTACAGGTGTAGGTAAGACCTATCTTGCCCAGAAACTTGCCGAGGAAATGTTTGGTTCGAAAGATTCACTCATCAGAATAGACATGAGCGAATTCTCCGAGAGTTTCAACACCTCACGTCTGGTAGGTGCGCCTCCAGGATACGTAGGCTATAACGAAGGTGGACAGCTGACCGAAAAGGTACGCCGCAAACCATACAGCATCGTATTGCTCGACGAAATAGAGAAAGCCAACAGCAAGATATTCAACCTGCTCTTACAGGTACTCGACGAAGGCAGACTTACCGATGGCAACGGCCGACTCATCGACTTCCGCAACACCATCATCATCATGACCTCTAATGCAGGAACCCGCCAGCTGAAAGATTTCGGCAGAGGCGTCGGCTTTACTTCTGCAGGTATAAAAGGCGGATTGGCGATGGATGAGAAAGACAAGGAGTATGCCCGCAGCATCGTCCAGAAGAGTCTGAGCAAGCAGTTTGCTCCAGAGTTTCTGAACCGTCTCGACGACATCATCACCTTCGACCAGTTGGATCTCAATGCCATCAAGCGCATCATTGACCTCGACCTGGAAGGACTGGTCAAGAGAATAGAAGAACTGGGATACCATTTCCAGATTACCGAAAAGGCAAAGGAGATGGTAGCCAAGAAGGGATACGATGTGCAGTTTGGTGCCCGCCCACTCCGCCGCGCCATCCAGACCTACATCGAAGATTCCGTTTGCGAGATGTTACTCGATGGCGCAATGAAGCCAGGCGACACCATCTCGGTAGGCAAGAATTCGAAAAAAGAAGAATTGACATTCAAGAAACTATAATCTGAAGAGGGACTATCCACTGGCGATAGTCCCTCTTTTATTATGAACCCGGTATAGCAACCAACGAACTTTAGTTAATAAGAGTTAACCACAAGAAAAGTTTAGGCAATAATTTCTTATTTCAAAAAATATTCATTACCTTTGCATCTGCTTTCGGGCAAAAAGCCATGATGGCTCAGTTGGTAGAGCAACGCATTCGTAATGCGTGGGTCGCGGGTTCGAGTCCCGCTCGTGGCTCTTTCTTGTGAAAGGAGTTAGTATTTTCCTTCGCGAGATTAGCACATCGGTAGTGCACGGGCTTCCCAAGCCTGTGAGGCGGGTTCGACTCCCGTATCTCGCTCAGAACATTAGTAACCCAGGGTTGAACCCTGGGTTACTTGTTTTATTAACATCTTTTCAATCTTCTACTACAACAAAATAACTCATTTCGAGTTATTATATAAATTAAACTAAGATAAAAGAATAATAATGAAGAAACATATCATACTTGTACTGGCGCTCGTCCTGTCTTCAGGGCCTCTTTTCGCACAGAGTTCACACATGACCGATGATCAGGTCATGAGCTTTGTGGTGAAAGAACATGAGCGTGGCACAGCCAATTCTCAGATTGTTACCAAACTGATGCAGAAGGGCGTAGACATCTCCCAGATTCGACGTGTACGCAATAAGTATCAGAAGATGTCGCAGCAGAACGAGCTCTACAGCACAACCGCTGCAGGAAATGCAGGCAACAAGAGAATGCGGACCAACAATGGTAAGCATAGAGAAGATTACCAGGACAAGGACAAAGAGAAGCAGGCTTCAACCTATAGCAACTATCGCATCCAGAGCAAGCAGAACGACAGCTACTACTCATCTTATGATGAAACCAACCCAGATTATGACGATTTCAGCAAGGAAATGAACGCCCTGATACCCGATACAGCTACCATGGTAAAACAGCTGCAGGCTGAGCTCAACCAGAAGCGCAGTAAGGTTTTCGGCCGTGACATCTTCAATAACAAAGATCTCAGTTTCGAGCCAAACATGAACATCGCTACCCCACAGAACTATCGTCTGGGGCCTGGCGATGCCGTCATCATAGATATCTATGGCGCCTCTCAGAAAACCATCGAGAGTACCGTTTCGCCAGATGGTGAGGTAACCATCGAGGGTTATGGACCGGTCAGCGTTTCAGGCTTAACCGTAGCTCAGGCTAATGCCCGCCTGCGCAATACCGTGGGCAGCAGATACCGTTCAAGCCGCATCAAGCTTACCGTAGGACAGACCAAGACCATCATGGTAAACGTAATGGGCGAGGTTAAGATTCCGGGCACCTATACCCTCTCAGCCTTCGCTACCGTATTCCATGCACTCTACATGGCTGGCGGAACCAACGATCTGGGTACATTGCGAAACATCAAGGTATACAGACACAATAAACTGGTAACGGTTGTTGATATTTACGACTATATTCTGAACGGCAAACTGACGGGTAATGTCCGCCTTGCCGACAACGATGTTATCGTAGTAGGTCCATACGATTGTCTCGTAACCATCGCCGGAAAGGTTAAGCGCCCGATGATTTACGAAATGAAGAAGAACGAGAGTGTCAATTCCCTTCTGAAGTATTCCGGTGGTTTTACAGGAGATGCTTACAAGAAATCAGTAAGACTGAACCGCAAGACCGGCAGAGAACGTGCTGTATATAATATAGAAGAGTTCGACTTCTCCAGTTTCCGTATCGATGACGGCGACTCAATCAGCGTAGACAGCATCCTGCCACGCTACGCCAACACCGTAGAGGTGAAAGGAGCCGTATTCCGTCCGGGCATGTACAATCTGGGCGAGCAGATCAACAGCGTACGCACCCTGGTAGAGCATGCCGAAGGATTAACAGAGGAAGCCTTCACCAACCGTGCCGTAATGCACCGCATGAAGTCAGACCGCTCACTCGAAGTAGTAAGTGTAGACATTGCCGGCATCATGAACGGCAAGACTCCAGATATCCCATTGAAGGAAAACGATGTTCTCTTCATCCCTACCCGACAGGAAAAGATTGTAGAGCGCACCCTCACCATCCGTGGCGAAGTGCAGTATCCAGGTGTCTATCAATATGCCGACAATGAGACCCTCGAAGACTTCGTTCTTCAGGCAGGCGGCTTAACCGACAAAGCTTCAACTGTTAATGTAATGGTAAGCCGTAGAGTAATGGATGCCAAGGCTTTACGTCCAGATAGCGTTATCGCCAAGACCTACACCCTATCTCTTAAAGACGGCTTCGTTATCGACGGCACCCCAGGTTTCAAGCTGATGCCATTTGATGAAGTAATGATCCGTCAGAGTCCGGCTTATGTAGAGCAGCAGAACGTATCGATTACCGGTGAAGTGATGTTTGCCGGTCTCTATACATTAGACCGTCGCAACGCCCGCCTGAGTGAACTCTTCAAGAAGGCAGGTGGAGCTACCGACCAGGCATATCTCAAGGGAGCCCGCATCATCCGCAAAGCCAACGAACAAGAGAAGCAGCGCATGGAGGCTGTATTGAAGATGCAGCGCGAAGAGATACAGAAAAATCTTCTGCAGCTAGCCTCTAGCAGCAACAATGCCAGTGCCATCTCGCAGACCTCTAAGGATGTAGAGCGTACCAACATAGAGAAGTTCAACGTACCTAGCGAATACCCTGTAGGTATCGATCTTCCTGAGGCACTGGCGAACCCAGGCAGTGATGCCGACATCATCTTACGAGAGGGCGACCGTCTGGTCATTCCTCAGTACAATGGTACGGTAAAGATCAATGGTGCCGTAATGTTTGCCAATACGGTAGCCTACGAAAAGGGCAAGAAGGCAAGCTATTACATCGATCAGGCTGGTGGTTTTGCCTCAGATGCATTAAAGAGCAAGGCATACATCATCTATATGAATGGCAAGGTAGCCAAGCTCTCTCATGGTGCCAAAGTGCAGCCAGGCAGCGAGATTGTCGTCCCAGCTAAACTGAAGCGCAAGATGAGTACCGCAGAAATGATGAGTATGGGAAGCAGCATAAGCAGCATCGCCGCCATGATTGCTACGATTGCTAATATGAGTAAGTAATTGAGTGAAGTATGACGGTACTGAAACTCTTACCAAATGTCCTCATTTCAAAGATTCGAAGAAAAGTTGTAATTTTACAAGAAATAACATAAAAATAAAGAAAATGGACTTAAATACATTAATAAATGCTAGATTAGAAATGATGATGATGGGCAACGACAGGCCATCAAGCTCTTGCAGTACGCATGGTGATACAAGAAAAGAAGCTATTGCACAAGCAATAGAATTTCTCCAGCGCGAATACGAGTCTAATGAACTTGATGAACCATCCGAATATGGCTATCGAGTTGATGTAGAAATCTTTAAGAAAGGCAAGCCGAGATTCTAAAATAGTTTTTTGCCAAAAACCCGGAGAATCTGGGTAATCGTTGTACTTTTGCATAGAAAAATAAAAGTAGATAGAAAAATGAGTGAAAATACAGAATATAGTTATAAAACAGCAGATCAAGCATCCGCTAATCTCGTTCATCTGGTTTCTTTACTAAAAAAGAAACTTTTAGCTATCCTAATATTTACCTTTAGTGTGATGATACTGACTGGCATATACATTTTCAGTTTGCCAAGAACGTGGAAATCAGAAACAATACTCTTGCCTGAATCATCAGCAAATTCGGTATCGGGAAATCTTGGGTCAATAGCTGCAATTGCTGGAATAAAAATGAATACAGGTTCAACAGAAGATGCTATCTACCCTGAGTTTTATCCAAAAGTATTAGGCTCTACCATATTCCTTACCGAATTACTCAAACAAGAAATAACCGTATCTCGCCTTCATAAGAAGGTAAGCATCTTTGAGTACTTTGAAAATTGTCAGATTAAACCATGGTGGGGCAAATTGTTCAATTTAAAGAAGGAAATTATAAAGTCAAATATAAATCCTACACATATATCCAAACAGCAACAGACTATTGTTGATGCTCTATTTGGTTCGTTTTTTTGCAGTGTGGATAAGAAAACAGATATGATTTCGGTAAGCGTAACAACTCTTGATGCAGATGTTTCTGCACAAATTGCAGATTTGATCCGCAAAAGATTGCAAATATACATCACACAGTATCGTACAAACAAATCTCGTAAAGACGTAGAGTACACAAGAAAGATTGTTGCTGAGTCAAGAGCTCAATACATTAAAGCACAACAAAAGTACTCAGCTTATTGCGATGCCAATGAAGATATTGGTCTCATGTCTTTTACACAGGTTAGAGACCGATTGGAGAACGAGATGCAGATGGCATACAACATGTATCAACAATCAGTACAACAGATGCAACTTGCTCAGGCAAAACTACAAGAACGAACTCCAATATTCGTTACGATACAACCTGCAGCTATACCATCTAAGCCATCTGGACCGAAACGAATGATGACAATGGCTCTAATGTCGTTTTTAGCCTTTTTCTGTAGTTTTTCCTTCTATATGGTCAAAGATATATACAATCAAAAAATGGGACATGCAACCAACGAATATTAAACAATATTTTTTAACAAACCGCAAAGATCTGGTTGATACCTTATATCTTATGATGTTACAAGGTATCAACCAGCTACTTCCTATTTTTGTGATGCCGTATCTCATGATAAAACTCGGTGCCACAGGTTATGGTTATGTTGGATTTGCTCTGTCTGTTATACAATACCTAATTATCATTGTTGATTTTGGATTTAATCTCAGTGCAACCAAACATATAGCAATGGTAAAAGATGACTATGTTGAACGGAGTCGTGTTTTTTGGAATGTAATTGCAGCCAAATCAGTATTGTTAACTGTTTCAGCAGTTATACTTGGTACTTTGCTTGTCGCTGTACCCACTTTTCAATTCTACTCTAGAGCAATCATCGCTACATTTCCAATGCTACTAGGCTCGGTATTTACATTTATGTGGTTTTTTCAAGGAATAGGTAAAATACGTTTATTTTCTATTATAAACACAATATCTAAGGTTACCCTTCTGCCACTCATATTTATTTTCGTGAAGAGTCCTAATGACTATGTACTAGCAGCATTTCTTCAAGCTGCAGTATTTCTGTTTACTGCAATTATTTCTAATGTATATATAATATACAAACGACTTATAAATTGGGTGCCACCAATATGGACTGGGATACAAAGTGAGCTACATACTAGTTTTCCTCTATTTCTCTCATCGGCTTCAACAAGCATATATACACAACTAATCGTTGTTGTACTCGGCTTCTATTGCACAACAGATATCATTGGCAAATACTCTTCTGCAGAGCGTATCATGCGAGCAGTGTGCTTTCTTGTTTACACCCCACTAAACCAGGTGTTCTTTCCAAAGATCAGTTCTGTATCGGCAAAGAATTGCAGTGAGGCACGCCGCTTATTTGGACAAGTACGCATACTTGTATTAATGGTCATGGCAATTGTAGGAGTAGCAATCTGGACTAGTAGTATTTGGCTACCATCAGTACTTGGTGAAGACTACGCTGGTCTTGATATCTATTTGAAAATTTTCGCACTTACTCCATTTGCTATTGGAGTTGGAGGTGTTTATGGGCAAATGGGGCTAATAGCTCTAGGGAACGAGCACACTAGCCATCGTTTTCGTGATGTATATTTCATAGCAGCGATTGCATCAATCTGCATGATGTTAATTTTCATACCCTCCCTTCAAGCCGTTGGCGCTAGTATTGTTGTAACAACAACAGAAGTTGCCGTGGCTATCTTAATGATATATAACTACAAAAAATATTTGAAATAATGTTGATTATAACTTTTCTTTTAGCAATTTTAATAGTAGGCATAGGCTATTATATATCGCATGATATATTTTCGCCATACGTAGCAGTACCAGGTGTATGGGCTATTGCTATACTTATATACTATTTACTACCAAATACATTTTATCCTATCAAGAATAATTTTCCATTCATTCTTACAGTATGGATTGTAGGATTTGTTGTTGCATCTATCGCATGTGATTATATAGCACCACCAGCCTCAAAAATTTCAAAAGAAATACAGCCGAACCAGAATATTTTATTGGTCTATTCTATCATAACATGTATTTCTATTCCTATTGTTTGTGCAGTAATTATAAAGCAAGCATTCATGGAAGATCCAGAAAATATATTTCGATACATGAGAATGATGAGCACTGGTCAAGATGAAAATATAGAGATGCCAAAACTTGGCATATTACTCTATTTTGTATCACTTTCCTTTGTTATGATATTTTTTTCTTTGCTCTATTTCAAAAGTAAAACAATGAAAATCATCATAATTCTACTGAATCTTTTATTGGCAACAGTAACTATGGCAAAAACTTCCTTCTTGGGTGTAATGTTCTCATCGTTATACCTTTGTTTTCAACAAGGAAAAATAAAAGTTAAGCATTTGATTATAGGATTGATAATTTTTATTGGATTTAGTTTCGTATTACAATCTGTGCGTGCCGTTGGAGAAGACATGGAAGCTACTAATTTCCTTGCACTTTATTTATCCAGCAGTATGGTTGCATTCGACTATTATGCAGTTCCATGCTCTTCCCCTATAATAGGCATGCATACATTCCGAATTATCTATGCAATAGGCCATGCTATCGGACTTACAGAAGCTCCAACAGACACGATACTTGAATTTGTATCAATACCAGATATTACCAATACATATACAAATATGTATCCCTTTTATGAAGATTTTGGTACTCCTGGAGTATTTCTATTTTCAATAATATATGGCATCTTTTATGGGTACTTATACAAAAAAAGTAGAACTGGAGGAAAACTAGAATTGATACTCTACGCGATTTTTTTAACATTTGTATTGATGGAATTTATCGGAGAATTTATATTTACAAATTTTTCCATTACGATACAGTATGTATTCTTTGCCTCTTTACCTTTTCTTTTCAGCAAGCAAAAAGGTAATTTGGCTTGAAACTAATTCGGTTTTAAATATTTAATTTTGAAGAAATGAACAACATTGATATTTTGATGGCAACATACAATGGAGCATCTTACATAAGAACTCAAATTCAGTCGTTACAAGCCCAAACTTTGACCGATTGGAAATTATATATTCATGACGATGGTTCTTCTGATGACACCATGAGCATCTTAAAAGAAATGAAAGCAATGGACAGTAGAATCAATATAATTGAGGACGGGATAAGATTTCATGAAAGTGGGCTCAATTTCATGCACCTTCTAAAATTTTCAAAAGCTCCATTCTGTATTTTCTGCGACCAAGATGACATCTGGCTAGAGAACAAACTAGAACTGATGCTTAGATTCATTGAAGCAAAAGATAATACAATACCACAGGCTGTATATTCTAATTCTTATGTATATATACCGGAAACATCTGATATTAGCGGCTATGCTACTCTTTGCTTTCCCCAAAAACTAAAAGATGTATTGTTTCTAAACTGTGGCATACAGGGTTGTGCTCTAATGTTTAACGCAGCACTGCGAGACATTTGTAAAAATGCACCAGACATAGTAGCAATGCATGATCATGTATTGACAGTTTGTGCTGCAGCCCTAGGAGAATTATCTTATCTCAACAAGAGGCTGATGCTATATCGTAGACACCAATCTACAGTCACAGGACCTACAGCTAAGAAACTGTCAGATAGATACAATTCATTCTTTGATATGGACAAAACAGTTATGTCTCACAAACACTATCAGGCATTAAAAAGTTTGTATCAAAAATATGAAACGTATATTTCTGAAGACAACAAGAAAATATTTTCCGATTATTTCCGTTTTGAAAAAGAATGCCGTATACGAAGATTCTTTCATGTACTTGCAAAAGGCTATAAATTATATGGACGAACTTCTATATTGGCAATAAAAGTTTTATTAAGAAAATTTGTATGAAAATATCAATATTTACACCAACATATAATCGCGCCTATACCTTAGGTGCGCTGTATGAAAGCCTGCGAAAGCAGACTTGTCAAGATTTTGAATGGATTATTGTTGATGATGGCTCTACGGACAATACAGAGGAACTATGCCATAGATTTAATTCTGATTTGTTTCCCATTCACTATTTTAAAACTCAAAACCATGGCAAACATGTTGCTATAAACTTTGGGGCACAAAAAGCTTTGGGTGAATGGTTCTTCATTGTTGACAGCGATGACCAATTACCAGAACACAGTATAGAAAATATCATAAAAGAATCAAAAAAAATTAGTGACAACAAAGATATTGCTGTACTCTGTGGCATGAGATTTTATAAAAATGGAGAACGAGTTGGAGGCAATTTAAATTTCAAAGAAATCGATTGTTCTGCTCTTGATTTTAGATATAAATATCATATTAAAGGCGATGCTGCAGAAGCTATTCGTACAACCGTTATTAAGAAATATCCATTTCCTGTATTTAATGATGAACGATTTTGTCCTGAAGCATTTCTGTTTAATCGTATAGCAAGAAAATACAAGACACATTATTTTAATAAAAATGTATACTTGTGTGAATACTTGACTGATGGCCTCTCCGCAAAAATCACCAAGATTAGAATGAATAGTTGGAAAGGAACTTGCTTGTGTTATTCTGAACTTGCAAATAGTTCTGTACCCTTTAAGATCAAGTTGCGTTCATGGCTCAACTTTTGGCGTTTTCATGCCTGTCATAAGTCAGAAGAAGTATATGACAATTTGTTCAAAATACCTCGATGGTCAAAAATCATCAAACCTTTCGGATATATTATTCATATAATGGACTTAAAAATCATCAA
>ERZ773116.2275-NODE-2275-length-15712-cov-4.470269_pt1 | contig 15712 bp, 10 predicted proteins | sample MGYA00580563_ERZ773116 | MGnify/ENA primary metagenome ERZ773116 (study PRJEB29015, sample SAMEA2737864) | human gut metagenome | biome: human gut; feature: human-associated habitat; material: faeces | place: China | collected 2012 ... | reverse complement strand
TTTCGGAACTGCGGAAGTGGGGCAAAAAGGCGGCTGAGACTCGCAGACGCAATTGTGCGGTGTTGCCTTAGGTATGCGCTGTTACAACTCAGGACGCGGCTTCCGTTGTTTCGGCGGGCTGCTCCGGCATTCCCTCGCAGACTACGGGAGACTCCGGCGTGCAGATGGCCATGTAGGTGCTGCCCCGGCCAAGCTCCAGCGGCTCGCCGCTTTCCGTGAAGAACCGGAACGGCTCCTTATCCCCGGCGCAGCTCCAGGTGATGGGGATGAGCTTGCCGCCGCAGGCAAAATAGCCCGTGCCGCCGGCAGTAAAGTCCGCAATGTGGTAAATGCCGGTGGTGGTGATGTCCGCGTACATGACGATGACGTTCCGGAAGGCCTCGACCTCCCCGGTCTTCAGGTCGGTCATGACCTGGCCGTACTGGTTGAAGGCGTACTTGCCGCTGCTCTCGTCGTAGACCATCCGGGTCTCCTTTTTGGCCTTCTTATAGGTCAGGGTAATGCTGATATCCTTGGCCTCGACGCCCTCTGCCGGAGTGCCGTCGTCGGTGAAGCTGAAGCCGTAGTCCCGCTCCAGGGTCATGGGGTAACCCTGGGCTTCGGCATAGGCTTTGATGCCGGAGCCGATGCCATAGAGGGTGTTCTCATAAGCGCCCTTGCGTTCTTTATCGCGATAGGAAGCGCCGGTGGAGGCCACCGCCCAAGCGTCAATGTTGAAATTCTCCACGCCCCGGTCCTTGGCGTCCTTCAGCGCCTGGTCGGAGCCGCCGGCGTGGGACAGAATCAGGTCATAGTGCTGGGCGATGGAATTGAACATGGGACGGGTGGAACGGGTGGAGCCGATGGCGTCCACGGAATCGATGTCCGTGAACAGCGCCAGGCAGCGCACCACGCTGTCCATATTGACGTAGCACTCGATCAGCATATCCGCCTTCACCACGCCCACATGGGGAATGTTATCCGCCAGATTGCTCACGGTGTTGGCAAAAATACGGCCGGTGAAGGGCGCGTCCAGGATTTCACCGTTCAGTGGGTTGACATAAACCGGCGCCGGTTCCGTGGTGGGGACGGTGGTCGGCTCCGTGGTAGGTTCGGCGGTGGGGGCGGCGGTGGTCTCCGGCACCGCGGCGGGCGCCTCAGTGACCGCCGGTTCGCTCTTGGCGCCGCAGCCGCACAGCAGCAGCGTCAGCATAAGCATCAGGGCAATGAGTCTTTTCATGATCTTCTTCCTTTCCTGTTAAACAGTATCTTCTTGGGAAGCTCTGAATAAATCGACGAGAGCTGACAGCGAGAGATTTTTCGCCAGATGAAGGTTTCGAAAGCGGAGGAATACTTTGTGTACCCGCAAGGGGTATGCCGCATCCGTAAGCCGGCTTTCGCCGGCAACGGCTGCGCAATATTTCCCACTTTTGAAGCCGCACAGCTGGCGGAAAAGATCCGCTGCTCAGCCGAAGGCGATTTGTTCAGAGTTTCCCCTAACTAAACTGGGTAGCGACCTTGCTGCTTTCCATGGTCTTGCCCAGGGTGTAGTAGAACACGTTGTCCCGGGCGGGGTTCAGGTCGCTGAGCACGCCGCGCTTGGCGTAGATGGCGTAGTAACCGGCCATCACGGGGATGATCCGGCCGTCGTCCGCCACCAGCTTGTGCAGGTTATAGTAGTTGCCTCTGTCCGCCAGAGACTGATTGACCATGTTGTAGATCGTCTCGTTGGCGAGGCCGCCCCAGCTCATTTCGCCCCAGGGGCGGAAGAACTCCGACAAATCCGCCGTGGCGGGCAGCTTCGTGATGCCGAGATAAATGTCGTAGTTGGCCGCCTGAAGCCGGGCTTCGTAGACGCTGGTGGGGCTTTCCACGGTCTCGCAGGCCAGACCCAGCTCGGTCAGCGTGGCCGCGATGTTCCGGGCGCAGCGCAGGCGGGCGGAATCGTCGCTGTTGACCAGCAGCTTAAGCGTTCTCGTCACGCCCTTGTCGTTGGTGGGAACGCGGAGCTTGCTGGCCGCGTCGATGAAGCGCATTTCGTCGTAATCATAGGTCGCGGCAAGGCTCTTGCTGTAATAGGGCGACATGGGAGAAATGGGCAGGGTGGTGGGCAGCGCCAGCCCGCCGTAGTTGTTGTCCACCAGCGACTGCCGGTCGATGCCGTAGGTCAGGAAGGTACGCAAGGTACCGTCGTCAAAGTAATCACTGTAGGTGACGTTGCAGCCGATATACATCAGGAAGCCGCTGTCCACCTCCCACAGCTCAAAGTCGCAGCGGTAGTCGGCGTAGGAGTCCGTCTGGGGGTTGGTGCAGACCACGCTCAGGCCGGAAAACTCAAACTCGTCCCTTATCTGGGAGGGAGATTCCGCTTCGATCAGGGCGATGGAGGAATCCTTCGCCACCAGATTTTCGCTCTTGCACCACCAGTTCACGACCCGCTGCAAATGCTTCCCGCCGATGCCCTCTTCCAGGGAATAGGGGCCGGTACCCAACGGGTTGTCGGAGGACACCTCCGAGGCCTTGACAATGGGGATATCCAGCAGCAGCGCCAGATTCTGATACGGCGTATCCAGGAAAAAGTCCACGCCGCCATCGCTGGACAGCTCCACCCGGGCGATGTGGGTGAAACGCCCCTTGTAATATACGTTTCCCCGCGCCTGCTCGTAGCTGGCGACCACGTCCTGCACCGTGACCCGGGTGCCGTCGGAGAAGGTGGCGTCCGGCTCCAAGTAGATCGTCCAGGTGCGGTTATCCGGGGTGACCTGATAGCTGGAACACAGGATGGGGGTCGTGTTGTTCTTGGCGTCCACCGCAAACAGCCCCTGATACATCAGGGACATGACCACACGGTTGGTGTAGTCACTGCCGTACAGGGGGTTCATGGAGCGGTCGGGATAGTAGGCCAGGGTCAGATCCTGAGAGTCCGGCGCAATGGTTTCCTCCTCCGGCTCCTCGCCCTCCATCAGAATGGCGTTTCCCGTGGGGACGTAGGCGGAATTGTCGATGCTCCGGACGCAGCCGGTAAAGCACCCCAGGCAGAGGACAAGCGCCAGCAGCGCGGATATTCCCTTTTTCATCCCGTCACCTCCCGGCAGACGATCACCGCGCCTTGGGACCCCCGTTCTCCGCCGGTCGCCCGGTGGGACCAGAAGCGGTCGCAGCTGCACACGGTGCAGTCTCTACTTAAATCAATATGCTCCACGCCGCAGCGGCGCAGAACCATGGCGTTGATCTGCTTCAAATCCAGATGGTATTTTTCGCCCCGTTTTTCAATGTAAGCGTCCACCTCCGCACCGAAGGCGGCGCGCATGGCGTCCGGGACGTCGACATCCGTCTCAAAATGGCACATGCCGATGTTGGGGCCGATGGCGGCGCGGATGTTCTCCGGCTTCGCGCCGAAGCTTTCCGCCATGGCGCGCACCACCTTTGCGCCGATGGCCTGGGCGGTTCCCCGCCAGCCGGCGTGAGCCGCGCCCACCGCCCCGGTCACGGGGTCGAAAAACAGCAGCGGCGTGCAGTCGGCGGTGAACACCAGCAGCGCAACGCCCGGGGTGTTCGTCACCAGGGCGTCGCATTTGGGATAGTCCCGGTGGCACAGACTGATATGGTCTTTCTCCGTCACCACCCGGACGATGTCCGAATGGATCTGCAAAGTCATCACCAGCTTTTCCGGGTCAAAGCCCACGGCGTGACCCAGGCGGCGGAGGTTTTCCTCCACGTTTTCCAGGCTGTCCCCCCGGCCCACGGCCAGATTCAGGCTGCTCTGGGTGCCGGTGCTGACGCCGCCCAGGCGGGTGGTGAACCCGTGGGGGACGGTGATGCCGTCGGCGGTGAGATATTCCAGTGTCTCGTATTTCTGTGTTCTTATCATAGTTTCATCTTTGCGCGTCGGAAGTAAGGCATTTCATGCCTTAGGAACCTCTGAATAAATCGTCTGCGGCTGTGAGCGGATCTTTTCCGCCCACTCTTCGGTACCGAAAACGGGAAATACATACAGTATTCCGCCGTTTCCGGTACCTCGATTGGCCGAAAAATCTCTCGCTCACAGTCCTTGCCGATTTAATCAGAGCTTCCCTTACTTCCGATGTCATCTTCTTACTCGCTGAGCTTGTCCTTCTGCATACAGCACTTCTTGTACTTCTTGCCGCTGCCGCAGGGGCAGGGGTCGTTGGGACCCACCTTGTGCTCCTTGCGCACCGGCGCGCGCTTGACCTGGGACTTGTCCGGGGCGGAGGTGCCGGTCTCCTTGGCAACCTTCTCCCGCCTGACCTCCTGGGCGGGGCGCAGCTGCACCAGGAACATCCGGCGGATGGTCTCCTCCCTGATGGCGGTGACCATGGCCTCGAACATCTGGTAGCCCTCTTCCTTGTAGGCCACCACCGGGTCATGCTGACCGTAGGCCCGCAGACCGATGCCCTGCTTCAGGTCGTCCATGGCGTCGATGTTGTCCATCCAATATTCGTCCACCACCCGGAGCATGATGACACGCTCCAGCTCCCGCATGATCTTGGGGGTGTAGGCGGCTTCCTTGGCCTCGTAGGTGTGCCGGGCAATTTCAAAGACGGTGTCCGTCAGCTGGTCGGCGCTCATGGCCAGCAGCTGCTCCCGGCGGGATGCCAGGGTGCCTTTGGCGAAGTAGATGCCCTCCATGGCGTTGGCAAGCCCCTTCAGGCCGTCCTCGTTCACCTCGCCGCCGTGTCCGCTGAGGGCGGTGGAAACATCGCTCTCCACAAGGGAGCGGAGCATCTGCATCATGTTCTCCCGCAGGTCTTCCCCGTCCAGCACCTTCTGCCGCTGGGCGTAGATGACCTCACGCTGGGTGTTCATGACGTTATCGTATTCCAGAACGTTCTTTCTGGCGCGGAAGTTCCGGGATTCCACGTTCTTCTGGGCATTTTCCACGGCGTTGCTGAGGATTTTCGCGTCGATGGGGGTGTCCTCGTCCAAGCCCAGAGAGTCCATCATGCCCATCACCCGGTCGGTGGAGAACAGGCGCATCAGATCGTCCTGGAGGCTCAGATAGAAGCGGCTTTCGCCGGGGTCGCCCTGACGGCCGGAACGACCGCGCAGCTGATTGTCGATTCGCCGGGACTCGTGGCGCTCGGTGCCGATGATGAACAGTCCTCCGGCGGCGCGAACCTGCTCCGCCTCCTGCGCGATGGCGGCCTTGTGCTTTTTCAGCAGCTCTTCGTAGGTGTGGCGCACCTTCAGGATTTCCGGGTCGTCGGTTTCGGCGTAGGAGTCGGCCTCCTGCAAAAGCGCCTCCGGGAAGTCCATCCGGGCAAGCTCCGCTTTCGCCAGGAAATCGGCGTTGCCGCCCAGCATGATGTCGGTGCCGCGGCCTGCCATGTTGGTGGCGATGGTCACGGCGCCCAGCTTGCCCGCCTGGGCTACGATCTGGGCTTCCTGCTCATGGTGCTTGGCGTTCAGGACGCTGTGGGGGATGCCCTCCCGTTTCAGGAGCTTACTCAGGATTTCGCTCTTTTCAATGGAAATGGTACCCACCAGCACAGGCTGACCCTTCTCGTGGCACGCCTTCACCTGCCGGATAATGGCGCGGAACTTGCCCGCTTCGGTCTTGTACACCACGTCCGGGTGGTCGATCCGGACGACGGGACGGTTGGTGGGAATTTCCACCACGTCCAGATTGTAGATGGCGCTGAATTCCTCTTCCTCCGTCAGGGCGGTGCCGGTCATGCCGGAGAGCTTGCCGTACAGCCGGAAGAAATTCTGGAAGGTGATGGTGGCAAGGGTCTTGCTCTCCCCCGCGACGGTCACGCCCTCCTTGGCCTCGATGGCCTGGTGCAGACCCTCGTTGTACCGGCGGCCGTACATGAGACGGCCGGTGAACTCGTCCACGATGATGATCTGACCGTCCTTGATGACGTAGTCGATGTCCCGCTTCATAAGGCCGCGAGCCTTCATGGCCTGGTTGATGTGGTGAGAGAGGGTAGCGTTCTCCGCGTCGGCCAGGTTCTCCACACCGAAGAACTTCTCCGCCTTGGCAATGCCGCTGGCGGTGAGGGACACGGTGCGCTGCTTTTCGTCCACGATGTAGTCGCAGTCGTAGTCGTCGTGGATCTCCTTCTCGTCGGTCTTGGCGAAGACCTGCTTGCGCAGGGTGGACACGAAGTGGTCGGCCATTTCGTAGAGCTTGGAGGAATCCTCCCCCTTGCCGGAGATGATCAGGGGGGTACGGGCTTCATCAATCAGGATGGAGTCCACCTCGTCCACGATGGCGAAGGCGTGTCCCCGCTGCACCAGCTCGGACTTGTAGATCGCCATGTTGTCCCGGAGGTAGTCAAAGCCCAGCTCGTTGTTGGTGCAGTAGGTGATGTCGGCGGCGTAGGCCACCCGGCGCTCCGCCGGGGTCATGCCGGGAATCACCAGACCGACGGAAAGCCCCATGTAGCGGTAGACCTTGCCCATCCACTCCGAGTCGCGCTTGGCAAGGTACTCGTTGACGGTGACCACGTGAACGCCCTTACCGGTCAGCGCGTTTAAGTAACAGGGCAGAATGGCGACCAGCGTCTTGCCTTCACCGGTCTTCATTTCGGCGATGCGCCCCTGATGGAGCACCACGCCGCCGATGAGCTGAACGGGGTAGGGGCGCATTCCCAGCACCCGGTCGGCCGCCTCCCGAACGGCGGCAAAGGCTTCCGGCAGAAGCTCGTCCAGAGTCTGCCCCTGCTCCAGCCGATTTTTGAATTCGGCGGTTTTGGCCTTCAGGGCTTCCTCGGAAAGCGCCCTGTATTCCTCCTCCAGCCCCAGGATTTTATCCACCGTGGGCTGGATTTTCTTGATCTCACGCTGGGAACGGGTGCCGAAAATTTTGTCAAATACTCCCATATGTTTCTCCTTTTGCGTCTGCCTAGGGATTGGGAACCTCTGGAAAAATCGTCTTCGGCTGGCGGCGAATCTTTTGCCCCATCCGTGCAGTTCTGAAAGCGGGAAATACACAAAGTATTCCTCCGCTTTCAGAACTTTCGGCTGAGCCAAAATCTTCCGCCGCCAGCTCTCGCCGATTTTTTCAGAGCTTCCCTTTTCGGCGGCACAGGTCATTTTGGGTATTATACCATAAGCGCCGAGAGAATAAAAGTCGAATTTATGAACAAAAAGCGGCTTCGCGCCCTCTTTTTCCGCATCAAACTGCCAAGGAACCTCTGAATAAATCGTCTTCGGCTGGGCAGCGGATCTTTTGCCCCCAGCCTTCGGTATGAAAAATGGGAAATACATACAGTATTCCCGCATTTTCCATACCTTGCCTGGAGACAAAATCTCTCGCTGCCAGCTCTCGTCGATTTAATCAGAGTTTCCCTAATTTCACCTCCGGCCGGCGAAAAAGGCTTCGATTTCACCCTTCGCCGCCTGCACCCGTCCCTGCTGGCAGAGGGGTTTTCCGCCGCCCCGGCCATGGAGCGCGGCGGTCATGTCCCGACCCAGCTGCCGCAGGTCGCCCTGGCGGGCAATCAGGCAGTAGGCATAGCCGCCCTCGCCGCCGCTGAATACCGCCGCCGTGCCGCCGCACTTGTCCGCAATGGCGTCCGCCAGCTCCCGGACGCCCTCGGCGCTTAAGTCTTCTTCAAAGTGCAGGACGTCTCCTTGGTTAACATAACTTTCCGCAATCCCCGCAAAAACCCGCTTTTCCAGCCCTGTCATGCGGTACTTCTGCGCCGAAAGCAGCTCGTTCATCCGCCGGGCGGCTTCGCCGGTCTCCGTGATTTTCGCGGAAAACGCCTGGGAAACCTGTCGGTTCTGGTCATACGCCGCGTTTAACAGCGCCAGCGCCTGGGCGCCGCAGGCCATCTCAATCCGGGTGCCGCCCCGGAAGCTCACCGCGCTTAAGAGCTTGATCAGCCCGATCTCCCCCGTGGCCGCCACGTGGGTGCCGCAGCAGGCGCAGCAGTCGAAGCCCGGAATCTCCACGATCCGCACCGGCCAGGCAAGGGCTTTTTTCGAGCGGTAGGGGATGGCGGGCAGCTCTTCGGGGCTGGGATACCGGCACCTCACGGGCAGATTCTGCCACACCGCCCCGTTGGCCTCCGCTTCGATTTCCGGCAGCACCTGAGGCGGAATCACCCCGTCAAAGTCAATGGTGATGACGTCCGCGCCCATGTGAAAGCCGGTGTTGTGGCAGCCGTAGCGGCGGTTCAGGATGCCGGAGACGATATGCTCCCCGGAATGCTGCTGCATCCGCGCAAAGCGCAGGTCGTAGTCGATCACCCCCGTGACCGTCGCGCCCGCTTCCAGTGGCGCTTCGCACAGGTGAATTACCGCCCCCTCCCGTTCCCGGGTACTGCGCACCCGGACGCCGTTCAGGGTTCCCGAGTCCCCCGCCTGACCGCCGCCCTCGGGGTAAAAGGCGGTAGCGGACAGCGTGACCTCCCATCCGTCCGCAGCCTTCGTGCAGGAAAGCACCTCCGATGTAAAGCGGGAAAGGTGAGAATCTTCATAGTAAAGCTTGCGTGTTTCCATATCGGCACCTCGAAAAATGACAATTTTGCTCATTATACCACGGTGCCGCTGACATTGCAACGATTCCGCTTTACAGAAATTTGAAGTGCATTTTTGAAAAAAGTGCTTCTCTTTTGCCGAATTATCATGTAGAATGAGAAAATGTGAGAAAAAACAACGAGGTGACCGATCATGCCAGCAAATTACGCCCATTACCGCTTCGGAAAGCAGCTGCTCTCCGGGATGTGTCCCAACGACCGCCGAAGTATCCAGCGGTTCCGGCGGCTTTACGATATGGGTCTGCACGGGCCGGATATTTTCTTTTACTATAACCCCCTGATCAAAACCGCCACGGGACAGCTGGGCGGCGTCTTCCACGCCCAGTCCGGGCAGGAATTTTTCGCCCGGGTCTGCGCCCAGGCGGGCAGTGAGGCCGGGCGGGTCTATCTTCTGGGGCTTCTGGGGCATTACTGTCTGGATTCCCTGTGCCACCCCTATGTGGAGAAAAAGGAAGCCGACGGCAGCGCCCGCCACGTGGAGCTGGAATCGGAATTTGACCGGTATCTGCTGGAAGCCGACGGCGTCGTTCTGCCCCACACCTACGACGGCAGCGCCCACATGCGCCTGACCCGGGGAGAGTGCGTCACGGTTGCCCTCTTTTATCCCCCCGCCACCCCGGCGAACGTCAACACCTGCGTCCGCAACATGGCCCGCGCCACCCGGTTTCTGGTGGGCAAGAACCGCAAGCATGTCCGGCGTCTGCTGCGCCTGACCCGCAGTCCGGCCATTGAGGATCAGCTCATGCCGGAGCAGGGGAGCGACCGCTGGCTGTGGATGGACAGCGAAATGCTGGTGCTGTACAACCGCGCCCTCAAGCGCTACCCCGTTTTGCTTAGCCAGCTGGACGAATACATGCGCACCGGCGAACCCCTGGGTGAGGATTTCGCCCCGGCCTTCGGTTAAAATTTAAGGAGTGGTAGAAGTGAAAAAACTCAAACTCACGGCATTGGAGCGGAGCTGGATTCTCTATGACATCGGCAATTCCGCGTTCATTCTGCTGGTTTCGACTCTGATTCCCATTTATTTCAACGCTCTGGCGACTACCGGCGGGCTGAACGAGTCATTGTATTTGTCCTACTGGGGCTACGCCGGTTCCGTCTCCACGCTGCTGGTGGCCGTCATCGGTCCCATCTGCGGCACGCTGGCCGACCATCGGGGGTTCAAAAAGCCCATTTTCATGGCCTGTATGCTTTTGGGCGTTCTCGGCTGCGCCGCCATGGGCGGCGTGGGCGGATGGCTGGCGTTTCTGATCGTGTTCGTTCTGGCCAAGGTAGGGTATTCCTCCAGCCTGGTGTTCTACGACGCCATGCTCCCGGAGGTCACCACTGACGAGCGGATGGACACGGTATCCTCCATGGGCTACGCCTACGGCTACATCGGCTCCGTGATTCCCTTCATTCTTTGCCTGCTTCTGGTGCTGTTCGGCGGCAAAATCGGCATTGGCACGGGAACGGCCATGGTCGTGTCCTTCCTCATTACCGCCGGGTGGTGGTTCGTATGCACCCAGCCGCTGCTGAAGCGCTACCGTCAGACCGCCTTCGTGGAGCATACCGGCAGCCCCGTTTTCTCCACCTTCCGACAGCTGGGACGCACCTTCCGGGAGGTTCGGCAGCAGAAGCATATTTTCCTGTACCTGCTGGCCTTTTTCTTCTTCATCGACGGCGTTTACACCATCATCGACATGGCCACGGCCTACGGCACCGCCCTGGGGCTGGACACCACCGGGCTGCTGCTGGCGCTGCTGCTGACCCAGTTTGTGGCCTTTCCCTGCTCCATCGCCTTTGGCCGGTTCTCCGCCAAGTACGACACGGGGCTGCTCATTAAGATCTGCATTCTCTGCTACACCGGCATTACCCTCTTCGCCGTGTTCCTGGTGTCCCAGTGGCAGTTCTGGGTGCTGGCGGTTCTGGTGGGCATGTTCCAGGGCGGCATTCAGGCGCTGAGCCGCAGCTATCTGGGGAAGATCATCCCGGCGGAGCGCAGCGGCGAATACTTTGGTCTCATGGACATCTGCGGCAAGGGTGCGTCCTTCCTGGGTACGACCCTGATCGCCGTGGTCAGCCAGCTCACCGACGGGCGGTCATTCCACGTGCTTGGACTGGAGCTGCAAAACGAAAATGTGGCCGTGGGAACGCTGGTCGTTATCTTTGCCATCGGATTTGTCCTGTTCTGCAAGGCGGATAAGCTGAATAAGCAGTACATACACATTTAAATTAAGAATGCCGGGGGCTGACCGCCCCCGGCACTATTTTTACCGTTTCTTCTTATTCAACAGCACTGCAAGCCCGATTCCGGACAGCACCATCACCCCCACGGCAATCCAGATCAGGTCGCCGGTACGGGGATTTCTGCGGGAACCCAGGGAAACCGGGACGGGCGGCACGTAGACCACCTCGTCGCAGTTGCGCACCCGGAGAACCGGCGTGCCGTCGCTGTCCAGATGGAGAATGCCGATTGCCCGCACGGTGCGGCCCCTTTTCACCTGAGACGCAAGGTCGTTTTTCCCGTCTGCGCCGGACACAATGTCGTCCTCGATGAGAATTTCCGCAAGATCGCCGTTTCCGTCCTTTAACGTGATGCGGGAAACGACTTTTCTGTCGTCAGTGTAGGTCACCTTCGTCACCTTCGTCACCTTGCCCTCCACCTGCATCAGGCGGCCGCCGTTTGCTTCGTAGTCCATGGCGGTCTTGTTCGGGGTGGTTTCCGGCGTGTAATTGTAAAGCGGCTTGCCCAGCACTTCGTATTCGATGATTTTCAGTACCACGTTGCCGTCGCGGATTTCCTTCTGTCCAACCGCCTCTATGGGCGTGCCGACCTGGACTTCGCCCCCGGTAAACGGCACCAGGGCAACGCCGCCGGTATCGTCCTGTAGATAAATGGTGTTGGAGAAGATGTTCCCGGGATGGGACGTTCCGGAGGTCGCCCAGCCGCGAATGCGGAACACCTCCCCGTCCCCGCCGGAACGCATTTCGTCAATGGTGACCAGCGGCTCGATTCCCAGCACCGCTTCCACAATACCCTGGTTTCCGCTGACGCGCTTCCAGATATTGTCCGGTTCTTTCATGGCGTCGTCCGCCAGAAATAGTCCGCCGCTGACGTACACTTTGCCGCCGTTTGCCAGTTCCTCACAGGCAAGCAGCACCGCGTTTTCACCGGTGTCCTGTCCGTCGCCGTCCGCGTCCACGCCGTGGGTGGTATCACGCCCCTTCACCAGCCAGGTGCCTTTCCCCGGATTTACAGTACAGCCGGCGCGCTGGGTGTAGGTCTGCTCGGGTTTCAGGGCTTTTGTCAAACCGCCGTCAGGGTTGAACACATTGGCGGATACCGCGTCAGGCGTACCGCCGCCCCCTTCTTCATCCCACGCGGTGTCGTCGTTCAGGCGCACCGACGCACCCATGGCTTCCAGCAGCCTGTTCAGCTCGCCGGAGGTGTGCAGGCCGCTCAGGTCGCCCATGTCCGACTGGCCGCAGAGAATGACCGTGCCGCCGTTTTCGGCAAACGTCCTGACTTTCTCCACAAATGCCTCGTCGAACGCCTCCGACGGAGCGGTTATCAGCAGAAGGTCGCTGTTTTCAGGCAGTTCCCTGCCCGAAATGTCCACCGCTATATTGACCCCATCGGCAATTTCGGCCAGTCGGTTCAGCTTTCCCGTTCCGGAATTGCCGTGGGAAGCGTCTACGGCGATGTGCTTCACCTGCTCCGGGACATGGAAGCTCAGGCTCAGCGTTTTTTCGTAGGCGCGGTCTTTCCCGTTTACGCTGCCTGCCGCTACGACCCGAAGCTCTGTCACTCCCAGTTCCGGGTGGGCGTAAGAGAAGGTATGGCTCAGCGTCCCCATGCCCGCCGCTGTTCCCGGGTCGGAGACCGTTTCGACCAGCGTGCCGTCGGCATAAAGCGACAGGGCTTCCACGAGGAAATCCACCGGCTCGTCATTGTACAGCTTCACTGTCAGCCCAATTTCTTCGTCCCGGACAGGAGCGGCCGTGTCCGAAGTGAAGCTCCCGATGCCGATATCGTCATACCCGTCCATCCACACGGGCGCGGTTACGGCTACGTCCCCATCCGGCTGGGTGATACGGAGATAATAATAGCTGTGTCCACCGGATACGGACAACTCCAGCACCTGCGCAGGCGTTCCGACGTCTGCACTGTCAAGCACTACCCCGCCGTCCGCGATCACCTCCACCTTGCCGATGGCCACGTCCGTGGGGTCATTCAGGAAAACGGTGATTTCCGCTTCCTCCGATTTGGGAATCATGCTGCCCATGACCGCGCCGTTCAGCGTATAATAAACGGTGAGGTCGCTGTCCTGGGTGGCGTAGACCCGGCGGTTCTTCATGGCGTCGTACAGCGCTTCCTCCGTCAGTGTCTCTGCCAGAATCACGGTGCGCGCACGGCTTGCGTCGCCCCACTGTCCATTGTGGTTATTCTGGTTGTTGGTGGGCGCCACGTGCCAGCCTTTGTCCAGCGCCAGATGATAATATTCGCAGTCCACCGCGCCGTCCTCCCCGGCGATTTCCAGCAGGGAGATTACCTCGTCATACTCGGGGCTGTAGTGGTCGAACCGCTCGAAATCCCCGTGGATGGTGTCCGGGTGGTTGAACTGGCTGACGGAGCCGGGGACGGTGGTCAGCGCCTTATAGTAATTTTCCAGCGCCGTTGGCACGTTTTCAAAATCTTCCTGATCCCGGGTCTGCCAGCCGGGGGTATTGAAGGTGGAGATATGCCCCAGCTGTTTGTCCTCCGGCCAGGTCATCTCAAAGCCGAACAGCCCCACAAAGTCCTCGTTCGTCACGGATGCCGCCGCCTGTTTTCCCGCCGCCCAGCCGGTGCTGATGCCCGCGCCGTCCTTGGCGATTTCGCCTGCGTCGGCGTTGTCGAAGGAATCGCTGTGGTCGGTGACGGCGAAAAAGTCCAGATTTTCCACCTTTGACGCATAGTCAAAGGCCTCCTCCACGCTTCCGGTGCCGTCGGAAAGGTTGGTGTGGGCGTGGAGCTGGCCGAAGTATACGTTCCAATCCGGGGTGAATTTCTCCGTGAAAACGGCCTGTGTCTCCTCCCCGGGTTCGCAGCCCTCCGCCTTGGAATAGGCCTTGAGGTACGCCGCGGCGAAGCCCTTCTCAAAGCAGATCGGGGCAGTATACGGCATATCGGGCTGATAGTTCACCCCGTCGGCGGAGACCGCGAAATAAATCTTGGCGCTTTCTTCCTCGCAGGTCAGGGTGATCTCCTCCCCGGCGCCGATCTCGCCGCCCTCCGGCGAAACGATCACCTTGGGTGACGTTTTCACAGCTTCTCCCGGTTTCGGTTCCTCCGGCTTCGGGTTGTCCTGTCCGGGTTCGTCTTGCCCCGGATTGCCCCGCCCTGGTTCGTCTTGCCCCGGGTTGTCCTGTCCGGGGTCGTCTTGCCCCGGATTGCCCTGCCCCGGTTCGTCGTCCTGCACCTCCGTGCAGCGATACAGCGTAAAGATGCCCAAATAGTAACCATCAGCCTCCGCGATTTCGGCATCCGGGTGGGCGCAGAAGCCATACGCAAGGCTCGGATCGGAAACCAGCGTCACCGGCGCCTCTCCGCTGAAGCCGTGAAAGGAAAAGCATCCGTCCTCCCAGAAAACCTGCCATTCATATGCCCCGACGGTGATGCCGTTTGTGCCGTCCTCCGTGGGTGCGACGGGCACACCGTGCGCGTCCGTCAGAATGACCCCGTTTTCCGTGACGGTCAAGTCCCATTCCCCGCCGGCGGTATCCGTGACCGTGTCGCCGGCGGCGGTGAGTGCCACCGCTGAAATCACGCCCTCCTCTTCCGCCAGCGTTCCCGGCGCGAAGCCCTGGGGCGTTATCAGCACATACCGTCCGTCGGTGAGTTCCTCCGTACCGGTGATCTCCCGGTACACCGTTTCCGCTTCGACGGGCAGCCGGAACAATGAAAAGAGAGCTGCCGCCAACATAACTGACAGCAGCCCTCCGGCTACCAATTTCCTTAGCATACCAAACCCTCCCGATTTTTTCAGAGTTTCCTCCCGGAACCCCCGAAAAATCATCGCCGGATTGGCTGCGGATAGTGTTCAACCAGCTGTCAACGATCTGCCGTTTGTATCAGAGGTTCCTTTATCCATTCGGGAATATAGCACAGCCATTTTTCGACATTTTACCGCTTTTGAGCTAATACACTACATATTGCGGTATAATACCAACCTTATCCACAATATGTGGTAAAGATTCAGCAAAGAACCTTCTTCACCAGCGAGTGGCTGACCATCAGAAGGCACGCCCAGAGAAACAGGCTCAGCGCCCAATAGCCGCTGCAAACCATGGGGCTGGACACCACGATCAGCACGCCGAACAGTGCGTTTCCCATGGTCACCGTCCCCATGGCGGACAGCACGTTCAGCACCAGCGCCAGCAGCGTCAGTCCCAGGGACAGCAGCGAAATGCCGCGCACCAGCTTCAGCGTATGCGCGTCCTTTTCCTTCTTCGCGGCATAGAGCAGGTACGCAGGCGGCGCGAAAAACGCCACGGACAGCACCGTCAGCACGGCCTGCGCCCCGGCGCTGACATTCCGGGAAAAGCCGGGGATAAATCCCAGCCCCGCGCACAAAATAAACAAACCGCCCCACAGGGCAAGCAGCGTTTTCTTAGACATTTTGTTCTCCTTTGCAGATAGCTTCATGTCCTTATTTTATCCGAAAGCGCCGCAAAAGGCAATAGGTTTTCCCTGTCGGATTCCGCCGGTGAAAAAAAACTGGACAGTTCTGCTAATATCTGTTATAATATTGGGAATAAGATTCGTAAAGGGAGTGTTTTTCCCATGAAATGTCCGTTTTGCGGCGACCAGGAAAGCAAGGTCGTGGATTCCCGCCACTCGGAGGACGGTCTGAGCATCGTCGCGGGCATCAACGCCTCCTTCTTTGAAACAGAGACCGGCCTTCCCTACGGCCTGCTGGTCACGGACGGCGTGCTGCGCACAAGCGGCAATGTCAATTCCGTCGGCTTTTTCAAAAACGGCAGTGCCATCATCGCAAGCCCCGACCTGCACGTGCTGTTGACCGGCGGCGCGTTCAGCGATACGGAAATCTTCTATAATAAGGTTCTCACAACCACCAACGGCATCGGACTTTACTCGCGCGATTATGACACGGCGACGAAAAACACCGTCTCCGCCTACAATCTTGTGCTCAAGCCCGTTTCGGGAAGCGACAGCGAACTGACGCTTTCGGGCG
>ERZ773116.2272-NODE-2272-length-15734-cov-6.144971_pt1 | contig 15734 bp, 9 predicted proteins | sample MGYA00580563_ERZ773116 | MGnify/ENA primary metagenome ERZ773116 (study PRJEB29015, sample SAMEA2737864) | human gut metagenome | biome: human gut; feature: human-associated habitat; material: faeces | place: China | collected 2012 ... | reverse complement strand
CCAATTAAAATTACAATTATTAATCAAAGTTGTAGAAGCACGATAGCAGGGTCTAGCAGAAATCTGCTAGCAAGATATGCCAAGGTATAACCTCAATTAATTGAGATTACCCCATTGACGCTCTTGCCTGCTCAATGCTTCACAGGTGCAGTGCTCGCAAGCTTGCACATAAATATGTATTCACAATGAAAAAGAAAATATCCAAGAAATTACTCTCCCCAGCTGACAAAAGAGAGACCTTCATCGGTGCTAAAGTAACGGCCCAACAGAAAGAACAAATTAAAGAACTAGCCAAGGACAAGGGTATGACTGTAAGCGATTACCTATTGTCGTGTGCGTATAACTTCAAGCCCAAAGCAAGGCTCACGAAAGAAGAAGCGGTATTGTTACAGAATCTGGACGATTGTCGGTCAGACCTCGTAAAATACACCTCCGCCCTACACGGAATGTCCACAAAGCAGCGCATGGCAATGTTCAATCAGATTCCGTTTATGGTGGGCTGGCTGAAAGAATTAGGTAATGTGGCTGAAAATATCTGCCAGTTCCTGAATGCTGTAAAAGAGAAGAACAAAATTCCGTCCACCCCTAAATCCGAAGAAGAATGATTGCGAAAACCAAAGCCATATCGCACGGCATAAACGACCTCCGTTACATTACCGGCGAATCACAGCATAAGAAGCATCCGGAGAAAATTTATCGGGTATTGGACAATCTGTTGCCCTCAGAACCGGACGCTATGGGGATATGGAACTCCATGCAGTTGACCCTATCCCAATATCGGCCTATAAAGAATTCTGTAATCAGAATCGAATTGAGCCCATCGCCCGAACATACCCAATTCTATGACATCGAAGATTGGCAAAATCTTTGGCAGGAATTCGCCGAGGAGTTCGACAAACTGGTGATTACCGGCAAGGATGGAAAAGTCCGTTCCCGTCCGACCAATTTGGCGGGTAGCAAATACTCGGTTTGGCTTCATACGGAATCTAAAGGCGAAGTTCCCCACCTTCATGCCGCGGTTTGCCGTTTGGATGAAGACGGCAATATCAACAACGACCACAACATTCATCTTCGTGCGCAACGTGCTGCCGAGCGAGTGGCAAAAAAACGAGGCTGGACGACTGCGGCACAAGTCCGAAATCGCAACATGCCACAAGTGAACCGAGACTGCATGAATGTATTGAAAGCAATGCCATCGTGGTCATGGGATGAGTACAAGAATGCTCTTATACGGAAAGGTTATACCGTCCATGAAAGAGAGGACAAGAAAGGTATTCTTCGTGGATATGCCCTCATGAATGGAAACACCAAATACAAGGCTTCAGAATTGGGAATCGGCAGGAACCTGATGGTCTCGAAACTTCCTGCGACATGGAAGAAACTGCACCATCAGCCAGCTACCGTCATTAGAAATAATACTCCCCAAACCGTTCAACAGGCAGCGATACATAAGGTTGCTCCTATTGACTATACCCAATATCTCACAGATTGTCAGGATATGATTTCCTATACCCTCAGTCATGAAGGAAAGGATTACAAATTCTATATCCCGGAAAAAGTACTTGACTGTTTCAATGACGAGTTTGATTACAGGTTTATTGCCAACTGTCAAGAACTTACCGATATGGCTGTAGCTATATTTGTCGGACTGCTTGATACGCCAAATGTAGCGACTGGAGGTAGTGGCGGAGGTTCGCAAAGCGATCTTCCGTGGAGAGACAAGGACGAAGACGATTTACAATGGGCTCGCAGATGCGCTCGTGCTGCCAGCCGCTTAATAGGAAAAAAGCCGAAAACAAGATTAAAACGCTAAGCCCATGAAAAAGAAATTTGATTTTTCCGCAGAAATGAGTGAAGTGGAATCCATAAAAACCACTCCCAAGAATGAATATCTGGAAGAAGAAAAACGACTACTCGATGTAAATGCCAAGGAACTTGCCAGCCTGAATAACAATGTATATAAGCTGAGAACAGAAGTTGAAAATCTGTCCGGTTCTATACGTGAGTGCAAACCTATTATTTCTGAAGAAATGCATAAGTTGGCAGTTGAATTTGGAGCCACACTTCTCTGCAATTTTCTTGGTCAGATTGAGAGCAAATGCAAGGAAGCCGAGCGAAGAATGAAGAAAGCCGACAATGCCATCCATATCCCGGCTACCGCATTCTACATCACAATTATAATACTGGTTGCCCTCTCTTCTTTTTTCGCCAGCATCATAATAGCAAATGTCGAGATTTTACACTCGGCATTGATTTGGAAGGCTGCTTTATGGACTATTCTGATTGCTACGGCTGGAATTACCATAATGATACTTCTTTCGAAAGTATTGAACAAGCCCAAATAGCAGATTACTACAAAGCGACGAGTCTTAAACCTGAAAATCAGGATTGAAACTCGTTGCTTTTTACTCTATATCATTCAATCAATATCCAAAGGGGGAGAATTACCATCGCTGAATCGGTCAAAGTCGGATTGAAACAGTTGGTCTTGAATAACCCTGTACTTTTCAAACTCTGTTTCTGCGAACTCTTTGGCAAATTCGGCTGACACGTTTCCGTTATCTTGTAATATCGGGAGGTCTGCCACATCAATGAATTTGTCAATACGCTTTGCCCAATCTTCCATTGTCATTGGAATGTGACGTTTAGCCATATTTTCTGCTATATCAAGAAACGCATTCACAATCCTGCCCATTGCTTCCAATTCGTTTTCTCGCAAATAGTTTTTGGCAATGGACACATCCGTTTTTACTATCTTCCCCTGCGGACCTTTCTCCCATGTAGTCAGTCCCATGTGTTCTCGTTCCGCATTGGCTCTATCAACAATCAGCTCGGCAGCCGTATGACCGTGCACCGCATAATGCATCTTGTTCTGAACCTTTTTGAAAAATGCACGCGTAGTTGGTGCATTGACATTATAATCAATACTGGTGGCATATATATCAGTGAGTTTCTGATAAAAGCGTCGTTCACTCAACCTTATCTCCCTAATTTCGGCAAGCAAATGTTCAAAATAATCCTCTCCGATAAACGAGCCATTCTCCATTCGTTTCTTGTCTATCACATATCCACGAATAGCAAACTGGCGAAGCACATATGTACACCATTGCCGGAACTGTGTGGCACGAGTACTATTAACCCGATAGCCAACACTAATGATAGCATCAAGATTATAGAATTTCAACTTACGATTTACTTGACGTTCACCTTCCACCTGAACAACCGAGAAATACTCGGTTGTTACCACTTGTACCAACTCTCCACTTTCATATATATTTTTCAAGTGAAGTCCGACATTATCTGTGGAGCAGTCAAATAATTGCGCCATAGCTTTCTGTGTACACCAGATAGTTTCATTTTGATACATTACCTGCACTCCATTTTCTTTTCCCTCAATTTGAAAAATCAGGAACTCTGCTGTACTATTTCGTATTTCTATATTTTTTGCCATAGCTCTCTTATTCTTTTAAGGTGACCTTTATTCCGAGATGTAAAACTTCAGAAACATTCTCGATAAAAGCCTTTTTCATACGATTGTTGCTATGGGTAATCAATAACCATCCTCCACCCAATTCTTTCTGACTTTTACCGTACTTTGCATCCCTTCGGTTTGAAATTACGGGTACTTTGCAGAATTTGAGATTATACTCTTCCACCACCTTGCGAACCTCAGCCACTCCTATTTTTTTGACAACATTTATAAGTGTTTCAACAGCAGTTTTCTCCGCTATTATAGTTCCGTCAGGAAAAACAACCGTCATATCTCTTGTCGGACCTCTTTCTATCTTTTCATCCAGACGAGAACCATTATTCCGATGTGTTACCTCCGGATCGAGCACCATCTCCTTGGCATCCGTCAACTCCGCTGCAAAGTTACGCTTACGGCTAAGATGAACGCTCAGGGGCTGTTCCGGCACATAATCCACAACTAAAACAAGTTCACGCTTTACAGGTTGCAAAGCCGGCTCTATTGTTTTGCTTAACACCGGAAGAATCTCTTTCTTGATAATTTCTTCTTCTAACTCATTTGCCTCTTGAATAAGATCTTCATTAATAGACAAACCTAATTCCTTTAGGTTTTCCATTGTCTGATATAGTTTGCTTAATCTGCTCATAACTTTGATTTTTAACTACTGATTAAAATGATTTTCTTTATCGTTTCCACATTCACCGTTTCTGTAGTGGAAATACGATGCGGACAAAGACCAAACTTTGTGAGCAATCGGTCTTTGAGGGCATCCCGTGATTGCTGTACATCGCTATTCTGGTGAAAATGCCAACCATCAACCTCAATCGTTTGAAGTGGTTGTTTAGTGAGCGAATTGTAAATAAGGAAATCTATATGAGAAAACGGACTTTTTGCAAAAGCCTTTTCTTCTTCACTAAGCAAACTCCAATCGCTAATCAATCGAGAGAGCGGATAATGACATAATATTTCAGCGTTAATCAAATTCAAATCAGCAATAGCTTTTACCAAAACCGTATAAACAAGGTTTTCAGATAGATGGTTCGATACCGAAGGATGGGCAGCTTCATACGCCAAACGTTCTGCAGTGTATTGCTTATAGAGCAAATCAAACACAGAGTGGAGTTTGCTTTCCTTGACCTCGAAATTATTGTATTGTATATAGGCTATAAGCTGGGCAAGATTCGATTCTTTCGGCAGCTCATTGCCATTGGTCACGATGCACAAACGAGTCTTGGCACGTGATATGGCGACATTGAGCAAGTTGGCATCGTCGGAAAACTCCGTTGGTTCGTTGTCTACTGTGCTTATGATGATGCTATCGCACTCCCGACCTTGATATTTATGTACCGTACTGGCAATATCATGCCCTAATGCCTTATTTGTTTCTTCCGCTTGGTTGCGATAGGGAGTAATGATGCCCACGCTATCCATATACTTATATTCAGGCATTACCTCCTGTATGATGACATCAATCTCTCGCTGATTGAAATGCTCTCTCGCATGATTGCCTTTAGTGGTACGGACTACCTGCAACACATTCTCTTCGCCGTTGTCAGTGGTCATGGCCACCAGCTCACCATTATAAAACCGTTGATTGCAGAACTCAATAATCTTGGGATGGCAACGATAGTGCTCCCGCAGCAACGTGACAGGAGCTTCCGTGAATACCTCCACACATGATTGCAGAAAGCTATGCGTCATAGCGTTGTATCTGTCATCTACATTATAGGTTGTCTGAATTGCATTTAGAGCAAGTGCTTCTTCACGGCTCACTACATTAGGTAATTGTTTGTCGTCACCAACAATCACGGCATTCATCGCACACGAGAGTGCCAATGCTCCGGTCTTAATGTCTACTTGTGACGCTTCGTCCATAATCACATAATCAAATACCATATCCTTACTGATACAACTTTTGGCAGAATAAGTGGTGCTGAGTACGACAGGATATTCTTTCAAGAACTCCTCTGTTTTGGGCTTGATGTCCCTAATAGAGAACCTTTTCCTTTCGCTGGTTCCATATCGTTTGGCAATCTTATTCTTCAAAATTTGCAAGGAAGAGGAACGCAGATCTTTTACAGACTGGTTAATATCAATGGATTGAAGCGTATGGACTATGAAGCCCAATTCTTGCTCGATTTCAGCCTTACGAGAGAAATAGTAGGCTTCTTCCAATCCAGCTATCACTTCGGTAACTTTACCGTTAAGGAACGAGAATATCTTCATTCCCATAGCAAATGACCACTTCAAACGAAACCAAAAACTGAGCTTTTGCTCCTTCTCTACCTTCATTTGGTAAAGGTTGAGCAGCGTTATCAGTTTGGCAGATGGTTTACCATGAAGCCAGTTGTTATCAGTACTGTTTGCGCCTAATAGCGCATTATATTTGCTCTCTTTCAGCAACGCATCATATTCCGTCTTTAGTTGAGCTTGACGTAACTGCCCGTCAAATCCTTGTGACACGTTTTGGAGAGAATCTTTCGCCAATTGATATATTGTTGATTTGTCCTCAATATTCCAATCTGTCATATCAGGATAACCTACTTGATTGGCAATAAACACCTCTTTATTTTTCGTACGACCGAGTTTGGCTACTATAAAACCAAGTCCTTCGCTCTCCAATTTTTCTGCTACATTCTCTACGGCAGAATTGTTGTTAGACACAACAAGCACTGTTTTTCCTACCATAAGCAAATTGGCTATGATGTTGAGAATCGTTTGCGTTTTACCTGTTCCCGGAGGTCCTTGTATGATGCTTACTTGATGCGTCAATGCCTTCTCCACCGCAGACTTTTGGCTGGCATTGCATCCGAAAGGATAATAAACCTGCTTTGGCAAGCGATATGTTGCTAATTTTGACTTGTCACCAAGATATTGAGCCAAAGGAACATTGTCGCGCATTGTATCTACCAATTCATACTGCTTGGATAAGATATTATCTTCATCCTCTGTCATCAGACCTGTTTCAGCAGCCAATTTACGAAGATATTCCCAAGTAGATCCACCATTTTTGTCAATGGGAGTACGAGTGATATAGACATCATTTCCCTCAAAGTTCTCATAGTAACCATTGGGATAGGTCACTCGATAGAATGTATGACGAGTGTCAGAAAACCGCAATACTTCTGCCACATTGTTGATGTGCTTATTCTTGATATACAATCCTTTTTCGCTGAAATCTATGGTCTCTGGATCGGTAAAATATAACAGACGGGCTTTGTTGTAATTGAACACACGAGTAGATGACGAGAACCGAACAGCCCAAAGACCGTTCTTGTTCTCGCTGATAGAGGAAACTTGCTCGGTGATAAACATACACTTATCGCCACATCTCTCTAAATCTACTATCATGTATAACTGCGAATCCATAGCAAAAGTGCCAAATTTTTATTTCTTATCTTTTATAAGTTTCCAATATTTTGCCAGCATCCAAATTTCTGAAGATTCGTTACCATTAGCTTCAGCTAACTGCTTGATTTTCCTCTTAAAATCATCAGGTTTTTTGAATGAAAGCATCTGTCTGTTTTTATTAAGGATACTAATTATTGCATCATCTTCTAACACCTCTGTAACTAAAAACTTAAACAAGTAATCCTGATAAGTCTCCAAGTCATTCCCTACATATTGGAAAATCCAAGGGGCTAATGCAATTACCTTTCCTTTGGTTGACTGATTTGTGTTGAATTTATTTAGGGTATCTATAAAGAAATTTTTCACGTCACAGCCTTGTACGTTACATATAGACAATAACTTACCAACAATGTCTTGGTTTGCAATGGCAGTATTATTAGTTACACAACTATTTATCTGCTCTTTTATCGCATCAAACAAGTTTTGATTAATTTCCGGATGATACATGACATAATAATCGGCTAAAGTGTGCGAGTTTTTCAAGTCATCACACCAAACCTCTTGCGATTTGCTTTGCAAGGTTGAATTTAGAGCATTTAATACTGCAACTGATAAATCATTTTTTACATTAAGGCAGTCTTTTATTAGTTCAGGAGAGAAAACATCTTCACCTTTATAGTTAGTAGACCATCCAGCAAGTTTAGTCAACAAAGCCTTGGCTTCAAGTGAATAATGAGCTTTTATAGATGTATAATTTTTCAAGCAATTTGTGATTGATGCTCTACTATGAGCATTATAGCTATTGGTCAAATGTCTTACAACACTATTTGTTAGTTTACTATCATATGAACTATAACTTACTAATAGATCACCATAATTGATATACCATTTAATGGTGTTTGAGATAGAAATAATATCTTGGTCAGAGGGTGAAGATAGCATTATAGAATATGGGCTGTATCCTCTATACTGGTACGAACCGCATTTGGACATACCAATGCATATTAAATCATAGAATATTGGATTCTTACTATCGATGCTACCCAATATATTATAGATAGCCGAGTCGGCCATTATAGAATCTGCATTATCTATATAGGATCGAATCTCTTTCAGGCGTTCAATACATACTCTAACATCATCTACGTTGTTCCCAGAGGATTTTAGATTTTCGAGCAGTTTTTTCTCAAAGCGATTCAATTTATATTCATCAGCTAATGTCTTATTGATAAATATGGATTTCCAATCCGAAATGCTTAAATCAGAAAGGTATTCGTCTAAATCTTCTTCAGGACAATAATATCCATAGTCATTGTATGAATCTTTCGTGATTTGAGTAAGTTTCACGAACAATGCAGGTGATATTTGCCATAAACATTCAAGGACACAATCTAAATGAAATGAGTCTACTTTCCGCAAGGCATCAATGCCTTGTATATAAGTCTGGCAATCAAAACTATCTTCCTTTATGCTTTGGTATTGTTTAATCAGCATAGAAATATAGTTTTTCCTACCTGTTTGTGATATATGAGAAAGTAAGATTGAGTGGAAAGGTTTGTAACGTGTGAAGTCTGCTTTTAATGAGTGAATACGATGGTATAGACATTGCCAAATATAATCGAGAACGCCTTTCTCAATATTAGATAAATCAGCCTTTTCGAGTGCTATTGTCGCATTCTCAATGTTAGTGACATCTAGAATAGCTATTTCTGCAATACTCTTAAAGGTAGAGTTATCTTTGGCTAATTGGTTAATTGTCTCCACTTCATTATTATCGAGAGCTGTTTTCATCTGCCGAGTAAAAACAATATCCATTGATTTCTCTACAGGTAGCTGATAATGTATAGCCGACATAAATTTAGGCATATCGGTATCATTACTATAAAGGCAAGACAAATTCCCTAAAAATGAAGGAGACAAAAGTTCTATTGACGGTTTAGCTGAAATTTCATCCTTGCCAAAAATGTATAATGCTAAGTATCTATCAGGAATAGATAAATCAGAGTTAAACTTCAATGTAATTAGTTCGTTTATAAAAGCAATGATGTTGCGAGGTGTAATTTCTGGGGTCATAGCATCATATATTTGCGTAACCTCCTTATCTGGAGAAGCTTCTTTACCAAAGGCATCTTTCCATTTTTGATAGAAAAATGCTTTCCAATCAGACATGATGGGAGGAGCTACACGATGTACCACACTAAATGTCTTGTTAATAAAGTCATTGCCGTAACAATGGCTATTATCGGTATTATCTTCCGATTTGAAGGCATTTATGATATGTGAGCAGTCAAATGGAACAATTATAACAAGATTATCAAAAGACTCTTCTGCAAAAAAAGAGTGTATAGCAGCCCAAAACTCTTGTACTTTAGCAATAGGAAGCCTATCCATGTTGTCAAAAACAAGGATTACTTTTTTGCTATCCCTGATACTCCCATCTAACTGATGCATCCATTCCTTAAATTGTGAAGATGAAGGTTCTTTTTCAGAAATCACTTCATAAGTTGATTCTTCAGAAATTTTACCCTTGTACACAAGAAATAATTCCTCAAAGTAAGACGAGAATGATGCGGTTCCAGTTATTCCATATTTTTTATCATCGCAATGCTTTTTATAAACAACATAAACGATACCAACAATGTAAGGTATCATAGACGTAAGAATCTTTCCCAAAACACATTTGTCTGGAACTAAAGAAACAAGCCAATTGATTAGTGGGGTTAATGCCACTAATAACATGCCGACTTTAATAGTTGTGCTAAGTCTAGGAACTTTTTTGTTATGAGTGCTTTTCTTTTTGGAAAGAAGTTCGTTAAGTTTTAGTTGCCAAGAGTTATCAAGACATTCATAGTCAGTAATCAGAGATTTTGTTATTTCCTCTAATATGGTACGACGTTGTAAATCGGAACTGTGCCCCCAAGCATCATAGGTGATAAATGGAAACATTTGTTTCTTTTTATCACTTATCCCTGCATTGAGTTCATTAGAAATGAGCTTTACTAAATTTGATTTACCTGATCCCCATCCACCATCAATTCCAATCATTTGGCAATGGTTACCATTTTTAATCTGTTGAGCAATTCTTTTAGATATTGCTTCATGAGATTTACCTATAAATAGGTCTTCACCAACAGGTGTCGTTCTTAAATACGAAGGATGCTCTGTAATCATGTTCCTATTCAAAGAATCAAATACCATGTAGGGAGTGGCTCCTCTACATGGATGATTGTGTTATTTCGTTACCGCATTATACAAATCCTGATACGTTTTCACCACGCTATATACCACTTCGCCTGTACTGATGGCTGCAAAGTGACGACGGGCACATTCAATCTTGGCATCTTCGGCTTTTCGCAGCTGGGATGCTTCGATGTCGTTACCTTTGGTTTCTGCCACAAAGTAAACGTGTTTCACGCTACCTTCGCGGAAGGCAACTGCCCAGTCGGGGTTGTATTTACCCATGGGGGTATTGATATAGAAGCCTCCCGGCAGCTTGGTGTAAACCACTACATCGTCCTCTTTTTCCAATGATTCGGCAAAGGAACGCTCAATACCTTGGCTATCAACTACCACTAAATCATACAGCGATTTCTCGCTTTCGATAGCGTCCTTGCCCAATGTACCACGAAGTGTTGCTTCCTCAAAGATGTCGCTATCAAACGTATTGTTGCGCTTCTCATAGCGGATATGCTGTATCAGGGAGATTGCCTTACAATCGTTAATGATACGTCCTGCCTTGATGATAAACTCTTCGGGGTTGAGCTTGAATTGATGGAATGTGGTGGGTTTGATACCTTGCAAAATGGCTACAATGGTTCTTCGAGTTAGGCCGGTAGCTTGCACCAATTCGCCTACGAGGTCGTATGTAACACCACTTCCAACAGCCTCCTTCACATGGATAGTTCTTACTTTGGCTGCCGACATAGCTGTGCCGACTTCCAATTCCTCGCGGTCGCGAATTCCCTCTATACCTCCGCTTTCCACCACGATGCGGATTTCCGTTACATTCAGATGTTTGTACAGTTCATCAATTGCGTTCTTTATCAGCTTCGAGGTGTCGAAGTTTACATTGTAGTATGTGCGTGTGTTGATACGCTTCCATAGTTCCTGCCACTCCTTCTTGTGGAAGTTGTCGGCATTGAATTTTGCCTCTTTCTTTTCCCTTCCGTTTGTAGGTTTCACACTATCCGGGTCAAATACCTTATCCAGTTGCTTGATGATAAATGATTTCAGTTCGTTTGCCTCGCCAAAATCAAGCTGTCCGGCTTTCTTCTCATCAAAATACTTCTGAGTGAGTTTCCCCTTCTTGATATACCCTTGGGTAATCAACTCTTCGTGAATATCTACTGCCTGTTGTGTGGAGATTTTTACTGTTGTTCCATCTTCTGTTTGCGCCATTGCATCGGCAAACAGATTGGCAGTCACTATCACAGGGCGAGTATCGCAAGCCTCGGCTATTTCTTTCTGCAACTTCTTGGCAAAGTCGTCATAGCTTTCGCTGGCGATAACTGTGAGTATGTTGATATTGAACACAGTATCGCCTAATACATCGGTATCCTGGCGTTCACCTTTGTCGTTGACGCAAAGACGCATACCGCGTCCCACTTCCTGCCGCTTCTTTATCTCGTTGGCAGTATCTTTCAGCGTACAAATCTGGAACACGTTGGGATTGTCCCAACCCTCCTTCAAGGCAGAGTGAGAGAAGATGAAACGCACCGGACACTCTTGGCTCAGCAGACGCTCCTTATCTTTCATAATCAAGTTGAAACCACGCTCTTCGTTTTCACCTTCCTTGCTTTTCGATTCCACGCTGACACCTTTTTTATCCACGGAGAAATAACCGTCGTGAATGTTGTCACACGCATTCTTGGGGTCGGACAGGAAACGCATATAAGCTCCATCCGTAAATGTAGGCATCATTTCTTGTAAGGCTCTCTGGTATTCCTCCTCAAACATCTTGGCAAACTTTCCTTTCTCCACACCCTCTTTGCTGTATATGCGGTAGCTATCCACATGGTCGATGAAGAACAGGGAGAGCACCTTGATGTGTCTGGGAAACAACTGGCGTTCACGTTCCAGATGTGTTTTGATGGTCTCACGAATCTGCATACGGCGCACCAGTTCTTCGTTGGCAGCACCTACGATGTCTCCTTCATGAAGCGTCAGTTCGTTCAGGAAATGAATGGTACCGGTCAGTCCGTCAATGCGTTCTACAATGTAGTTGTCTTCGTATTCTTGCAGTCCGCCACTTTGTTCTTTCAGGTTGAAGCCTTCGCCTGCCAAGCGAATGACATGGCGGGTACCGTTATTGGTTTTCATATCGAAACCGATACGTGCCTGCGGATTGCCTTTGCCGATAACGATTTCATCTAAATAGACATAACCGTTGGTAGCGGTGGAGCCTAATTGGTGCACACCTCGCACTTCCACTTTTTTCACCAACCGCTTGTTATAGGCATCAATGGCATCCAGTCGGAATACCATGTTGTAGATGTCGTCCTTGCGATGAGTGGCACTATACAAGACCTTGAACAGGGGATTGAACAGCTGTATGCCCCGTCGGGTGGCGTTGCCCTTGTCCGTACCCAACACACTTTGCGGTTCATCAATGATCATGATGGGATTGGTCTTGGCAAGGATGTCGATAGGACGACGTGATCCAAACTCATCCCGTCGGGAAAAGATGATACGTGCGACAGCGTCTCCGCTACGTCCCTGTATGTTCTTCTCTTCGTTCATCGAGGCATTGAATGCTTGCGTGTTGATGACCATCACGTGAATGCCGTTGTCTTGGGCAAAGCCATCGATCTTGGAGAGCTGCTTGGAGTTATAGATGAAGTATTGCATCCGTTTGCCATACTCTCCGGCAAAGTGTTCCGCCATACTTTCAAAACTCTTGAACACACCCTCGCGAATGGCAATACTGGGTACCACGATAATGAACTTACTCCAGCCGTAGCGTTGGTTCAGTTCATACATTGTCTTGATGTAGGTATAGGTTTTACCTGTACCGGTCTCCATTTCCACCGTAAGGGTTAGTCCCTCGCCTTGTATATGTTCGATAGGCTTCAAGCCTTGCGCCATCTGTATGGTGCGAATGTTCTCGCACAGACTTTCACGGTCGAGCACAATGGGGGCGTTGCCAAAGCCTTCTACCTTAAAACCTATATGGCCTTTGCCTTGGTCTATCAAAAAGTTGCTCAGTCCATCTCTCTTCGGTTGACCTTGGAACACATCCGTCACACAGCGAGTAGCTTCAGCCTGAAATCGTTGGTGCTTGTATTTAATTTTCATTTTTGTCTCCTTTTTTACCTATATTGCCAATTCGCTTGATGGAGTCCAGATAATCTTGTTCCACATCACTGATAGTGCGTTGTTTGTATTTGCGATATTCATTGGTAGCATGTTCCATAGCTTCCGTGTGCGACACCTTGCCGGAATCTAATAGCAATTGTTCTCCCGACATGGTAAGAATCCTATCCAAATAGTTAGCCCAATCGTTCATTGTCATTGGTTGCTCTCGTTCTGCCTGACGCTCTGCAAAGTCCAAATATCCAGATACCAACTGCCCCATAGCACGAAGTTCCTTCTCATCCAAATAATTCTTGGCTGTGCGAGCTTCTGACAGAGTAGGCTGATTCCCTTTGAATGTAAGCAATCCCATAAAATCCTTTTCGGCATCGGCACGTTCCACAATCAGTTCGGCTGCCGTATGGCCGTGTATGGCATAGTGTATCTTGTTCTGCACTTTCTTGAAAAACTCTTGCGAAACAGAAGCTCTTGGGTCATAGTCGATACTTGTGGCATATATTTCCAACACTTGGCGGTACAGCACCTTTTCTGTGGCACGGATGTCCCGGATGCGCTCCAACAGCTCTTTCCAATAGCCACCGCCTCCAAGTTGTTTCAGTCGTTCATCGTCAAGAGCGAAACCTTTAATCATATATTCTTTCAACCGCTGCGTAGCCCATTGACGAAAACGGGTTGCTATGATAGAACGTATGCGATAACCAAGGGCGATAATCATATCCAGATTGTAGTATGCAGTCATATATGATTTACCGTCGGAGGCAGTTGTTCGGAATTTCCGAACAACTGAATCTTCCTGTAATTCACCCTCTTCAAATATGTGCTTGATATGCTCGCTTACGTTCGACTTACTGGTTTGATACAGCTCGCACATTTGCGCTTGCGTAAGCCACAAGGTCTCGTCTTCTAATATTACATCTATTTTGGTCAAGCCTTCGCTATCCGTATAGATGAGTATTTTGTTGTTCTCTTCCATAATCGCGAATTTAGATAACCTTGATATTCTTGAAGGCTTCATCATCGGTCCAGTCCATCAGTTGCTTAAATTGCTCGTAGATGTTTATCTTTTGGTCATCTTGGGCAAAGCAGGAGTCACGGAAGAGCACACGCAGCGGAGTTTTGTCGGCCATCGCCGCCACCACATTGTCGGTGATTCTCTCGGTAAAGCAAGCCACTAAGTCACCATCGTTCACAGTATAGATGGTGCAGCCGTCCACCTCTTCTTGCGTCATTGGCAGGTCGAGTGTTACGCCCCAGGCAAGCATAGCCCCAAAGAGCAAATCAAGGTCGGTGCGGTCTTGCTTGATGTTATCTGCAAACAAATTGAGCTGGTCTTGCTGGTAATCATTGGGAGAGATAGATACTTCTTCGTAGTTGCTTTCATCCAATCTGAACACACGGAAGCCGGTATCGATATTTTGTGTAGTAAGCGGAGAATCAGCTTTGATTTTTGCACCGGCACGACGGATACGCTCTTTGGCTGCGTCACAAATAGTTTTGAATCCCATTTTATAACCATCACTTGATTCTGAAAAATCTTCTTCAAGTTGCACCATTATAAATTGTCTGCACCCTCCATCAAGAGCATTCTGTTCCATTACGGCATGTGCAGTTGTTGCAGAGCCAGAGAAGAAATCAAGAATAATACTATTACTATCTGAATATAGAGAGATTATTCTTTTTATCAATTCTACAGGTTTAGGATAATCAAAAACTTTTTTCCCGTCAAATAATTTGGCTAACTTTTGAGTAGCACCTTGTGAATGATCTACTTCGGTGTACTTCCAGATTGTCATAGGTGTAATACCCGTTTTTCTGAGTTCAGATAGAAAACGTTTCATTGCAGGAACGCTATTTCCATCAGGTCCAAACCAAATTCTATTATCTTGGAGTCTCTCACGAAAAGCTTTTCGTGAGAGACTCCAGCTGGGCGCAGCTGGAGGCTCTACATTACGCCCGGAGGGCGTTGTAATAGTATATATATTTTCTTCTACGGCTGGTCCCACAGACAAATCACTTGCTTTCCAAACACCTCGAGGATCATTGTCTGGATTAGTATAGCGATTATCAGCTTCTGAACTTCTTGCTATACCTTTACATACAGCAGAATCTAGATTTTTAGCATAACATAACACGTAATCATGTGAAGGGGAGAAATGTTTCATTAAATTAATTGGAGAATAAGCTCGCTCCCATACGATTTGCGCCAAGAAATTGCTACTGCCAAATACTTCGTCACAAATATTTTTAAGGTTTCTCTGCTCATTGTCATCAATCGAAATAAAGATAACCCCATCCTCCGTCAGCAGAGAACGTGCGACCAACAGACGACTATAAATCATCGAGCACCAGTCCGAATGAAACTTACCATTTGTATCGGTGTTCTTGCGGAAGCGGTTACCCAGTTCGTCCACACTGCCGGCTTCGAGGTCTTCTTCGGCGGCAGTACGGGCAAAGTCATCGTGATACACAAAGTCATTGCCCGTATTATAAGGCGGGTCGATATAAATCATCTTCACCTTACCCATGTACGAGCGTTGTAAAAGTTTAAGCACTTCAAGGTTGTCGCCCTCGATATAGATATTCTTTGTGTTGTCCCAATCCA
>ERZ773116.2256-NODE-2256-length-15798-cov-5.615003_pt1 | contig 15798 bp, 8 predicted proteins | sample MGYA00580563_ERZ773116 | MGnify/ENA primary metagenome ERZ773116 (study PRJEB29015, sample SAMEA2737864) | human gut metagenome | biome: human gut; feature: human-associated habitat; material: faeces | place: China | collected 2012 ... | reverse complement strand
GCCCGCCGTTCCAGACGATCCACCTTCGGCCCCAGCCACGCGCTTTTCCGCATCAGGGCGAACACCCGCCGCAGCAGCAGCAAAATACAGGGCACCGGCGTCAGATTCCCCGCCATCGCCGTGACGGCGGCCACGGCGGGCGGCAGTCCGGCGGCCACCCCCAGCGGAATGGCCCCCCGCAGCTCCACCACCGGAACCATAGCCATGAAAAAGGTCATCGCCAGCTTTCCCAATACGCTCTCGCCAAAAATCATGTACATCCATTCCCGCGCCGATTTTCGGCGCGTCTTTTTTTATTTTATGACCCTTCCTCACGAACCCGGCCATGCCGCCCCATAAAAAGCGCACGACACCGCCGGAGCGCCGCCCCCATCGGCCCGTGCCCCCGCTCCGCTCGGAAAGTCTTGTTTCTTAGGTTAACATAAATCCACCCGTTTCGCAACCACACTCTGTCCTGTCGGAAACCGTCATAACTTTTTTCAGCCGCCCCTCTTTGCGCCGCCGAACCCTGTATTCCTTGCAATGACAGGGTTTCCTCCCATTTGTCCCCACGTCCCGCCCTCCGCTGAAAAAAGTTTTTCTCCGTCTGCTGCACGGCCCCGTGCAACAAACCGTCCTGAGCCGCCATGGACAGAACGGCTTTTCCGAAGAACTCCTTCACAAGCGCCCATCCCTTGCCGGTGATACGGTGCTCCTATCTTTATGTAATAGGAGGCATGTTCTCTTGTTGACCACGGAAACATTTCGGAAAGCGGCCCGGGACCCGGCGGAGTTCGGCAGCTATTACCTTGCGCACTACTTCACCCGCCGCTCGCCCCCCTTTCACCGGCAGCTGTCCGCCCTGTGGCGCCGCCGGGTGATGAAAAACCGGGACCCGGTCTCGGACTGCGCCGCCATGCTGACGGAAAAGGGCACCCGCAGCGCCATCGCCGCCCCACGGGGCCACGCCAAAAGCACCGTCATGAGCCTGCAAAACGTCCTCCACGCCGCCCTGTTCGGCTACAAGCGCTACATTCTGCTGGTCTCGGACACCGAGGCCCAGGCGGTCAGCTTTTTAGACGCCATCAAAAACGAGCTGGAGACCAACGAGCGCATCTTAGCGGACTTCGGCGAGCAGCCGGGCAAAACGTGGAAGACCGGCTCCATCCTGCTCTCCAACGGCTGCCGGATCGACGCCGTAGGCAGCGGCCAGAAGCTGCGGGGACGGCGCAACTACGAGCGCCGCCCGGATCTCATCCTCTGCGACGACATCGAAAACGACGAGGGCGTCCGCACGGCGGAGCAGCGGCAGAAGACCGCCGACTGGTTCTGGAAAGCGGTCTGCAAGTCCGGCGACAGCTACACGGACATCCTCGTCATCGGCACCATCCTGCACCACGATTCCCTTCTGGCGGGCCTGCTGGAAAACCCCGGCTTCCAGAGCCGGAAATACCGGGCCGTTCTGTCTGACGCGCCCTCCCCCCTGTGGACGGACTGGGAGCGCCTTGCCTCCGACCTCACCGACCCCGACCGGGAAAAAACCGCCCACGCCTTCTATTTCAAGCACCGCAAGGAAATGCTGGCAGGCTCCAAAGTCCTCTGGCCGGAGAAGCTCAGCTACTACGATCTACGGCTCATGCGGCTGACGGAGGGAGACGCCGCCTTCAATTCGGAAATGCAGAACCAGCCCATCGACCCAGCCGCCTGTCTGTTCTCCGCCCAGTGGTTCCGGTACTACAACCCCGCCGAGGTGGACTTCCGCGCCGCTGATTTCCGATTTTACGGCTATTGCGACCCCTCTCTGGGCCGCACCGCCTCCAGCGACTATTCCGCCATCGTCACGCTGGCGGTGGATCGGAACACGGGTCTTTCCTACGTCTGGGACGCGGACATCCAGCGCCGCCACCCGGACAAGATCATCGCCGATATTCTGGAAAAGGAGCGCCTGCTCCGCCGGGAGACCGGCCGGGGCTACGCCCTTTTCGGCGCGGAGACCAACCAGTTTCAGTGGTTCTTAAAGGAGCAGCTTGCCCGGGAATCCGCCCGTCAGGGCCTGTACCTGCCCATTCAGGGCGTCCGCTCCACGGAGGATAAGACCATGCGGGTGGAGACGTTACAGCCGGACGTAAAAAACGGCTACATCCTCTTTCGCCGGGATCAGACGCTGCTTTTGCAGCAGCTTTCCCAGTTTCCCCTCGGCGCCCACGATGACGGCCCGGACGCGCTGGAGGGCGCCCGCACGCTGGCCCGCAAGCAGTCCCGGACGGCGAATCTCTCCGGCCTGCACCTGTAAAAAACTCACGTGAGACTTGTCCATTTTTTTACGAACGAAAGGAGTCCATCTATGACCATTCCTTACTTAAACACCGCCCGTCCCGTCCCCATGAGCGACATTCCCGAAGAATATCGGGACATTGCCGAGGCCATCGGTCTTGAAGCCTTCACCCGGCTGACGCTGCTGTGCGGCGGACAGAGCCTGTACATCCCCAAACGGGAATCCTTGGAGCGCAACGCCCGTGACCGGGACATCCGTGCCCGGTTCAACGGCTGCAACTACCGGGCGCTTGCGGCTCAGTTCCGTCTCAGCGAGCGGCAGATCCGCAAGATCATCAACGGCACCCGCACTTAAAACCGGACAAAACTCACGTGAGTTTTGTCCGCACATCGCCCTGTCGTTCGCTTCGCGCGGAGCAGGGGAGCGGCCGCCGTCCTTCCTTTTCTTTACATTTTTGTAACAAACGAACTTTTTCTTTGCTTTTTCCCCCTTTTATGCTAAACTATTCTTGAAAAAACATCTCTTTTCAAAGGAGGGCCTTGCCATGCCTCAGGATCCCGCGCCCATGGACCAGCTCCGGGGCGAGCCGCTGCGTTTTCTGGAAACGGAGCAGTTTCAGGAAATGCTGTCCGTCTACCGCAAGCTCAAGCCGCTTGAGCAGGAAAACCCCCGCAAATTCCGCAACCAGCTGAACACCTACGATTTTTCCGACATCTACCCCATTATGGACACCTACCTGCAAACCCGCGCCCTCTCCGATCCGGAAGCCGTGTCCGCCGTCATCGCGGAGGGCGCGCCGGAGAGCGTGGCCTTCGCCTCCACGCTGCTGGACATCTTCGAGACCACGGTGGCGGAGCGGGTGCAGGAATACGACGTTCTGGGCAACAGCCCCGCCACCTACTTTATCTGCGGCGTGTGGGCCAACATGAAGCGGGGGAGGGAGTTCCACCCGGCGTCCAACGGCATCACCGTCACCTACGATCAGCCGGACGCCTACGGCAACCAGAACATCCGCTACCGCAACAAGGACTATGAGATGACCCTCATCTTCGAGGCGGTGGAAGCCTACACGAAGAACCTCAGTTGGACGGCCCACCGCCTGCTGATCTACACCCTGATGCGGGGCAACGCCGACAACTGGCGGAACAACACCGCCACCTTCTCCATCGAGGAATACATGGCGTGGGCGGGCCTGAAAAGCCGGGACGCGGCCTACCGCCAGCTGAAAAAAGACATGCAGGCCATCACCGGCATGAAGATCACCGCCGAATCCTTCAAAAAGTACTTTGAATCCTTCTACATCACCCATCTCGCCACGGAGGCCTACATCAAAAAGTACACCGGCGAGGTCCATATCTCCTTCGCGGAGAACGTGCGCCACTTCCTGACCCAGTATTACCAGCTGATCCCGGACTGGATGGGCCACCTCTCGGAAAACAGCTACCGTCTGGCCTTCTACCTGTTCTACCGGGCCAGAAAAGCCCCCATCGACGAAAACGGCTCCTTCCGCATCAAGATCGACGACATCATCCATTACATCGGCCTGCCCACCAAGGAGGAGGTCAAAAACCGCAACTATGACGAGGCCATCATCCGCCCCTTCAACAAGGCGGTGGAGGAGATCGAGAGCATTTCCAACGGCTCCATCCATATGGACTTCGACTATGACGACATCAACACCTTTCTGGCGGGCCGCATGAACGTGGGCATCGATCAGACCCTCTGGGACTACATCCAGAAACTGGACAAGACCCGGGCGGCCAAGCAGTTAAAAGGGAAGACCTCCCACAAAAAAGCGCCGAAGGCCGAAGACTGACGGGGACGGTCTGCACGAAACCACGTCTGAACTCCCTTCCGAAAAAACGCCCGTTCCGGGCCATTGTGCAGAAACCGCCGCCCACTTCTCCACAGGGAACCCATTTTCGGGCCGTTTTCCCTGAAAAACAGCAGCAAAACGCCCCTTCCGTGGAGAAAACCGTCCACATTTTTCTGATTTCCCTGTCCGATTCCAACTTCCCCCCGTGCAGCGCCGACTTCGACCCGTGCAAACACCCACTTCCCCCCGTGCAATCCCCGCCTTTCCGCCCCTCCCATTCTTCCCATTTTCGTTCACTTCTATACCCACATTTTGGGGGACAATAAACTTTTTACTCCCAATTTTTCTAACTTTTTCCAACCCCGCCTTTTCCCCCCGTTTTCCCCTTATTGATATATTAAGATATACTACTGCCCCGGACCGCTTCGCCGGTCTCCGGGGCGGTATGCTACAATACTCCTGACCAGACCCAGAAAGGAGACGCTTCCCATGCCCGACACCTTCGACTCTCTCCGTCCCCGGATCATCGACTACCTCTATGACCGGGGCATCGATCCCCGCAAGCGGTTCCGCTGTCTGAACCCGTCCCACCTTGACCGGGACCCCTCCATGGGCTTCGATCCCAAGCGCAACAAGGTCCACTGCTTTGCCTGCGGCGCGGACTACGACCTCTTTGACCTTCTCGCCATCGACAACAACCTTTCCTCTCCGGCGGACGCCCTTTCCCTTGCCAGCGAACGGTACGGGGACGGCTCCGCAAAGCGACCCGTCTCCTTCCGCACAGCCGAATCCTCCCGCATAACGAATCGTCCCGCGGAGCGGGCCGCTCCTCACGGAGGGGAGGGGGGGATCGGGGGCTGCGCCCCGTCTTTTTTCAGTGAAGAACCTCTTTCTTCCTCCTATCTCTCGGACTGCTTCGCCCACCGGAACGAGACCACCTACTTCACCCAGCGGGGCCTGTCAGCGGATACCGTCACCCGCTTCCGCTTAGGCTACGATCCCAAGCATGACTGCGTGGTGCTTCCCTGCGAGGACGGCCGCTGCGTCCGCCGCACCGTCTCCGAAAAGCGCTACCTCAACGAAAAGGGGCGCCCCTCGCCGCTGTTCCAGCCGGAGCTGCTGACCGGAGCAGGGGAGGGGGACGTCATCTTCCTCCTTGAGGGCGCCTTCGACGCCCTCTCCGCCGAGGAACTGGGTTATCATGCCGCCGCCCTCAACGGCTCCGGCAACCGGGAGAAAGCCGCCGCCCTCCTGCGCACCCTGCCCAAGCCCGCCCCCATCCTCCTGCTGACGGACAGCGACCCGGCAGGGGAGACGTGGGCCGCGGCGCTGACGGCGGAATTCCCGTGGCTCTACCGCTGTCCCCCCGTGCCCTACGGCAAGGATCTCAACGAATCCCTCTGCCACGACCGGGACGAGACCGCCCGCTTCCTCGCCCAATGCGCCGCCGACTGGGCGGCCAGCCAGCCGCCCCCCTACAAGGAGACCTCGGCGGCTGGCCGGATGGAGGACTTTCTCGCCTATATCCAGAAGCAGGCCGCCCGCCCGCCCCTGAAAACCGGCTTCCCCAAGATCGACGAGGCTCTGGACGGCGGCTTGTACGACGGCCTTTACGTCATCGGCGCGGTCAGTTCTCTGGGCAAGACCGCCTTCTGTATGCAGATGGCGGATCAGCTGGCCCAGCAGGGGAGGGACGTGCTGGTGTTCTCCCTTGAAATGATGGCGTGGGAGCTGATGGCCCGCTCCATCTCCCGGGAAAGCTTCCTGCTGGACACCTCCGCCCGGCGGCGCATGGCCAAGACCGCTCGCGGCGTGCTGGACGGCCGGCGCTGGAGCCAGTACACCACCCAGGAAAAGGCCCACTTGGACGCCGCCCGGGACGCTTACGCCGCCTACGCCGGACACATCTACTTCCGGGAGGGCGACCACGAGACCGGCCTTGACTACATCCAGAGCGAGGTGGCCCGCCACATCGCGGAGACCGGCGAAAAGCCGGTGGTGCTCATCGACTACCTCCAGATCATCGCCCCGGTAGACGTCCACTTCACCGACAAGCAGAACCTCGACCGCATCGTCTGCGCCTTGAAAAAAATGTCCCGGCAGTACGAGCTGACCGTGTTCGCCATCTCCTCCTTCAACCGGGAGAACTACAACCTTGAGGTTTCCATGAACGCCTTCAAGGAATCCGGCGGCATCGACTACTCCGCCGACGTCCTGCTGGGTCTGCAAGCTCGTGGCGCGGGCCGACCCGGCTTCCAGATCAACGAGGAAAAGCGGAAAGACCCCCGGGAACTGGAGCTGAAAATTCTCAAAAACCGCTCCGCCGCCTTGGGCCAGCCCATTTCCCTCCGCTACTATCCGGCCTTCTCCTGCTTTATGGAGGGCTGATTTCGGACAAAACTCACGTGAGACTCACGCCGGTTTCCCCGGCGCAACAGGAGGTATCCATGCCAGCAGAAGCACTGAAAAAACCGGACGAAGCGGCTATGTTCCGCATCCTCGCCCGACACCCATACAGCCCCGAGGGCGTCATCCTCCGCCTTGCGTGGCAGGAGGGCCTGAGCCGCAAGGAACTGAACGAACTCACCTGGGATCAGGTGGACTTGGACGGCGGCAGCATCCTGCTCCCGGACCGCACCGTCCCCTTGGAGCCCTCCGTGGCGGACTGCCTGCGGGAGCGCTACGCCCGGTATCGCAAGCTGTCCAACCGTGTCCTCATCGCGGACCGGGGCAAGAAGCCCATGACCCCGGAAAACGTCTCCCGTCTGGCCAAGATCGTCTTGGACAGCGAGGGGCAGGACGTCTCCCTGAAAGACCTGCGCCGGGACTGGATCGTCCGCCAGATCAAGGCCCACGGCTGGGCCTATGCCGCCCGGGTCAGCGGCATGGCCGTGGGCAGTCTCCGGGGCATTTTCCCCGCCGCCCTCTGGGAGGACGCCCCCCAGCCGGACGTTCCCCAAACCGGCGGCGACGATACGGAATACAGCCTTTGGCGCATCGTCCAGCAGGAGGGCAGCTCCACCGCGGGCCTTGCCATCTGGATGTGCTGGAAGCTCCAAATGCAGCCGGGGGAGATCCTCTCCCTGACGTGGGAGCAGATCGATCTGCAGACCGGCCTGATCCGCTTTCCAGACCATGACATCGACATGGGTTCCCGGACACAGCGCCTTTTGTCCGATGTCCGGGCACGGCAGAAGGACGTCCCCACCAACCGCGTGTTCATCGCCCCCGCCACCGGAAACCCCATCGACCAGTCCCGCCTGTCCGTCCTGTGCCGCACCGCCATGATCCGGGGCGGCTTGGAGGGCTTCAGTCTCCGCTCCCTCTCCGTCTGGGCCCACAATAAGCAGATGGAGGACGTCCTCCTCCGGGGCGCGGAGGAACAGGGCTACCTCCTCCGGGACACGGCGGCCGCCTTGCTCCACGTCGCCCCCGGAACGGCGTGGGAGCACCTGAACCGCCTGAGCAAGGCGGGGCGGCTCACCCGCGTGGGCGTCCGCTATTACCCCGCCGGAAACGCCGTGCCGGAGAAAGACTACCTGCCCATTCTGCAAGCCTATCTGCAAAAGGAAGGCATAGCGGGCCGTCAGGCCCTTGCGGATCAGCTGCGGATCGACCCCAAGCAGGCCACACATATACTAAAAGGAATGGTGGACAGGGGAGAGCTGGTGCTGGCAGGGAAGCGTTACCGTCTGCCGGAAAACACCCCATAACGTCATGCTTCCGCCACAATTCACCGCCAACTTTCCGCAAAACTGCCGTTCTCATTACGGTTTTGTTACAGAACCCCAAAACCTATTTACAGTCGAAAAAAGCCGTGCTAAAGTATATCCTGCAAGGAAGGTTATAGCCCGAAGTCCCGATTCAGATATTGGGTAGGCTAGCCACGATATGTAAATCGGGGCGGAACGCGAAAGCCTGACTTGCAAAAACAAACTCCCGCAACGGGAGAAATTCAAAAGGAGGAAACCCCATGAAGAAGTTCCTTTCTCTGGTACTGGCTCTGGTGATGACCATGTCTCTGGTCACCGTCTCTGCTGGTGCCAAGGACTTCACCGACAGCAGCAAGATCACCTATTCTGAAGCTGTCGACGTGATGTCCGCCGTGAAGGTCATCGACGGCTATGCCGAAGGTGACTTCCGTCCCACCGCCACCCTGACCCGTGGCGCTGCCGCCAAGATCATCTGCAACCTGATCCTTGGCCCCACCACCGCTGGCGCTCTGGTGGCTGACGCCGCTCCCTACAAGGACGTTCCCACCAACAACACCTTCGCTGGCTACATCGCTTACTGCCAGAAGGCCGGCATCATCTCCGGCTATGCTGACGGCACCTTCAAGCCCGCCAACTCCCTGACCGGCTATGCGTTCATGAAGATGCTGCTGGGCGCTCTGGGCTATGATGCTTCCCGCGAGGGTTACACCGGCCCCAACTGGTCCATCGCTGTCGGCAAGCGCGCTCTGAACGCTGGCCTGGCTGACGGCCTGTCCGGCGACTTCAACGGCGTCAAGGCTGTCACCCGTGAAGAGGCCTGCCTGTATGCCTTCAACATGCTGCAGGCTGACATGGTCGAGTACGAGAAGAACTCCACCGTCATCGTCGGCAACATCACCATCAAGGACACCTCCGACGCTAAGTCCAAGCGTTGGGGCAGTTCTGCCATCAACGACGGCAACATCGACGGCAAGAAGGGCGGCGACGGCTATGTCCAGTTCGCTGAGGAGTACTTCAACAAGCTGGTCAAGTCCGAGACCACCGATGATATGGGCCGTCCCGCTACCAAGTGGACCAACAAGGGCGACAAGATCGGCACCTATGCTGATAAGGCCGACCAGACCTACTACAAGAACGTCAAGCTGGGCAACATCTACTCCGATCTGGGCATGACCCAGAAGGACGAGCACGCCACCGTGATCGTCAACGGTGTCGAGGCGACCGACGTTGTTGTTTCCAAGAACAACGATCGTAAGATCTCCTCTTCCTCTGCTAATGACGGTCTGGTGGGCGATGGCTCCATCGTTGAGGTCTACTATGACGAGGATGACAACCATGTCACCATCGTTGTTGCTGACGTGTATGTCGGCGAGATCACCTCTAAGGAGACCAAGGCTGCCGATCCCTATGTTGTGGTTGATAGCAAGCTTCAGATGAAGGAGGTTGACGGCTCCAACTACACTGGCTACACTGGCAACGCCACTCACTTCGAGTGCGACACCTCCGCTTTCGCTGAGGACGACATCGTTCTGTTCACCTATTCTCAGGCTGAAAAGTCCATCCAGACTGTTGTCAAGGCTGAGTCCACCGAGGGCATTGTCTCTGAGTACACCCTCACCAAGAGCCTGACCCTGGCTGACAAGGAGTACAAGTACGCCAAGAACATCGTGTTTGATTTCGGTGCCGAGAACACGATGCGCACCAAGAACACCTACACCATCTACACCGACGCCAACGGTCTGGTGATCTTTGTCACTGAGTCTGAGTTCAAGCCCACCGACTATGCCTTCGTTCTGGATGCCGAGGCCTCTTCTCAGACCGGCTTCAAGTTCGACCGTGCGAAGCTGGTTCTGGCTGACGGCTCTGTCAAGACCGTCTACACCGACGACAACTACGCCGGTTACAAGGGTTACATTGTGACCTATCGCGCCAACGGTGACAACGAGTATGTCCTGCGTAAGGCTCCCAACACCACCTTCAACGGCGGTACCATCAGCGAATCTATGTTCAACGCCGATAAGGATATCCCGACCCAGGGCGTTCTGACCGGCGGCAAGACTCCCGTGCGGACCAACGCCACCAACTCTGATTTCTTCATGCAGAACGGCAACGCCAAGGTCTACCCCGGTAACGGCAAGACCCTGTATGCCAACAGCGAGACCGTGTTCGTGGTCGCTGAGTCCGACAGAACCGGCACCACTTACACTTCCTACACCGGCATCAAGAACGCTCCCTCCATCGATCCCAAGAACAGCGCTGTGGCTGAGATGGTCTACTATGTCCGCGGCAACAACCTGCTGGGCTTCGTCTTCGTCGACGCCACTGGCTGCGATGTGGTCAATGGCCGCAACGACATCACCTTCCTGGCTGGTAAGGAAGGCATGAGCAAGCTGAAGACCGACTCCGACAACAACAGCTACTACGTGTACAACGCTGTGGTGGACGGCAAGATCACCACTGTGAAGGTCAGCTATGACGCCACCACTCTGGACGCTGGCGATGAGACCAACCGCGTGTACCAGAACGTGAAGTACAACAACAAGGGCACCATCGCCACTGGCGGCGCCGAGGTCACTGGCTATGATGTTGTTGAGAACAACAGCACCGGTATCTGGAAGCTCAGCGGTGAGTACACCATCGGTCTGCACAGCACCACCACCGCTTCTGCCTCCATTCGTTACACCGTGGCTTCCGACGCTAAGATGTACCTGATCGACACCGACGGTGTCATCACCAAGGTCGACGACGTGAAGGACTTCAAGTCTGACGCCACCGCTAAGGTCATCGCTCTGCTGGATAAGACCGACGGCGACATCGCTTACCTGTTCGTTCAGGAGACTGACAACGGCAAGAAGGAAGACGCTGGCGCGGCCGCTACTCCCGTCACCAGCCTGGTTCTGGACAAGGACGGCAGCAAGCTGAAGGCTACCGTGACTGGTACCACCGATGGCAAGGAGTACGAGATCAAGGTTTCCATGATCGTTAGCGGTGTGGAGAAGGCAATCGGGACTTATGAGTTCACCGGTGCTGACGGTGTCACTACTGTGACCCTGCCCATCGCTTGGGGTGCGGGTGTGACCTACACTGCTACCTGCGGTGACCAGTTTGCGACCTACACCGCCTGATATCTCCCGCAACTGTTAGACGTATATAGACCATAAGGTTTGCGTTACGTCTGTTCCCCCCGGACTTCGGTCCGGGGGGACTTTTTATGTCCCGCCCTTTGCGTGGAACAGACAACGCCTCCCTGCGTTGTACAAATGCCAAGCCCCGCACCGAACGGTGCGGGGCGTTTGCGCTTGACATTTTTCTCCGATTTGCTATAATCAAGATAGAAAAGGGCGCTGCGACAAGCGGTTATGACCCTAACGAGTAAATTGGTTTATGAGCAAAGCCCATGGAAACCGTCACTTGCCAGAGTGGCGGTTTCTGCTTTTCACAATGATTGTCACCGTAAAGGCTCCAATATGTAATGTGATCCGCATAAGCAGCACCCCCTTTCGGGTGGTGTAGCCATAACCGCCTGCCGTTCGTGCAGCGCCGTGTCTATCTTATCAAGTTCTCCATATTCTGTCAAGAAAAGCCCCCACTTCGGTGCGGGGCTTTTCTGCTGTTCCGGGCGTAAACCCGCGCATTGTTCCGCTTCTGCGCCCGTCCCTGTATCCGCCGCTTCCCGCCCTCGTCCCCCATTTCTGCTGTTTTCCACCCCACCATCCATCGCCTCTCATCCCCCAAAACCACCCGTCTTTCCCCGAAAAAGCACGGGAAAAACGTTGAAAACGCTTGTATTCTCAGTCATATAGGACTATAATGAAAAATATCTATGACCAGACGGCTCTTGTGCCTGTGTCCGTTTCCATCCGCGGGGGAGCGCCCCGCCTGATTTTGAAAATTCCCCGCTTGCCCCGGGTTACAACTTTAGAACACTGCGGCGGTTGTAACAGGCCGCTTTTTTAGCGGCTTGCCCCGCTTTTGACCGTGAACTCTCATATAGGAGGCTTTGACTTTGAGCGCGAAAAAATCAAGAAGAGACAACATTTCCGCCCCGGCGGCCCAACCCTCCGCCCCGGCTGAACATACGCAAGATATCCCTGTAACGCCGCGCCCTCAGCAGGGCTGCTGCGGAGAGGGCGTGTTCTCCCGGAAAGACACCCTCATGGTGGTTCTTTATTCCGTCCTGCTCTTGCTCGCCATGACCGTCCAGACCGGCACCGTGAGCATGATCCTCTGTGCGCTGGCGTTCCTGAGTTTACTTGGCAAAAAGCCGCTGTCTCGTTTTGAGCAGCGGCTGTCCGTGCCTGTATTGGGTCTCTTGGCCTTCGCCATCGTCTACGGCGCGGCGGCTATCTATTCTCCCTTCGGTGTCAGCGCCAAGTCCGAGTTCTATAAATTTATTGCCGCCTTCTCCTTGGCGGTGATCCTGCTGGCCCGCTTTGAGCGGAAGCACGTTCCTGGCCTGTTATGGGGCAGCGCGTCCGTTTCCGCTGTCATCGCCCTGATCTCTCTGGATATGAACTGCGGTAAATTCCTGTTTGGGATCTTCAACCCCCTGATGAACCTGTTGGGCGCGGATTATACCAACGCTTTGGCCGAAAATGCCGTCTCCCGTGTCAACGGCCTGTATAACGATGCCAACGTGACGGCCTGTCTCTTTTCTCTATCGCTCTTCGCGGCGCTGTACCTCCTGCGGAATTCCACCTGCGTCTGGCGGCGTCTGGCCGCGTCTCTGCTGGCGGGCGTCCATGTTGTTAGCCTCCTGCTCACAGGCAGCCGCGGCGCTTTGCTCTGCTTTGCGGCTGCCTGTATCGTTTGGCTTATCGCGGAGCGAGTCAACCGGGTGTGCCTGTTCCTCCTGTTGGTGGAAACGGCCGTGACCATGATTACCGCCGGTGTCCCGGCCTCCTCCATGGCGAGCCGTGGCAATGAAACGGCAGTCCTGGTGTGCCTGTTCAGCGGCCTGATCCTCTTCGCGCTGGACGCTCTGGCCGGACGGCGTCTGACCGTTGTGTTGTCCGCTCACAAAAAGGCGGCATTGGCCGCAGTGGGAGCGCTCTGTGCCGTGACCGCGGCCCTCTGCGCGGCGGTGTTTCTCCATACCGGCCCCTACACCTTTGAAGCGGACGGCTCCTATGTTCTCTACATGCTGCCGGATGGGATCGTGGGGGAGACGAACATCACCGGCGATGTGGATGGAGACCCGCGGATCGAGGTTTATTCCCAATCCCGGTTGGAAGGGATTTACGGCGCCAGAACAATGCTGTATGACGGTCCGTTTTCTCAGTGCGCCTTTACCGTGCCGGAAAATAGCGGCAATCTTTATGCCGCCATCACCGGACAGGCGGGACAGTCCGTCCGGAGTCTGTCGGTTAATGGGGAGCGGTCGATCACGCCGAATTACCCTTGGCTGCCGGAGGTGCTCTCCTCACGGCTGCTGTCGGACAGTCTGCTGGAGAGTAAGAGCTTCACCCTGCGATTGGAGTTTGATAAGGACGCGTGGAAGATCTTCTCCACAGCGCCGCTGTTGGGCCGGGGACTGGGTTCTACGGAAAACGTGACCCGCTCCGTGCAGTCCTTCCAGTATGAGTCCAAGTACGCCCACAACCACCTGCTGCAAACCATGGCCGACACCGGTATCGTTGGTACAGTGTTCGCGCTGGCCTTTGTGCTGGGTTCTGCGTGGCTGTGCCTGCAAGCCGTCCGGAAAGAGAAAGACAGTCTGGCCGCCGCGCTGTTGGCGGTGTGGGTCATGATGAACCTTCACAGCCTCATGGAGATCAACTTCTCCGTCCGGGGCTTCAAGTGCTTCGCCTATGTGCTGCTGGTGTTGCCGGTCCTGCTCTATGCCAAACCGTTGGCAGCAGGGGAGACTGCCAAGGCACGGAAGCAGGCGAAAACGGCGGGGACAGCCCTGTTGGTTTGCTTTGCCGTGTATCTGGCCGTGTTCGGCGGCCTGCTGGAACGTGCCCGCATGACGGACCGGAAGGCGGAGCGGTTTGAGACCAGCGACGTGTATGAATATCTAAATTTCCTCCGCGGCTGCGTCCGGGGAGACGTGTTCGATCATGACAGCTATCAGCGGAGCTATGTGGCCAACGCCGTACAGCTGGATGACCGCGCCTACAACGGCGATCTGCTGAAGTATGTGAAGCAGCTGCGCGCCTCCGGCACCTATGAGAATGACAGCGCGCTGGCCCGCTATTACTATCTGCCCCGTCAGGAGTGGGACGAGCTGTTTGATTGCTCTCTGGAGGGCATCCGTCAGGTGCGCTCCAGTCCCGACGGCTGGAATCTGCAAATGGATTTCTACCGCGAGGAAGTCCTGCCCGCCATGGGCGCGGACAACGCGGAAACGTTTGTGGACGGCGTCCTGGCCTTGGGCGAGGCGCTGGACGCCATGAACGCCGAGGGCCGGCTGGAGCCGGTGGAGCTGAATGAAACGAACCAGTCGTTTTTGACGCTGTGCCGCTCCGTGAAGGAGCAGGGCATCTCCGGTCCGGACGCTTACACGATTCTGACTATGCTGGCCCAAAGCGGAGAAGGGGAGGCGGAGAACGCCGCCGCCCAATAAGCAATAACACACCGGTCCGCCGGTGAAGGAGTACCTATATGAGCCGATTTCGGAGACAGCTGCTTTTCCTCTGCGACGCGTTCCTGTTCGCGGTGGCAGTGGCGGCTTACAAGTTCATCACGGTGATGCTGCCCTATACCGCCACCGGCGCGGAGGAGAATTTCTGGGGCAACGCGGCGCTGCTGTACGGCTGCACAGTCCTTGCCCAGCTGGTGTTCAAGACCTATGACAGCCTGTGGCGGTATGCCGAGAGCCGGGAGTATCTCATGCTGATCGCCTCGGCGTTCTGCGGCTTTGCCGTCTATGAGACCATCGCCCGGTTGAGCGGTATCGGCGTCATTTCCTTCGTGCTGCTGGCGGCCATCGCCAGTTTGTGGGTGCTGGAAATGCTGGTGGTGCGCTTCGGCTACCGCAGCTACCGCACCCGGGTGCTGCGCAGCCGGCAGACGGGTACGATCCCCGTGGCCATCATCGGCGCCGGTTCCGCCGGTGTACAGCTGCTCAACGAGATCCAGCACAACCCCAGCAGCCGTTATACCGTCCAGTGCTTCTTCGATGATGACGAGGGCAAGGTCAATAAGCGCATCCGGGGTGTGCCCGTCAGCGGAACGGTCTCGCAGTCGCTGCCCCGGATGCGTGCCATGGATATTCACGAGGCCATTTTCGCCATCCCCTCCATGGATAACCTCCACCGCAAGGAGATCCTGCGGCAGCTGACAGACCGGAGCATCAAGGTTTCCACGCTGCCCAGTACGCTGGAGCTGATCGAGCAGAAGCCCATCCGCCAGCAGCTGCGGGAGGTGCGGATCGAGGATCTGCTGGGCCGGGACGCCATTCATCTGGATACGACCGCTGTGGGAGGGCTGCTGTCCGGGCGCACCGTATTGGTCACCGGTGGCGGCGGCTCCATCGGCAGCGAGCTGTGCCGCCAGATCGTCAAGTACGGTCCCAAGCGGCTGGTCATTTTTGATATTTACGAAAACAACGCCTATGACATCCAGCAGGAGCTGCTGTACCAGTACGGCAGGGAGCTGCCCCTCAGCGTGGAGATCGGCTCCGTCCGGGACTCCCGGCGGCTGGAACTGCTGTTTGATACCTACAAGCCCGACGTGGTGTTCCACGCCGCCGCCCATAAGCACGTCCCCCTGATGGAGACCAGCCCCCAGGAGGCCATCCGCAACAACGTGTTCGGCACGCTGAACACCGTCCGGGCGGCAGACGCCCACGGCGTCAAGAAGTTCATCCTGATCTCCACGGATAAGGCCGTGAACCCCACCTCCGTTATGGGCGCCAGCAAGCGCCTGTGCGAAATGGTGGTGCAGTCCATGGCCGGCTGCTCCCAGACCACCTTCGCCGCGGTGCGCTTCGGCAATGTGCTTGACTCCAACGGCTCCGTGGTGCCCCTGTTCCGCCGCCAGATCGCGGGGGGCGGCCCCGTCACCGTGAC
>ERZ773116.2247-NODE-2247-length-15839-cov-6.545362_pt1 | contig 15839 bp, 5 predicted proteins | sample MGYA00580563_ERZ773116 | MGnify/ENA primary metagenome ERZ773116 (study PRJEB29015, sample SAMEA2737864) | human gut metagenome | biome: human gut; feature: human-associated habitat; material: faeces | place: China | collected 2012 ... | reverse complement strand
ACCGCAAAAGGCTCCGTACACCAAACGGAGTTATCTTAGGAACACCCGGAAGTGGTAAGAGTTTTAGTGCAAAGCGTGAGATTTTAAGCTGTTTTCTTATCACAAAGGACGACATTATTATCTGCGATCCGGAGGGCGAGTATTTTGCACTTGTAGCTGCACTTCATGGACAGGTGGTAAAACTTGCCACCAATTCCAAAGACTATCTGAACCCTATGGATATTCAATTGAGCCATAAGGGGGATAAGGAAGCATTAAAACTGAAATCTGATTTTATCATAACATTATGTGACCTGATCGCAGGTGGCAAGGACGGTCTGGAGAACGATGAGAAAGGTATCATCGACGAATGTATCCGTCATATTTATGACAAGTATTTTGAAAATCCGGTGCCGGAAAATATGCCGCTGCTGGAAGATTTATATGATGCCCTGTTAGCACACAAAAATCCAAAGGCGGAGCGTATCGCAAACAGCCTTGTGCTGTATGTGCATGGTTCCCAGAATTACTTCAACCACCATACCAACGTAGACAGCGGCAACCGTATCATGTGCTTTGACATCAGAGACTTGGGAAATCAGTTAAAGGAACTTGGAATGTTGATCGTGCAGGATGCGGTTTGGAACAGGGTATCGCAGAACAGGGAGCGAAAGATTGCTACCCGTTATTACTGTGATGAGTTCCACCTTCTTCTGAAGGAGAAGCAGACAGCTATTTATTCCGTGGAAATCTGGAAGCGTTTCAGAAAATGGGGCGGTATTCCGACAGGTTTGACGCAGAATGTGGGCGATTTTCTCCGTTCTGAGGAGATTGAGGGTATTTTGGGTAACAGCGATTTTGTGTATCTGTTAAATCAGAATGCCAAAGATCAGGCAATTCTCGCTGATAAGCTGGGACTTTCTGATAAGCAGCTTTCCTATGTCACCAACTCCGAGCCGGGAAGCGGTCTTATCTTGTTTGATAATGTCGTAATTCCTTTCGTGGACAAATATCCGACAGACACCAAGACCTACAGAATTATGAATACCAAGCCGGAGGAATCGGTGCAGAAGGAGGACGCAGTGTAAATGGCAGAAAAGAGACAGAAGAAGCAGGCGGCAAAGGCATTTGAAAAAGAGGCATTTTCCAAAGACAAGGAAGTGACTGGAGCAAAACATACAGAACACAGGCAGGACAACACCTTTTCTGTGGAAAACCAGTTTAGTGCCAGCGAGAAGCCTGTGAGCAATCTGCCACGGGATGCGAACCATGGCAGTCGTACAGGAAAAGCAACTTCTGGTCACAGCGTCCAGAAGTCAGAGTTTAATACTGGGACAGAATACAGGAAAAATAATAAGAAAAAATATTACCGACAGCAACAACAGGACACTTCTGGTCACAGCGTCCAGAAGTCGGAAGCCGAAGCGGAAAAGGCATTCTTAAAGGAAAACAGCTTCATGCAGGAGGAACAGTCAGAAGATTTTGACACGGTTTCTGATAACATGATTGAAAACAAGGTTCATGTCAGGGACACCTACCAACGGTCTGAGGAAAAAGGAAAATATCACAAAAGGCGTGTGCAGAGAGAACACGCACACAGAGAGCGTGCAAAGTCAGAAAATGTAAAGCAGTCCGATTATGGAGATCTTCAGACAAAGGACGCCACATTTTCGCAGGGGCAGGCGGACGAATTTACAGACCAAAAAGTACAGAAGGCTTTTGATAAGTCGGAAAAGAACCGCCGAAAGTTGCAGAAAGCAAAGGACAAGATGCCGACAAAGCGGCAGTATGAGATGAAGCGTGTCTTTGATGAACAGACCGGAAAAGCAAAGTATGTTGTGGTTCCGGTGGATGTGGAGAAGCCATTTAAACCGGATGGACTGGGAAAAACTGCGGTTCACAAGCTCCAGACCGAAAATATGTATTTTGTGCATCGCAAGATTGCAGAGACAGAAAAGGATAATTCTGCTGTGGAGGGCGCACACAAGACGGAACAGCGAGCCGAGGATATTTACCACTATATGAAGTATCACCGCAAGAGCAAGGCACAGAGAAAGCGTGACCGCTTAGAGCGATTGCACAAAAAACAGGTTACAGCGGATATGAAGCTGGAGTATGAGAAATTCATCAGTGAAAATCCACATCTAAAGGGCAACAGTCCAAAGAAGCAGTTGCAAAGGCAGCTACAGAAACAGCGCATCAAGCGTGAGTATGCCAAGGCAAGGCGGGTAGGAGCAGAAGCCAAGACTGCAAAGGAAACATTTACAAAGACAGCCAATGCTGCAACCGGGATTGCAAAGAAGTTACAGGAAATTGCCACGAAAAATAAAACACTGATTATCACAGTGGGTATTTTTGCACTTCTGCTCATTATGATCATGTCGGCACTATCAAGCTGCGGTTCCATGTTTACCGGAACTGTGACAACAACGATGGCAAGCACATATCTTAGCCTTCCGGCAGAGATTGATGCAGCAGATTTATCTTTTACAGAAAAGGAAATGGAACTGCAAAATAAGATTGACCGGATTGAAACTGATTATCCGGGATATGATGAATACGATTATAACCTTGGTGCAATCGGGCATGATCCGTACACACTGATCAGTTATCTTTCCGCAGTCCATACGGAATTTACTGCCGCAGGAATAGAGAGTGAGATTCAGGAATTATTTGATGCCATGTATTCACTCACTACCGAGGAAGTAGAGGAAACACGGACAAGGACAGTCACAAAGACCGGAACCAGAATAGTAACAAATCCGGACGGGACTACCCGTACCGAGGAATACGAGTATGAGGAGGAAGAAGAATATACCGTAACAATTCTTCGTGTCACACTTACGGTCACACCGCTTGAGAGCATTGTAGCCGGACGCATGGACAGCGAACAGACGGAAATTTTTGGAGCCTATACGGAGACAAAAGGCGGCTTACAGGTCTTTGCTTCTCCGGTTGATTATTACTGGTATTACTATATCAGCAGTTATTATGGCTACCGGAAAAATCCAAACACCGGAGCCGAGGAGCTTCACAGGGGTGTGGATATAGCGGTGCCGACAGGAACGTTTGTATATGCGGCACATGATGGAACGGTAACAGAAGCAACTTACGATTCCTATTATGGAAATTATGTGGTGATTACGGACAGTAAGGGATATACCACAAAATATGCCCACATGGACAGCTTAAATGTGTCCGCAGGGCAGAGTGTAAAAAAAGGTGACAATATAGGCAAAAGCGGAAATACAGGAAGCAGTACCGGAAGCCACCTTCATATCGAATGTCTGTATAACGGGGAATATTATAACCCGTTATTTTATTTTGAAGCAGGAGAACAGACCATTTATGGAGAAACAACGGGCGGCACCGGAGGAGGAACCAGCAATGTGATACCGCCGGAATCCTATGATGATGCAACCGTACAGACGCTTATGCGTGAAGCAAACAGGTATCTGGGAATGCCATATACTTTTGGCGGCACAGCTCCGGCTAGTTTTGACTGTTCCGGTTTTGTATGCTGGGTATTTTCAAACAGTGGCGTACATAACCTGCCAAGAACCACAGCACAGGGCATTTATGACCAGTGTACTCCGGTATCAGCGGCAGATGCAAAGGCAGGGGACATTATATTTTTTACAGGAACCTATAATGCAGGACGTCCGGTTACACACGTTGGTATCTACTGTGGAAACGGTACGATGGTGCATTGCGGTGATCCAATCCAGTACACATCAATCAATACTTCTTACTGGCAGAGCCATTTCTATGGTTTTGGAAGATTGAATTAGCGAAGGGAGGAATTATTTTTGTCAGTAGAACGAATCAATTCACAGCTTAAAAAGGTCAGAGAGCAGATAGCACAGCTACAGGCAAAGGAAAAAGACCTTGCAGAACAGAAACAGATGGCGGAGGATGCCGAAGCCATGAAGATTATACGAAAATATAAAATCTCATCGGAGCGTTTGCAGATGTTAAACAAGCTCAGTGAGGATGAAGTCAGAAATTTATTACAGAAACGGGAACAGGAAAAGGAGGTTTCAACCAATGAAAATGAAGAAGTTATCCGTTAAGGCACTAATGTCCCTGATACTGTCGGCAATACTTTTTTGTATGCCGATTGGGGCATTTTTTGCAAACAGGGCAAATACTGTGGAGGTTCATGCGGAGGATACAGCAGAGCAGAAAACAGAAAGTGCGGCAGAGGAAAGCAGTGCAGAAAGCACAGCGTCCGGTAATGATAACAAGGACAGTTCCGGTAGTGGAGAAAATCATACAGAGCAGTCCACGGAGAATACAACAGAAAATTCCACAGAAGGCACAACCGAGGAAACACAGCCTTCCGCAAAATGCACCTGCAAGGAAAAATGCAGTCAGTATGCGGTGGATGAGGATTGTGAGGTGTGTGCAAAGGATTATAAGGAATGTGCTTATATCAATCCGAGCGTAAAAATCACAATCAATACACCTTCTGGGTGGCATAACGATACCACTAAGGTGATAGTCAAAGTAGAAGATACGATAGTTTCCGGTAATTTTACCGTTCAGACAGTAAAGGCGAAAGTCGGACAGAATGGAAGCTGGACAGATATTACCGAGGATATGTACATAGAGATTTCCGAGAACAGCACCATTTATGTGCAGGTCACAGACCAGAAGGGCAAGACCTACGAGAAAAACCGTTATATCAAGTGTTTTGATTTTACCAAGCCTACCTTAAATGCGGCAGTCAGCGACGGTCTTTTGAGCATTCAGGCACATGATACGGATTCCGGTATCAAGGCAATCTATGTCAATGGCTATGAGTTTACAGAGCATACGAATGGAGCCTTGAATATCCGTCTGCAACAGTTCGATGCAGGGTATCAGTATTTCACGATTTCTGCCATGGATAATGCAGGAAATACCTCTGAAATCTATAAAACAGCCAATCCGTATTACACCGATCCGGAGAATAAGGACAGCAATGAAAAAGATCCGGCACACCAGCTCCCAGTGGATGCGTCGGCAACCAAACCTAGCTCTGCAACCGCACAGGTCACAGAACATACAAAAACGGATGTGAATGGAAATACAGTTTCCCAGACAGGCAGTGGAACAAATTCAAGCAGTTCCGCAACAGCAAAGCAATCTCCAAGTACGGGAGATACTTCTAAGGATGCAGACCAGAGCAGTGACAGTCAGACTTCTGAAAAAGGCAAGGAATTTTACACAATCCAGACTGCATCAGAAAAGGTATTTTATCTTGTGATTGATCGTGATGGGGAAGATGAAAAGGTGTATTTCCTTACAGAAGTCAGTGAAAACGACCTGCTGAATACCACAACGGATAACAGCGAGACACTTCCGAAAAATTCAGCGGCATTGGAATCTGCAATCCCTACCAAAGACAGCGCATTATCAAACAATAATGCTGATACCACAGGAGAGAAAACACAGGGAGCAGAAAGTGTTGAGGACAGCACCGAAGATAGCACGGAAGATACAAGTGAGCCGAAAGAGGATACCGCAAAGGCAGATGGTTCCGGCTTTACATATATTTTAATGGGCATTGCTGCGGTAGCTGTGATCGGAGTGGTATATGTTGTGAAATCCAAGAAGAAAAAGGAAAACTTCATTGATGAGGATGAAGATGAGGACGAGCTTGACGAGGACTACGATTATGAGGACGAGGAAGAAACCGAGCAGGATTCCGACGAAGCATTCATAAATGGTGGTGATGATACAGAATCAGTAGACACAGACGAGAATGACAATGAAGATAACAACAACGAGAATGACGAAGAAGATGGGGAGGAATAGAGATGGAGCTTGTAATTGCAGAGAAGCCGAGTGTGGCACAGAGCATTGCGGCGGTTCTTGGTGCCACACAGCGTAAGGACGGATATTTGGAAGGCAATGAGTATCTGGTATCATGGTGTGTGGGACATCTGGTAGAACTGGCACAGCCGGAAAGCTATGAGGAAGCATGGAAGAAATGGAGCTATGAGAGCCTTCCGATCATTCCGCAGGAATGGCAGCATGAAGTGAAAAGTGATACAAAAGCACAGTATCAGATTTTGAAAAAGCTCATGCATGATGACAGGGTTGATGCCGTTGTATGTGCTACTGATGCCGGAAGGGAGGGTGAGCTGATCTTTCGCCTGACCTACAACATGGCAGGGTGCAGAAAACCGATGAAGCGGTTATGGATTTCTTCCATGGAGGAAAGTGCTATCCGTGACGGCTTCCATAATCTTCGCCCAGGCAGCGACTATGATAACTTGTATCATTCGGCATTATGCAGGCAGGAAGCCGACTGGCTTGTGGGTATCAATGGGACAAGACTTTTTACGGTATTATATGGCGGTAAGGCATTGAAGGTTGGCAGAGTGCAGACACCGACACTTGCCATGCTGGTGGATCGTGAAAGTAAAATCATGAATTTCAAGAAAGAAGCCTATTATATGGCTCATATCATGGGAAATGGTCTGGATGCGGTATCAGAGCATATCAGTGATAAAACGGAAGCAGAGAGGATTGCAGGAGCCTGTGAAAACGGACAGGCTCTTGTCACTTCCGTGGTAAAGGAAGAAAAGTGGGTAGCACCGCCGAAGCTCTATGACCTTACAACACTCCAGAGGGATGCAAACCGTCTGTTTGGTTTTACTGCCAAGCAGACATTGGAATATACGCAGAGCCTTTATGAGAAAAAGTTAGTAACTTATCCAAGAACAGACAGCCAGTATCTTTCCGATGACATGGAAGGTACTGCAAAAAATGTGATCGAAGCGATTTTCAATTCTCTGTTATTTGAGCAGAATATCATGTTCAATCCAGATATTAAAAGAATTTTGAACAGCAAGAAAGTTACGGACCACCATGCAATCATTCCGACCATGGAGATCATCAAACAGGACTTAAAGGTGATTCCTGAGAGTGAAATGAAGATCCTTTCATTATGTGCGAACCGTCTGCTGTGTGCAACCGGGGAGAAGCACATTTATAATTCCACAAAGGCAGAGCTTACCTGCAACGAGATTGTGTTTAAGGTATCCGGTAAGGAAGTATGGAAAAATGGATGGAAGGAATTTGATGATTTCTTCAAAAATTCCTATAAGACCACAGAGGATAAATCGGATGCCGAGGAAGAAAAGAAGCTGCCGGAGCTTCGTGAGGGCATGACGATTGCAGTGGAGCAGACAAAGGTTTCCGAGCATTTCACACAGCCACCGAAGCATTATACTGAAGATTCCCTTTTGTCGGCAATGGAGCGAGCCGGAGCAGAGGATATGGGTGATGAGGTGGAGAGAAAAGGACTTGGCACACCTGCCACCAGAGCCGATATCATAGAAAAGTTGGTAAAAGACGGATTTGTGAAACGTGAGAAAAAGCAGATGATCCCGACAGAGGACGGAATGAAGCTGATCACGATACTTCCAGATGTAGTAAAATCTCCGAAACTGACCGCTGACTGGGAGAATGAGCTTACTCTTGTATCCAAAGGAGAAGTTGCTGCAGAACAGTTTATGTCAGGTATTGAAGCAATGGTAACTGATCTTGTAAAGACTTATCACAGCGTTAGTGATGAACATAAAGCCATGTTTGGCACAGGCAAGGGTGGACAAGAAGTGCTAGGCAAATGCCCGAAGTGTGGTGCTGATGTAGTCAAGGGAAAATTCGGAGCGTATTGTACCGGGAAATGTGGCATGAATGTCGGCAAGGCACTTGGGGTAACACTTTCCGATACACAGGTCAAGAGCCTGCTTCAAGGGAAAAAGATACTTGTAAAAGGTCTGAAGGGCAAGAAAGGCAGCTACGATGCTTATTTGATTCCAGAGAGGATAGAGGAGTTTTCTTACACGAAGGACGGTAAAGAAATCAAGGGATTACAGTATAAATTTAAGATGGAATTTCCACCGAAAAAGGACAAATAGAAGAAAACAATTCCAAAATAATTTCAGTTTGTCGGTGCAACACTAATACCACACATAACTAAAATAACAACACAGCGTTAGAGCGTAAGGGAAAACCTGTACGCTCTAATTTTTTATCAAAAACGGAGGAAAACACATGGAAGAAACAAATGTAACAATGACTACAGAGGAAATGCAGGGTGAGCCTGCGGCAAAGGAAAATGAGACAAAGGCGGAGAAGTTTATCCGTATTGGCGAGTACCGCATGAATAAGGCGGTTGATGCTATTGGCAGACTGGAGAATCTTGCAAATCGAGGTTCCTACGAATATACACAGGAACAGGTAGATGCTATGTTTCAGGCATTAGAGGGGAGGGTTGCGGAAGTTAAGGCGAGATTTACGCCTAAGAAAGCGGTTGAGAGTAAGACTTTCAGCTTTGGTACAACAGAATAGGAATGTAACGGGAAGTAAGGGAAAGGCAGTCATGTAGTGTATGTGGCTGCCTTTTTGTCGTATCTATGACAGGAAGGAGAACTGTGTGAGAAAATATGATTTTATATCGGCTCTGGCAAAAGAGACAGCAGCCGAGGTTGTCAAAAATCGTGAGGAATGGATGAAATACCTTACCACAGCGGCAAGGCTGTATAAGTATCCGTTCCGGGAACAGCTTTTGATCTATGCACAAAGACCGGACGCAACAGCGTGTGCTTCCATAGAACTGTGGAATGAGCGGATGCATTGCTGGGTAAACAAAGGGGCAAAGGGTATTGCACTTCTGGACGAGGACGAAGCACATGGCAAGCGTCTGAAATATGTTTTTGATGTTTCAGATGTCCATGCGGCAAGGAGAATCGGACGGTATCCGGAACTCTGGGAATTACATGAGGAACATAAGGAAGATGTAATTAAGCGTCTGGAGCAGACTTATGGTGCCACAGATGATAAGAAGCTGTTTGAAGAAAGACTTATGGAGATAGCTGAGAGGATTGCGGCAGATTATTATGAGGAATTGCTGCCGGATCTGCAGTACATGATCGAGGACAGTTTCTTAGAGGGACTGGATGAACAGAATGTCGGTATCCGGTTAAGGGACACTTTATCTGAGAGTATTTCCTTTACACTTTTATCTGCCTGTGGTGTAGATATGCAGGAGTATGGTTCGGAATTTGCTTTTGATTTTATCCATGAATTTAATTCCATGGATACCCTTGCGGTACTTGGTGATGCAGCCAATGAGCTTGCAAAACCGGTACTTTTAGAGATTGGAAGAACCATAAGGGCATATAACAGAAGCCACGAACAGGAACAATCGCAAAATTTAACGCAGAAAGGACTTGCAAATACTTCTGAAATAGACTACAATGCGTTAAAGCGTGAAAGCAAGAGCGGACATGAGGAATATATTGACAACAATCAAAACAGCGTAGAAAGGGGCAATAGCAATGAATCTGACATACGAGAAGAATGGGGATTATCTGATCCCGACATTACAGGCGGACAGTCAGCCGGAGGGAACCATAACGAAGTACGGAATGATGAGGGAGACTTATCTGAAGGAGAACCACAGGGGCGTGTACTCAGCGTTTCTTCTGAAAGGGACATTGAAAGAACACCTGCTGACGATCCAGAAGCAGGCAGAGGAGAGAATGGAGAAGCTGACAAGCCAGATGGCGGCAACCGAGGGAGTGACAGAACAGCTCAAGGAAACCGATCAGATGCTTTGGGTAGCGAAGATGAACAGCATTCGGAACCGAGCAGAGGAAGTGGTTCTGGGAGAACTGGTTTACAGTCTGTAGCAGACACAGATGATCTTCTCCGGGGAGAAGCACCGGAACCCACCTTTACACAACTCAGCCTGTTTCCTTCTTTTGAGGAGCAGGTCGGAACAGTCGCAGCAGCGGAAGCAAGTATGAAATATACCATGCCCGCTGCTTTTTCTTTGCCACAGAATGAGCTTGAAACTATTCTTCGCAGTGGTGGAGGAAAACAGCACAGCAGAAAGCGTATCTTTGCAAAGTACACAGAGGGCAGAAATGCCGAGCAGATGGTGGATTTTCTGAAAAATGAGTACGGACAGACCGGAAAAGGTTTTGAAATCAATGGAAATCCCGTATCAGTGTGGTTCGATGAGCATGGTATGAGTGTCGGCTATGGAACACAGGCAAGGGAAACACCGATTGTCACGATGGATTGGGAAGATGTGGAGAGCCATATCCGTTCCATGATCGAAAATGGTACTTATATGAGTGCCAGTGAAGCATTTCTTGTAGATACACAGGAGAGAAATCGTGTTGCCAATCAGATCTATTTCTTCCTGCGAGATGGAATGGATGAAATGCCGGAGGAGCTTGGCTTAAAAGCAGAAAATTATCCGGAAAGTGAAGCAAAACTCATGGAGCTTCTTTCCACCCATGAGGGCAGGGAACAGCTTAAAAATGTCTTGGAGGATGCGGCAGAGCGACTTGCATCGGGTGAAGCCGAATTAAAATGGCGGCATGTGAAATCACCGGAATATCTGTTATCGGAGATAGCAGACCTTGACAGGGAGAGACTGGAATTTCCATTGCCGGATGCGGTGGAGGTAGCACAGGAAGATTTTATCACGCAGGATGAAATTGACTATGCACTTGGCAGAGGAAGCGGCTATGAGCATGGAGCTTTCCGCATTTATGAGTATTTCATGGAAGGACATGACCAGAAGGAAACAGTTGCCTTTCTGAAAAATGAATATGGTATTGGCGGCGGTTCCGGTGGACTTCCAGGCAACGATGATTCCCATAATGAACATGATGGAAAAGGTATCCGTCTGGAGAAGGGCAGCTATGGAAATCCGTATGCAAAAGTGCTTCTGAACTGGAATGTAGTCGAGAAAAGGCTACGTGAGCTGATCCATGAGGATAAATATTTATCTCCACAGGGGAAAGAAAACTACAAGGCATACAAGGAAGAACAGGCAGAGAAAGCAAGACAGCGAGAGCTTTCCCGTCTGGAGCATGGACAGCGACTTGAATGTAAGAAGGACATCGAAGCCTTGATTGCCGAGAAATTCAATGGTTTTGTGCTTCCGAGGAATACCGCAGATGAAATCATAGATAAATATGGCATTGACTGTGTGGAATTTGTTCTTGCAAATACCGTCACGCATTTTGATTATGATGGGCGGTTTTCGCAGAACAATAAGGAATGGGCAAAAGGCATTGTTGCGGAAAATGAGTGGGAGAACAACGATCTGATTCTAAGCTCACATCCGGCAGTGCTGGACGGATTTACCAATCAGGCGAGAAGATATATCAATGTGCTTCGGGAAAAAGAAAAGGAAGCACAGCAAAAAATTACGATTGATGGATATGAGTGTGTTCTGGTTGATGAGTGGGGCAGTGAAAAAGAGAAATATCTGCTTGGAAATGACATTGAGGACAGCAGTTTTTATTATGCACAGGTCAATGGGAAATCCTTTGAATACGACCATAAGCCGGAGCGTGGCGAGGTAGAAGATGATTATATCAATGCTTTGGCAGAGGAAGATATTGACAGGCACGAAGCAGAAGTGTTTTCACGCTTTGATGGGACGGATGGTATCGCTGAGCCGGATGAAACTGAGCCACAACAAGAATTTTCACAAGAGAAATCGCAGAAATTATCATGGCATGTGGTACATGATGCAGATGATGAATATGGAAATCCGACACAGTGGAGTGCCACCTTATCAGAGGGAGTATTTCTTTGGATTGATAAGGAAGTGGACGGATATGCTATTTATGATACGGCAGACACCACCCGTCCGGCATTGGAGACATTTTCGACTTTGCAGGAAGCAATGGACTGGGGGAATGAGCTTGCAGAAAGTGGCAGGGAAGCAGAGACGGAGTTCTCTGATGAAAGGGAACAGACCGAAGATGAACTGGACAACATAGACACGCAGGCTGCCCGTGAGCGTCAGGAGAATGGAGAAGCAGAGCAAGAGACTGAAGATATGCTGTCGCAGGTGCTTACCGGAGATTGGGAGCCGCTTACACCTTCGGCAGAGGAGAATAAGACTGTACAGGAAAGATCTGTGGCTGCACCGGATAAAAGCAACGCTGTCAATTTCCATATCAGCGATGACCGCTTGGGTGAAGGCTCTCCAAAAGAAAAATTCCAGAGAAATGTTGCGGCAATTAAGTTGTTGGAGCAGATCGAAGGTGAAAACAGATATGCTACACCGGAAGAACAGCAGATTTTATCCCAGTATGTCGGCTGGGGTGGTCTTGCCGATGCGTTTGACGAGAGCAAATCAAACTGGTCAGCAGAATATCACCAGTTAAAGGAACTGTTATCGCCGGAGGAGTACCGCATGGCAAGGGAGAGTACCTTGAATGCCCATTACACAAGTCCGGTCATTATCCGCCAGATGTACGAAACATTGGAGAAAATGGGATTTTCCAAAGGGAATATACTGGAGCCTTCCATGGGCATCGGCAACTTTTTTGGTATGATGCCGGATTCCATGAAAGAGAGCAGGCTTTACGGAGTAGAGCTTGACAGTATCACAGGACGCATTGCAAAGCAGCTTTATCCGCAGGCAGATGTGCAGATCAAAGGATTTGAAAAGACCGATTATCCGAACGATTTCTTTGATGTGGCAATCGGAAATGTACCTTTTGGTCAGTATAAGGTGGCAGATAAGCAGTATGATAAAAATAATTTCCTGATCCATGATTATTTCTTTGCAAAGACATTGGATAAGGTGCGTCCCGGAGGTGTGGTTGCTTTTATCACAAGCAAGGGAACCATGGACAAGGCAAGTCCGGAAGTCAGAAGATACCTTGCACAAAGAGCAGACCTGCTTGGTGCAGTGAGACTTCCGAATACCGCATTTAAGGCAAATGCAGGAACCGAGGTCACTTCGGATATTTTATTTTTCCAGAAGCGTGACCGCATGGTGGAGCGTGAGCCGGACTGGGTACATCTGGGAGAGGACGCAAATGGCATTACAATGAACGCTTACTTTGCAGAGCACCCGGAGCAGATCGTAGGAAAGATGGAAATGGTATCCGGTCCTTATGGCATGGAAAGCACCTGTAAGGCAGATGACAGCAGCCCATTTGAGGAGCAGTTAGCGAAAGCACTTCAAAATATTACAGGACAGATTGATACGATTGATCTGGATGAGGAGCTTGCGGATGACATGAGCAGGCAGAGTATTCCTGCTGATCCGTCCGTTAAAAATTTCAGCTATACCGTAGTTGAGAATGAAGTGTATTACCGTGAAAATTCTGTCATGAAGCCTGTGGAAGTATCAGACACCGCAAAAGAACGTATCAAGGGAATGGTGGCAATCCGTAACTGTACGCAGGAGCTGATTGATATGCAGCTTGAGGAATATTCCGATGCGGCAATCAAGGGAAAACAGGCGGAATTAAACACATTATACGATTCCTTCTCGAAAAAATATGGTCTGATCAATTCGCAGACGAATAAGAGAGCCTTTAATCAGGACAGCAGTTATTGCCTGTTGTGTTCTTTGGAAAAACTTGATGATGAGGGCAATTTCAAGGGAAAAGCGGATATGTTCACGAAGCGTACCATTAAAAGGGCAGAGGTGGTCACAAGTGTGGATACTGCAAGTGAAGCATTAGCAGTATCTTTAGCAGAGAAAGCTAAAATCGACCTTGATTATATGGCAGAGCTGACTGAAAAGGACAAGGATACGCTGATTGAGGAGCTTCGTGGTGTTATTTTCCAGAACCCGCTTACCGATGTCTGGGAGACAGCAGACCAGTATCTCAGCGGAAATGTGCGTGAGAAACTTGCCATTGCAGCAACCTATGCAGAAAATCATCCGGAATATGCTCCAAATGTGCAGGCTCTTACGCAGGTACAGCCGAGGGAGCTGGACGCATCGGAGATTGAGGTGCGTATTGGTGCCACATGGATTGATCCAAAATATATCAATGATTTCATGCGTGATACGTTCCAGACACCGGAGCATTTATTCCGCAGGGATACGATAGGTGTGCAGTTTTCGGGTGTGACCGGAGAGTGGAACATTAAAGGGAAAAACGCTGACTTTGGAAATACGCTTGTCAACATGACCTATGGTACAAGCCGGGTAAATGCCTATAAGATACTGGAAGATTCCTTAAATCTGAAAGACACAAGAGTTTATGATACCATTGAGGAAGATGGAAAGGAAAAAAGAGTTCTTAATAAAAAGGAAACCATGATTGCAAGCCAGAAGCAGGAAGCGATAAGGGAAGCATTTAAGGACTGGGTATTCCGTGATCCGGAGCGCAGGCAGACACTTGTGGCAAAATATAATGAGCTTTTCAATTCCACCAGACCAAGAGAATATGACGGTTCGCATCTGAAATTTCCGGGCATGACACCGGATATTGAATTAAAGCCGCATCAGAAAAATGCGGTTGCTCATGTACTGTATGGAGATAATACTCTGCTTGCACACTGCGTTGGTGCCGGAAAGACCTTTGAAATGACAGCGGCGGCAATGGAAAGCAAGCGTCTGGGACTATGCCAGAAGTCATTATTTGTTGTGCCGAACCACCTGACTGAACAATGGGCAAGTGATTTTTTACGGTTATATCCCGGAGCAAATATCCTTGCGGCAACGAAAAAGGATTTTGAACCCGCCAACCGTAAGAAATTCTGTTCCCGTATTGCCACAGGCGATTATGATGCCGTTATCATCGGGCACAGTCAGTTTGAAAAAATCCCGTTATCACAGAAAAGACAGGCAGCCACAATCGAAAAACAGATTGATGAGATTGAGCTTGCTATTGATCAGGCAAAAAGAGACAACGGGGAGCGTTATACCATTAAGCAGATGGAAAAATCAAGGAAAGCATTGCAGGTGCGGCTTGACAAGTTAAATGACCAGAGCCGGAAAGATAATGTCGTAACCTTTGAGCAGTTGGGGGTAGACAGGCTGTTTGTGGATGAGAGCCACAATTACAAGAACCTGTTCCTTTATACCAAAATGAGGAATGTAGCTGGTATTGCACAGACAGAAGCGCAGAAGTCCTCCGATATGTTTGCCAAGTGCCAGTATCTTGATGAAATCACAGGTGGAAAGGGAGTTACGTTTGCAACCGGAACACCGATCTCTAACAGCATGACGGAGCTTTACACGAATATGCGATATCTTCAATATGGAACGCTCCAAAAGCTGGGACTGGGACATTTCGATGCGTGGGCGGCTTCTTTCGGAGAAACACAGACCGCCATAGAGCTTGCACCGGAAGGAACCGGATACCGGGCAAAGACAAGATTTGCGAAGTTTTTCAATCTGCCGGAGCTGATTGCACTTTTCAAGGAGAGTGCAGATATTCAGACACCGGATATGTTAAAACTTCCTGTGCCGGAAGCGGAATACGAAAATGTAGTATTGAAGCCGAGTGAGTTCCAAAAAGAAATGGTCGCTTCCTTAGCAGAACGTGCCGAAGCAGTCCGGGACAGACAGGTGCAGCCTTACGAGGACAACATGCTAAAGATTACCAATGACGGAAGAAAACTTGCACTTGATCAGAGGTTACTCAACGATATGCTTCCGGATGAGGAAAATTCCAAAGCGTCAACCTGTGTGGAGAAAGCCTATAAGATATGGGAAAATACCAAAGAGCAGAAGTCAGCACAGTTGATTTTCTGTGATTTATCGACACCGAAGGGCGATGGCACTTTCAATGTGTATGAGGATATAAAAAATAAGCTCATGGAAAAAGGAGTGCCGGAGAATGAGATAGCATTTATCCATGATGCCAATACAGAACTCAGAAAAGCGGAGCTGTTTGCAAAAGTAAGAAGCGGACAGGTTCGTTTTTTATTAGGTTCCACCGCCAAAATGGGAGCCGGTACGAATGTGCAGGACAGACTGATTGCATTGCATCATTTGGATGTGCCTTGGAGACCTTCTGATGTAGGACGGATTTTGCGGACATTCAAAATAAAAAAGAATGTGGAGGTAACAG
>ERZ773116.2243-NODE-2243-length-15864-cov-155.581884_pt1 | contig 15864 bp, 19 predicted proteins | sample MGYA00580563_ERZ773116 | MGnify/ENA primary metagenome ERZ773116 (study PRJEB29015, sample SAMEA2737864) | human gut metagenome | biome: human gut; feature: human-associated habitat; material: faeces | place: China | collected 2012 ... | reverse complement strand
CCTCTGTCGCGTCAAGGACATCAATTATTGGGGGAATATGTCCTCAGGCACCTTCAAGGCGGCATTTTACTCAAACCGCCGTGAAGATAGCCAATAAACTTCTTTAAACAAAGGATAATTTTGAATATAACGTTTTTGTGAATAATTATCGACTAAATATTCATAAAAACTTAACTGTCGCAGTATAGGGAAACTTTCTAATGTTTATTTATTCTTTTCCCCGTCCGGTGACTTTGCTCGTAGAGTTCGAGGGAGTTGATGATGTTCTGCCAGATGCTGTAGAGGCCGCCGGCGACGGAGGTCACGGGGGTCATGTAGGAATATCCCAGCCAGATCAGGAAGCCTGAGTTCTTCTGGCCGAGAGCCTGTCCGGCGGTGATCTCGTCAGGTCTTGTCACCTTGTGAGGAACTCGGCAAACGCTACGGAGTACCGGGTCCCTTCTGCGACAAGCGGATAGATGTTCAGTATCACGCTCCCGCCATCCGGGGTAAGCCACCGCCGCCTGCGGATGTGCAGTTCCACCCTACGGTCCCGCACCGGGAAATCCGACATGGTGGCAGGTTCCGTAAAGCCGTTGGGACGCAGGTCCTGCTGGGCTTCCGTGCGGCTGTCTCGCTCATCCAGGTGGATGTGCAGCACGCCGGTATATGCTATGTCCTTTTGGCTCTCCCTGGACGTGAGGGACTCCGTCTCCATCCACACCAGTTCGAAGAAGTCCAACATCCCCTCGGGAAGAAAGAAGCTGAGGTAGTGCTCGTAGAGCTTTGCTTGTGTAGTATCCTTATCCATGACTACAAAGGTACTTCCTTTCACGGAATCTACCTTAACGGCTGGATTTTTTTATCATATCAGACACGGATATTTGCTGGTGAGCCAAATCGGCCTTTTGCCGTGAGCGTGTTTTGTAAGGTTCCGGAGCAGGACCCATTGATGAGACTTGATTTGATGGCGGTATATGGCGGTTCGGGGAGGAGGGCTGTTTGAATTTTTCGCCAGAATGAGTATATTCGTGAATTAAATGTTTGAATATGAGAAGGATTTTGTTTGCCGTGCTGGTGATGGTCTGCGCCGCGCTGCCGCTGAGGGGGCAGGAAGGGGTCTGGACGGGAAAACTGGAGGTTTCCGGAACTGAACTGGCACTCGTGTTTAATCTGAGTGATGAGGGAGCTACACTTGATGTGCCGGATCAGGGGGCGAAAGGAATCGCGGTTGAGGTCTCACGGGATGCGGTCGGCGGCATTGAGTTGAATATTCCGATGATAAGCGCTTCATTCAAGGGGATTTATCTCGGGAAGACGATTGTCGGGACTTTCACCCAGCGTGGGATGTCGTTTCCGATGACGCTTACGCCTGGCGCGCCGGTCGTCAGACGGCCTCAGACACCTGTGGGGCCATTCCCTTATGCTACCGAGGAAGTGTCGTTCACGAACGGGGACGCTGTGCTGAAAGGAACGCTGACGCTTCCTGAGAACTGTGACCGGAAGACTCCTGTGCTGATTATGGTGACGGGCAGTGGTCTCCAGAACCGGGACGAGGAGATGTTCAGCCACAAGCCGTTCGCTGTCATCGCGGATGCTTTCGCGAGGGCGGGGATCGCCACGCTGCGGTACGATGACAGGGGGTTCGGGGAATCGACCGGCGATGTGGTTCTCTGCACGACCGAGGATCTGAAGAACGATGCTCTGGCGGGAGTCAAGTTGCTGAGGGATAGGTTTGAACGTGTCGGTGTGATCGGCCACAGCGAGGGTGGGACCATCGCGTTGATGCTTGCGGGCGAGAGGCAGGTTGACTTTGCCGTCAGTCTGGCGGGAATGATTGTCTCAGGAGCGGAGACGCTGCTGGCGCAGAACCGGCGTGCGTTTGAGTCCGCCGCCCTGCCCGAGAGCGAGGTCGAGGCCTTTGCCCGTCTGCTTTCCGACACTTTCACGGCGATCAGGACGAGGGCTCCTCTGCCTTCCGCCGACAACTATGACATCACAGACGCGCTGAGGAAGAACTATGCCGCCGCCCTGCCTTCGTTCCGTACCCCGTACATGGAGTTTTTCTTAGGTCTGGATCTGTCCGCCAGCCTTTCCGGCATAACCTGCCCTGTCATGGCACTGAATGGTACAAAAGACACTCAGGTTCAATGTGATAGGAATATTGCGGCTCTGGAGGCTGGCCTGCCTTCCAACAGCAGGAGCGTCATCCGTGCGGAGGATGGCCTGAACCACCTCTTCCAGCACTGCGTAACCGGCGAGGTCTCTGAATATAAAAGCATCGAGGAGACCTTCTCCCCGGAAGTCCTTTCCGAGATGATTGCTTGGATCAAGACGCTTTGATTGGCGGACACCTTGCGTTAGAACCTTGGTTCTACGCACGGAAGACGTGTTTAAGCACGTTTGTGCGTGGATGGGCTTTACTGCTCACGGACTGTATTCACTAAAGCTTCGCGCCTTCGAGTTCGAGGAGAAACTTCTTTGCCGGAAGGCCGCCGCCATAGCCTGTAAGGCTTCCGTTGCTACCTATGATGCGGTGGCAGGGAGCGAAGATCGAAATGGAGTTCGAACCGTTGGCTGTGCCTACCGCCCTTACTGCCTTCGGGTTACCAATCATCTCGGCCATCCAGCCATAGCTCCGGGTCTCCCCGTAAGGGACTTCCAGCAGGGTGTTCCAGACTTTTTCCTGAAATTCGGTGCCGACGAACAGAAGCGGCAGATCGAATGTCTTGCGTCCCCCGGCAAAATATTCATCGAGCTCTTGTGCGGCCTTTGCGGTGATCTCCGAAGGGATGTCTTTCATCTCCGCATTCAGACTCCGCTCCAATCGTCTGTCCGCCAGCAGCCTATGCTCTTCCGCCCTCCAGTCGCAAAGGCAGAGCCTGCCCTCGAACGATCCGAGCAGCAGGTCGCCGCACAGAGAATGATACGTCTGTGTGTTGATTGTCTTTTTCATTTTAATTAAACATATCATCTGATGATATGTTTACGAAGATAAGAAAATTCTAATAAGTTGTCCATTTCTGCTGTGCTGCATGAAATAATGAAACGTTAGAACAGGATTATGCTTGAATTCTTTTAATTTGGCGAAACTTAACAAAAAAGTGAAGTTTATTTGGCGGTGTGAGGAAAATAGAATACCTTTGCCACATAAATAACAAATGGTATGGGGAAGTTGGAACTTGTGTTGGAGACTGATAAGGTCTGTATGTATTCGCCTAAGTATGACGGTGAAGAACAAAATGAGTTTAGGAAGTTTCTTCTTGCCAATCGGTCTCACGGGCATCCGCAGTTGAAAAAATTCTTCGGTGCAATACTTTCTGTCATCGAGAAAATGGGAGAGACCGGTGCTCTTCAGCGATATTTTCGTCCCGAAGGCGGAAATGTTAAGGCTCTTCCGACATATGTTGATATTCCTCGAATGAACAGAAAGATAGGAAAGATGAGACTTTATTGCCTTCGACTATCTGACAGAATCTTGATTTTAGGAGGAGGTGCGGTTACGACTTCGCAATCATATGAAGAAGATCCTGTCCTATTGGCGATTGTTGGAGATTTGCGGGATATTGAGTGCCAAATCAAGGCAATCGTTAGACAAGCGGATACGGATTTTGAAGACTTTGATGCACTCAAACGAATTGTTGAGACCATTACAATATAGATACCTTATGAAAATCGATCCTCTGTTTAAAGATTGCCTCGCTGATGTGGCCCCGGAGATACGGTCCGAGGTTCGCCTTAATATGGATATTGCAAATCGTATCTATGATATTCTTCAGGAAAAGAATATGACACAGCGTGAATTCGCTGCATTGATGGGGAAGAGCGAATCGGAGATCTCAAGATGGCTGACTGGAAGTCACGGATTCACGACTACTTCCATCGCGAAGATTTCGGCGGTTCTTAATGAACCGATTGTGGAAGTGAAGCATAAACCAGATGTCAAGTATGTCTTTGTCCCCATTAATACGTACATCATTCCTTCCGAATTTTCTGATGGGAACTATACGGATAGGAAAACCAATTCTTGTGTAATCTCGTATTCAAACTGATTTATTATGGTGGATAATAATGTCAATATTCAAATGAGACTTACTTCCATTAGTGAAGAAAGTTTTATGATGTCTCCAGGCAAGATTGCCGATGATGCGAATTCGGAAGCCATACAACTTGGATTCTCCAACCAGATTCAACCAGATGTGGAGAATAATAAGATGACTCTTATTTTTGGTACAAAATACGAGTTGGAAGGAGAAGTTATCCTTGAAAGTGTTTATCGATTTGAATTTGAAGTAAAAGACCTTGCTCGGTTCATAAATACAGATGACAACAATAATATCACGATATCGCACATTATGCCTCACCTTATAAGTGTGGCTATCGGTACTATGCGTGGAATCTTGGTTGTAAAGACTGCTGGAACCAATTTGTCAAAGTTTCCGCTTCCTATGATTGATCCAAATCAACTAAGCGCGAATCTTTCAAGTCCTCAGGAATGATTCCCCGTAAGGATCAGAACGAAACCGCAATGGCCTTGGCGAGGGATGAGGCATCGGCCAGTTTCTCATCCACTTCTTCGGGTGAGAGGTAATCCAGATTCCAAGCGGCCACGGTGGTGATCTCTCCCAGACCCCAGAGCGATGACAGGGCCTGCAGATAGGTGCTGCCTTGCTCTCTGGTGCTGCCCGTCGGGATATTCATTCCTCTTGTGGTTATGTACATCACTTTCTTGCATCGGCACAGTCCCGTGCAGGTCTGGCCGTTGTCCGTGAAGGTCACTCCGTAGAGGGACATATTCTCGAAAAAGGCTTTCAGGGCGGCAGGGAAGCTCATATCCCAGAAAGGCGCCGCAATAATGATCCTGTCGGCCGCCGCGATCTTTCGGGCGAGCGCGACTGTGGCTTCCGGGACAATCCCCGAAGACCTCTCGGCAAGGCTCTGTGGTGTCAGCGGTAGCAAAGCCACCTCGTTAACATCAATGCTCTCAATGTCATACCTTGACGAAAGTGCCTCTTTCGCCGCGTCAAGTATCCTTCTCGTTCTAGACTCCGGTCTCATACAGGAGTCGATAATCACCAGTTTCTCCATACCGCAAAGATAGTTATTCTTGCGGGATCGCTGTCTTGGCTGCAATAGTCTCCTTTGAGTCCGCCTGAATCTCAAACGGGATGCTTCGACTGCGGACAACCGAGCGCGCGAAGATATTGAATGCTGTGTTGGCACTCATCCCAAAATCCTGACAAAGGGCATCGAACTGCCTTTTTATATCGGCATCCATCCTGATAGTAACCGCTGCTTGTCCCATAATAAAAAGATTATTTATGCAAATATATCATATTTGATTGCAAAATGCAATATAGATGCCATCATTGGCGCGCTTTGCTGAGGTTTGCATAATCAAGGTCATATAAAATCAGGAATTAATATACCCGTTGACTGTATTCCTCCGCATCGTACCAACGACCTAACGGTTGCGATCAGCGAATAATTGTGCTTGTTAATGGCATATAATGCTTTTAAGATTAGTCAGACATAGATAGTGCTGCACTGATGTTCCGCTGACTATTCCAAAAAATGCCCATAACACTCAGGTGCGCAAATATATTCACACCTGGAATACCTACTTGCCGGCAGTCAAGCCGATGGTGTTTTAGGTGTGTATGGTTTTTCGCACCTGGAAGAGCGGTCTCCGATTGTTTCTTATAGGACAGAAAATGAACGGCAGAAGGCTTTTCCCTGTACCAAACGTCTGCCGTAACTTTGTTGGTATGCCAAACAATTTCTTAGATGAATATATCAGTTATCTCCTGTTAACCTTTCTCCGTTTTCTGCGACTATAACAGAAAACGGTGATAATGATCGCAATGATTATTTCTGCAGTTGTTGCAGCGGTGCAGGGCATCGGCGGGCCGTCGGAGGAACGGACGGCGGACATTGAGTGCGTGTATGAGTACCGCACATCTGATGACAAGGGACGGGAGGATGTATATTCCACAATCCTTCAGGTCGGGAAGCGGTCGGCGAAGTTCGTTGACTATTCCACGTTCCAGCTTGACTCGGCAAGAACGTCCGGTGCCTCGGAAGATCAGGTGGAGGCGTTCCGTCTGCGGGAGGAGAAGAAGGCGCAATATTTCGACTATGCTATCTTCCAGAACGAGCCGGCGGGGAATATGACGGTTTACGGGACGATAATTACGGACAGATATTCATACACGGAAGATTCCAAGGCGATGAAATGGACTTTGGCGGATGACGAGAAAACTATCTGCGGCTACCAGTGTCACAAGGCCGAGTGTGAATATGGCGGAAGGAAGTGGACGGCGTGGTACAGCCAGGATATTCCCGTGTCGTATGGCCCGTGGAAATTGTGCGGGCTGCCGGGGTTGATTCTGGCGGCGGAAGATTCAGATGGAGCCAATAAGTTCGAGGCCATCATCCTGCGCAACGGGGCATCGGCCATAACCCCGGTTTCCGACAAGAATATTACCACCACGACAAGAGAAAAGTTCGTGAAAGCGAAGAATATGTTCGAGTCCGACCCGATGGGGTACCTGCCTCCGGAATCAATCAGCGAGATGTCCATCCATAAATATGACGACGGCAGCAGATCTATTCACATCAACGGTGTCCAGCTGCGCCTGCGTACCAACGGGTATGTTCCGCTTGAACTGAAATAGCGACTGCCATTGAATGTCTGAATATGAGACGCATAGTCACTTGTGTCATATTCATCCTCGTCTCTGTGATGGCCTTGGCGCAGCAGGATGCGATAAAAGGTTGCGTGAAGGACTCAGACGGGAATCCCGTGCCCGGCGCGATAATAAAGGCGACATCCTCCTCGACGATTCTTGGCTACACGACATCGGACGACAAAGGCGGGTATTCGCTTTCCGTTGAGAGGAAAGGAGATGTCGTCGTTTCCGTGGATTGCCTTGGCTATGAATCGTCTTCCGTGATCTTACACAAAGACACGTCCGGGACGTGCGACTTCTCCTTGAAAGAGAAGAGGATAGGCCTTAAGGAGGCCGTTGTCAGGGCTCCGGCGATCCGGCAGCTCGGCGACACTCTTTCCTATGCCGTCTCTGCTTACACCACACGGTCGGACTACACCCTGAAGGATGCCCTGAAAAGGCTTCCGGGAATCGATGTCGAGGAGTCCGGACGGATAAAGTACCTCGGCAAGGACATATCCGGATTTTACATCGAGGGAATGAACCTGCTTGGCGGCAAGTACAACATCGCCACTTCTGGAATCCCGGCTGCGTATGTGAACTACGTCCAGGTTCTGAGCAACCACAAGGAGGCGGCCATTGACAGGAACACCTTCTCCGATGACGTGGCGATCAATGTAAAGCTCAATGACAAGGCCAAGATAAAGCCGGTCGGCTCATACGAGGCCTCCGCCGGTTATGGAGACCGTTGGCTGTATTCAGCCAAGGGCTCGGCGATGCTGTTCCGCGCGAAGACACAGGTGATAGCGTCGTTGGATGTCGGGAACATCAAAGGGTTCGCCTTGGATGAAGGCACGGACTTCCTTAAATCGGAGAGTGACGTGACCGCCGTCAAAAGACTGGCCGGAGGCTTGTCTGCATCGCACCCTCCAATGAAAGCCGACAGGTACATCAGCCCGTCAGATATGGCCGTGACAGTCAATGCGATCCATAAGGTCGGCAAATACTCGACGATCAAAGGCAACGCAGGTTACAGTTCGGCGAGGAGTGACTATTCATATTCATTCAAAGGGCAATATTATGATGAGGGCAACGAGATTGTGATGTCGCAGACTACCTCTCCGAGAACGAAGACGCAGCGCCCTTGGCTTTCCCTTGAGTACCAGAAGAACTCCGACAAATGCTTCATCAGAGAGAAGTTGCACGGGAATATGGATTTTACCCGCTCCGCCGTGCCGGTTGAACTTAACGGCGAGATGTCATCCCAGTCCCAATCCCTCAACAGTATGGATTTCGGAAGCGACTTCAGTGCCAGATGGCGTAAGGACAAGCTGCTGTGGAGCGTATCTTCCGATATGGCATATTCCGCTTCACCGTCATATTCATTGAATATATCGTCAGGTGATGGCGGCATATTGCAGTCGGTTTCAGGTGAGGTGTTTTCTTCGGAGAACACAGTCTCCGCAGTGTGGGAAAAGCGCCATAACAGGATATATATACCATTGATATTCAATACTCAAACTGACTGGCTGAAAACGGACAGAACTGGCGATGGCTTGACGAACGAGGACAACGATTTGCACGTGACCAAGGCGGCGCTATCCTTCTCCCCTCAGTACGAGTACAGTCTGCGGGATTTTGTGCTGCGCGCGGAAGTGCCGGTCCGTGGCGACGCGATCTGGCGAGGAGGTGATATGACTGAATATTTTTCCGTATGTCCTGAGCTGTATCTCAACTGGCGGCTCTCCGCACGTTCCACTGTCAGGACTAAAGTGTCATATTCCAGAAACATCGGTGATGTCCTGGATTTCCTGACACGACCGGTTCAAATGGACAGAACTACTTTGCGGATGGTACCGGGGATGGCCTCGGACAGCAAATATCTGACAGCCAACGCTCATTACGATTTCAAGATTCCTTTGAGCCAATGGTTTGTCAATGCCGACCTTGCCTATGTCAGGAACTGGAGGAACCTGCTTCCGTCCGTCACGGTGAGCGGCGGCAGCATATTGAATGACCGCGCGCTTGTCCCCAATGTGTCGGACAATATAATCGCTCAGATCGGTGTGACCAAACAGATCGCGCCGATCAGGACCAAGGTGTCCCTGAAAGGATCATATCTGCACAATGAGGGCCGGACAATGCAGAACGGGCAGGTGATGGATTTTACAGGAAACAGTCTGGTAATTTCGCCGTCAGTATCCTCACATCCTGTAGGTTGGCTGGAACTTAATTATTCCGGCGACTTCAGCCGTACATCGTCAAGATACGAGGGCGTGGCAAAAAGCTATGAATCAAGAAGTCACGAGATGTCCATCCGTGTGTCTCCGGCGCAATCCCTGATTCTCAGCGCGGCGACCGAGATCACCAGAAAACAACTCACGGACGATGTGTTCAAGACGATGACGCTGCTCGATTTCGGCCTTGTCTGGAAGCACAAGGCCTGGAAGTTGTCCCTCGACCTGCGCAACGCCCTAGACCAACGGAGTTACAGCTACACCCTCTACGACTCAATCAACACTTTCACCTACGAATATGCCCTGCGCGGCCGCGAGGTCGTCTTCGCTGCGGTTTTGACTATATGATATGTTATAAATTACTTATGAATATGTTACGTTCGATTATCATTTCGTTGGCCCTGATGCTGCCCGCAATAATGACGGCCAAGGAGAGCTATGTCATTCAAGACAGCCCGGACGGACCTTGCCTTGTGAAATGGATTGGAAAAGAATCCGTTGTTGATTTCAACCGTTCTCCGGCGCTGCGCTCGGTAAAGGTGATCGGAGAGATGGCCTTTGAAATGAACAACTATATTCGCAAGGTCTTATTGCCGGAAGGTCTGACCATAATCCGCAAGCGGGCGTTCAACACCTGCGAGAATCTGGTTACAGTGGAGATGCCGTCGTCTGTAAAGGAAATCGGGAACAGTGCTTTCAATATGGATAGGAAACTTGAATTGAAAGCGTTGCCCGACAGCCTCGTATCTATAGGAGAGTGGGCTTTCTGGGATTGCACTAAAGTGGCGATTTCTGTGATCCCGGAGTCGGTACAAGTCATAGGACGGCTGGCTTTTACCTGTTGTGAGGGCATCAGGACACTGACGTTTCTTAATAGGATGAGAGTCATCAATGACAGGACGTTTTCTGGCTGCAAGAATATTGAAAAGATCGAGTTCCCCGACGGTCTGGAGGAAATTTCTGATTTTGCGTTCGCGCGTTGCGTAAACCTCACGGAACTTCAATTTCCAGCATCATTGAGAAAAATAGGTTACAGGTCATTCGCGAACTGCTCCTCTTTGGGAAAGGTGATTTTCCAGTCCACACCAACAATTGACGACACCGCTTTTGACAATTGCGAAAAACTTTAGCGGAATCTTGTTAACTTTCGCCATGATTTTGCGACTTGCAGATGAAGGCGGTCTGAAAGCCGCTTTGAAGGAATATGACAGAACAGGAATTCGGAAATATCGCACGGGAGCATAACGGTAGGTTGAAAGCGCTGGCAAGGTGCTTCAGCCGGGCGACCGATATGGCCATCGACGAGGAGGACATTGTTCAGGAGGCGCTGCTCGCTTTCTGGAACCTCTCCGAGAAAGGCTACCCGGTGCGGAACACCGAAGCGCTTCTGGTCAAGATAACGAAGAACATCTGCGTCTCGCATTACCGGAAGCGGCATCTTGATACTGAACCGATTGCGGGCGATGTCTTTCCGGGCGGAACATCCGCAGCCGTCGAAGTCGAGCGGGAGGATGCGTCCATACTTAGAAAAGAATTCTACGGCAGTTTGACCCCGTCTGAACGGGAATATATGCGGATGAAGGAGGCCGGGAACTGTACTTTGGACGAAATGTCCGTAAGCACCGGCAAGGACAAGTCCGTGATAAAGGCCTTGCTCTCAAAGGCAAGGCGCAAGATGAAGGAAATATTAAAGGAGCAATGAATATGATACAGGATAACAGAACATTGGCGGAACTTGAGAACGCTTACCTTTCCGACGCCTCCGCGGCCGAGTTCGACAGAATCGTGCGTAAGTCGGAATCCCGCGGACGCAGACCGATAGTCTGGGGGACAATGCTGGCGGCAGCGGCCTCATTGGCATTGATCCTTACATTGAACTTACGCGACAACAAGTGCGGGTTCAACGGAATCGAGATCGCGGAAGGAATCCAGCAGATAATGAACCTCGACACTGACAACGTCAGGTCGGTCACCGCAACTCCCGAAGGTAATCGTGTCATTCTCACAGCATTGATGAAAGACGGAAGCGAGTGTTCTTACGTGATGCGCAGGGAAGACGGCGCCAGTGCGGTCTCTATCACGGCGATGAAATAAGTTGCTCTGCCAATGGGCTATATTTCTTTTCTCATCAGTCATGTGCCACCGGCACACTCCTTCTTCCAAAAGAAATCTATCCTCATAAATCTGACACAAAATTTAGTTCAACTTATTTTTTAACGCTTACTAAAAATCAATAAATCATGTTAGGAATATTTTTGAGTGCGATATGCGCGTTGAATATCAATGCCTCCGCGGTGACTGCAAGTGTGGACACGCTTGACAGGTATATTATCAACAATCAGGCAGTTGGCAGGTTTGACGGCAGCCAGCTTGTCGGCAAGACGATAAGTTATTACAAAATCGTTCTCACCAAAGGCAATTCTGAGAGCGAGATTGTAAGACTGCACGTGATCTGTACCGATGGCCGGAAAGCGAAAGTGAATGAGGTCAAGTCATCCGCCGACGGTGAAGAAGGGGGCGTTGGAAACGTTGAGACAGTCGTCACTATCGATGGTAAGACTTACACCAATGCGAATTCCACGATAATCTCGTCTAAGGCTGCGATTTATATCATCAACGGCAAGAAATGCGACAAGGAGGCCCTGACCAAAATCAAGCCAGAATCCATCGCCTCGATGACCGTCTATAAGCCCGGCTGCAAGGAAGCCGTGGAACTTTCCGGCAGGAAAGACATCGCGGTCATCAAGGTCGTGACGAAGTGACCATAAGGCATAGGCTGTTAGTGAGTTTGTATATTCATAAAGAAATGAAAAAGGTTTGTATTGCGGTGCTTCTTTTGTTCGGCTCCGTTTGCTTGAATGCGCAGTCGTTGACTGATTGCGAGAATGTTGTCAAAGAGACGGTTAATGCCGTAAACAGTTATTCTTCGGAGGCTCTTCAGCCATACTTGGCCTCGGATTTTGAGTGCTCCGGTCAGAAAGGCGATGTCGCCAGTCTTGTGCTGAATGCCATCTTCGGGAAGTTGGAACAGTCGAATGACAGCATCGCTGAATATAAAAAGGTGTCCGAGCGTCATGGCGGCAATACGCTGACGCTGGTATATTCGTTCACATATTCAAAACTTGGTGAAAGGACCACGACCTTTGTATTCAACGACGAGAATAAGATCAAAAGTCTTGAGTTGCTGAAGGCGACGGTCAAGCAGGCTGACAAGGGGTTCAAGTTTGAGAAACCTCAGTCAAAGGTGATCACGGTTCCGATAACATTGACAAAGAACAATATGATTGTCACTCAGGCTGCAATCAATGGAGAGAAACATAATTTCATCATTGACAGCGGCTGCCCTATACTTTATCTGAACAGCAAGTATTTCAGAGGAAATGATGACGAAGAGGGAGCGCGCATGAGTTCATCTGAGGACGTCAATGGAAAAATTAGCGGCGGTCAGGATGTCATTACAGTTGATTCCTTTGATTTCAACGGAATACGGGGGAATGGGATGAAGGTTATGACTTCTGACCTGTCTCATCTGGAAAACGGCACAGAGGTTTACGGCCTAATCGGATATGACGTTTACAAGGACTATGACCTGCTGTTCGACTATAAGCATAAGACCTTGACTCTCATTGATCCGGATTATACGGAGACTTTCCTGAAAGAGTGTAGGTATGAATATGAGGAGGTGCCTTTTGAAATGAGCAAGGCTATGCGTCATATTCCTCTCATCAAGGCTCAGATAGATACGGCGAGCCTCACATTGGGAATTGATTGCGGAGCCGGAAATAATCTTATTGACTCCAAACGATGGGATGAGTTCGAGAGTATGCTGAGGAGAGTGAAGACGACAAAACTGAAAGGCATCAGCAATGACGAGGGTGCGGAGGTCCACGTCGGGAAATTAAAGAGTCTCAAGATTGGTGGCAAAACCTTCCGGCACACTCAAACCGTGTTCAATAACATCAGCCACTTCAACAGGAACAAGGACGAGAGAATCGACGGCCTCATCGGTTACGAAGTCCTGTCAAGACAGAAGACGATTCTGTCCTACAAGAACAAGAAGCTGATTTTCATAAAGTAACACTGGAGAGACATTGATGAAACTGGCAGGCTGTGGATGAGTAAGGTATGCCAGTTTAATCATTGTACTCTTGAGGCGGCTTTTCTGTACCAACTATTGTCCCACCCTCCGTTGGTACCCCGGAAGGCCATCCCCTGTACCAAACGCCAGATATAACTTGGTTGGTACACCGGAAGGCTATCCCCTGTACCAAATGCCAGATATAGCTTGGTTGGTACACCAGAAAGGTGTCTCCTGTACCAAACGCCAGATATAACTTGGTTGCTACACCAGAAAGGTGTCTCCTGTACCAAACGCCAGATATAACTTGGTTGCTACACCAGAAAGGTGTCTCCTGTACCGATGGCGTGCCTTAGTCCATTCGGTACACAGAAAGGCCTTCAGCCGTACGTTTTTCTGTCCTGTTATATCAGTTGGCATCCCACTTTTCTGGGTGTGAGAAACTAAGCGCACATAGAACGGCATCGTCTTGATAACTATTGAGTTACACTTCTGGGTGCGATTATATTCGCACACCTGAGAGACGCTGACCTTGTTGCAGGGCGTTCTATTGGTACCTCGGCATTCCAGGTGCGCGAAACCATTCGCACCTAGAATGCCATAGGCTTGATAGTTAGCTGGTTACCCTTCCAGGTGCGATTATATTCGCGCACCTGAGTGTTATGGGCATATTCTGGAATGGTATGCTGGGCATTCGGGTTGTTATTCCTTCCGCGTTTTTGGAAGACCGCGACGAAATTATCGAATGGATGAAGGCACAGGAATCTTGATTTTTTGCTATTTTTGCACCGCGGATTTGTAAGCGTCTGGAATAGCGTCTGAAGAATCCGGGCTTGGCAGAGCCCGTACTCCACAAGATGATATTCAATTAAAAGTCAAGATTTTATGCAGACGAGACAAATCTCTGGACGGTTGACGTTCACTATCCTCTCAATCAGTCTTTTGACGGTTATGGCCGGGGCGGCGATGGCACCGGCGCTTTGGGCGGTGAAGGCGCATTTCACAGGCAAACCGGATCTCCTTATCCAATTCATTGTCAGCCTTCCGGCACTTTTCATCATTGTCACTAATCTTTGTTTCCCGCTCTTGTGCAGAGTCGCGAAAACCAAGAGCATCGCCGTGGCGGGCCTTGTCTTGTACATCGTCTCCGGCACTGGAGCGTTCTTCCTGGAAGACATCTCGGCGATACTCATCCTGCGAGCCTTGCTGGGTGTGTCGGTAGGTATGATAATGCCGTTGTCAACGGGGCTGTTGTCCTATTATTTCCCGCCAGAAGACCAATCCCGCTTGATGGGACTGTGCGCCGCGATGAACCAGATCGGCGGAGTGATCGCCACGCTGATCGCCGGAGTGCTGGCCAAAGTCGGATGGAACTATGCCTTCCTTGTATATTCAATGGGACTTTTTGTGCTGGTTCTTGTGCTTCTGTTCCTGCCCAATGAAAGGCTGGACGCTCCTAAAGGTTCCGGAGGCTTCATCCACAATCTCAAGAGGTTCTATCCTTCCGTCCTCGGGATGCTGTTACTGATGATCTGCTTTTTCATATTCCCGACAAATTTTTCGGCAGTCTGCGTCAGGATGACAAACTTGGATCCGATAGCGGTGACGATCATCATGGTCGCACTTGATGTGGTCGCGGCGCTGGTGGGTTTGGTGTTCGGCGGGATGATGAGGTGGTTTCGGCTGTCAGTCAAGTACTTCTCCCCGATGTTCTTCTTGTTGGGCTACCTCTGTTTCGCTCTCTCCCAAAGCCTTCCGTCCCTGCTTGCCGGTTGCCTGTTCATCGGAATCGCCACCGGCATCGGAGTCCCTTATCTGAACACGATCGCCTCGATCAAGGCAGGACAGGACGCCGTCACGACGGTGATGCCGCTCCTTTCCGCCGCGCTCTATGCCGGCCAGTTCTTGTCCCCTCTGGTGGCAACCCCGCTTGCCGCCAAATTCTTCCCGGACAATCTTTCAGGAATATACTGGATCGCCTGCGCCTTCAGCGTTCTGTTCCTCCTCGAAGCCTTCGCCACCAGACGCTTCCAATCACTCCCTCCAAAAGAATAGCCACTGAATATTCAGGATTGAGGTTTCGTCATAATGACGGCCACCTGCCACTGATTGTGGCGTGTTGTGTAACCAGTTGTTAATGAATATGTTCGTAAAAGCCTCCCTCCCATAATGACCGGCAGCTTTTTCTATATCCTTGAAAAAGAATCTGTTGAGTCTCACACTCCGCTGAACTTGCCTATGAGGCGTTATATTAGTTATAGGGGGTGTACTATCGGGCAACGTTTTTGTGCGGTTTCGTTGCCACAGAGGGTCAATAGGTGTCCTTCGGCGACATTTTGGGGTGCAAACGTTGCCTGAGGGGCATGACCTTAGGAGGTGGCTGAACCTGCGACAAAAGCCCTGGGGTGCAAACGTTGCCTGAGGGGTGTGACCTTAGGAGGTGGCTGAACCACCTCTTCCAGCACTGCGTCACCGGCGAGGTCTCTGAATATAAAAACATCGAGGATACCTTCTCGCCCGAGGTGATCTCCCGGATGATCTCCTGGCTCAAGGCTCTTTGACGCTCCCTTCGTGAGCAAAAGCGCCTTCCCTGCTCACGAGCCCCCTGCGACAGCTCCCTTCGTGAGCAAAAGCGCCTTCCCTGCTCACGAGCCCCCTGCGACAGCTCCTCTCGTGAGCAAAAGCGCCTTTCCTGCTCACAAGCCCCCTGCGACAGCTCCCCTCGTGAGCAAAAGCGCCTTCCCTGCTCACGAGCCCCCTGCGACAGCTCCCCTCGTGAGCAAAAACGCCTTTCCTGCTCACAAGCCCCCTGCGACAGCTCCCTTCGTGAGCAAATGCGCCTTTCCTGCTCACGAGCCCCCTGCGACAGCTCCCTTCGTGAGCAAAAGCGCCTTTCCTG
>ERZ773116.2236-NODE-2236-length-15930-cov-4.733480_pt1 | contig 15930 bp, 20 predicted proteins | sample MGYA00580563_ERZ773116 | MGnify/ENA primary metagenome ERZ773116 (study PRJEB29015, sample SAMEA2737864) | human gut metagenome | biome: human gut; feature: human-associated habitat; material: faeces | place: China | collected 2012 ... | reverse complement strand
GTTTATTTGAAAATGTCTTATCTTCTAAGTTTTTACCAACTATAAGTAAAGAAATATTAGGGTTAAGAAAGAGGACGTTGAATTTTATCGCCAGTTCTATAAATATTGGGAAAAGTACATTATTATCTAATCTAGCCTTATCTTTAGCATCTAATGGATATAGAACATTGTTGATGACAAACGAAGAAGACATAAGTGCTTTCAAGATTAAATTCCTAACTTATTTGGTAAATAATGAGGTAGGATATAAAAAAATAAATCAAAAGAAAATTAAATCTGGTGGATTAACTGACGAAGATAAACTAGCACTTAGGGAGGCAAGAAATATATATAATGAAAAAATAGCAGACAATTTAATAATTGTAAGTACTAATACAATGAACATGGGTAGTATGAAAAAAATAATTAGGAAATATTCATTAAGTAGTAAAGGTTTAGATGTGTTCCTATTTGATACATTCAAAATGAGTAACGGCACAGATGATGACTGGAAAGCTTTAGTAAAACAATCTCGTGAAATCCATGAATTAACAAAGATTTATGATATATGTGCTGTAATGACTTATCAATTAGCAATGAGTAATCAAGGAGCTTTATTTCTAGATATCTCAATGATGGCGAATAGTAAACAAATTGGGGAAGTGGCCAGTGAAATTTTTTTAATGAGAACTTTATATAAAGAAGAGTTAGATAAGGATTCTAAAGCATATTGTAAACCTTTTAAAAGAGTAAAGAAAGGCGATAGATGGGTCGAAGAAGAGGTTGAGTTGAGTCCAGATTCAAATTATAGGATATTTTTTATAGGAAAATCGAGAAGTACAACTGTGTCAAGTGATAGTAATACAGCTTTCATATTACATATGAATACATATAGCACAAAGATTAGTGAAGTATGTTTTTGCCACCCACAACGAATGAATATAAACAATATCAATCAACAAAATAATAAATTTGGTAAAAAGTAGGTGATAAACCTATATGAAAGAGTATTTAAAAAATAATCCAGAACAAATTGAAAAAATATTAAGTTATTACAATTATCATAGTATTAATATAACAGATAAAGAGATTAGGTGTGCAAAAGTAGGAGGAGATAACCCTAGTGGCTGTAGAATCAAATTAAATGATAATTTATCAGCTACAGATTTTACAACGTCTTATAACGGTGACCTATTCGGTTTAATAGCTACTCATACAGGTTTAACCTATAGAGAAGTATTAAAAACAACACAAACTATGTTAGGTAAGAAAATAGAAGGTAACTATCAATCAGAGGAAGAGGTACTATTTGATGGATTCTTTGATACCTTATATATACCTTATGAAGATGAAGAAAAGGAAGTGACTTATGATGAAAGTGTTTTAGATAAATATAATAATGGATATAAATGGTTTAAACGTTTTGCAGATGACGGTATATTACCTTCGAGTCAAGTTAAATTTAAAATTGGATATGATGAGGTGAGTAATAGAATTACCCTGCCGTGGAGAGATTATTATGGGAAGTTAATAGGGGTAATGGGTCGTATAAATAATGATATTCCGACAAATTTCAAATATATTCCTTTAATAGCATTTCCAAAACATAAATATTTGTATGGACTATATGAGAATAAAGAGCATATTAAGAACAATAAGGTATACGTGTTTGAATCCGAGAAGTCCGTGCTTCAATGTGATAGTTTTGGAATACATGAATGTGTGTCTCTAGGAGGCAATCAGATTAGTACAACTCAAGTAGAACAGTTATTAAAATTAGGTGTTTCAGAAATAGTCTTGTGTATGGACGAAGGTTTAATGAAAGATGCAATTATAAGAGACGTTAACACTATTAAAAATTCATTATTTATGAGAGATGTAAAAATAAAAATAATGTTAGATAAAGAAAATAAGTATCTTCCTAAAGAATCAAAATGTAGTCCATCGGATAAAGGTAAAGAAATATTTTTAAAATTATGTAATGAATGTATAATAGGAGGGTGATTAATATGAGTAGTAAAGTAGATAGAATAGGTGAAACAAGAATTAATACATTTGGTAGTGAAATAATAATAGTTGAATATAGAACGAATAAAGATATTGATGTTTATTTTCCTAAGTATGATTGGGTTTTTAAAGGAGCAACATATCAATCTTTTAAAAATGGTGAAATTAAATGTCCTTATGAAAGAAGAACTTATGCTGTAGGTTATTTAGGTGAAGGCAATTATAAAGCGAGTGAGAATCGTAAAGATACTAGGGTTTATAAAACATGGAATCATATGCTAGAAAGATGTTATTCTGAAAAATATCGTAAAAATAGACCAACTTATAAAGATTGCAAAGCATCTAAAGAATTTCACAATTTCCAAAACTTTGGAGAATGGGATAACGACAATTATTATCAAATAGAAGGCGAAAGAATGGAATTAGACAAAGATATATTGGTTAAACACAATAAGATTTATTCACCTGAAACCTGTATTTATGTTCCACAAACAATTAATCTTTTATTTACTAAAAGGCAAAATGATAGAGGGGAATCAGTTATTGGTACAAATTATCATAAAAGAGATAAAGTATATCAAGCACATTGTAGTTTAATTAATCCTAAAACTGGTAAATCTAAATGTGAATATTTGGGATATTATGATACAGAAATAGAAGCATTTCAAGTTTATAAATACTATAAAGAGAAAAATATTAAAGAAGTAGCTGATTACTTTAAAAAAGAAATACCAAGTGAACTATATAATGCACTATATAGATATGAAGTTAAAATAACAGATTAAAAATAATTAATAAGGAGGTATAATTTATGAATGAAAAAGAAAAATTTAGTTTTAGTAAACTTAGTTGTTATGGGAATTGTCCTAAAAATTATTATCTAACTTATATAGAACACGTCAAAAGAAGTCAAAATATTTATGGTTCAGCAGGAGGAGATGCTCATGAGCTAACACAAGCCCTTGAGATAGGGGAAATAACAAATGAACAAGCAGTCGAAGAATGGGAGCTTAAGATGGATATGTACGAATTCTGTGGTGAAGCTAATTTTCCGACAATCAAAAGTAAGAAAAATTATATAACAGATGTAACAGCTTATTTCAGAAATTTTAAACCAATACCTATAAACGGTAGGGAAGTATTAATAGAGAAGGAGTTTGAAGTTGAGATTGAAGAAATTGTTATTCGTGGATTCATCGATTTAACATTGATTGACCACAACAAAAAAGAGATTGAAGTGATTGATTATAAAACATCAAGCAAGAGTGGATTTACAAATAAAAATCTAATTAAAAAATGTTATCAATTGATTTTATATTCATTAGCATTACAAAAGTTATATCCAGATTATAAAATAGTTAGAAATGCCTTTGATATGCTCAAGTATGGAAAACATAAAGAGACAGGTAAGGTTAAAGAAAGAAAAGATATTCCACCAGGAAAAGAGAAAGAATACGAAAGGTATTTTATTGAAATACCATTCAATCAAGAGAACATAGACCTCTTCAAGGAGTTTGTAAATAAATCAATGGAAGATATTAATAAAGCTAAAGAGGAGGATTTATGGAGTGTAAATAAAACTAATTTTAGCTTTTTCTGTAAGAACCTTTGCTCGACAGCAGAACATTGTGTTGAATATCAAAAATATAAAAATAAATACAATAAAAGAAAATAATTAATAAATTTATAGGTAATTTTCTATGTGCTAATGTTAATACGTTAATATAGGAGGCGAGAATAAATGGAATATAGATATAATAATTACCATAAACATGATTATTATACAAACGTAAGACAACTTGATGTTGTTTGTAGCCCAATGGAATATATCCAGAGGGCTAAGGAATTAGATGGTGATAAAGCGATATTCTTTAGTACCAATCATGGATATCAAGGGAATATACACGAATATTACACGATGTGTAAAGAAAATAATATAAAACTTATAGCAGGTGTAGAGGCATATTATGTGTCTAATAGATTAGAAAAAGACAAATCTAATTATCATTTAGTAATAATAGCTAAAAATAAAAATGGATATAAACAAATTAACAAAATAATGTCAGAAGCAAATGCAAGTGGATTTTACTATAAACCCAGAATAGATGATGAATTATTATTTAGTTTAAATCCTAATGACGTAATAATTACAACGGCTTGTGTTGCTTCAAGATTAAGAGATATTGAGGGTGCTGAAGACTGGATAATTAAAATGAAAAATTATTTTGGCAATAACTTTTATTTAGAAGTGCAAAATCATAACACTAATATTCAAAAAGAATATAATAAAAGACTTCTTAATTATGCTAAAAAATATAATATAGAAATAATTCATGCAAACGACTCACATTATATTAAACCCGAAGATTCAAAATATCGAGACTTATTTTTAAGGGCAAAGGGCATTGTGTATGAGGAAGAAAGCAATTTTATATTAGATTATCCAGATTATGAAACAATAGTAGAAAGATATAAGGTACAAGGTATTTTATCAGATAAACAAATCAAACAAGCTTTAGATAATACATTAATATTTGATAACTTTGAAGGAATAGAATTAGACGATGATATTAAATTACCTTCTATATCTGATAATCCAAATAAGGAATTAAAACAAATATTAAATAATGAATTAAAAAAAATACCAAAAGAAGAAAGACAAGAATATATAAATGCTGTAAAATACGAATTGAATATAATAGAAAAAACTCATATGGAAGATTATTTTATTCTTGATTATCATATTGTTAAAAAAGGTATGAAAGACTATAACGGACTATTAACTAAAACTGGAAGAGGGTCAGCACCTTCATTTATCATAACTAAGTTTTTAGGATTAACGGAAATAGACAGACTAAAAGCACCTGTGCCATTATTCCCTACCAGATTCATGTCTATAGAACGTATATTACAAGCAAAATCCTTACCAGATATAGATTTAAACTGTTGTAATCCAGAACCATTTATTAAAGCTACAGAAGATTTATTAGGAGCTGAAAATTGTGCATGGATGCTTAGTTTTAAGCCTTTACAAAGAGCATCTGCATTTAGATTATACTGTAAATCTTTAGATATGAAAGTATCTGAATATGACGAAATAGCTAAGAATTTAGACGATTATATTGATGATATTAACTGGAAAAACATAATAGAAGAATCAAAACATTTTGTAGGAGTAATTGAAAGTATTTCTCCTTCACCTTGTTCAATGTTACTCTATACAAAACCAGTTGATGAAGAAATAGGACTTATAAAAACTAAAGATGGAATATGTGCTAATTTAGACGGCTATAATTGCGATAAATATAAATATTTAAAAAATGATTATCTAACCGTTAACGTTTGGGATATAATAAGGAAAACTTGTAAATTGGCTAATATAGATATACCATCAATAACCGAAATTAATAATCTTTTAGATGATAAGACATGGGATATTTATGAGAAAGGATTAACTTCGACTATCAACCAAGCAGATTCCAAGTTTGCTACGGATTTAATTAAAAAATATAAACCTAAAAGTGTGGCTGAAATGAGTGGTTTCGTAGCTTCCATAAGACCTGGCTTTGCATCTTTATTGGATACATTTATAGATAGGAAAGAATATACGACAAATGTAAAAGAATTGGATGAATTATTATCTGAAAGTTATCATTTTATGTTATATCAAGAGTCAATCATGAAATATTTAATATGGTTAGATATTCCAGAATCAGAAAGTTATACGATAATTAAGAAGATAGCGAAAAAGAAATTTAAAGAAAAAGAATTAATTGAATTAAAAGAGAAATTAAAAAAAGGTTGGTTAAATGTTGTTGGCAAAGAAGAAGGATTTGAAGAAACGTGGAAAGTAGTAAATGACTCCAGTAAGTACGCTTTTAATGCTAGTCATTCACTATCTTATGCCTATGATAGTTTATATGGAGCTTATTTAAAATCTCATTATCCATTAGAATATTATACTGTTGCTATGAATAACTATACAGGGGATGAAGAAAGAACAACTAGGTTAACAGAAGAAATGAAACATTTTAATATTAAATTAAAGAATGTTAAATTTAGATATTCTAAAGGTGAATATTTCATGGATAAAGAAACTAATTCCATTTATAAGGGTTTGTCCTCAATTAAATTTATATCAAAAGATGCGGGTGAAATTTTATATAATCTCAAAGATAATGAATATAATTCGTTCATAGATTTATTAATAGACATAGGAAATAAAATAAATAATAAAAATATAAATATATTAATTAGACTTGACTTTTTCTCTAATTTTGGAACAATCCCTAAATTATTAAAAGTACACGAATTATATCAAACTTTTTATGGTAAGAAACAAATATCTAAAGATAAATATCCTAAATTAAATAAAATATTTACTAAATTTGCTAGTAAGGAATCAGATAAAATGTTTAAATTTAATAATACATTACCTATGCTTAGATATATGGAATCCAAAGTATCTAATAAAGAAAACAACACTGCACAGCTTATACAAGACTATTTTGAATTTACTGGTAGCTGTGATATTAAAGATAAATCATTTGGTAACAAATATCTTGTAGTTGACGTTGACACCAAATATGCACCTAAAATAACCCTTTATTCACTTTCTAAAGGTAAATCAACTACTATTAAGATATATAAAAAGCATTTTAAATTAAACCCTCTTAAAGTTGGAGATGTAATTGGCATAAAAGATGCACAATGGAAACATAGAAAAAAAATGGTAGATGATAAATGGATTAAGCTTGAAGAGAAAGAACTTATAGTAGAAAGTTATAAAATTTATTAAATCATAGGTAATTTTCAAGTTATAAATGTTAATATAGTAATATAAGGAGGTGATAAAAATGTAAAATATTAATAAAATATTAATAAAATATTAATAAAAATAACAAATAAGGAGGAGAATAATATGTATTGTGTAAGAAGCATAGCAAATATAGAAATAGATGATTTATATATAAACACAGCAAATGGTTATAAAATTTATAAGAAAGGAAAAGATACACTGTTGTTTATAGATAATCAAGTGTTTACGGATGAAACTAGAGAATTTTTATTAAATGCAATTAGAAATAATGATAGCCTTTATAAAATTTCTATAACAGAAACAATAGGCGATGATATAGGTATGATGGATAAAATAAAAACAACTTTTCTATGTGAAATAGCAGAAGGTACAATATATGAAAAAAAATATGACGAGATATCAAATACATTACCATTATTCCGAGTAATAAATGTTTATGAAAGTGAGGTGGAATAAATGTTATTAAAAATATATGGAGTAATTACAATACTAAATATAATATTAGGATTAAAACTAAAAAATGATTTAAATAAAAATACAGAATTTGTTGATATGCTGTTAGCACATCAATTAGGAATAATAATATATGACAGACATATTAAACGAAAAAAAATAATAATAAATTCTATATTACCTATCTATAACTTATTTACTTTCTTTGAAAACAGTACGTTTTTTATATTTAATATTTTTAATAGCGATGATGGAAATAAGGCAATGTTAAAAGTAATAGAAGATTTTGAAAATAATTAATAAAGGAGATGATTGTATGGATAAATTAGAATACGAAATAAACGTATTAAAACCAAAAGAAGGAGATATACTTTTATTTAGATATAAAACAATTGACGGAGAACCAATAGCTACGGACGAAGAACTTTCAGATTTTCATAATCGTGTTAGGAAAATATTCAAAGGAGACGTAATTACTGTACCAGATTATATAAACGTAAATTTGGTAGATAAAAAATTCTTAGAAGATTCAATAAAAGTTATGCAAGAAATGTTAGATAGCATGAAATAAAAATAATTAATAAAAAGGAGAATGATAATATGATAAAAGTTTTATATTACAATGAAAAGGAAATAATAAATAGCTTAGCAGAAAGTTTAGTGATAGGCGGATTACCTATGAATGATAAAGTGCCAACATCTGTAGGATTAAATAAAGAAATAGAAGATTTAAAAAATAAGTTAACTACTATATGGAAACATAGAAATTTATTTAACTTTGATAAAACTAATAAAATAATAAGATTAAAAGAAAATTCAGGTGTTACTATGAAAGATAATTATTGTGAATCTTTAGATATATATTTTAAAAGAGGCAGAACACTAGGCAACGTGCCAGTAGGGAGTGGACATAACTCATTATTTAAGGGTGTACAATTTAATATGATACTTAGTTTTCCATTGTACTGGCTCAAGGAATATCAACGTTATAATTTTACAGATATAATATCATCTCAAAGTACGATGCATAAAGTATTAAAATTTAATTTAGATGATATGTTTGGTGAAGAAGTTGACCCTAGATGCATAGAAGTGATTAAAGATTTAAAAGCACAATATGAAAAAGAGACTGACAAAGATAAAAAGAAAAAAATATGGAGAAAAATAATAAATAGTTTACCAGATGGATTCACAATGACACAAGGCATAACAATGAATTATTTACAATTAACAACTATGATACCACAAAGAGAACACCATAAATTAAGTGAGTGGTCTGAAGACTTAATACCATTCTTTAAAGGACTTCCTTATTATGATTTCTTTTTAATAGATTAATGTATAATTAATAAAGGAGAATAATTTAATATGAAAACATATAATTTTGATAAGCATTTCCATAAAGAAGGAAATAAATTTAAATTAAATGATAATGTTAAGCAAACTGAATTAAATAAAATGCTAAAGGTGATGGGTATGAATTCATTACCTTTAGACAAAAAACATATAGTGGAACATTATTTTAACATGTATATTCAACATGGGTATTATTAGAAGGAGAGTAACATGGTCGAAAAAAATGTAATATACAATATGAATTGTCATGATTTAATGAATGATATGATTAATGAAAATTTCAAAGTAGATAGTATTATTAGTCAGCCTCCCTAATTTGACTAGGGAGGAATATGTAAATCTATTTCAACAGTTTGATAAAATATTAGTAGATAATGGAACAATATTAATTGAAATCCCATATAACAGAAAGAAACCAAGTGAAATATTCCAAATAATAAATGAAATAGAAATGAATACAGAATTTATGTTAGGCGACATTATATATTGGAATAAAACTGACATTCTTCCAGATAATATGAGTAAAACACAATCAACAAAAAATGTATCACAAATATATTTATTTTGCAGAAAGAATGAATTCAAAACTTACAAGACTAACAAAAAGGTTAAAAATTTCAGAGAGAACGGGCAAAAAACATATACTAATATATCTAATATAATTAATGCACCGGTTAGAGACAAAGGTGTTAAAACATTTGGAAATAAAGTATTTAGCACAGAATTAGTTAAAGGGTTATTAAATATGTATGTAAAAAAAAGAGGAATTGTCTTTGATTGTTTTTTAGGTGTAGGTAGTACATGTTTGGCTACAATTAATGAAAATATTTATTATATTGCAAGTGAAATAGACAAGGAGCAAGTAGAATATGCTAGAACTAGAATATTAAAAAAGAAAAAAGAGATTAAAGATGAGTATTACAGAAATTACAAAAGAAAGAAGGAATAATATTATGGGAAATAAAATAGATAGAGTTGGTGAAAGGAATGTAAATAATTTTGGGAATGAAATGGTTATAATAGAATATAGAAATAATAAAGATATAGATGTATATTTTCCTCGATACGATTGGACTGCTAAAAATAAACAGTATAGTAAATTTAAAAATGGTAGTGTTAAATGCCCTTATGAAAAAACAGTATATGGTGTAGGTTACTTTGGAGAAGGTAAATATAAGGCAAGTGAAAACAGTAAAGATACTAGAATTTATACTACTTGGTACGATATGATGCAAAGATGTTATTCTGAAAAAGAACATAAAAAACATCCTACATATAAATATTGCGAAGTATCAGAAAAATTTCATAATTTTCAAAACTTTGGTGACTGGGATAAAGATAATTACTATACAATTGATGGCGAAAGAATGGAATTAGATAAAGATATTTTAGTAAAACATAACAAAATATATTCACCTGAAAATTGTATATATGTACCACATACAATTAATACTTTATTTGTTAAATCCGATAAAATTAGAGGTAAATCGGCTATAGGTACATATCAGGATAAACACGGAAAATATCAAGTACATTGTCATTTGATAAATCCTGAAACTAGAAAATCTAAATATGAGTACTTAGGATATTATGAAACTGAACTTGAAGCTTTTAAAGTATACAAATACCACAAAGAAAGAAACATCAAAGAGGTGGCTGATTACTTTAAAAAACAAATATCTGAAATTTTATATAACGGTTTATATGAGTATGAAGTTGAAATTACAGATTAGAAAATAATTAATAAAATAAAAAACTATTGACATTAATCATCTCTATATGGTATCATTTATATAAGAGGTGATTAATGTGAAAATTTTAGATTTACAAAATATCTATAAAGAAAATGAAAAGGAATATGTTGTTTTAAAGACTTTTAAAAATATTACGAAAATAGGCAATGATAAATACTTAACTTATTTATCAGCATGGGATATTGGTGAAATGTTTGAAAAACAACAATTATGTTATTACAGTGTTACTCAAAGAGGCATAAAATATAAAAAGGTTAATAATAAAATAGTAGAGAAAACAATAGTGAAACAATCAAATATAAATGAAATGAGTAATTTAATCTTAAAAGGTGAGTTATCAACAACTCAATTAACTTTTAATGTATTAAGTGCAGGTAATGAAATAATTAATTATAATGAAGAAAAGAAAGAATTGTTTGTTAAGGGTTCATTATCTATATTAGATGGAAACCATAGAGTACAATCATGTTACAGAGCTTATAAATCAGCACAAATACTTAATGAAGATGAATTAATAAAAAATGTAAAAAAACTTTTATTCCCAATTATAATTTTACATTTAGATGATGAAAATGCTAAAAACACATTTAGTCAATTTAGTAAAGGTTTGAAAATTAGTAAATCACTAAGCGAGTCATTTGACAGTACTAAGGCATCTAATAGAATAGCAACTAAACTTAATGAACATAGTATTTTAAAAGATAGAATAGACACGAGAAGGACATACTTACAGAAAACCGACACACAACATGTAGTAACGTTTCTTACTTTGAAAACAGCTATTGATTCTTGTTTCCCAAGTATAAAAGATGAGAATGAAGAAAAAGAAATTTATATATTCCTTTCTGCATTTTTTAACGAACTTATTAACTTATTCCCCAATTTGATTGATGAGAATCGTTTATTACTTAAAGAGGAATATATAAATTTTGAGGATATCTTCTTTTATTGTTATATCAGTTTAGCTGAGGATTTATACTTGAAAAGAAAATCTAACTGGAAAGAAGAAATGAAAGCTTTAGAAAGAATAGACTTTAGTAAAGATAATTCTATATGGAACTGTGTTATTAAGCCTATTAGAACAGGTTGCACTATAATTAATAATAAATCAAGTAGAGCGTTAATGATAAGAGTGTTTAAGCAAGAATTCTATAATAACTTGTAATTTTATCACCATCTTTTTAGGTGGTGATATTTTTTACAGTGTGATATAATTATTTGTATAGGGTAATGAAAATAATTAATAAAATAATTTTCATTCATAGGTAATTTTTATTTATCAATTGTTAATACACTAATATAAGAAAGGAGGTAGTTGATTATGGATAATCAATGTAAAGTAACTGTCATTGATTGTATACCTGGTTCTGGTAAAACTAGCTGGGCTATAGACTATATGAATACAAATACAAATAAAAAATTTATTTACATTACCCCTTATTTGGATGAAATACAAAGAGTATTAGATGGGTGTGTAGACAGGGCGTTCTTTGAGCCTAGAACAGATAGAGGTGAAGGTAGTAAACTAAAAGACTTTAATAAATTATTAAGTCAAGGGAAGAACATCGTTTCAACGCATTCTCTATTTGCAATGATAGATGACAGCACTTTAAAATATTTAAAAAAATATAATTATACATTAATACTCGATGAAGTGTTTAATGTAGTGGAAGAAATTAAAATAACCAAATCCGACAGAGAAATACTATTAAGAGATAAAGTTGATGTTTCTCAAGATGGAAAATTAACTTGGATAGATAAAAATTATAAAGGAACATTATCTAAATATAAGAGTGCAATAGAAAAAGGAGATGTTTATATATACGACAACTGTTTTATGTTGTGGACTTTCCCAGTATCTATTATGAAGGCGCTGAAGCACACATACATATTGACTTATATGTTCAAAGGTCAAATACAACGTTATTACTATGACATGAACGGTGTAGAATATGAGTACAAATCAATAAGTAAAATTAATAATAAATACGAAATTGTAGATTATAATGAGCATGAAGATTTATCTCATATAAGAGAATTAATAAATATATGTGGCGATTCAAAGTTAAATAAAATAGGAGAAGACAAATATGCGTTAAGCAAATCTTGGTATATGAAACAAGATGAAAGCAAGGGAGATGGATTTGATGTATTAAAAAATAATATACTAAATTATTTTCAAAATATTATTAAAGGGAAATCCCATGACAATATGTGGACTACATTCAAAGATTACAAATCTAAATGTAAAGGTAAAGGGTATACAAAAGGATTTGTGTCTTGTAATGCTAGAGCAACTAATGAATATAGACATAAGAAAAATTTAGCATATGTAATAAACATATTCAATAATCCAATGATATTAAAATTCTTTAGGAGTAAAGACGTTAAAGTCGATGAGAATACATTTGCATTATCAGAATTGATTCAATGGATATTTAGGTCGCAGTTAAGAGATGGTAAGAAAATTAACATTTATATTCCTTCAAAGAGAATGAGAATGTTATTGGAAAAATGGTTACAACAATAATTATTATAAAAAGCAATAAAATTAAAAATACACTTTTAAAATAATACGATAAAATTATAATATTTCAATGTTAAAAATAATTGTCTCTTATAAAAAAGTATTATATAGGGAGCTAATTGCACTACGTGGTTATTCGTAATAAACTAATTAAAAACCAATTAGTTTATTACTCACACTTTTTCATTTATTCATTACATTCATAAATTCAAAGTGATTAAAAATAATTAATAAAAGGTGGTGTTAAATATGGAATGGGAATTAGAAAATAAATGGAAAGAATACAAAAAATTAATAGAAAAAGCAGTTATTGAAAAAAATGAATTATATTATGAGTTAATAGAAAAAGGAATTTTGATAAAAGTATATGAAAAAAAAGACAGTGAAATTGAGACTGAACTTGAATCTATATTCTTTGAAGAATAAAAAAAATAAAATTCATAGGTGATTTTCACATTGCTTTTGGCAAATAGATAGTGAAAATATAATTAAAGGTGGGAGATATTTATGTATGATAAGCTAAGACAAGAATTTCAAGGAGAATCATTTAGACTTAATATGAAATCTGAATTAGGCAATAAATGTGTGAATTGTGGAAGTACTGAAAATATAGAGTATCACCATATAGTTCCATTAAGAAACGGAGGTACTAATAATTTATCTAACATAGTTCCATTATGCGAAACTTGCCATTATAAAGCACATGATAAAAGTAGTTTTAAAAGTAAAGGTGGTGGGCGTCCTAAAATCATAAAATATGAAGATGCAGAACCAATTTTAAAGAGATATTTTGATGAGGAAATAGGAACAAAAGAAACTAAAAAATTGCTTGGGATTTCTCCTAAAAATAAATCCACTTGGAGTGCTTTAACAAAGCAATATAAGGAAAATAATGAAGTTGATGAGCATTTTTATAATCATGTAGATATATTAAATGCACAAATGAAAAGATTACAAACAAGCGAATAAAATAAAACTCCTTATTTTTAGGAGGATTTTTTATAATATGAATGGAGGTAATAATATGGGAAGTAAATCAATAGATAGAACAAGTGAAACAGGAATAAATAATTTTGGAAGTGAAATGATTATTGTTAATTCTTATATGAAATTTAATGATAAACATAAAAGAAATTATTATGTGGTTAACCCATATGTTGTATGGAAAGGTAAAAATTTACAAGTAGCTAATGATATAATTGGATATTTAATGTTAAGAAATTAATCGCTTGTGTATTTTTACACAGTAATTTGAAAAATTGGTTAGTATTTTTACACAGTGTTTTTATTTCAAAATAATAGGAAGTTAATATAATATTTGTTATAAAATAACCTTTTAACTCTTCTATATTCTATAGCACTAGATTAGATGTGAGATACAGTATAAAACAATAAAATTCAAATTCATAGGTAATTTCATACATAAAAATGTTAATATACTAATATGGAAAGGAGTTGATATAAAATTGGATGTTATACAAATAAATAGAATAGAAATGGTAGATACAATACAGGATTTATTAAATTGCTGGAGATATAATATAAGAAGTGAATATTGCAATTTAATTGACTTATCTAATATAATTTTAATTGTATCAGATAGAAATATAGAAGATACATTAAATAAAATACTTATGGGTATTAACTCTTATGATGCATCATTGACATATAAAAAAATCAAATGTGAAGATTTTTATTTAATTTTATTGAAATTTTATTTTGATAATTTAGATGCAGATATACACATACAATTTAGAGTGATATCATATGAAAAATATTTGGAATTAACATATCATTTAAAATATAGTCTTCTATTATTTGATATGAATTATAATAAATTCAAAGAAATTGATTTAGATAAGGCAAAGAAAATAATTAACAAAGAACCAGAGAATATGTTTATAGATTATGGTATTATTAATTTATATTAAAGGAGGAGATATTATGGAGAAAACATTTCAAGAGGTAATGAATACAATTAAAGAAGGTGAAACATGGATTAATAAATATGATGATAGAAGATTGGCGAAAATAGAAAAATCTTCAAATGTTATACATTTTAAATTTAATGGTGAGTTTGAAAAAATTGGTGTAATGTTAGATGACATATTTGTATTAGACAAGAAAAAATATACTTTTGAGGAGGCTATGAAAGCCTTAAAAGAAGGGAAAGAGATAGAAAGCTGTTATAGTGAAATAAAGTATGTAATGTCCCCTAAAGGGAATGAAAATGTATATTATTTTGATACAGAATATAATAAATGGAATGAGTGTAGTATGTTTAGTCTTAAAGAAATATTCGGTGTTTGGTATATAAATAATTAAATTCATAGGTAATTTTTATAAAAGTTTTGTTAATATAGTAATATGGAGGAGGTGATAATGTGAATGATAAACAAAAGAAAGAACTGATAAAATTGCTTAAAGAAATTAATATAAAATATGAAAGAGGACACTTGTTAAAAATAACTAACAAAAATAAATAATTAATAAGGAGGAATTATTATGGATATATATCAAGCAAAAGCAAATTATGAAAGATTAGAGGATAAGGTAGCGAAAGCATTAGGTAGTGATAGATATTTTATAAAAAATGATAAAGTAGTTAAGATTGACGATGCTTTTGATTTATTTATGGATTTAATTGTCATAAGAGATGCTACAAAAGAAGAAATCAACGAAGCTATTTTTAATCTAGAAAAAACTATGAATGCTCTTAAAAAAGTAGATTCATCTACTAAAGATGATAATACTTCAAAAGGAAATACTTCATCTAAAGATAATCAAGTAATTACTTCTACTAAAAATGATAAAAAACAATCTTCAACTGCTAAAACAGGTGATGAAACAAATATTATTTTATTTGTATTAATGGCTTTCATGTCATGGTTAGGTATTAAAAAAGTAAAAAAAGAAGAATTATAAAAATAGATGCCACTATTAAGTAGTGGTATTTATTTTGTCTAGACAAATTTATTGTAAGCCCTTGCATAGACAAAGAGTGTATGTTACAATACAGGATGTAAATACGGATT
>ERZ773116.2223-NODE-2223-length-15988-cov-3.380092_pt1 | contig 15988 bp, 24 predicted proteins | sample MGYA00580563_ERZ773116 | MGnify/ENA primary metagenome ERZ773116 (study PRJEB29015, sample SAMEA2737864) | human gut metagenome | biome: human gut; feature: human-associated habitat; material: faeces | place: China | collected 2012 ... | reverse complement strand
TCAAGAAACAGGTTCGGATCCCAGAAATCGAAGGTTCCCGGAATACGCTCAAACGGACCGTTTAAGATATCTTTCGTGCGGTAAAAATCGCAGATCGTGCCACGACGGGATGCGCTGAAATACACGTAATCGCCGACCACGCGCACATCCGGCGCATAGTCATACAGCGGCAGGCTGTCCGGCAGACGGTGGCTCTCCCAGTGAACCATATCCTCCGAAACCCAGACGCTCAAAGTCATGGATGCAAAAATATAATATTTTCCCTGAAATAAAATCATCGACGGATCGGCGGCCTCGCGGGAAATCTTGTCCTCGCCGCTTCTCATATCCTCGATAAACTGGTAACGGTAGTCCATGTTTAATGGATTGCAGTAATACTGTTTCTTCATGTTTCCTCTTTTCCGGATTGTGCGTAAAAACCCCTGCAACATGCTTTCGCACATCCTGTCTTTGTCTTATAAAAAAATTTTAGCATACTCCGGGATGAAAAAAAATGTTCTGATTTGACTTTTTACTTTTAGAAAACTGACTTTCACTTGATTTTGTATATGTTCCTTCACATGTTTTTCCTGTTCTTTCTCTCGTTCTTCATGCTTTTTGAACATACCCTTCTTTTTGCATCAAGTATTGGACAAATCTGTATTCCGATTTTACAATGGAAGTATCTTAGAAAAGCACGAAATCATGTACTCTGGGAGTACATCATCGCACAGGGAGATTTTTTCATGGAATACACAAAACTTGGAAATTCGGATTTAAAGGTATCGAGAATCTGTATGGGATGTATGGGATTTGGAAATGCAAAAAGCGGCATACATTCCTGGACACTGGACGAGGAGCATTCCCGCGCGATTTTAAAACGCGGTCTGGAACTTGGTGTAAACTTTTTTGATACCGCTGCCGGTTATCAGAGCGGCACCAGCGAGCAGTATCTGGGACGCGCGCTGAACGATTTTGCAAAACGTGATGAAGTCGTTGTCGCAACAAAATTTTTCCCGCGCAGCCCGCAGGAAATTGCAGACGGGGTGAGCGGAAAAGATCATATTTTAGGTCTTCTCGATCGCAGCCTTACGAATCTTGGCATGGACTATGTTGACCTTTATATCTGCCATATGTGGGACTATCACACACCGGTAGAAGAAATGATGGAGGCATTAAATTCAGCTGTCGTTGCAGGAAAGGTACGCGCCATCGGTATTTCTAACTGCTTCGCATGGCAGCTGGCAAAAGCAAATTATATTGCGGATAAGAACGGCTGGGCCAAATTTGTTTCGATTCAGGGACATTACAATCTGCTATTCCGCGAGGAGGAACGCGAGATGGTTCCGTTCTGCAAGGATCAGAATATTGCACTGACACCGTACAGCCCGCTGGCTTCCGGCCGCCTGGCAAAAAAACCGTCGGAGCTTTCCAAACGGCTGCAGGAAGATACGTACGCAAAAGGAAAGTATGATGCGACGAAAGAAAAAGACGCCATCATTATCGACCGCGTCGGTGAACTTGCAAAGAAGAAGGGGCTGACGAGAATCCAGATTTCGCTCGGATGGCTGCTCACAAAAGTAACTGCTCCGGTTGTCGGGGCGACAAAGGTATCGCATATTGAAGAGGGCGTCAAAGCCATCGGTGTACAGCTGACACCGGATGAGACTGCTTATCTCGAAGAGCCATATGTCCCGCATGCACTGGTCGGCGTAATGCGCGAGAACCCTTGATAAAAAGTAACTGCTCCGTATCTTCACCGTTATGAGTCAGGCGGATATTACGGATGCTTCACGAGAGAAACACAGACGAAGAAGACTTTATGCAGGAAGCAGAAAGCGCAGTTTCTTCTACCCTGGAGCCTTGTTCGATTCGATATTGTATTGCTCTGATGAAGGAATTGAAAATGGAGCTTCAAAAAACTGCATTTGCACAGATAAGCGATTGTGTGCTTGCCCTTTCTATACCGGAAATTATAACGCAGAAAAATGTACGGACCGCCATGGAAAAAGCAGGCTTTCATGTAATAAGGGTTATGACTGCGACAGATGCTTGTGCCTTTTCAAAAGCACAAGATATGAAACATGACCAGCAATTTGGGGTTCGTGTGATTTCAAATTGTAAGAAACAGAATCTGCTGGCAGAATTTTCAGCATGGACAAATCAAACTAATATGCTGGAAGGATTGGAATATACCATCGGAGAGAATACTCCAGAAATGATTCCAAATATGACGTACTATTATCTAAGTGATACGAAATCGAGAGAAACACTGGGTCAGGAAACAATCGGATACGAGGATCTTTCCGTTGTGGCCGCGGATAGAACTGCAGCCCAGGGAGCCAGACTTACCAATCCTACCGCGAAGCCTATTACCATGCTTGTACTTTTCCCATGGACCGCCGGAATTGAAATTTCAACCATCCAATGGGGAAAGGAATGCATTCCATTAACCTGGCTTAACGAAGAACGACACATGATTCCCATGCGAACAGATGGTTTCGACATTTTGCTGGATTCCGGAATCAAAGGAAAAGGTCTGAACCTGTATCTGAAATCAAAGGATTCTAAAAGGAAAGTCAGAACCTAGAAAATGGAGGAGATCTGTCCTGAATTTCCAAAGGATGCAAGCCGGCTGAAAGCATGGATCGAGGTTGGAATGGAATGCGGCGATTTTACCCTGATACTGCAATCAGGAGAGAATCTTGCAAAGATAGATTTGAGTCAATTCACAGAAGAAAAGCCGAAACGCTTCCCGATAAATACCGTTTTCGTACCGGAACAGCTTCTCGCAAATGTACTTCAGGCCGGAAAAGAGTTTTGCCTGGGGGCGGAAAATCTGAACCCCACAACGAAGGCTTCTGCAATTGGAAAGAGAATCCAGATGATCGCCAGACAGACACAAGAAGTATTTGCAGACTGTCATGACGGAGATACAAATATCCGAGTCAGCACATGGATTGAAAAGCTGCTGGCTGTAAAAGACAATCTCGAATATGGAATTGTCAGTTCGGAACGAACGACGAATCGCTGGGCCTATATGGATGAAAAGCTTCTTATGATGGATTTCCGTACAGCTTTGGCGCAGAATTTATATCAGCTGAATGTCTTACCGATGGAAGCAAATGGTACAATATTTGATCCTCATATCCATGATGCAGTGCACATCGAAGAAACCGACCGGGTGGAAGAAGACAGAGTTGTCGAGGAAATACAGAAAGGCTACTTCTTCGGAGAAAAACTGTATCGACCGACAAAGGTTATTGTTTCTAAAAATTCCTGTCAAAAGTAATGCTCTGTCATATGTGTCTTGATATATACGAATCAATTTCTCAAACGCACAGATCATTAACCGATATATAAATTAAGGGTGAAGAGGAGCCTGTTTTTAAAGCTCCTCATCACCCTTGACAAACCCTAAAAGAATTTAACCGAATCAACCAAGTCCTGATAAGCGGTGAAGCAGCTATTCAGTTATGAGCAAGTAACGAAGCGGATTGCGAATATCCGCTTTAGCTTTACAGACTGTTCCACAGTACTCCGGAAAATCTGTTTCTTGCAACTCTCACTCCACAGGGCTGATTTTTTATGTCATTTCTGTATTTTTCCCTTCCATTTCTGTATTGTTTTTATGAAGACATGCTCTTTTTGCTTTTCATCTTCCTGTGCCTCATACTTAGATAATAAGGAATTAAGTTCCCTGTCCCATACCGAATAAAATCGAACGGTGTTTACTTCTTCCTGTATCGTTTTGATTTGTTTTTGATCTTGTCTCGAAAGACTCCGCATTCGTTTTTCTAGTTCCTTTTTGTAAATAGAAACCCCTTGCGGAAATCTTATATTGCTTGCCTCTCTTCTATCTTCTAACTCTATTCCTTTTCCTGATAAAACTTCTTCACTGTATAGCATTTGTAAAAAGGAGACTGCTTTTAAAGGTTGCTTTGTGTTCTTATTAATTCCTGCATAAAGTGTAACATTTGCAGTGAATCCGCCTTCCTGATTCGGCATTGCAAATACCGTATGAACTGTTGTTTCTCCTCCAAGTTCTTCCAAATCATTTAGACTTACTACTCCTGTATCTTTTATTTTCCAGTTTAAAGCTAATGATCTTGTTTTTAATGCTGCTGTTTCATCCAAAACTTTTTTTATTTGCTCTTCCGAATATAGAAGTGTTTTTTTCTTATAATCAACTACCTCACTAAATGTATCAAAAAATTGAACCCCACTTCTTTGCCCTACAATCTGTTGAATTGCTTTTTCTTTTTGTCTGGCTAATTCCAGCCAATTTCTTGATATTTCTGTATTTTCCGGTAAATCCTGTGTTGTAAATGCATATAGAAAATAATCGTATGTCATAGGAAGCAGTATTTGTTCCTCATTAGCCATACCTGCAGACAAAATCCTCTCTTCTAAAATATCTATATCAAAATATTTCATGTATGGTTTCAACGAAAGAAAGGTTCCCTGATACATTTCTTTTTGAAACTTTTTTACATAATTAATGATTTCATCTGTTGTTCGAACAGTTCCTGGTGGACCTAAACGAAATCCAACATAATTTCCAAGTTCCTGAATAGCCCATACCGAATAGCTTGCTTTTGTAAAATCCTTTATGTAAAAAGATGATTTTGGAAAATATAAATCCATCTCATACAGATCACAAAGCATCAGCTTAAATTCTTCACTGGACACTTTCTACACCTCCTTCTAACCTGAAAAAAAATAAAAGAGAATTGTAAGGGACTCGAACCCTTGACCTTTGGATATAACTATCCAGTGCTCTACCATCTGAGCTAACTCTTCTCTCATAATAGTCCTTGCAAATATTGCGCAAAAAGAAAGAGCCCTTGTTAGGACTCCTTCTATATCAGTTGTTGTTATCACCTCTTATCAGAAGTATCACCCCTAATAAAATAAGGGCACATCCAATTAAAGTCATAGCTTCCACCTCCTTCATAAAGAGAAATGTAATTTTTGCGCAAAAAGAAAGAGCCCTTGCTAGGACTCCTCCTCGTTTGTTGATTTTTTCAATTTATTCTCAATATAGGTTTTACAGTTCTTAAATCCACCTGTGCCAAGAATATAACCGATACCATAACATATTATCAATGCAAGTGTGTAACCTTTCCAATGTTTGGCTACCCATTTCACCGATAATTTATTAAGTTCCCATAATTCTTTCCATGATTGTCTCATATCCGCCGTATCCTCCTTAAATAAATTTTTCTTTCATAAAGAGGAATGTAAAATGTGCGGAGCAAAAGAAAAAGGCGTTGTTCACGCCTCATTTCTTACGTTTCTTTGCCAGGTGCTTGACTATAAATACAATAATCATCACACACACAATTACATCACCAAATACAAGTATAAATGCCACTCCGCCGACTGCTACAGCGATAATAGCACTTATTGCTAATAGTAATAATACAATTGTTAATGTTATAAAAAGTATCATAAAATCACTCTCCTTTCATAAAGAGCTATGTAATTTTTGCGAACTATATCTCTTTCCTGTCGAACACAGTTTCCCAACGCTCCCTTTTTATTGGTTTCATTTTAAGTGCCCACATAATCTGTCTCACTGTTACAGTCGGGTATAACCCATTTATAGATTCGCCAGCACGTTTATCAAAATACTCTTTAAATTGTGGATGCAAATATATTGTATCTATAATCCAAGCATCTATCTCTGACCAACTTGTACTTTTACTATTTTTGTTAAAACGCTGTTGTATAACAGCCAATCCCTTGTTTCCAATTTCAAAAAGCGTACATCGATTATAAACTGGATGGTTACAAATATATGTTCGTCCGTACATTGATGTATATATGTTTGGTTTTTTATAATGATATCGCATATGTATTTCCCTCGAAAAAAAAAAGAGTCCTAGATTTCTCTAAGACTCTTCATTCTTGTTTTTAATCGTCTTCTAATTCTCCGCAAACCTCATCGTAAGTTTCTCCCTCTGGGTTATCTTCATCCCAGCCGTCATTTTCATCTGAATATAAATTTTCATATTTTTCGTCGCCTTCGCAACCATATTCATCTAAGCCAATATTATGACCGCAGGAACATACCAATGTATCTTCCCATTCATCCTCAAATTCCATTACTCTTCCGCATTTAGAACAAATATATTTACCGCTCCTCATTGCTTCTATTTGCTTCTCATTAAAAATACTCATAGCCATACAGTCTCCTTTCTATTGTGAGCCAGTTTACAACTATTACGAGAAATAAAGCTTTATTCTCTGTTTCATAAAAGAATATGCAAATAAAGCGATTATATCTTTATGCAGTTATAATTAACTTGTTTTTGCGCTCCCTAAGAAATTTTATTGTCTGATCCATGTCGCACTCAGTCATACTATCATATCCGCTATTATCTAAAGCACCTTTTTCTATGGAATGCATTAATAATTTTCCATTTTTAATCGTATAAATATTTTCTTCTTCAAAATTTTCCTCTTTATGATAAGTTCTATCTGTAAATCCATCATTGTTAGCTAATACTTTTTTTACATTTTCCTTTGTAAAACGAATCATAGTATATACCTCCCTTACATAACAAACATTACTGTGGCACTTAGAATTATACATTACAAAATACAAAAAGAAAAGGAGATGTTCTCAATTTCTTAAACATCTCCAAATACCCCTAATACATGACACAAATGTTTCTATATGTATTTTCAGCATCCTCGTATACGGATATTGTAATTGGTTCTCCCGGTCCATCTTTAAATTCGAACTTGAACTCTCTATTCAACTTTCCATATGGACCACGCTTCGGTTCACTCATACTTTGAAACTTTTCTGTTTCATCATTTGTATAATTTGTCTGAATTGCGACCATACACAAATCTGAGCATTCCGACTCAAAGAATATCATCCGGAATGACCATACATCTTCCTCTGCTGGAACACATATCATCATTTCATGTGTTGTGTTTGGTATCTCGATAAATATTTTATTCATTATCAAATTCCTCCTTTTCTCGTAATATAGTGTGTTGTTTTAGCGAAATATAAAATGCAAAAGCAAGAGAATATGCTTTTTGCACGTTCTCCTGCTTTAAGTTTTTTCTACTTTTTCGTAGGTCTAAAATGTTTAATCAACCCTTTGAATGTTGTTGATGATAATGCACCTGTTTCCTCAAACTTAAATCCTTTATTCATCCAAAGTCCATAAAACATCAACGGTATTATTAATTCTGCTGCCGCTACACCAACTCTAAAATATCGATCTTTAACCTGCTCCGCTATCTGTGTCTGCTTAAGTTCATTATCACGATCATTAGCTTCTTTTTCCATTTCTAATCGATCGTATTTGTCTCCAGCTTCCCAGTCGCTTTTGCTTTCCTCGATTCTCAGTCGATACAATGTTGCAAGATTATCAATAGCTACCGTTTGTTCCTGACTTCCGGTCTTTAATCCAGATAAAGCCTGAAATTCATTTGCTATCTCCTCATCTAACATGTCTTTGATTTTCTCTTCCATTTTTATCTCCTTTCAGAAAAAAATATAAAAATACTCCATAACAGTAAATGTTAATCCTGCGAAACATAATTTTTAATATGTACTTCCAATGTTACCCGCTTACTCTGTAGAATTGATATACTTAGCGGCTCATTCAATTCTAAAAAGAGATACGGTGTATCAGTCGAATTGTCAACATTAATAGTTCCTACACATTTAGGTTTAAATATGAGTTTTGATAAAACCAGACCTATGACAACCCCAGCTAATAATGCAATAAGTACCAATACCATCTCAGCATCCTCCTTTCAAATGTTTTCCTGATTTTCCCACCTGGCAATTTTTCAGATACAAAAATATCATGATTTCTGGTAACCTCAGTCCGGTTTTCTAATCTAGGATAAAAAAAAGAAAGAGTCATTGCTGACTCAATCTATATTACTTTGTTTTTGCATATTTGTTAGCATAAAACTCTCTACTGAAACTGCCACCACATTTGATATTGCCATCTTGATCATATACATCGTAACCAACAAAATCTTTGTCTTCACTTTCCTTGATCTTAATTTCTAAATTCTCGCCAGGAAATTCGTCTTTGACAAACCTTTCTGCCAGTTGTTCATCTGTCAATTTGACTCCACCATTACGGTTTCCACATACAGATAATACTGCTACCAATATAAGCATAATAATAAATACAGATTTTTTCATAGTTTCTCTCTCCTTTAAATTAAACTTATTTTTATAGTTTCTTTCATAAAGAGCGATGTAAATTTCGCGAAGCAAAAGAAAGAGTCCTTGTAGGGACCCTATCCTTCGATTGCTATTTCTTGAAGTTGCTTCTTTACAAGCATCCAATTGATTAGGTTAATATTGAAAATCTCAATATCCGTCAATCCGTATCCGGTTCCACGTACAATAAATCCCGTACATTTACCTCTTACGATTCTTTCAAGTTCTCCTAAGTTTCCTCGATTAACCCCGTAAATCGTTTTACTCATAATAAATTCCTCCTTAAAATATTTATTTTCCATAAGAGGACTTGCAAAAAAGGCGCAAAAAAGAAAGAGCCCTTGCTAGGACTCGTTTCTCAATTCATTTATTTTAGTGGTGAATAATTCAATTTCTCGAATAGTCAACCCCTGTGGCTCTTGAAAAGTTTGACCGTACCAATCCTTGATTCTTGAAATTGTTTGCGAAAATATCATGCAATACTTCTCGTCATCATCTCATTCAATAATGACTTCTTGATCTGATTGCTTGTTTTCATACACAATATAACCGCAGGATAAATCTGATACGCGAATCTTATAGCCAAGAGCTTCTATTTCTTTATCATTTTTAGTCATAAAATATCACCATCCTTTCATAAAGGGGGTTGTATGTTTTGCGAGATAAAAAGAAAGAGCCGTTGCCGGCTCAGTCCTTTATAATCCTTTTCTAATTATCTCCAAGTTGTAATTTACTGCCATTTTTTTGCTACGCCACATCATCTTTTTAAGTTTTTCATTTAGATAAAGCGCTTCATAGGCTTCCTTTAATATTTTTTCATCTCCTGTTAATTCAGCATCTACTATGCACCTTTTTATAAACTTATTGCTTTTCTCCAGATGTCTGTAAGCTTTGATTCTTTCAAACATATAAATTCACTCTCCTTTCATAAAGGAACTTGTATATTTTGCGCAAAAAAGAAAGAGCCCTTGCTAGGACTCAATCTTTTTAAAGTTCTTTTACTTCGAAAATTCCTCATAGAATATTTTACAAGCTTCTTTGTAAGCATTTGAATCGCTCACAGCACTAATGGTTACATCACCATATAAATATGTTCCATCATAGTATACATCAATATCGTCTATAACTGACGTTCTATAATCGCTACCGTTGTCAACATATTTTTTGTTTGTCTTTTGTACCATTCTGTCAATAAACGCATTGAATACTTCGTGACTTACATGTTTTTGTGTCATCTCGTAATTACTTCTCATATCGAATACCTCCAAATGTATAATATTTTTCATAAAATACCATGTAAATTATGCGACTATTTTCGTTCCCGGTTAAGCAGCCAAAAAAATCGACGGTACAATTCGTAATATGTATCCTTGCAGCACGGGACTCCTAATCTGGCTTTTAAAATATCATAGGACCACCCTTCGGTAACGGCTTTCAAAATATATGGAGCAAGTTGTTGATCTGTCTCTTCCGCAACTCTCTCAATCATATCTGTACGTTCTGAATAATACGCTCGTGCTATCCCGACTTTTGCGGTTGGATCGCCCAGGGTGCTAGTGACAATGAACATAGCCCAATCTGATGGCTTACCGCTAATTCCACTCAGTGAAGAATATGCTTTTCTCCAAATGGGATACTGTAAACAAAAATGCTTCAACTCATAGTAACGATGTTTTTCAATCCAATAAGGATTTTTCTCGGATAATTCCGGTCTGATTGTAGTTGCCATAATGTATTTCCTCCTTGTGAAATCTATTCTAGGTTAGAAATAAACAATAGTAAAAACAACCTCGGTGGAATAACTGCAAAAAGAAAGAGCCATTGCTGGCTCAATCTTTATAAACCGTAATCTGTACTAATATTTTTATAAATGAGATTATAAATTTTCTGATCTCCATCTAAACATTGTCAGTTCACAAGGATAGTCCTCAAAACCTATCGTATCACAGGTTATGAATCCTTCCACAACGCCATCTATAATTTCAGCTTCATATTGCTTGTATGGATAAATATAATCCGGAAGATTTCTATGTATGCAACCACACATAGGGCATTTTAATCTTTGAACTGGAACATGTATTGTTATGTGCCCTTTCGTTCTTACAATTCTTGAAACGGTGTCATAATATTTCAATGGGGCACCACAAGTTTCACATACTATTTTCATACATAATCATCTCCTAACTCCAAAATCAATTATACATGAAAATAGTTGATAAATGTGCTGGTAATATATTCCAATTTCAATAACTTATAAACGAAAAAAAAAAGAGCACCGTAGTGGTATCCCACCGCGGCACTCTAAGTATTCATTCAAAGCACTGTATTTAGTATATAATTAGTAAAACTGGTTTTGGGCTTATTTCAGATTCCCATTTAGCCTTATTTTATGCGGATTTTGAAAATATAATAGTCATCATAGTCAATGATCGCTATCATTTTTATTCCTCACTAAGTCCTGCATCATCCAGTATCTGATAAATCTCTTTTGAATATGCAGTCCGATCCTTCATGTCATATACTTCAAGTGCTTTTTTCGTATCAATCTTAAATGCTTCTAATGCTTCCTCTGCCTTTGCCTGTATGTCTGAAATCTCTCCTTCACATCCAAGTTCTTTGGCATCACTGCTGTATTCTTCACATCTTCCGATTGTGCTGATCAGTGAATCCAGTGCCATATCATAAATTTTCTGGTTCACCAGATTCTGATATGCTCTGTACTGACCTGCTGTATATGCCAGAATACGGTATTTTCTGTAGGTATCCTGATCTTTCTCTTTCACCTCAAGACCTGCCACATCCTGAAATGCCTGCTCATAATCACCCTTTGCATATGCGTCTTCTGCATTTGAAAAGCTGCTTGAATAGCCGACCAGATTTGTTGCTAACACCACAAGAATAAGGAATGAAAATACCATTACAAAGATCAGAATTACCGGCACCTTCGGCAATGGAGGAGTCAGATCCGGTTCCTTTGGCGGCTTTGGCTTCTTTTCTTTCTTTGGCTTTGGTTTCTTTTCTTTCTTTGGCTTCTTTTCTTTTTTCTTTTTCTCTTTTTTCTTCTTTTTCTCTTCTTTCGGATCCGGCTTTTCTTCTTCCTTCGGTGCATCCGATATATCCGGAATATCTCCCAGTTCCTGCAATATCTGCATATTTGGATCTGACAAATCAATGTCACCCGCATTTTCTCCTGTTAGCGGTTCTTTTTGAGATGAGACAGAATCACCTTTTTCATCCTCATCATCTTCCCCAAAAAGAATGCGTGATAATTTTTTTAGAAAACCTTCTTTTTTCGGAGTTTCTTCTATGCCATCCGGAGTAATTTCGGTTTCTTCTGCCTCACTGTCTCCAAACATATCAGCCCCGCCAAGGTCTCCAAAATCATCCAGTCCTGTGCTGCCTGCATCATCCATACCAAAAGTATCACTTCCGGCATCATCTGACGCCTGTGCCGGTTCTGCTGTATCTTCAGACTGTTCATCCGGCTCTTTTTCCATCGTCTGTGCCTGTGACAAATCTTCTGTTTTTGTCACATCATCGATACCCGGGATATCTCCAAGCGTATCCATCAGGAAATCATCATCATTATTATTATGATCTGCTCCATCCACAATCTGATCTAAACTGTTAAAGAAATCATCCGTTTTTTCCTCTTCCGGTGACGACTTCTCATTTTGCAATTCTTTTTCAAACTGTTCTAAAAAATTATCTTCCGCTTCTTTGGAAAGTAAATCATTTTCCATATCATTCATAATATCTTCCTCTGTCTGCATCGTTTCACTCCCGGTTTTTTTCTTTGTATCCAAATCTTTTTCAGATATGGAATTTAACAGTCCATCCAGATAATCTTCTGTCCCGCTCATCCGATACCTCCGTCAAGCCTATAACTTAATTTGGGGATGTGACAATACATCACATCCCCCTCTTCGCTTCAACCTAATCCATGCTTTTATCAATTAAATTGTCAATAGCCTCTACAAGATTGCCGATTTCAGGTTTTGTCAACTGAGCATCTGCCCCTAACTGTTTGCCTTTAATTCTCATTTCCTCATTGACCAAAGATGAGAAAATAATGAGCGGTATCTTCTTCATATTATCATTTGTCTTAACCAGTTTGGTCAGTCTGTGTCCATCCATCATCGGCATCTCGATATCCGTGATAATACAGTGAACCTTGTCACGCACATTGCCTGCTTTTTCAAATTCAGTAAGTTTGTCCCATGCTTCCTGACCGTTCATTGTCACAATCAGATTGGTGTATCCTGCCTTCTTCAGACAATCTGTGATCAAGCGGCTAAGAAGCGGTGAATCCTCAGCGATCAGGATCGGAGAGTCACAACGTTCACGGCTTACCATATTATCAACATCTGATACCTTAAGTCCTGTCTCCGGGCTGATATCGGATACAATCTTCTCAAAATCAAGGATGATGATCAGCTTGTCATCCATCTTAATGACACCTGTGGATGCACTGTTATTCTCCGTATTGATCGTTGAATCCGGTTTGATGATGGATTCCCATGATACACGATGGATACCAATCACGGCATCTACATGAAACGCAATATTTAATTTGTTAAAGTTCGTGATGATAAAAAGTCCTTTGTTTTCTCCGTCCTCCGGCATTCCCAGGCATCTTTTCAGATTAACAACAGTAATCATCGTATCACGCGGCATAAAAATACCTTCCACACTTGGATGAGAATTTGGTACTGGTGTAACCGGCTGATACGTCAATATCTCTCTGATCTTTGCAACATTGATTCCATAATGATTATTTCCTAATGTAAATTCCAGGACCTCCAGTTCATTTGTTCCTGACTCTAAAAGTATATTTGTATCCATTCCTGTCTCTCCTCCCGCGTATCATCTGCTACGCAATTCGTCTCTTTTTCCATTGCATAAATACTGCATTTATTATAGCACATTACTAATATCATTACAAAGTAATTTGATAATTTGTACCGCTGATATTTACAAACAGATCCAGACTGTCCACACTGGTCACACTGTCCGGCACCTGAAACAATAAGATAGTATTTTCTGTTACTCCAGCCGGGACTGTTTCCTGATACAGTGCAAAATCAGATGGAAGTATTGTATTTTCTTCCTCTGCTTTTTCCTGACCATTGACCATAACAGAGAACTTCGGTGTCTTTGCAAAGTTATCTATCGCTATTTCATCCGCTCCGGAATTTGTAATATCAATACCGACAATCACAAATGTCTTGCCCTGCTCTGCATCCAGCGAATAATAACCGCCCTCCATATAATTTGCTGCAATTTCTGCTCCGGTATATGTGACCGACAGATTTTCTCCTCCAAACAGTTCATCCAGTGTCGACGGCTCTGCTGTTTTATTCTCTGTGCTCTGGTCTCCTGCAGCTGCATTGCCGGATGCATCCAGTGTGATTTTATTCTCCGTCTCCGTCGTCTGTGACTCATCCACTGCCTCTGTTTCCTGCTCATTGCGGCTCACATTTGCAAGACCGTCAGGCTGGCTCGTATTAAATTTTGCCACAGCGTGTGCCGAGTAATCCACAATCATGCCTTCCTCATCTTCTGTTAAACTGTATGGCTGTTCTCCACATCCACCGAGCAGCAACGCTGTCACTGCTGCCACTGCCGTTAATCTCATTCCCGTTCTTTTCATGGCATTCCTCTCAAAATATCTGTAAATAATAGAACTCACGCTCTGCGAATATTCTATTATCATGAACAACAGAATGCGCACTCTGCGAACATTCTATTGTCACGAACTATACCCATATGTTAGCATTTTTGGTATGATTTATCAACTAAAAAAATTTCCATTATTTGTTTCTAGTTCAAACCAGAATTCCACTCCGTCCTCATGATTGATCACGCCGCACTTCTGATGGAACGAATCCATGATTGCCCGGACGATTGACAGACCGATGCCGCTGCCACCGTATTCTCTGGTTCTCGCTTTATCCACTTTGTAAAATTTGATCCAGATATTGTCCACATCTTCTTCCGGTATCGGATTTCCCGTGTTAAAAACACTGACGCGGACTTTGTCCCCTTTCTGTACACAGCTGATATCGATCCGCTTTTCTCCCTCTGCGTGATGGATCGCATTGCTCAGATAGTTGGTCACTACCTCTTCCACCTTAAATTCATCCGCCCACGCATATAACGGTTCCTGCTGTGTAAAGTCCAATGTGATCTCATTCTGATTCAAAAGGATCGCAGACGAATTGATCACCCCCCGGATCAGTTCTGTCAGGTCAAACCGCTCCATGGTGATGACCTCATTGCCAAATTCGAGCTGGTTTAAAGTGAGCAGTTTTTTGACCATTTTATTCATCTTGTCCGCTTCGTCCATGATGACTTCGCAGTAAAAATCCCTGCTCTCCGCATCATCATTGATACATTCTTTCAATCCCTCCGCATAGCCCTGGATCAGTGCAAGCGGTGTTTTTAACTCGTGCGATACATTGGATAAAAACTCTTTGCGCATCTCATCGATCTGCGTCTTTTTGTCAATATCGATCTGCATCTGGTTATTTGCGCTTTTCAGTTCTGAGATCGTATGCTCTAACGTGGTCGACATGACATTCATATATTCGCCTAACTCATCTACCTCGTTGTGGTATCTGCGCCCCGGCTGGTATTTTGCCTCAAAATCAAGCTCCGTCATGCGTTTTGAGATATCGGTCAGACGCAGAAGCGGTGTTGTAATGCCTCTTGAGACAAACACGATCACGACTGCACTGATGATTGCAGCGACAACACCCACCCATGCCAGAAATGTATTGGACAGATTGACGCTTTCCCTGATACTCTCAAGTGCGGTACGCATCAGGATCAGATTGCCGTTTGAAAGTGTTCCGTAAAGGACCAGAAACTCTGAATCTAACCTGGTATCCGTCTGTTTTTGAATAATATAATTATCCGACTGCATCATCACCGTCACTTCATTTTGTTTTTCGCCAAAAATGATATTCATAAATTCCAGCATCATTTTCTGCGTATCATTGACGGAAGACCGCACGATCGTCCGGTCGGAGCTTATGATCATGACGGTGATATTCCCATTTGCACAGAGATTGTCAAATGTCACATCAAAAGAACTGTCATCAAGTGTCCCTGCCTCACTCGCTTCATCGATCGTCTCAAATCCGGAAAGCAGCGTATTTTGTTTATTGATCACATAGTACGGTTCCAGAAAAACCGTGTTGATAAACCAGCACAAAAGAAGTGTTCCCGTAACCAGACAGATACTGATCAGGATCAACTGGTGTGTCAGTGAACCAAAATATTTTCTTTTAAATTCTTTTTTCCTGCTTTTCATCATTACTTATCACTGCCATTTTCTTCTGCTTCGAATTTGTAACCCATGCCCCAGATGGTTTTTATGTAATCTCCTTTTTCACCGATCTTGGCACGCAGTTTTTTGACATGTGTATCGATCGTTCTGGCGTCCCCGAAATAATCATAGTTCCAGACATGATTAAGAATCTTTTCCCTGGAAAGTGCAATGCCTTCGTTTTCCATAAAATAGGTAAGCAGTTCAAATTCCTTGAAGGTGAGATTGACGATCTGACCGGTGTAGGACGGATCTGTCAGGATTTCCTGATAGCCCGTCATGGACGTATTGAAAACGACTTCAGCGATGGTACGACCGGGCGCGCCGATGGAACGGCCGCGGAACAGCGTTCCGTCGGCCAGGGCCAGTACAGCCTCAGGCCGGTTGTCCTGAATGAGTGAGCTCACGTGCTTCTCCCGTTACGTTAAACAGTGTGCCCGGCGGGCAACCGACGGGTTCCTCGC
>ERZ773116.2221-NODE-2221-length-15994-cov-5.538930_pt1 | contig 15994 bp, 14 predicted proteins | sample MGYA00580563_ERZ773116 | MGnify/ENA primary metagenome ERZ773116 (study PRJEB29015, sample SAMEA2737864) | human gut metagenome | biome: human gut; feature: human-associated habitat; material: faeces | place: China | collected 2012 ... | reverse complement strand
GCGCGGAACTTGGCTCTCCCTTTGGGAGAGCTGTCGGCGCAGCCGACTGAGAGGGTAAAAATATGACCATACCAAAAGATAACAGCCAGCTGGAAAACGCCCGGCGGCTTCGCAGAGAAATGACTCCCCATGAGCGCAAACTCTGGTATCTTTTTCTGCGTAAATATCCGGTAAAGATTTATAAACAGCGAATCATTGGCAAATTTATTGTGGACTTTTACTGCGCTTCTGCAAAGCTGGTTATCGAAGTAGATGGCTCCCAGCATTATGAGCCTCAGGGTGTGGCGTATGACGCAGAACGCTCCGCATTTTTATCCGCGCTAGGCTTGGATGTTCTGCGATTTTCCAACCGGGATATCGACAGAGATTTTCGTGGTGTGTTCGTAAGACAGTTAACAGAGCGTATCAATATCGATACGCTCTGTTAACTGTCTTACGAACACCCCACGAAATGGCCGGGGGCTTGTCTGCTATATGGGGGTTATTCCTCTACGGTGGGGTCGTAGTTCACGAGAATGTCGTGCTCCGTCAGTGCCGAAACACTGGGAATGGCATTTCCGTAGACATTGACCTGGACCAGATGGAAGCAGTCCGCCAGAGCGTCTACGCTGGTCAGCTTGTTGTAATCCATGTAGACGTAGGAGATATCCGCCATCTTTGCGATGCTGTCAATGGATTCCAGGGCGTTGTAGGAGCCGTCAATCACCTGCATGGCGCTGTCACCGGAGAATTCCGGCAGGGCGGAAACGCTGTTGTAGGAGAAGTTCAGCTTTTGCAGCTTGCTGAGACCGGCGATTGCGCTCAGGTCGGTAATCTGATTGTTGGAGACGGTCAGCGTCGTCAGGTTGGTGCAGCCGGATAGGCCGGAAATGTCGGACAGGCTGTTGTAGTCCAGCTGAAGCTCCTCCAGAATGGGCAGGGAGGAAGCGGTGCTCACATCGGAAATCTGGTTGTTGGCGGCGTTGAGCTTCGTCAGGCGAATGCTGCCGGACAGCGGCGCAATGCTATTCAGGGCGTTGTAGGATACATCCAGAACCGAGAGGTTGGAGAGAGAACCGACTACCGTTAAATCCGTGACGGCGTTGTGCTGCAAATACAGCTCCGTCAGCTGGCCCATACCGGACAGGGGCTCCAGATTGCGGATTGTATTGTTGCCGGCGTTCAGAATTTTCAGGGAAGTGGCCTTTTCCAGACCGGACAGGGTGCTGAGGCCGCAATTGGAGATATTCAGCTCTGTCAGCTGGGGGAGCTCCGCAATGGTGGCCAAGCTTTCCGCTGGAAAGCGGCAGCCGGAGAGATTCAGCTTTTTCAGATGGGTCAGGCCCTCGAAATTCTGGAGGTTGCTCATGTTTCTGCCGCTGACTGTCAGGCTTTCCAGATAGGTCAGGTAGCTCAGGTCCTCCAGAGTGGTTGCCTCCGTGGGAACCTCCAGCTCCGTGATCTGCCACAGGTCGTTGGTGTAGAGCACATGGTCCGCGTCGTAGCCGAGGGCGGTGCGGATGGCCTGCTCCATGGAGGTATCCATAAAGAAGGCGGGTTCAATCACGCCGCCAATGGTATAGCCGAGAATGGTTACGGGGCTTACAAGCCCGTTGTCCCCAACGCTGATGGCGTAAATCTGGGTTTCACCCAGGGGCAGTTCAATGGGCGCACTGTAGGGTGCATCGGCAATGGAGGGGTAATCTCCGTCTGTGGTATAGTAGAGGGTACCCTCCGAAGAGGAGAGGGCCACGCTGATATACTGGCTGTAGTAGCCGGAGGGGTAGTCCGCCTCGGGGGCGGTGGGCCGCATGGCCTCCAATTCCGCCTTGATGGAGGTGTCCGGAATGTTTGCCAGCATGGAGACGGCGTCCAGCAGCTTGTCCTGCTCTACGTAGGTTTTGCACAGTGCCGTATAGAGCTCCTTGGTTGCACCGTCCCGGATGGCCTTGGAGAGCGTCACCTCGGCCTTGGTGTAGTTGCCGGAGGCCTTGTACTGGTTGGCAAGCTCAATGGCCACGTTTTCATCCTGCCCGGAGAAGCTGTAGGCCATGTTGTAGAACCAGGAGGACAGACTGGTGTTGCCTTTCAGGTCGTTGTTTCGCGCCTGCTGCAGCAGGATATCCCGGGTGAAGGCCCGGTCGTATACAAACAGATACCAGCCGATGCTGGCAATCACCAGAATCACCAGCAGCAGCGGCACCAGAAAGTGGATCAACTTTTTCATAATAAAAGCTCCAATCTTCGGGATTCTTCCAGGCAATTATATAATATTTTTGAAAATATGTCAAGTATGCCACATATTCCCCACGACGATTGCAATTGTCGTGCTTTTCCCGGAAAGAATCGCCTTTTTATTGCTTTTTCGCCTGCTTCATGCTCAGGCTGATGCGGTGCCGCTTTTCGTCCACGCCGAGCACCACCACATCCACAATGTCGCCAACCTGAACCGCCTCGCTGGGGTGCTTCAGCCGCCGATTGCAGACTTCGGAAATGTGCACCAGGCCGTCCTGATGGACACCGATGTCCACAAACACGCCGAAGTCGATGACGTTGCGCACCGTACCCGTGAGAACCATGCCGGGCTTCAGGTCCTTCATTTCCAGAACGTCCTTGCGCAGGATGGGCTTCGGCAGTTCGTCCCGGGGGTCTCTGCCGGGCTTTGCCAGCTCTTTGGCGATGTCCAGCAGGGTTGGCTCGCCGACGCCGCAGCTTTCGGCGGCTTTCTGGATGCCGTAGTCCTCCAAAAGCCTGGGCAGCTTGGCTCGGTCCTCACAGGGGAGCAGCTTCAGCAGAGCCTTTGCGGCGGCGTAGGATTCCGGATGAACACCGGTGTTGTCCAGAACCTCCTTGCTTTCCGGAATGCGCAGGAAGCCCGCGCACTGCTCAAAGGCCTTCGGTCCCAGCTTGGGCACCTTTTTCAGCTGGCTTCTGGCGGTAAAGGGGCCGTTCTCCTCCCGATAGGCAACGATATTCTTGGCGGTGGCAGCGGTCAGGCCGGACACCTGCTGCAAAAGGCTTCTCGATGCGGTATTGGCGTCCACGCCCACGGCATTGACGCAGTCTTCCACCACGGCACCCAGGGCCTCGTCCAGCTCCTTCTGGGGGCAGTCGTGCTGATACTGCCCCACACCGATGGCCTTGGGGTCAATTTTGACCAGCTCAGCCAGGGGGTCTTGGAGCCGCCGTGCAATGGAAACTGCGGAGCGCAGATTGACATCGTATTCCGGGAATTCCTCGGCGGCCAGGGGAGAGGCAGAGTAGACGGAGGCACCGGCTTCGTTGACGATCATATAGCTGGCATCCGGGAAGGAACGCAGCAGCTCCACAGCCATGGCCTCCGTTTCCCGGGAGGCGGTGCCGTTGCCGATGGCAATGTGCTTCACGCCATGCCTGCGCATGAGCTTGGACAGGGCGGCGATGGCCTCCTGCTTTTTCTTCTCCGAGAAGGTGGGATACACCACGGCGGTGTCCAGCACCTTGCCCGTAGCGTCCACCACCGCAACCTTGCAGCCGTTCCGGTATCCGGGGTCAAGACCCATGGTTACGAAGCCTTTGACAGGGGGCTGCATCAGCAGGGGCTTCAGATTCAGGGCAAAGTTGGCAATGGCTCCTTTGCTTGCCCGGTCGGTCAGCTCGTTGCGGATCTCTCGCTGGATGGAGGGGAAGATCAGGCGGTCGTAGGCGTCCTCTGCGGCAGTCTTGACAAGCGTAGAAACCTGCATGGTGGGCTTCAGTGCGGCGCGGCACACCAGGGCCGGGCCTTCATTGCCGGGCAGGGTGATGCTCACCTTTAGAATGCCCTCTTTTTCACCCCGGTTGATGGCCAGAATCTGGTGGTCCATGAGTCTGGTGATGCTCTGGTTGAAATCGTAATAGAGTTTATACACCGTGTCGGTGTCCGGGTCGTCGGCCTTGCTCACCAGACTGCCCCGGCGCATGACCAGAGCGCGCAGATTCTTGCGGATCTCGGCGTCATCGGAGAGGTTTTCCGCAATGATGTCGCTGGCACCTGCAATGGCCTCTTCCACCGTTGCAACGCCTTTTTCCGCATCCAGAAAGTCCTGGGCCAGCTTTTCAATATCCTGCCCGTCCTGGGCAAAGATGGCCTGTGCCAGAGGGTCTAATCCCTTTTCCCGGGCAATGGAGCCACGGGTGCGCCGCTTCTGCTTGTAGGGCCGGTACAGGTCCTCCACCTCGGTCATGGTAGAGGCGTTGTCAATGGCGGCGGACAGTTCCTCCGTCAGCTTGCCCTGGTTTTCAATGGATTTCTTTACTTCGTCCCGCCGCTGCTGCAAATTGCGCAGATAGGTCAGGCGGGTTTCCAGATTCCGCAGGGTGGTGTCATCCATAGCCCCGTGCATTTCCTTGCGGTAACGGGCGATAAACGGAATGGTATTGCCCTCATCAATGAGGTTTACCACATTTTCAATATACTGCTGCTTTTGCCCCAATTCCTGGGCAAGAATCTCTACAATGGACTGCATGGGTATTCTCCTTTTCGCAAAATCAAGCCCATTCTACCACAAACTTTCGAAATTGCAAAGAAGAAATGCGGAAGCCTTGCAAATTTCCGAAAAGAATGGTAGAATGATTGCAATTGAGCAAATATAAAGGATTGAAAAATTATGGAAGAAAGCAATATTACCTTTGCAAGCCTGGGCCTGTCCGATGCCATGCTGAAAGCGCTGGAGAAGAAGGGCTATGGCTACCCTACAACCATCCAGGCGGAAGCAATTCCCTATTTTCTGCAATGGCGGGATGTAATCGCCAAGGCCCCTACGGGCACGGGAAAGACCTTCGCCTTTGGCATCCCCATGATCGAGCACATCGATGCGGAAAGTGAAGAGGTCCAGGGCCTGATTCTGGCCCCCACCCGGGAGCTGGCCATCCAGATCGGCGACGAGCTGAGAGGCCTTTTGACCTATTTCCACAATATCCGCGTGGCGGTGCTCTATGGCGGCGCGGGCATCGGCGGGCAGATCAAGGCCCTGGAAAAGAAGCCCCAGATCGTTGTGGCAACCCCCGGCCGACTGATGGACCACTATAACCGGAAGACCATTCGCCTGGATAAGATCCAGACCGTGGTCCTGGACGAGGCGGACCGGATGCTGGACATGGGCTTTTTCAAGGATGTGACCCGGATTATCGAAAAGGTCAAGAATCGGAAAAACCTGGGCCTGTTCTCCGCAACCATCTCCCAGGAGGTTATGACGGTTTCCTGGATGTACCAGCGGGACGAGGTGGAGATCACCGTGGAGCCCAAGCAGGAGGACCGGCCGGATATCGACCAGTACAGCCTGACCTGCACGCCCCTGGAAAAGGCGGAAACCACCCTGCGCCTTATCAAGAGCCAGGGCTACGAACGGGTGATGGTCTTCTGCAATACCAAGCATATGTGCCAGCGGCTGTGCGACGACTTCCAGCGGGCCGGGCTGGACTGCGAATGCCTCCATGGCGACATCCGCCAGCAGCAGCGGGAGAAGACCATGCAGCGCTACCGCAGCGGCAAGCTGCCTGTGCTGATTGCCACGGACGTGGCTTCCCGTGGCATTGACGTAGACGATGTGGACTGCGTCATCAACTTTGACGTTCCCGAGGAGAACGAATACTATGTCCACCGCATCGGCCGTACAGGCCGGGCCAAGCGCAAGGGCATTGCCTGGAGCATCATCGGCAATTTCCCGGAAAAGGCCAAGCTGGACGAGATTGCCAAGTTCTCCAACTACACCATCCAGCCCATGGCCCTTTCTGAGGATGGCGTTTTGACGAAGGAAGAGGTCAAGGCTCCTCCTGCGCCCAAACGGAGATTCCGCTGATGGAAAATTACGGCTTTCTGCTGCTGTGCAGCCATCTGGGCAATCCGGACCGAAAGCCTCTGACAACGGCGCAGCTGCGGCTGCTTGCCCGGCGGGTTATGGACTGCGGCCCCTTTTCAGAGGGTGAGCTGACGGAGAAGACGCTGCTGGAGCTGGGCTTTTCTCCGGAGGGTGCCCAGCATATCCTGGCGCTTTTGGAGGATCAGGCTCTGCTGGAGCGGTACTTGCAGAAAGCGAAGGCACGCAGGTGTACGCCCATTCAGCGGCGGGATTTGCGCTATCCCGCCGCCGTGCGGAAGAAGCTGGGGCTGGATAGTCCCGGCTGCCTCTGGGCAAAGGGAGCGCTGGAGCTGCTGGACCGGCCAAAGGTGGCTGCCGTGGGCTGCCGTGTATTGCGGCCGGAAAATCGGGACTTTGCCTATGAGGCAGGCCGCCAGGCCGCCAGGCAGGGCTTTGTGCTGGTGTCCGGCAATGCGTCGGGAGCCGATCAGGCTGCCCAGGCCGGCTGCCTGGATGCCGGCGGCCAGGTCATCAGCGTTGTGGCGGATGCTTTGCACAGCCATCTGGAGCAGCCCAATGTTCTCTACCTCAGCGAAGAGGACTATGATATGCCCTTTTCCACCCTGCGGGCGCTGCGGCGCAACCGGGTGATCCATGCTCTTGGTCAGGTGGTGCTGGTGGCTCAGAGCAGGGCAGGGCAGGGCGGAACCTGGAACGGCACTGCCAGAAACCTTCAGAACCGATGGACGCCCGTCCGGGTTCTGGACGACGGCAGCGAGGGCGCTCAGGCCCTGGTGCAGCTGGGGGCGCAGCCCATTCAGGCGGCACAATTGCAGGATCTGAGCCTGCTTTCCCGCAGGGAGCCGAATTTTCTGGAACTGTAGCCCCTGTTTGTCGGAAACGCCCAATTGTTTCGGAAAGTCGGAGAAGAAAGTGACTGTTTCTTACAGATTTTTGCAGGGAAAGCATCCTGTATTTGACTTGAAATCGGCAACGTGGTAAAATAAGGCGGAAAAGCAAGGACGCTTATCCAGACAGAGCTATGCTCTGCCCGGGTAGGCGTCTCTTTTTTTGACCAAAGGAGGATTCTATGCAGGAGATTCATGAGGAGTGCGGCGTCTTCGGTGCCTGGTCCCCAAAGCCGCAGAACTTGGCGGATTTGGCCTACTATGGGCTGTATGCTTTGCAGCACCGGGGCCAGGAGAGCTGCGGCATCGTTGTCAATGAGGACGGCGTTTTCACCACCCACCGGGATCTGGGACAGGTGGGGGATGTGTTCACCCGTGACGTGATGGAGCAGTTCCCTTGCGGGACCATGGCCGTGGGCCATGTGCGTTACGGAACCACCGGTGCCACCAACCGGGCAAACTGCCAGCCCATTGTGGTGAACCATATGAAGGGCAAGCTGGCTCTGGCCCATAACGGCAATCTGAGCAATGCCTTCGAGCTGCGCAGCGCTCTGGAAATGGGCGGCGCGATTTTTCACGGAACCAGCGATACGGAGATCATCGCCTATATCATCACCCAGCAGCGGCTGAAAACACCCTCCATTGAGGCGGCTGTCAGCTGCGCCATGTATCAGATGGAGGGGGCTTACTCCCTGGTTATGATGTCCTCGGCCAAGCTGATCGCAGCCCGTGACCCCAGGGGTTTTCGCCCGCTGTGCTACGGAAAAACCGCTGACGGGACCTACATTGTAGCCTCGGAAAGCTGCGCACTGAGCGCAGTCGGTGCCAAGCCGGAGCGGGATATCCTGCCCGGTGAGATCATTACCATCGATGAAACCGGCGTGCATTCCGATACTTCCCATTGCGGCCGATGCAGCCAGACCGCCTGCATTTTTGAGTATATCTATTTTGCCCGCCCGGATTCGGTGATGGATGGCATCAGCGTCCATGGGGCGCGGAAGAATGCGGGGCGGCTGCTGGCAAGGCGGCACCCGGTGGATGCGGATATTGTGGTGGGCGTTCCGGATTCCGGACTGGATGCGGCTCTGGGCTATTCCGAGGAATCCGGCATTCCCTTTGCCTTGGGCTTTCTCAAGAACAAATACATCGGCCGGACCTTCATTTCTCCGGGTCAGGGGCAGCGCCTGGACCAGGTGAAGATCAAGCTGAGCCCCATCTGTGAGGAGGTCCGGGGCAAGCGCATTGTGCTGATCGACGATTCCATCGTTCGCGGAACCACCAGCGGGAAGATCGTAGGATTGCTGCGGGAAGCTGGGGCAAGTGAAATTCATATGCGGATCTCATCGCCTCCTTTCCGCAATCCCTGCTACTATGGCACGGATATTGATTCCAGGGAGCACCTGATTGCCTGCCAACATACCGTCCCGGAAATTGCCCGGATCATCGGGGCGGATTCCCTGGGATATCTGGACCTGGAGGATTTGGCCCAGATGATTGGCTCCCATAACTTCTGCCATGCCTGCTTCAGTGGAGAGTATCCCACCGAGATTCCAACCCACACGGAAAAGGACCGGTTTGAAGGCCCTCTTTCCAAGAAAAAGCCATAAAAAGTGTCCTGCCGGAATGAAGTGACCCCGGCAGGACATTTTTTACAGCTAAAGCATATTTGTATACCCCATCAGATATTGGTCCACCGCTCTGGCGCAGGCGCGGCCCTCGGCAATGCCCCAGACCACCAGGCTCTGGCCTCTGCGGCAGTCACCGGCGGCAAAAATGCCTTCCGTTGGGGTCATGTAGTTCTCGGTGACCAGATTGCCCCGGCTGTCCCGAGGAAGACCAAAGGCCTCTGCCACATAGCTCTGGCAGCCCACAAACCCCGCGGCAATCAGCCGCCGGTCTTTGGTGATATCGTACTGGGCAGGGCGCAGGCCGTTCCTGCCCAGCATGGCCGAATCGGAGCCGTTCCGGGAGATCACGGGCAGCACCTTGTCCATATCCTCTGCCATGCAGGGGGACAGCATGGTTTCCTCCCGGGCTACCATCCGGTCCGCGTTGCCCCGGATGGTGTTGATCTCGCCACGGAAAGGGGGTTTTCATTTGCAATTGTAAAAAATTTGGGAAGATATGGATTTTTTCAATCAAATGTGCTATACTCATAAAGTATATATATTACCCGGTTGGATTTTCCGCTGGGCGGAATAAAAATGGAAGGTGTTATTTATGACAAAGGTTGATATTTACTCCGGCTTCCTGGGCGCTGGCAAGACTACGCTGATCAAGAAGATGATTGCCGAGGGCTACAAGGGCCAGAAGCTGGTGCTGATTGAGAATGAGTTCGGCGAGATCGGCATTGACGGCGGCTTCCTGCAGGATGCCGGCATCAATATTACGGAGATGAACTCCGGCTGCATCTGCTGCTCTCTGGTGGGTGACTTCGGCAAGGCCCTGACCAAGGTGATCAACGAGTACCACCCCGACCGGATCATCATCGAGCCCTCCGGCGTGGGCAAGCTGTCCGATGTGATCGGCGCTGTGAACAAGGTCACCGGCCCTGATGTGACCCTGGGCTATACCGTGGCTGTTGTGGATGCGGGCAAGGTCAAGGTCTATACCAAGAACTTCGGCGAATTCTACAATAACCAGGTGGAGACTGCCTCCACCATCATCCTGTCCCGTACCGATTCCATTCCCCAGGCCAAGCTGGATGCTGCCGTAGAGATTCTGCGGGAGCACAACGCCGTTGCTACCGTCATCACCACGCCCTGGAGCGAGCTCACCGGAGAACAGCTGATCTCCGCCATGGAGGGCAAGGCCTCCCTGGCTGCCGAGCTGGCCAAGCTGGAATCCGAGCGGCTGGAAGCAGAGGAAGAAGAGGAAGAGCACCACCATCATCACCATGATGACGACGATGACGACGATGAGGATGCCCACGAGCACCATCACCACCATCATCACGACGATGAGGATGATGAGCATGAGCACCATCATCACCACGATGAGGATGATGACGAGCACGAGCATCATCATGACCATGGCGGCCACTGCTGCTGCCACGATCACGAGGAGCACGAGCACCACCATCACCATGATGAGGACGAGCATGACGAGAACTGCACCTGCGGTTGCCATGATCACCATCATCATCACCATCATGCCGATGAGGTCTTCACCTCCTGGGGCACCGAAACTGCCCGGAAGTTCGAGAAGCAGACCGTTGAGAATGCTTTGAAGGCGCTGGATTCCGGGGACTACGGCGCAATTCTCCGGGCCAAGGGCATTCTGCCTGCCGTGGACGGCACCTGGATTCACTTCGACTATGTGCCTGAGGAGCACAATGTCCGTACCGGCAGCGCCGATGTCACCGGCAAGCTCTGCGTCATCGGCTCCAAGCTGGATGAAAAGGGCATTGCCGAGCTGTTTGGGGTGTAAGCCATGGTCATGCAGCAGATTCCTGTATATGCCTTTACGGGCTTTCTGGATTCCGGCAAGACCAAGTTCATCCAGGAGACTCTGGAAGATCCCCGGTTCAATGCCGGCGAGCGGACGCTGGTGCTGATCTTTGAGGAGGGAGAAGAGGAATATGACCTCTCCACCTATCCCAAGAAGAATGTCTACCTGGAGGTTCTGGACCAGCAGACGGTGACCACGGAGGAGCTGAAAGCCCTCCAGAAGAAGTACAAGGCTGAGCGCGTGGTTGCTGAGCTGAACGGTATGCAGCAGGTTGGGGACCTCTATATGCGCTTCCCGGATTCCTGGGCCATCGCCCAGGAGGTTATGTTCGCGGATGCCACCACCTTTATGACCTATAATGCCAATATGCGCAATCTGGTCATGGACAAGCTGATGGGCGCCCAGATGGTGGTCTTCAACCGGATGGCCCCGGGCCAGGATGTCATGCCCTTCCATAAGCTGGCCAGAGCTGCCAACCGCCGCATCGACATTCTCTATGACTACACCGACGGCACAACCAAGTTCGATGAGATTGAAGACCCGCTGCCCTTTGACATCAATGCCCCCGTCATTGAGATCAAGGATGAGGACTATGCCCTGTGGTATCGGGATGTATCCGAGGAGCCCCAGAAATACGACGGAAAGACCGTCCATTTCAAGGGCCAGGTTGCCATGCTCCGCAGGGACAAAAACGGAATGTTCGCCCCGGGCCGGTTCGTCATGACCTGCTGTGTGGAGGATATCCAGTTCTGCGGCATTCCCTGCCGCTATGCCGGGGCAGGAAGCCTGGAATCCCGCTCCTGGGTCTGGGTCACCGCCAAGATCGGCGCAGAGAAGCACCCCCTGTACAAGGGCGATGTGGGACCTGTACTGACTGCCATTTCCGTGGAAACCGGCGCGGAGCCCGCCGACCCGGATGTCGCAACATTTTAAGATTTCCCTGGGGCGGCATCCTTGCCGCCCCTTTGTACTGTTTTTAGAAAGGAGGGGGTGCTTGTGTACCAACCTTTGGCCGACCTCCTGCGGCCCGAAAACCTGGACGATGTGGTGGGGCAGGAGCATATTCTGGGAAAGGGCGCGGTACTTCGCCGCCTGATTGAATCCGGGAAAATCCCCAATATGGTTTTCTACGGCCCCAGCGGCACCGGGAAGACCACCGTTGCCAATATCATCGCCAAGCAGACCAACCGGACGCTCTTCAAGCTCAACGCCACCACTGCTTCTACGGCAGACATCCGGGAGATCACCTCCCAGCTGGATACCTTCATGGCTCCCAACGGTGTGCTGCTGTATCTGGATGAGATTCAGTCCTTTAATAAAAAGCAGCAGCAGTCCCTTCTGGAATACATCGAAAACGGAAAAATTACCCTCATTGCTTCCACCACAGAAAATCCCTATTTTTATGTGTTCAACGCCATTTTGAGCCGGTCTACGGTGTTCGAGTTCAAGCAGATCACCAAGGAGGCGGCGCTGAAAGCGGTGGAGCGGGCGGTCGCCTTTATGGAAAAGCGCACCGGTCTGAAAGCCGTGCCGGAGAATGGGGTTCTTGACTATATTGCAGGGGCCAGCGGCGGCGATCTGCGCAAATCCATGAACGCCATTGAGGTCCTGTTCTCCGCAGCCGTGCCCCAGGGGGATACGCTGCCGCTGACCATGACCGATGCCATAGCCGTGACCCAGAAAAGCGCCATGCAGGCAGACCGGGATGGGGACAACCACTATGACCTTCTTTCCGCGCTGCAAAAATCCATTCGCGGCTCTGACCCGGATGCGGCCTGCCACTACCTTGCCCGGCTTCTGGAGGCAGGGCAGATGCAGTCCGCCTGCCGCCGACTGATGGTCATTGCGGCGGAGGATGTGGGCCTGGCCTATCCCATGATCATCCCCATTGTCAAATCCTGCGTGGACATGGCCCTTATGCTTGGAATGCCGGAGGCCAGAATCCCTCTGGGAGATGCCGCAGTCCTCATGGCAACCTCTCCAAAGTCCAATTCCGGACACATCGCCCTGGATGCTGCCATTGCCGACGTTCAGAAGGGAAAGGCAGGCCCGTTCCCCAGACATCTGCAAAACGTCCATGCCGATACCTTCACCCAGGAGCGCAGCCAGGGATATCTCTACCCCCATGATTTCCCCAACCATTGGGTTGCCCAGCAGTATCTGCCGGACGAGCTGGTGGGAACGCATTATTACGAGTACGGCCCGAATAAGCTGGAGCAGGCGGCCAAGCAGTATTGGGACGCCATCAAAAAGGAGGTCTGACCATGGATATACGGGTTGGGGACATCCTCACCATGAAAAAAGCCCACCCCTGCGGGGAGAAGCGCTGGGAGGTTCTGCGCACAGGTGCAGATTTTCGCCTGAAATGCCTGGGCTGCGGCCACGAGCTGATGACGCCCCGGTTTAAGGCGGAGAAGAACATCCGCTCTGTGGAGCGAAAAGAAGCGGAATAAGCCATTGCCATTGCCGGAGCTCTTAAAGGGCCGGCGGCAATGGCTTTTTTGTGCGTTCTTCTCCGGCACCCTTCGCCTGCGGGAGAATATTCGCGAGGGCATTGTGAAGGTGCATCGGTTCAAATCCCGAAAGCTGGAAATCGGAGACAGAACTTGCGCCCATAGTCCTGCCGGGCTGCGACGGCATTCTTGTGCGGGAGAGCCTATACTCAGTTCGGAAGGGGGCGGCGTATGTACTGGGACTTGACTGTTTTTCTGAACTTTTTGGTGGATTATCTCCTGCTTTTTGCCGCAGCCCGCCTGTCCGGGACCTATGCGGTGCATTGGCGGCTGCTGGCGGCGGCGACTTTGGGCGGCGTCTATGCAGGGGGCTGTCTGCTTCCGGGCTTTGAATTCCTGGGGGCGCTGCCCTGGCGCATTGTCTTCCTGGCGCTGATGGCGATGCTTGCCTATGGGCTGCGCCGGAGCACCTGGCAGCAGGCGGGGCTGTTTCTGCTGCTGAGCTTTTCCCTGGGCGGCATGGCGCAGCTGGCCGCCGGAGAGAACCCGGGAAAGCTGCTGCTGTGCGCTGGCCTTTTGTGGCTTGCCTGCACGCTTCTGCTGCGGGGCAGAGCGGGACCGGGGCAGTATATCCCCCTTGAAATCTCCGGAAACGGGACAACGGTCCGCCTGACGGCCTTGCGGGATACCGGCAATACACTCTGTGACCCCGTAACCGGGGAGCCGGTGCTGGTGGTTGACCGGGATGCAGGCTGCGCCCTTACCGGGCTTACGGCCCAGCAGCTGAGCACTCCCATAGAGACGATAACCAGCCAGACGGAGCCGGGACTGCGGCTGATTCCGTATCACGCTGTGGGGCAGGCCGAGGGCTTCCTGTTGGCAAGAATGATCCCGGATGTGATCCTGGGCGGCAAACGCAGAGCCCGAGTGGTGGCGTTTGCGCCGAATCGAGTAGGAGGAGCGGCGTATCAGGCATTGATAGGAGGCAGCGTATGAATTTGTGGCAGCGGTTTCGTCAGTGGCTGCGGGGAGAGCAGACCGTCTATTATATCGGCGGCAGCGATGTCCTGCCCCCGCCGCTGAAGGGCGAGGCGGAGCGTCAGGCCATTGAAGGCCTGGGCAGGGGAGAGGAGGCGGCACGGCAGACACTGGTGGAGCATAACCTTCGCCTTGTGGTTTACATCGCCAGACGTTTCGAGAACACCGGTACAAGCCTGGAAGACCTGATATCCATTGGCACCATCGGGCTCATGAAGGCCATTGGAACCTATCGCATGGAGAAGAACATCAAGCTGGCAACCTATGCTTCCCGATGCATTGAAAACGAGATTCTGATGCACATCCGGAAAATATCCAATCAGAAGGCGGAGGTTTCCCTAGATGAGCCCATCAACCAGGATGGGGACGGGAATGAATTGCTGCTTTCGGACATTCTGGGAACGGGTGAGGACGAAATTTTTGCGCCCCTGGAGGCTGCGGCAGACCTGACAGCCCTTCGGCAGGCCCTGGGAGAGCTGCCGGGCCGGGAACGGGAGCTTATTGGAATGCGCTATGGATTGGACGGGCAAAAAGAACTGACCCAGAAGGAGATTGCCCAAAAGCTTGGAATATCCCAGTCCTACATTTCAAGACTGGAAAAAAAGATCCTGGGAAAGCTGCGAAGGGAGTTCCAGCGGCAGATGAGCTGCGCATAATGCCATTAAAAAATACTTATAATTGTATCGATAAAAACAATGGAGAATTGCGAAAAATAATGGGGAGTGCTTCTTGAAAAACCTGGGATAGAGTGGTATAATCGATAAAAATGATATCGATAGAAAAATATATCGATAAAAGAGGAGCGAAGAATCAAATGGAACGCAATGTGAAAGTCTCTAAGGCCGTTTTGAAGCGGCTTCCCGGTTATCTCGCCTATCTGAAAAGTCTGCCGGATTCGGCTCCGGCCAATATTTCCGCAACGGCGCTGGCCAACGCTCTGGATATGGGCGAGGTGCAGGTGCGCAAGGACCTGGCCATTGTCTCCGATGGCGGCCGCCCCAAGGTTGGCTACCAGAGAGAAGCTCTGATCGACGATATCGAACAGTTCCTGGGTTATGACAATACCACGGATGCGGTGCTCATCGGTGCGGGCAAGCTGGGTCTGGCTCTGATGGCCTACAGCGGCTTCGAGGCCTATGGCCTGAACATCCAGGCGGCCTTCGATGTGGCACCCACTATGGAGAAAACCGAGGACGGACAGCCCGTCTATCCCATCACCAAGCTGGAGCACTATTGCAAGCTTCACAAGGTGCTCATGGGCATCATCACCGTGCCTGCCTCCGCAGCCCAGGAGGTTGCCAATATGCTCATTGCAGGCGGCGTCAAGGCAATCTGGAATTTCGCCCCAACCCATTTGGATGTGCCGGACAATATTCTGGTGCAGAACGAGAATATGGCTACCTCTCTGGCCGTCCTGTCCGTCCACCTGCGGGCAGCCATCAAGGAAGAGAAAAAGTAATGAAAAATCTCCCGGATACCGTACAATGAGCGGTATCCGGGAGAACTTTTTTGCAGGATTACTTTCCGGGCTTGAAGCTGTCCTTCAGGCTGACGGAGCGGTTGAAGACCAGGTGCTCCGGGGCGGAATCCTTGCTGTCCGGGCAGAAGTAGCCCAGGCGCATGAACTGGTAGGATTCCGGGGCTTTGGCGCTTCTCAGAGAGGCCTCTGCCTTGCAGTGGGTGAGCACCTCCAGAGAGTTGGGGTTCAGGCAGGCCAAGAAATCCTTTCCGGCGGCATCGGGGTCGGGGTCGTCAAAGAGGTTGCTGTACTGGCGTACCTCGCAGTCCACGCAGTTGTTGGCATCCACCCAGTGGATGGTAGCGCCCTTGATCTTCCGGCCGTCAGCGGGATCACCGCCCCGGCTGTTGGGATCGTAGGTTGCCAGAACTTCGGTAACCTTGCCGCTTTCATCCGTGACGCAGCCGGTGCACTGGATGACGTAGGCACCCTTCAGGCGGCACTCGGGGCCGTCTGGGTACAGACGCTTGTATTTGGGAATGGGCTGTGCCAGGAAGTCGTCCCGCTCGATCCAGAGGTCACGGGAGAAGCTGATTTCCCGGGTACCGGCCTCGGCATCGTTGGGATTGTTCTCCACCTGGAAGGTCTCGCTCTGGCCCTCGGGGTAGTTGGTAATGGTCAGCTTCACGGGGTCAAGAACGGTCATGACCCGCTTGGCGGTCTCATTCAGATCCTCCCGCAGGCAGTGCTCCAGGAACGCAAACTCAATGGTGTTGGGGGACTTGGCAACGCCAACCCGGTCACAGAAGTTGCGGATGGAGGCGGGGGTGTAGCCCCGGCGGCGCAGGCCGCAGAGGGTGGGCATCCGGGGATCGTCCCAGCCGGAGA
>ERZ773116.2205-NODE-2205-length-16110-cov-4.349362_pt1 | contig 16110 bp, 11 predicted proteins | sample MGYA00580563_ERZ773116 | MGnify/ENA primary metagenome ERZ773116 (study PRJEB29015, sample SAMEA2737864) | human gut metagenome | biome: human gut; feature: human-associated habitat; material: faeces | place: China | collected 2012 ... | reverse complement strand
CCGCAATCCTGCGGCCGAATAAAACGCTTTTAAGCGTTTTATTAAAAACTCGTATGAGAATTCCATCTGCGCTCCCCGGCGGTCATTCGCGGAAACACGGGCAAAAAAGATCGCCTGCGGCGTGATCCGGAGGGCATAACCGGGGATTTTTCGGGAAATCAGGAAGATTATGACGAAAAACATCCCTTCAGTAACTTTTTGTGGTTGTAAAATATAAGGCAATGGTGTATAATGCTATGAGTTGCGGAAAATTTCATTCTATGCTCCGGCGACGAAATTCCGGAGCGGAATCACCTGTGGGGGAACTGACATACATGCTGAATAGTAAGAAAATCACGAGATATCTGACGCCCGGCCATCATGTGCATCTTGTGGGAATCGGCGGCGTATCCATGCGGCCGCTGGGTCTGGTGCTGAAGGGCATGGGCATGGAGGTCACCGGTTCGGATATGAACGCATCCGTGTCCACGGATGAGCTGATCGGGCAGGGCATTCCCGTTGCCATCGGACACCGGGCAGAAAATATTGAGGGCGCGGACTGCATCATCCGTACTGCCGCTGCCCACAACGACAATCCGGAGATCGCCGCCGCCCGTGCCGCAGGCATCCCCGTGTTTGAGCGGGCGCAGGCCTGGGGCGAGATCATGAAGTCCTACCATAACGCCATCTGCGTCTCCGGCACCCATGGAAAGACCACCACCACGTCCATGCTGACCCACATCCTTATGGAAGCGAATATGGATCCCACGGTCATGATCGGCGGCTATCTGCCCCTGCTCCACGCGGGACACCGGGTCGGCCACGGGGACACCATCGTGCTGGAGAGCTGCGAATACTGTGATTCCTTCCTGAATTTCTTCCCCACGCTGGCGATCGTGCTGAACGTGGAGGCGGATCATCTGGATTATTTCAAAGATCTGGCGGACATCCAGAAATCCTTCCACAAGTTTGCGTCTCTGGCCACCTTCGGCGTGGTCGCCAACGGCGACGACCCCCATACGGTGCAGGCCATGGAGGGCATCGACTATGTTTCCTTCGGCCTTGGGGAAGGCAACCGGATTCACGCGGCCAACATGCATCCCGACTGGCGGCACTTTGACGTGATCTGCGACGGGAAATACTACTGCCATCTGGACATGGGCGTGCTGGGACGGCACAATGCCATGAACGCGCTGGCGGCGTCGGCCGCCGCCTGGATGATGGGCATTCCCGGGGAGACGGTTTCCAAGGGCATCCAATCCTTCCACGGCGCGGGACGGCGGATGGAGTTCAAGGGCAAGTTCCACGGCGCGGACGTTTACGACGATTATGCCCACCATCCCGACGAGCTGAAGGCGACTCTGGAAGCCGTGCGCTCCATGGGCTACAAGCGGGTGGTGCTGGCCTTCCAGCCCCATACCTATTCCCGCACCAAGGCACTGTTTGACGACTTCGTCCGGGAGCTGAAAAAATCCGACGTGGTGGTTCTGGCGGAAATCTACGCCGCCCGGGAGCGGAACACCATCGGCATTTCCTCCGCCCAGTTGGCGGAGCAGATTCCCGGCGCGGTGTACTGCGAGACCCTGCCCGACGTCACCGCCTATCTGCGGGAGAACGTCCGGGAGGGGGACATTGTGGTCACCATGGGCGCGGGTGATATTTTCCGTGCCGGTGAAGCGCTGATCAGCGGTGAGTAATAAAAAAACGTGCCGGGAAACCGGCACGTCAGAGGTTTAGGCGTTTTCTTCATCCAGAACCAGATGGTCAACGCCGGACAGCTCAAATTCCGACATGTACCGATCCATCCGCGTGACGATCTCGTCGTAATTGTCGTCGGTGATCTCCGGATAGTCCATATCCCGGCGGGAAAGCTCCTCTGCCAGAATCTCGTAAAAAACATTGTCCTCGTAGCAGGCGATGGCCTCGTGAATCCCGCCCTCCTGATAGGCGCGGGAGGGAACGACGGTGCCGTTCCAATGCTCGGACAGGGCGGGGGACAGGGCAAACAGTTTGCTCTCCAGATTGTCATAGTCGGCGAAGCGGTCTTCGCCACGGGTGGAGTTCAGCACCCAGTTTCCGATGTACACCAGATCCAGCAGCCGGCGGAATTCTTTCGGTGTCAGATTGATCTGCATACATACCCTCCTTTCAAAAACGCGCGGAACACGCTCACGGGAAAGCGCGGGGTATCCGCCGCCGCGCCGCTCTTATATTCTCTCTATTATAGCACCAAAGTTTCGGATTTCCAGATGAAAATTGTAAAAAATATATTTACGGAAAGCAACAGATTTTCAGGTAGAATGAGGCGATGACGTGAAAAAACTCAGTGTTTGTATTTTATTCGGCGGGATGAGCCCGGAGCATGAGGTTTCCCTGCGCTCGGCGGAGTCCGTGCTGAATCACATTGACGAAAGCAAGTATAATCTGTTCCCTGTGGGCATCACGAAGGAAGGGGACTGGATTCTCTACGGCGGCAAGGACTATTCCAAGCTGGTCACCGGCGAATGGAGAAGCTGCCCCGAAAACCGCCGGGCGACCATTTCTCCCGTCCGGGGGCAGGGGCTTCTGAGCTTCGAGGGCGACTGCGTGGTGCGGGAGCGCATCGACGTGGTGTTCCCGGTGCTTCACGGGGAGAACGGGGAGGACGGCGCCATGCAGGGACTGCTGCAAATGGCGGGCATTCCCTACGTCGGCCCTCACATTGCCGCGTCTGCCGTGGCCATGGATAAGAGCCTGACCAAGCTGGTGGCAGATCAGGCGGGTGTCCCCCAGGCGGCCTGGCAGCTGGTTCGGGCGGGCGAGCTGGAAAATCACATGGAGAACACTCTGGATTTGCTGGAAAACCGCTTCCGCTATCCCATGTTCGTCAAGCCCGCCGGTACCGGTTCCTCCGTGGGCGTTTCCAAGGTCGGCGACCGGGACGCTCTGCGCAGCGGCCTGCGCTATGCCGGAAAGTACGATAAGAAAATTCTGGTGGAGGAGTTCGTCAACGGCAAGGAGATCGAGGTGGCCGTCATGGGCAACGATAACCCCATGGTCTCCGTCTGCGGCGAGATCGACTCCGGCGCGGAGTTCTACGATTACGACGCCAAGTACCTTACCGAGACCTCCAAGGCCTATATCCCCGCCCGCATCCCCGCCGAGGTGGAGGAAGTGGTGCGGGAGACGGCGGTGAAGGTCTACAACGCCGTGGGCTGCCAGGGCTTAAGCCGGGTGGACTTCTTCGTGACCCACGACGAAAACCGGGTGGTGTTCAACGAGATCAACACCCTGCCGGGCTTTACCTCCATTTCCATGTATCCCAAGCTGTTCGAGGCCAGCGGCGTTCCCTATTCCCAGCTCATCGACGAGCTGCTGCGGCTGGCCGTGGAGGCGTTTCGATGAAGCGGGACGTGGTTCTATCCATCCAGGGGCGTCAGCATTACGGCAGCCAGGAGCCGGAGACCATTGAGCTGGTCACCGAGGGGACGATGGAATTCCGGGACGGCGGCTGGGACATCACCTATGAGGAAAGCGAGCTGACCGGCCTTGCCGGTGTGGTCACCACCTTCCGGGTGGAGCCGGGGAAGGTCATGCTGAACCGGGAGGGCGCGCTGAATTCCAGAATGCTCTTCCAGGAGGGCGTTGCCCACGATTCCCTGTACCAGATGGAATACGGAACGCTGATGATCACGGTGAAGGCCACCAACGTATTTTATGACATTGTATCCGACGGTGGTTCCATCGATCTGGCGTACCAGATCATCATTGAAAATACCGAAGCCGGTATGATCGATTATCATCTGGATATTCGGGCAAAATAAGGGGAAAGGCAGAGACATAGTATGTGGTTACTGTTTGCCCTTGGCTCCGCGGTGTTTGCGGCATTGACCTCAATTCTCGCAAAAATCGGTATTGACGGCGTCAATTCCAATCTGGCCACGGCCATTCGGACGCTTGTGGTGCTGGTGATGGCCTGGGGAATGGTGTTCCTGACAGACAGTCAGGGGGGCATCGGGGAAATCAGCAAGAAAAGCTGGCTGTTTCTGATTCTTTCCGGACTTGCCACGGGCGCGTCCTGGCTGTGCTACTACCGGGCGCTGCAAATCGGGGAAGCGTCAAAGGTGGTGCCGGTGGATAAGCTCAGCGTCGTGATCACGCTGGTGCTGGCGTTTGTGTTCCTCCACGAGAAATTCACCGCCAAATCCCTGATCGGCTGCCTGCTCATCGGCGCAGGAACCTTACTTATGGTTTTGTAAAAATTGCCTCCCGCTTTTGGCGGGAGGCAGTTTTGCTTATCCGACATTCCGGTAGTAGGTGGAAAAGGCTTCCCGATCCTTGCTGATCAGCTCGCCGGTTTCCTTGCTGTACTTGTTCTTGTAGCTGACGGCGTAGATCACGTCCTCTCGGCTGTCGTCGTAGCCGGAGGTCATTTCGATGTAATAATCCTTTTCGTCCGTACCCAGAATCCGCATTTTTACCAGGTCGACCGTGGTTTCCGCTTCGATTTTTACGGGAAAGTGGAAATTGTTGCGGAACTGAAAATCGGTGGTTCCCCAGTTCACGGCGGCGTCCAGCCCCAGAGGAAGATAGGCAATCGTAGCGCCGTGGCAGGAGCGGGCGACAACTTCCAGGTCGGCAAGCAGCACGCAGTTGTACAGCGTGCTGGAGCCCTGACACACGCCGCCGCCGATGGCGTCGGTGAGACGATTGCCGGAGTAGGCGGGGGCAGGCTTGTAGCCCTTTTCCGCCGTGCGTTCGCCCAGGGTTTCATTGTAGGAGAAGGTCTCTCCCGGCTGGACGACGACCCCGTTGAGGGCTTCACAGAGCAGACGCAGATTGGTGTTGCGGTTTTCGTTGTCGCCGTGCTTGGTTTCACAGGAACCCAGCACGTCCCGGAAATAGACCGCGTCCCCCAGGATTTCCGGCTCCACAAACGTCATGGGAACGGAGATGGTTTCCCCGGGTCTGGCCTGCGCCAGCGCCGCTTTCGCCGCGTCCAGATCGAAGGAATAGCCGTAGGAGCCGGGGACGAACCGGTATTCCGTCATGTCGAGGGAATCGTCAACGGGGGCGGTGCAGATTTCATCGTAAATGGCATCCAAGTCCAGCTCCGCGGGGGCGGATTCCGCAGGGATGTCCACGGTGACGCGGTATTCTCCCGTCCGGCAGGCGGCCACCGCATGACCGTAGACCCCCAGAATCTGCTCATAGGCGCTGTCCACATCCAGGTGCGCCTCGGGAACGCCCACGGTCAGCTCCAGCGTCTGACAGGGGGCGTCAGGGTCGTGATTTTCCGTGCCGAGGTCGGGGGCGTCGCCGACGAGGGCGTAGCGGGAGTCGCTGAATTGGGTGTCAAACGTGCCGGCATAGCTTTCCAGCGCGGTGCGGATAAATTCGGAGTTTACGCTCAGATAGGGGCGCAAATCCACATCGCCGGGAAGCGAACCACCGGAGCGACCCATGCGGTAGGCGTCGTCCACGGCGGCGCGGACGTCCGCCTGAACGCCGGTGTCGCCGGGGGAGAGGGAAAGGGATTCCATGGGCAGTTCCACCGTCAGGTTTTCCCGGTACAGCGTCTCATCCAGAGCCGCCTGAAGGGCTTTTCTGGCTTCTCCCTTGGTCATGCCCCCAACATCCACCCCGGCGACGGAAACGCCGTCGGCCATCCGGCAATGATAGGGGTCAAGGGCGGGACGGACAAAGAAGAATCCCACCGCCGCCAGCGCCGGAACCAGCACGCAGATCACGGCCACCGTGATAATTCGGCGGGGAGAAACGCTTTTTCGCGGGGAATCCGCGGAAAAATGGCCTTTTGACATGGATTTTCCTCCTGAAAAAAGTCGGTGCAAAACGAAAACTGCATTTTCCTCATTATACAGCATTTCCCGGCAAATGCAAGACCGGAAACCGGGCGGCGGTTGCGTTTTCGGCCGTTATGTGATAAAATGAGAAAAACGTCGGGAGATGCCGGATATGAAGCAGCTGATCGTGATTGCAGATATGGAAGGGGCAAGCGGGATTTTCGACGCCAACAGGGAAGCCTGCCGGCATGAGGAACTGTATCCCCGGTACAAATTGTGGAGAGCCTATGGCAGACCCTGCATTACCAGCGACGTTCTGGCTGTGTGCAATGCCGCAGTCGATGCCGGAATCGACGATATTCTGCTGTACGATATGCATTTTGCGGGATGCACAGAGTCAAATGTCGAGCTGGACAAGCTGCCTGCCTGCGTCCGCGTCTTTGATTTGCCCAACCGGGAAACGCTGTGGGACAGGATTCGCGGACAGGCGGCAATGGAGCCTTACGGGATCATAACGGTGGGGCAGCACGCGAGAAACGGAGAAGCAAACGCTTATTTTCCTCACACGATTCACACGCCGCCCATCGAGTCGTTTTTCATCAACGGCATCCACGTGGCGGAAATCGGGGAAAGCGTCATGTGCTTCTCCGGCGTTCCCTATATTGCCAATATCGGCTGCGCGGCGTCTCACAAAGAAGCGCTGGAGTTGTCGCCTGAGGTTTCCTGCATCACGGTAAAGGACAAGGCAAAGCATTGGGAACCCCTGCCGGAAGATACGTACCCCCTGATATACGCGGGGGTCAGGAAAGCGCTTGGGGACTACGAAAGCAAGACGGCCTTTCCGCCTTCGGACAGATATGTCTGCAAGCTCAACTTGACGGAAGACCATTTTTTCGACGCACCGGACAATTTCCCGTGGAAGGGGACATTCGACGGAAGAAGTGCGCAGTGGGAAGCCCATGACATCCTGACGGCACTGAGCCTGTTCTGGCAGGTCCACAACTACATCAGAAAGCAGTAACAAAGGGCGTGACCGGGAAGGTCACGCCCTTTGCGTATGCTGCTGTTCGTTATTCACCGCCGGATTCGCCGCCGGATTCTCCGCTGGGTTCCGGCGTGCTGGTGGTGGGGGGCTCGGTGGATGGCGTCGTAGGCGCCACAGTGGGCGGCGTCGTGGGTTCGGTGGTGGGTTCGGTGGAGGGGGTCGTGGGAACTGTGGCAGGTTCCGTCGTCGGCTCCGCTTCGACTCTTGCGACAACCTTGTTCACGGTCTTGTACCGGGAATTGGCGACAAAATCCTTGGAGATCAGCACGCCGGTAGCCTTGTTGTACTTACTCTTGTACGTCTTGACCAGATATCCGGTGGTGCCTTCCTCAATCACGTCCCCATCCTTGTAGCCCTCGGGATTGTCGGACTTGAAATCCTTATATTCCGTTTCGGGCTTATAGGTCTCGGAAATGACGTAGCTCATTTCAACGTAGTAGTCCTTCTCGTCGGTGCCGAGGATCTGCACATTGACATAGCCGCCGCTGACGCTTGCTTCGAGCTTGATGGGGTAATTGGTGTTGTTGCGGAACTTGAAATCAGGGGAGCGCCAGCTGACGGTGGCGTCCATGCCGTAATTGATATAGTTCACGGGGAAGCCGTGGTTGGTGCGGGAGACGATTTCCAGATCGGCCAGCAGGGCGCTGCAATACAGCGTGGAGGAAACCTGACAGATGCCGCCGCCCACCTGATTCACCAGATCGTCGCCGGAGTAGGCAGGGGCGGACTTGTAGCCCTTCCCGGTGGTGCGCTCGCCCAAAGTGTCGTTGAAGGAAAAGGCCTCACCGGGGTTCAGCACAACGCCGTTCAGCGCCTTACAGGCCAGCTCCAGATTGGCGGTGCGGTTGGCGTTGTTAGAGTGGGGCGTGCTGGTGCTGCCCAGAACGTCCCGGAAGAAGACATCGTCGTCCAGAATTTCCGGGGCGACATATTCCATGGGAATGCGGACAACCTCGCCGTACTGCGCCGCGCTGATCTGTTTCTGCGCCTGCACCATGTCAAACTCGTAGCCGTAGGAGCCGGGGACGGCCTTGAAGGTCTGCATGTTGACGGTGGCATCCACGGGCTTTACGCAGACTTCGTCGTAGATTTTCTGCAAATCCACGGCATCCGGTTCGCCTTCGGCCTGTGCGCCCTTCGCCTCCACGGCAAAGACGTTCATGCTGTAGGCGTCCAGAATCTGGTTGAACAGGTCATCTACGTTGAAATTCACGCCGGGAGTCCCCATTGTGACGACCAGCGTCAGCTGGGGGGCGCGGTCTTCGTCAAATTTGTCCGTCGCAAGCTCGGGAACGTCGCCTTCCAGGGCGTAGCTGGTCTGGGTCAGCAGACTGCCGGCGGTTCCGGCGTAGTCCTCCAGAACGCCCTTGATATAATCCTGCTTCAGATGCAGGTAGGGCAGCAGCCCGATGATGTGGTTGCTCTTGAGGGACGCCTGGTAGGCTTCCTGACGCTCGGCCTTGGTGCCGGTTCTGCCGTACTCGTAGGCGGCGTTCACGGCGGCCTTGACATCCAGCTTTGCGCCGGTGTCGCCGGGGGACAGCCGCAATATGGTATCGCCCAGAGTCACCACCATGTCCTGCTTTGTGTAGGTCTGGTCGGTGACGGCACGGACGGCGGTGACGGCGTCGGATTTGCGCAATCCGCCCACATTCACACCGGCGACGGTGACGTTGTTCAGAATTTTCTTGCCGTAGGGGTCGCCGGAGACGTTGACGACGAAAATGGCAATCAGGGAAATGATCAGAACCAGCGCGGCGGCGCACAGAGCCACCATCACGGGCTTCTGGTTGTTGTCCACAAAGGAAAGAGCCTTATCAAGGAAGGACGGAGTGCCGCGCTTCGGGGGGTTCTCCTTCTCGTCCAGTGAAAAGTCCAGTTCCTCGTCGGGAACCGGGCTGTCTTCTCCGGAAAACAGACTGTTCTCTTCGGGAAACAGGCTGTCGGCCTCGGTGATAAGGTCGGCGGCCTCCGGGTCGGTGGTGTCCAGATCAGGGACGGAGGCTTCGGAGAAGATGGGGTCATCCGGCTTCGCGGGCTTCTCCTGACCGGTCAGCTGGCGGAAGCTCTTTTCGATTTCACGTTCTTCTTCCCGGTATGGCCGGGGGTTGGAAAATTTGCCTTTAGACATAGGCTGCTCCTTTCCTGAGGGAAGGTTGGATTCAACGCTATTATAACACGGAATGTCAAGAACGTCAGCTCTGGAAAAAGCTGGTATAATGCTCCACAAACAGCCTGCTCTGTTTCAGACTGTCCACGCCGTTGGCGAGCTTGAAGCGGAGGGTGGGTTCCTTGGCGCTGGCCAGGAAGGTGACCCGCTGCTTGTAATCCGGATCGGAGCACAGCGCGCCCACGGCCTCGAAGTTCAGATTGCTCAGGGTGAACAGCACGTCCCCGGACTTCTGGCGGATGTCCTTGATGCCGACTTGCCGCGCCTTTGCCCGGAGAAGGGCAATGTCGATGAGGTTCAGCACGCCCTTGGGCGGCTCGCCGTAGCGGTCGACGATCTCGTCCAGCAGGTCGTCGGCATCCTCCTGAGAGCGGATGGCGGCCATGCGGCGGTACAAATCCATCCGTTCCTCCCCCCGGGAGACGTAATCTTTGTCCACGTTGGCGGTGACGTTCAGGTCGGCGGTACATTCCGGCGCCTTGGGGGCTTCGCCCTTTTCCTCCAGAACCGCCTCGTCCAGCAGCTTGAGGTACATGTCGTAGCCCACGCTGGACATGTGGCCGGACTGCTCGGCGCCCAGGAGGTTGCCCGCGCCCCGGATTTCCAGATCCCGCATGGCGATTTTGAAGCCGGAGCCGAATTCGGCAAAGTCCCGGATGGCGGAAAGCCGCTTCTCGGCGACCTCGGTGAGATTCTTTTCCGGGCGGTAGGTGAAATAAGCGTAGGCGTGGCGGGTGGAGCGTCCTACCCGGCCGCGAAGCTGGTGGAGCTGGCTCAGGCCGAACCGGTCGGCGTTTTCGATGATGAGGGTGTTGGCGTTGGGAATGTCCAGACCGGTTTCGATGATGGTGGTGCATACCAGCACCTGAATCTCGCCCTCGGCCATGGACTGCATCACGTCTCCCAGGGCGTCCTCGCCCATCTGCCCGTGGGCGACGCCCACGCTGATGCCCGGAATCCGGCGCTTGATTGCGGCGGCGCACTGGTCGATGGTTTCCGTGCGGTTGTGGAGGTAATAGACCTGCCCGCCCCGCTCGATTTCCCGGCGGATGGCGTCGTCAATGATGGGCTCGCTGTACTCCATCACGAAGGTCTGCACGGGATAGCGGTCGGCGGGGGGCTGCTCGATGGTGGACATGTCCCGGATGCCGGACAGCGCCATGTTCAGCGTCCGGGGAATGGGAGTGGCGGAGAGGGTCAGTACGTCCACGCCCTTGGAAATTTCCTTCAGGCGCTCCTTATGACTGACGCCGAAGCGCTGCTCCTCGTCCACGATGAGTAACCCCAAATCCTTGAACTGGACGGTTTTTTGCAGCAGCTTGTGGGTTCCGATGATCAAGTCCACAGAACCGGCGCGGAGCTTCTGCAAAGTCTGCTGCTGCATTTTCGGGGTGCGGAAGCGGCTGAGAACGTCGATGGTGACGGGGAAGCCCCGGAAACGCGCCACGGCGGTCTGGTAATGCTGCTGGGCAAGCACCGTGGTGGGAACCAGGATCGCCACCTGCTTGCCGTCCATGACGGCCTTCATCACGGCGCGGAGGGCGACCTCGGTTTTGCCGAAGCCTACGTCGCCGCAGAGAAGACGGTCCATGGGAATGGGGGACTCCATGTCGTGCTTGATGTCCGCAATGCAGCGCAGCTGGTCGTCGGTTTCCGGGTAGGGGAAGTTGTCCTCAAATTCCTTCTGCCAGGGGGCGTCGGCGGAGAAGGCGTAGCCGGACTGACGCTTTCGGGCGGCGTAGAGCTGAATCAGCTCTCCCGCCATGTCCTTGGCGGCCTTGCGGGCCTTGGCCTTTGTCTTCTGCCAGGCGTCGGAGCCGATTTTGTTCAGCTTGACGCTGCTGTCTTCTCCGCCGCCGCCAATGTATTTGCTCACCAAATCCAGCTGGGTGGCGGGGACGAACAGGGTGTCGCTGCCCTGATAGGCGATTTTGATATAGTCCTTGACCGCGCCGTCCACCCGAATCTGCTCCATAGACACGAACCGGCCGATGCCGTAATTCTCGTGAACCACCAGGTCGCCGGGGGTCAGGTCGGTGAAGGAATTCAGCTTCTGACGGTTGGTGGAGCCGGTTTTTTTCGCGGGCTTCCGCTTCGGCTCGCCCCGGGCAATCAGCTGCCCCTCCGTCAGGGCGGCGAGTTTGGACAGGGGATACTCCATGCCGAAGGGAAGTGTCCCCTCCGTCAGAAGAATTTGCCCGGGCTTGGGCAGGGTGGTCAGGGGGATGCACAGAAAGGCGGACAGCCCCTTCTCATGAAGCAGCTGCTGTAACAGCTCCGCCCGGCGGCGGGTGCCGCAAAGCACCAGACTGCCGAACTCCATTTTCTGGTAGTGACTCAGGTCGGAGACGGCGGTGTCCAGATTGCCGCCGTAGCCGGGAAGCTGCTTGGCGGTGAGGGGGTACAGCTGCCTCGGGGGGCAGTCCTCCGGGTAGGAGGTGCCGCCGAAGGCATCGAAATAGACGACGGTTTTCCTCCGGAGAGTCTTGCAGAAATCCTCCCACTGGCTCACATAATCGCACAGCTCGCCCGCCACGAGACCGGCCTGCAGCATACTGTCCAGCTGCATTCCCATCTCGTCGCAGCGGCTGCGGGCGGCGCGCTGGAGGTTTCCATGGTCGCAGACGGCGACCACGGCACCGTCCGGAATGTAATCGGCGGCGGTTGCCATTTCCGGATAAATCAGCGCCATATACCGGTCGGAAGCGGGATTGTGCAGGCCGCTTTCGTATTTATTCAGGTCTTTTTCCAGCGTGGCGATCAGGGGCTCGTTGATGTTTTTCCGCCGCTTCTGGCGGGAGATCAGGGAGGTAATATCTTTGCACAGCCCCTCCACGCCGCCGGGATGAAGCCCCGGCTGGGTCTCCGCCACAGGCAGGACGGTGACGGAGGTGATGTTCTCACTGCGTCGCTGGGTCGCCGGGTCAAAGAAGCCCATGGTGTCCAGCTCGTCGCCGAAGAATTCCGCCCGAACCGGCTGATCCTCTGCGGGAGAGAAAATGTCCAGAATGCCGCCCCGGACGGCGAACTGTCCCGGCCCCTCCACCATGCCGCAGCGGTTGTACCCGGCGGCGGTGAGGCGGGAGCTCAGGTCTTCAACGGCATATTCCCGGCCGACCTCCAGAGAGAAGGCGGCGGAAAGAAGCGCGGCCTTGGGCATGGTGCGCAGGCTGAGAGATTCCCAGGTCATGATTTGCAGGCATGTCTTCCCGGTAGCCAGGTCATACAGCTGCCGCAGGCGCTTCTGCTCCCAGCTTCTGGACACCACGGCGGCGTCGTAAAGGGTCAGATCCCGGCCGGGGAGAATGGGGGCGGTGTCCGAAAGGAAGCCCTTCAATTCCTCCTGAAGCCGCCGCGCCGCCAGATCGTCCTGACACAGCACCACCATGGGATGATTCAGGCTGCGGCAAAGCCCCGCAATCATGTGACTGCGGTTGATCTGCCCGATGCCGGTGACGGCAACGCTTTCACCGCCTTGCAGGGAAGACACCATGGCGGCGTATTCGGGAATGGTTTTCAGTAGAGACAGAAGCTGTTCCATATATTACCTCAAAAAGAAGATACACAACGTGGCAACGCGGAAAGGGGGACTTGACCCCCTTTCCGTGGTTTTGTGACAATATACTGTGGTTTATGGGTGGCTGCCGTTGAACCGGTTGGCGGTCTCCGGCACGCCATAGTCGATGATGCTCAAGGCGGCGTCGGCGGCGTTTTTCAGGGACACGGCCAGCGCCTTTTCCTCACTTGCCGAGAAGGTGGACAGCACCCATGCGGCAAGGTCATATTCCGGGTTCGGCTTGGCACCTACCCCGATCTTGACCCGGGGGAAATCCTGGCTGCCCAGCTCCTGAATGATGGATTTGATGCCGTTATGCCCACCGGCGGAACCCTCGGCGCGTACCCGCAGCCGTCCCGGCTCGAGAGAAATGTCGTCAAACATCACGATGATCCGCTGGGGCGGGATGCCGAAATAGGCGGAAAGCTGCAAGACGGAGCGCCCGGACAGATTCATATAGGTCTGGGGCTTGAGGAGAAACAGCTTCTTACCGCCGTAATTCACCTGGGTGTACAGACCCTGAAATTTCAGCCTGTCCACCTTGGCGCCCAGCTTTTCGGCCAGAATGTCCATCGCCCGGAAGCCGGTGTTGTGCCGGGACTTCTCGTACTCCCGGCCGGGATTGCCCAGCCCGACGACCAACCAGCTGTCATTGCTTTGCTTGGAAAACACGGCTTCAGAACAGGTCGGCGATGGAGGTGGCGCCGTGAATGTGGCCGATGGCACGGGCAAACACGGGGGCTACGTCCAGAAACTTGATCTTGTGGCTGGGGGTGTTGGCGACCTCTGGAATGGTGTTCAGCAGCACCATTTCCTTGATGGGGCTTGCCTCAATGCGGTCGTAGGCGGAGCCGGAGAGAACGCCGTGGGTAGCGCAGGCGTAGACATCCTTGGCACCGCCGACCTCCATCAGAGCCTTGGCGGCGTTGCACAGGGAACCGGCGGTATCCACCAGATCGTCGTACAGGATGCAGGTCTTGCCCTTGACATCGCCGATGATGTTCATGACCTCGGAAACGTTGGCCTTGGGGCGGCGCTTGTCCACGATGGCAAGACCCATATGCACCTTGGCGGCAAAGTTCCGGGCGCGGCCGACGGAGCCGACGTCGGGGGAGACCACCACGAAGTCCTCGTGGTTGTACTCGCTCTCAGGGAATTTGTTCATGAAGTATTCAACGAAGGTAACGTTGCCCAGCAGGTGATCCAGAGGAATGTCGAAGAAGCCCTGAATCTGGGCGGCGTGGAGATCCATGGTCAGAATGCGGTTGGCACCGGCGGCGGTGAGCATGTTGGCCACCAGCTTGGCGGAGATGGGGTCACGGGACTTGGCCTTCCGATCCTGGCGGGCATAGCCAAAGTAGGGGATGACGGCAGTGATACGGCCGGCGGACGCACGACGGCAGGCGTCGATCATCACCAGCAGCTCCATGAGATTGTCATTGACGGGTTTACAGGTGGACTGGATGAGGAACACGTCGGCACCGCGGACGGTTTCCTCCAGGGTGACGGAAGCCTCCCCGTCGGCGAAGTGGGTCACAATGGCCTTACCCATGGGTACGCCCAGCTCTTTGCAGATGGTCTGCGCAAACTGGGGATTGGAATTGCCGCAGAAAACCTGAATGTTTTCACCGTAAGCAATCATCGGATGAATACCTCACTTTTTCTTTTTTTCTGCCCCCGGCTGTATCTCGGACGCAAGCTTACACACCCATTATATCACTCCACCATAGGAAAATGCAACATGAATAAATGTGTTATATTGCCGAAAAAAGCGGAGAAAATCAAGGCGTTTCTGGCGAAGAAAACAGAATTCCGGAATAAGATGGAAAACGAAATTTTGTTTGTAAAATATCTTGAGAGATTTTTGAATCTGTGATATACTAACGGGTACAGACTTTTTACCCATTCAGGAGCATCATAAAATATGAATGACAAGATCATCATCCAGGGCGCACGGGAGAATAATCTGAAAAACGTGAACCTGACCATCCCCAGAGACAAGCTGGTGGTTTTCACCGGACTTTCCGGCTCCGGCAAGTCCAGTCTGGCCTTCGATACCATTTACGCTGAGGGGCAGAGGCGGTATGTGGAGAGCCTGAGCTCTTACGCCCGTCAGTTTTTGGGACAGATGGACAAGCCGGACGTGGACTCCATCGACGGCCTTTCCCCGGCCATTTCCATTGACCAGAAGACGACCTCGAAAAATCCCCGCTCCACCGTGGGAACGGTGACGGAAATCTACGATTATCTCCGCCTTCTGTGGGCGCGGGTGGGCGTTCCCCACTGCCCCAGGTGCGGTAAGGAAATCCGCCGTCAGACCATCGATCAGATCGTGGATCGGGTGGAAGCCCTGGGAGAGGGAACCCGGTTTATCGTCCTTTCTCCGGTCATCCGGGGGAAAAAGGGCGAACACAAGAAGGTGTTTGAGGACGCCCGGAAATCCGGCTTCGCCCGGGTGCGGGTGGACGGCATTCTCTACGACCTGACGGAGGACATCCCCTGCGAGAAGAATAAAAAGCACACCATCGAGCTGGTGGTCGACCGGCTGGTGCTGAAGGACGGCCTGCGCCGCCGTCTGACGGACTCCGTCGAAACGGCTTGCAGCCACTCCGGCGGCCTTGTGACCATCGAGCTGCCCGCCACCGGGGAGGAGCTGAGCTTTTCCCAGAACTACGCCTGCGAGGACTGCGGCATCAGCCTGACGGAACTGGAGCCGCGAATGTTCTCCTTCAACAACCCGGCGGGTGCCTGCCCCAGCTGCACCGGTCTGGGCTTCCAGCTCATCGCCGACGCCGATCTGGTGATTCCGGACAAGAATAAGTCTATTTTTGACGGCGCGATTCAGGCGTCCGGCTGGCAGAGCGCCCGGACGGATTCCATCTTCCGTATGTATTTTGAGGCGCTGGCGCAGAAATATCATTTTTCCCTGACGGAGCCGGTGAAAAATCTGCCGGAGGACGTAATGGACGTCATTCTCTACGGCACCAAAGGGGAAAAACTGCGCATGACCTACAACCGGGGCAACGGTATGGGCGTGCTGGAGCAGCCCTTTGAGGGTATTCTCAACAACATTTCCCGCCGGTTCCGGGAGACCCAGTCCGACGCCGCCCGGAAGGAGCTGGAGGAGTGTATGGCCACTGCCCCCTGCCCCCAGTGCCACGGCGACCGCTTATCGGAAATCGCCCGGGCGGTGACGGTGGGCGGCATCGGCATTATGGACTTCTGCCGCATGAGCATCCGGGACGAGCTGGAATTTATGAAGAATCTCCGTCTGGAGGGCAGTATGGCCATGGTGGCCGAGCAGATCGTCAAGGAGATCAAGTCCCGCCTGCAATTCCTGACGGATGTGGGACTGAGCTACCTGACCCTGTCCCGGTCGGCGGGAACCCTTTCCGGCGGCGAGAGCCAGCGGATCCGGCTGGCTACCCAGATCGGTTCGTCCCTGATGGGCGTGCTGTATATTCTGGACGAGCCGTCCATCGGCCTGCACCAGCGGGACAACGACCGGCTGCTCTCCACGCTCAAGCACCTGCGCGACATCGGCAACACGGTGATCGTGGTGGAGCACAACGAGGAC
>ERZ773116.2204-NODE-2204-length-16110-cov-4.805606_pt1 | contig 16110 bp, 9 predicted proteins | sample MGYA00580563_ERZ773116 | MGnify/ENA primary metagenome ERZ773116 (study PRJEB29015, sample SAMEA2737864) | human gut metagenome | biome: human gut; feature: human-associated habitat; material: faeces | place: China | collected 2012 ... | reverse complement strand
CGTTTCTCTCCCGGCATCCGGTGATTCACGCCTTCTTCGACAACGACGAGGCAGGACGCAAGGCAACTGCCGATCTGATCCGTCTTTGCCCCCGCAGCGAGCTAATCGACCAAAGCAGTTTTTACAGCGGGCACAAGGACGTAAATGACTATCTGATCGCCCGCATAAAAGACCGACCTAAGACCACGAAAACTATATCCGATAAGCAAGATCACTCTTGTCGGAATAATCTGCAAGCTCTGAAAGCGGAAAGGGCGGAAATTGAACCACCGTGTCGGAAAGGGGTAAAGATTTAAGGAAGGCAAGGTTGTGTTTTCGTAGACGAAAACTGCGCCTTCCCCGCTGGTCGGCGTAAAATCCCGCTGGTCTGAACAAAAAATGCTTAACCACTTATCATGGAAACACCGAAAAAAACATATGGCAAACAAGGCGGGCGCCCGAAAGTCGGCATCGGTCACATCCGCAAATACGTCGTCAGCACACGGCTCAGCCCCGAACGGAAACTCCGCTTTTCGGCCCTCTGCCGCGAAGCAGGACAACCGCCAGCCGAAGTCCTGCGCCAGCTGATCGACCGAGGAACGGTAAGAGCACGGATCACCCGCGAACAGCTGGATTTCATGGCCCAGCTCAAAGGCATCGCCCGCAACCTGAACCAACTGCCCCGGCTGGCCAATGCCAAAGGTCTGGCGGCTGTCAGGGTACGGCATGCGGCGATCGTCACGGCCATCGAAAAACTCCTGAAGCAGATATGCGATGGTCGGTAAGGTCATATCCGCTTCGTCCTTTTCGGGGACGGTAGGCTACGTGATGAAAGAGGAATCCCGGATACTGGAAGCTGAAGGCATTACGCCTCCGGAAGTGAAGGACATGGTGCAGGACTTCAAAGACCAGACCTTATTGAATCCGCGGCTGAAAAACACCGTCGGGCATATCTCGCTGTCTTTCTCACCCAAGGACGCTCCGCGGATGACCGACGCCCTGATGACGCAGATCGCAAAGGAGTACATGCAGAAGATGGGTATAACTGATACACAGTATCTATTGGTTCGCCACCTCGACCAGCCCCATCCGCACTGCCATCTGGTCTACAACCGGGTCGGAAATAACGGGCAGACTATTTCGGACAAGAACATCAAGATTCGAAACGCCAAGGTCTGCCGGGAGCTGACCGAGAAGTGCGGATTGTATCTCGCACCGGGAAAGGACGACGTGCGGCGGGAGCGGCTGCGCGAACCCGACAAGACCAAATACGAAATCCACGATGCGATCAAAGGCTGTCTGCCCAAATGCAAGAACTGGAACGAGTTGGAAGGTAAATTAAGGGAACAGGGCATCGGCGTCCGTTACAAGTATTGCGGAAATACCGACCGCAAGCAGGGTATCCTCTTCTCGAAAAACGGCTTCGAGTTCTCCGGATCGAAGATCGACAGGGCATTCAGCTTTACGAAACTCGACAACCGGTTCACCCTCCTGCAACAGCAGGCGCTGCATCGGGCCGAGCTCCTCGGAAACCTCTCGGCGGCGGCAGGCAATTACCGTTCGGCATTTGCCGGGTTGTTCGGCGGTATGGGTAGCGGCGGCACGCGCGAAGAACCGCCGTCGGTAAACCTCGGAAAGGCAGGCGGGATTCCGCTGCCGCCGGCCGGTTCGCCCGTCGGAGTGTCCGCCGCACAGTTGCAGCGCAAGCCGGGAGAAAGTCCCGAAGAGCATATAGCACGAATCACGGCACTGCTCGATGCCGCGGCTGCAGCGATGGCCATAGCCGCAATGGAACGCCGCCGCAGGATGGAAGAACAGAAAAGAAGAGCCAAAATGAAAATATAACCTTAAAACCGGAAAATCATGAACAACGAAAATAAGATCGACCTCTCGATCGAAATGTATGAAGACCTCAAGGAAACACTTGTCAAAGCCATCAAAAACGCCAAAGCTGGCAGCACAGGAAACGCAGGGTTGGATAATGCCCAGCTGGAACGGATCGAACGGCTGATAGAGGCTGCGGAACTTTCTCAGGAACAGATTACGCAACTGCTCGAACACCTGCAACGGCATACGGCCTTGCCCGGAGTAAAAACCGAGCAGGAGCGGGAATTTACCGACAGATACAACACACTGCTGACGCAATTGGCGGGCAAACTGGGGACAATCAACCACGAGACCCAGCAAACGCATACATTGATCGAGCAGGTCGGGCAGGCCGTCGAAGCATTGAAAAGGCCCGGCGCCCTGCCCGTGCAGGAGCATCGACATACTTATACGCTCGACATTAAATCCTCGAAAACATTTCTGACGATGTTCGCCATGCTTGGATGTATTTTCCTGCAAGCTGCATTCATCTACCGAATCTCGGAGAATAATCGTCAGTTAGCTACCAACGATCTGAAATACCGTTACGTGAAGATGTGCGGGAAAATCGGCGAAAAGGAGCTGATGGAATTGGAAACGGTATTTTGGGACGAACAGTATAGAAACCTCCGCGATACCGTCCGAAACCAAGTCGAACGCTACGAAGAAGCCGTAAGGCGTCAGGCTGAACGGTTGGAGCAGGCGACTGTTAAGGAGCGGAAAGCGAAAAAACTACTCGACGATGCTGAGATATTGCGACAACAAAATTAAAATAATTCCAGATTCAATAATCTCGATTTCAACAGTAGGTGGGGTGTAAATCAAACTGTGTTAAAGTTTGTATTCGGATCGATTTTGGGTGGCAGGAAAAATATTTTTCCATTCTATTGTATTTTTCATTTTATTTTCATACATTTAGAATGTTAATAAAATTAACGCTTTATGAAAAAAATTATTTCTTTTATTATGGTAATCTCTATTTTTTTCCTCTTGTAAAATAGAGAAAAATGCCGACTCTCAATTAACGACTACAGAGTCCAACATTGAGCATGTATGTATTCCGTTAACCGACGCACAAATTATTGGGTTGTATAACACATTAACTACTGTACAGACTCGTGCGGTTGTTTTAGTTTATCATAAAGTATCAGAAAAATACACTGCCAGTGTATGTCGTTTCTTGGAAGTTGATGTGGATGAATCTCCAGAACTGGCAGAACTATTCAATGTTGCTAAAATTCCTACAACTATTATAATTAAAAATGGAGAGGTTGTGGCTACCTTTGTGGAAATATTGAGTGAAAAAGCACTAACCGAATTAATAGAAAGCTATAAAGTCAAATAATTGTTTTAATTTTCTCAATTTATGAAGAAACTTGTCTTATTGTTAGGGATTATTCTATACCTCGTATCTTGCAAGGTCGAAGAACCGAAATTTGCAAACCAGTCAACATTTTTAGAAGCCGAAACCACTACAATCGAACACGTGTCAATACCATTGACAAATTCGCAATTACTCGAATTATTTCGCAATATGAGTCCTTTGGCACAAACACGAGTAGCCGTATTTAACCTCCTGACCGAGGGTGAAGTTGAATTCTGGTCAACAGAGGGACCTGGGGTATTGGTGATGTATTTTACAGCCCCATGGAATGGTCCATGTAAGAGGTATCGCTTAATATTTGAAAAAGTTGCAAATGATTATACAAATAAAGAATGTCATTTTGGACGTATTGACATCGATCAAGCAGGAGAAGATATTGCAACAAAATACGGTGTAAACACATTACCTACCACTCTAATTATTAAAAATAATAAAATTGTTGCCAAAGCAGTCGGTCTTATAAGAGAAGAAACTTTAAGAGCACTGGTAAATCAATACAAAGCATAAGTAAAATAAATATAACAAGAGACTATCTAACAAGTCCGGTTTAATGATTTCACCCTCGCCAGAACAAGCTCTGACGAGGGTGATTTCAATTTCAGGGACTTATTAGACAGCCCCTTGTTATAACGAAAAAGGCTGACTTATTCAGTCTCTCGCTCGAATGTAAAGGAAATATAAGGATAATATTGAGCGGTCGGTTTATTTTCTTCGTAATACAATTTATCAATCAAAAATGATTTTGAATCAAAATCAATAAAATACATCTCCATTTTATTGGCATCTCCATCCTTAAAACGGACTCCAATATAAGCTTCTGTATCTTGACTCTGCTCTATTGCAGAAAAATAGCGATTTACATTATCCAGAAGGATTAATTGAACCGGAATTTTCCCCGACATGCTGTATAATGTAAATTCGCCACCATTCGAGATACCCGAATTCTCCCGGAAGAAGTTTTTCAAGGTCGATTCAAGCGAGGTCGTAAGACCCTCTTCCGTGAAAATCAACCGGTCCTTTGCATTATATGCGGGTAAAGCAGCCATATCGGCGTCGAACGTAGGTTTGTCGTATTCAGAACTGCTTCCATTCAGATTGGCATACTCCATAGGATCATAATTACCTTCGGCACTCATTTTCCATGTACCTTCCAGTTTGCTGAAATACGATCCGAAAATCGTTACGGTAATCTCGTTATACTGTCCCCGGACGAATCCTTTGTTGTTCTCCAGTCCGGTTTTCAGAACGACCTTGTCTTTTCCGGTTTCCAGCGTGCCGGCTTTAAGGGTAATGGCACCTGAACTTTTACCCTGAGCGACAACCAGTTGTTTAGCCCCCTCGAACGTAAAATTGGTATTCTCGACAGCCGTCGAACCTTCGGCGATCTCAATGGGAATGACGATATCCTGCTCCGCAGTATATTTTGCCCCCGTAGCCGTATAAAGATCCAACTGAACGGAACCGGTCTCACCCATGGTCATGGATTTGACAGAGAAGGAATACATAATTTTACCTTTCACTCCCAGACTGATCTTCGCCGTGGCATTTTTCCCGGGGATAAAGTCAGCCACCGAGCCCAACGTCGCGACGATTTCCTTGGCTTCGTCGTAGTTGTCCAAAGCCGTTACCGTAATCGAAAGCGACTGATTGTTACCTCCCAATATGAATTGTTCGGCCGATACGGAATACTCGGAACCCTTGACAGCCGTACCCGAGAAAGCAACGGGAACGGTGACGGGCGACGCAAGCGATGATAAATCTACACCGCTGACTTGCAGATCCAGTGTTACAGAACCTGTCGAAAGCGCGAGCACCGGCTTCGCAAAAGAAAGCGTAGGCGTCGATTCATCGTTGTCATCCGAACAAGCGCCGAATAACAGCGGCGCCGCGAGCAATGCAAATAAAAATTTTCTCATAACCAAAGTTTTAATTAATAAAGGTTTGTTCAACAGTTATTTCGAACCTTCCAGAAAGGCTTCATATTCATCTTCTTCGCTTGCGATCTGCGCCCAATCCTCATTCCCGAGAAATACACCGTCGGGCATAATGTATTTCGTCAAATAATCCTTAGCCAAAGGCGGCGTCTCATCATAGTTGTCATCACAGCCACTCAGCGACACAACAGCCGCAATCGCTGCGACAAACGCAATCATTCGTCTTTTCATCGTATTGTTCATAATCCTGATTCTTTTATTCCATTTTATCGTACCCCGGATTTTGCTCCAACCCCTCGACCAATTGAATATCGGGAGCGTAAAGCGGGAAAGTATACATCCAGGAATAAGTCGTGTATTTCAGTCCCTGCTTGGCGACCCAGAATTCCGGACATCCGTTACGTTTGAGTTCGTACCAGCGATCTCCTTCAAGGAAAAGTTCCTTGCGGCGTTCGCAATGAATAGCATACAGCAGCGGAGTCAGCGCATTTCCCTTGGCATCGACCTGAATCAAATCGTCGTGATCGACCGGAGGCAGAGTCTGCATCGTGTAGTCCGAGACATCGGCAATGCGCTTTCGTCGCAGTTCGTTCAAAGCAGCAAGGGCCTTTTCGGGTTCTTCGCTATGATAGTAACTCTCAGCTAGAATCAACTGCAATTCAGCGCTTCGCAGGCAGGAAAGCAGGTTCTTAGCCGGCAGTCTTTTGGCATCGATCGACAGCGTGAAACGCACATCTTTTTCCTTTTCGGCGAAAAGATCGTAAAACAGGCGGGAACAAGGTCTGTTTTTCAAATAATTTTTTGAATTCGTCAGCGCCGTAGATTCCGAAGATCCAGCATAAATCTGTGCCTTGAAGATCATGTTGCCACTCTTGGCCATCTGTTCCCCGATCATCGCCTTGTAAGGTTCCGCATCGAGCAACGGATACTTTTCCAATAACTCCGAGGCATACTGAGCTGCCAAACGATACTGCTGTGTCCAGAAATAGAGCCGGGCCAGATAGCCTTTGGCGACATCGGAATTGAAGCGGTAGATCTCATCCTGAATGTCGTATTCGATCGCTTTATTCAAATCCTCTTCGATCCGTTTGACGGTCTGGTTATAAGTACTGCGAGTAGGCTTCGCCTCCATATCAAATTCTGTAACCAACGGTACACCAGGCCCCGGATTATCCGGATTGCAAGCCTGACAGAAGTTGCGCAGCAAATTATAATAGCAGATACCGCGAAGGGCATACGCCGTACCGAGCACGTCCATCCCGAGCCGGCTGCTCCGGTCTTCGAGATAACCGATTATGATGTTGCAATCCCGAATCACCGCATAAAGATTCGTATACAGAGTTTGCTTAGCGGAAAGTTGCTCTCCTATGTAAAGCGAAATATAATTTCCTCCGGGATATTGAGTCAGATTAGCAGCCAGGTTATCGGCATAACACTCCAAATCGGCCATTTCCAATCCGTCGCCCATCACGACCTCCTCTCCGTAATCGATCTCGTCGAGATGCGCATGGAGCAACGCTGAAAATTCCTCGGCTGTTTCGGGGATGGTCTGTCCGTAAGGTTTTATATCCAAATAGCGGTTGCAGGATACGGCTAATAACACGAGTGCAATCACTGTGAATGTCTTTTTCATACTCTCTGTTTTGAAATTACCGTTTCGGAATTAAAATCCGATCGAAAGTCCGATCGAATAGGAGCGGCATTGCGGGTACACCGCACCGGGAGTTTCAGGGTCCAGCCCCGAGTAATTCGTGAACGTCGCCAGATTGTTCATCGTAAACGACACGCTGCAATTTTGCATGTGAAGTTTCTTCACCCACGCGCCGGGAAGGTCGTAAAGCAATGTCAGGGAACTGATTTTCAAATAAGAAACATTCTCCAGCAACAGACAGTTCGTAACTCTTGATTCGGAAGGAAGACTCTGGGCGATAAGATTGCCGTTCTGATCGTAAAGGCGCCCTCCGTATATGTCGATCAGACGCGGATAACCGTCCGTAACAGGATTATCCGGAGTCCAGCGATAGGTTACATCACGCACGACATTGAGATGGTTGACATAAAGGTCGTATTTGGAGTTGGGAATGGGCTCCTTATCCACACCGGTCATATTCCGGTCACTCACCGAACTGTAGGATGCGGGGGATACGATATCGTTCAGCACTTTGCCGTTCAACGAAAACACACCGTTCATACTGAGCGTAAGCCCCTTGTAACGAACGGACGTATTGAACCCGCCCGTCCAGGGAGCCGTCGATGTACCTACATAGAAAAGATAGTTTTGCATGTTCCGGTAGTCCGCGACTTCGTTTATTTTCGCATCGGGACGCAGTTCGTAATTGTAGAATCCCGTCGATGGATCGATGCCCGTACTCTTGCCCGTGATGATCATCCCCTGGGGATAACCTACATAATACTGACCATAGATACCGCTGTTGGGCGACACGTATTTGGTCAGTTTGTTCATATTGTAAGCCGCATTGGCAGTAAAATTCCACGCAAAATCCTTATAACGCAGAATCGTCGCCCCCAAAGTGAACTCGACTCCCCGGTTCACCTGTTCGGATGTATTATATCCCTGCGAAATAAATCCGACTGCCGAATTCACGCGCGAAGAAGTCACGAGATCGTATCCTTTACGGTTGTATGCTTCGACCTGCAATCGCAAACGATCCTTGAAAAATCCGATGTCCAGACCCGCTTTGATATCCCAGGTCTTCTCCCAGCTCAGATGCGGATTCGGGGCATTCGAAATAGTCCCCATCCGGTAGGAATCCGTATCGGAAATTCGAAACGTGTTATCGTATTTCATGATGATTACCGGATAGACCGACTTATTGACACCGCCCGTATAACCCGTGGCCAAACGGAGCGTCATCGAACTGATCACATCCGAGATTTTCCCTTTCATCCACGACTCTTCGTCTATATTCCAAGAAAAACCTGCCGACCAGGTAGCATTGAACTGCTCCTTGCTGCCGAAATTATTCGATCCGTCGGATCTTACCGAGGCATTGAAAACATAGCGGTTGAGCAGGATATAGTCGATCGTACCGTAGAACGAGGCCATAGCGTTTTCCGTAATAGCTTGCCCGGTGGAATTATCGAGGGTCTTCCCGAAACTGACAAGTTTATCGTAATCGATCACCGAATTGTTTCCGCTCGCAGGATAAAGCGGCGTCGAGTGGTTGCCCGTAACGGGGTCGTAGCCGTAACGTTTGGTAAAAATCGTCTTGGCGTAATTCCGGCTGATCTGCGCTCCGGCCAACACATTGAGCCGATGTATTTCGTTGAAAGTATGTCCATAGGCGAAATGTCCCCGTAACATATAATTGGTATTGTATGTCGAAGTCTGATAAATGGAACCATAGATTCGTTTCGAAGTCGTCGTATTGTTTTCGAACGGCCGATCCATCCATGCCGCATAGGTATTCTTTCCATTGATATTCTCCCCGTGATCCGAAATATAGGAGAACGACGCCAGACCCACGAACTTCAGATCCTTGGTGATATTGACCGTCGTATTTCCCGTCAGTGTGAAGTTTCCGCTGGTACTCTTGGCCGAAGTCTCATTGATCTCCCGCATCAGGTTGAATCCGTTTTCGGGAAGCGCTACCGTATAGCTTCCATTGATTTCACTCAAGGAAAAATAAGTCTCGTCAGCCCGATAGGAACCGTCGTCGTTATAAGGGCGTTCATAGGGATTGGCGAAATAGGCGTATTTGAACATATCCACATTGCTCGACGGTGCCTTGGATGTCTGATAGGAGAAATCCGTACTGATACCGAACGATACGACTCTGTTCGGTGTTACATCGATCTTGCCGTTGAAATTGTAACGGTCGTACGAGTTTTTCAACACAATGCCCTGATCGTTACCATATCCCATTGAGAGATAATAGGCCATTTTGGGATTACCTCCCGAAATGGAGAGATAGTGGCTTGTGGAAACTGTCGTCCGGAACAGTTCCTCGAACCAGTCTGTCGTATGGCTGCCCAGTTCCGCAATCCTGGCATCCTGCTCTGCGACGCTCAATCCCTTATATTTGCCGTATCCCGAACGAATCATGCCCACGATACCCACAACCGGATAGTAACTTTTGCCATCCTGAAGATTATTCGCATAACCGGCAGCTGCAAATTCGTCCCATAATTCCTGCTCCCAGGCCAGTTTCTCGCGTGAGTTCATCAAATTGGCAGACCGTACAGGCCGCGTCTGAATGGATACGGTTCCCGAATAGTTGACGTGCGTAGGTCCCGACTTGCCGCGTTTGGTCGTTACCACGATCACACCGCCGGCAGCCTGAGATCCGTAAATTGCGGCAGCGGCAGCGTCCTTCAACACGGAGATCGACTCGATGTCGTTAGGATTGATCCCACCGATGCCCGTAGCAAAAATATTCGAAAAGTCTCCGGAGCGAATCTGCGTGTTGGAAACAGGAGGTGTCGGGACCTCCTTCTGCATCGGTACGCCGTCAATGACCCACAGCGGTTCGGCATTGCCCGTGATGGTGCTCGTTCCGCGAATGCGGATCTTCACGGCTTCGCCCGGACGGCCGGATACGGATTGCACGCTCACTCCGGCCAGTTTGCCCTGCAATAGTTTGTCTACTCCCTCCAAAGGCGAAGTCTTGAGATCTTTTCCTTCAATCACGGCAACCGAACCGGTGCTTTTGCGAATCTCAGTTTTGGCAAAGCCTGTCACGACGACTTGTCCGATGTCCGTGGACTGCTCCTTGAGCGTTATATCATAACCGACCCGATCAGGCTTTATCTTGAGTTCCTGCGGTTCATAACCAATGTATGAGAATCGCAACGTAGCGCCGTCGGCAACTATGATCCGGAACGTACCCTTAATATCAGTATTCACACCGGAATGCGTTCCTACGACAACCACGGACACACCGACAAGCGGTACACCATTCGTATCCTTGACCGTACCCCACACCGGATGTTTGTTCCCCTCGCTCTCAGAAGCAGCGACGGCAGGAAGTATCGTTACAAGTAACAATGACGTAAATACGAATGGTAAAAAATTTCTTAAAGTTTGCTTCATACGCATTATCCATTAGTTGTGTTTGACTATATCGATCTCCTGCTGAGGCAACCCGAGAAGATGTTCCGTAAAATAATAGCGGATCAGATTTACATAATATGAGTTCCCGAGACCATGATCCGCTCCGGGAATGACCGTCATGTCGAAACGCTTGCGGGCCCGGATCAGCGCATCGGCCAGCCGGGCCGTAGATGCCGGATGCACATTGTTGTCCATGTCTCCGGTGATGAGCAGCAGCCGTCCGGCCAGCCGGTCGGCCAATTCGATGTTGGTCGGAATATGACATTCGAAATGCGGTTTCCCGTCTTTCCCCCAGGTCTGCTTTACTCCGTGGAAAGTTTCGCCCCACCACTGGGAGTAAATATTATTGTCATGGTTCCCCGAAGCAGCCACCCCGACCTTGTAAAATTCCGGATGGTTCAGCATGGCGGCGACCGTCATGAAACCGCCTCCGGAATGTCCGTAAATTCCGACTCTTTCAATATCGGCGCAAGGATAGCGGGCTGCAATCTGCCGGATCGCGGCCATGTCGTCGGCCAAAGCATAATCCCGCAGATTCCCGTAGCCGAACGTATGGAAATCGCGTCCGCGCCAGGGGCCGCTGCCGCGGTAGGCGAAATTTATGACGACGAATCCCAGCTGTGCGAGCGATTGATTGTAGTTGTCATCCAAGGTAAAGGCCTGCGGAACCAGATCGACATGGGGGCCGGGATAGACATTGCTGATGATCGGGTATTTCCGCCCGGGTTCCCGGTCGAAAGGAAGGTAGACGATGCCATAGAGCCGGGTCACGGAATCCGCAGCCAGCACTTCGACGACTTCCGGTTCGTGCCATCCGCGGGCATAGAGTTCCGAAAGGTCGCACGGCTCCAGTTCGATACGGCCGCGGCCTTTCATGTCGCAGACCTGATGCCGCGGGGCACGATCCATACGCGACCAAGTGTCCGTCAGGAAACGTCCGTCGGGAGAGAATGCCACCGAATGTTCGCCGTTTCCGGGAGTGAGCAAAACCGGCTCGCCGCCGTTGAATCCGGTTTTGTAATAAAAGCGGTAATGCGGATTGACACCCGGTTCCCGTCCGTAACCCTCGTAGACGATCGTCCGGGCGAGCGTATCGATACGTTCGATCTTTCCGGCGACGTATGCGCCCGAAGTGACGGCCCCTTGCAGGCGTCCGTTTCCATCGTACAGGTAATAATGACCGTATCCCGTTCGCTCCGACCACCAGAGGATATCGCGGCCTTCATTCAGGATATGGAAACAAAATTGCTGGTCATTCTGGGCCGGTTTGCACACCTCGCGGATAATCGGCTCGACACGGTGCGCCGCGAAATCGACCCGGCACAGTTCCACGCTGTCGCACGTCCGGCTGCGACTAACGAGCCAGGCATAACGGTCCGTATGAGCGATCATGCTGAACCGGGGAACTTCGACTTTCTGATCGGGCCAGCGGGCGATGTCGAGTTTCCGAATGCACATGCTGTCGGCATCGACCAGCCAGGCATCGTATTGAACGACATGCTCATCGCCAGGCATGGGAAATTTGTAGCTTTTAGCCTTGGGGCGCGGTCGGGCGAGGTTGTCCACCAGCGTGAGCTCCTCCACCTCGCGCTTGTCTTCGCGCACCAGCAGGTAATAATGGCTTTTCCCCATCCAGCGGCCGATGGCGGAGCTGCGCGCCTCCGGCCCGACGACGTTGTTCCCGCCGGTGGAGAACGAATGATAGCGCTCCCCGTCGTGGGTCAGCCGTACACTGTCGCTTCCATCTCCGCGAAAGAGCATGAGGTCATGACCGACAGCCGTAACATAATACGAGCTGTCGGCGGAGTAGCTGCGCCGATAGTCGCCCCGCGAGAAAAGATTCCCGCGGGAAGCATCCTGCCGGGGCTTTTCGCTCAGTTTGCCATTTCGGCCATCGTAGTGCAGCCGGTGCTTATTGAAATCGAACGTAAAACCGCGGGGATCGGAAGAATCGAATTCAAGGCCGTAGAGCCGTAACTCCTTCGGGGTCGGCATCCGTGATGAATCGGCGTATGCGGCCAACTGCCGCGTCATCGAGAAACTGTCGAACAGCGGGCGTTTCCGCCAGGTGCGGGTATCGACCAACCAATAACGGCGTGCATCGGCGTCATCCGACGTATAATGGAACCAACGGCACTCCTCGCCGATCCACTGAACCGAAACATATTGGTTACGGATCAATCCACCGAGCGAATCGGACGAAAAGCGGTCGGCCCGCGCCATATAGGATTCCTGAGCACAGAGCGGATAAAGACTCCATACCGTTAAAAATACAAGCAACCGTTTCATCGCTCTCCGAATTTGCTGATTTTCGACGCCTCTTTCATGGCCGCCTGCGCATTGAGAATCCCTCCACCGAGACAGACCTGACGCCCCTGGATCATGCGGGAAGTTTCGGATTTCCCGGGAACAGGCATCTCGTCCGCCGGAAAATGCGTAACGGTACGAATCAGAATTTCCCGTATCTCACGAGCCGAAAGATCGGGATAGAAACTCCGCAAGACCGCTGCGACACCGGAAACTATCGGCGCAGCGATACTCGTTCCCTGCGCCGTATCGTATCCGCCCTCGGGAGCGGTCGATCGTACATTTTCTCCGGGGGCGAGCAGATCCACATTTTCCGCTCCGTAGTTGCTGAAAGAAGCGACCCGTCCGTCGGGCGTCGAGGCCCCCACGACGATCTGGTTTTCCAGACGGCGTCCTTTCGTGTCCCGGCAAGTCGGAAATATCGGACGGACATCGACATTGACGCCGTCGTTGCCGGAGGCCATAACCAGCAATACGTCCTTGCTCCGGGCATATTTCATCGCAGCCAGTACTTCATCCCGGTGAGGCGATAGGTACTTGCCGAAACTCATATTCACCACCTCTGCGCCGTTATCCACCGCATAACGGATTGCCGCAGCTACATCGCGGTCGTATTCATCGCCTTCGGGAATGGCACGGACGGAGAGGATCTTTACCGGGCGCGGCAACTCCCCGGCCGTCGCCGCACACGCCGCAATCACTCCGGCAACCATCGTCCCATGATAGGGATCGTCGCCGATAAGATTGTTTCCGTAACGGAAATTCCGGAAATCGTCCGGGCGATTGCCCAATTTTATATGAGGATCGTCATTCAGGGAATCGAGGCTGGCCACACGTACGGCGGACAAACGATATTCGCTGTCGATCTTTTCCACCGCTTCGTGCCACGGCATGTCGGGTGTGAACATAACGGGTGTGGAAGCCGCAATCGACAGAGGCAGCGCAAGCCCGGTCGTGTCGGCCAATTCAAGACGCTGAAAATCGGCGACCGTTGTTTCTCGATCACCGTATTTCAGGCGCATCAATGAATCGCAAATGCGGAAAGCATCGGAACGAATACGCTGATATTCGGTAAATTTGATGTAGGTATCGAGCCGGGCGGCCCGTTCCATCTGCTTATAATAGGCATATTCGGCCTTTGCCGAAAGAGTAAGGCGGCTTGTATCAGCGTCCTTGAAGCGAGGCCGAAGCCGTTTGTATTCCCGGAAAGGTTCCGTGCCGGCCCTTCGAAGACTCTCTCCAACAGCATTGCCGAGGAAATTCCAGCCGTGAATGTCGTCTACATAGCCGTTTTTATCGTCATCACGGCCGTTAGCAGCCTGTTCGCGTGGATTGGTCCAGATGAAATCCGCAAGAGCCGTATGCGAAACATCGAACCCGCCGTCGATGACGGCGACGATTATTTCAGATTTTTTTCGGGAGGGGGGGGGAATTTTACCTCTTGCCGCACAAATCTCTGTCAGACGGACTCCGCATAGCGAATCGGAAGCGGACAAAAACCAAGGGGCATCCGTTTGTGCAGATGACGGTACTGCCGCCAACAGATACACGGCAGAAAATAATACTTTTGAATTCATATTGCAATAGATATCTGACGCGACAAATATAGTGAAAATCTGAATTTATTACATTTTTTATATACCTTAATGTCAAATTCAGTAATACATTAACACTTCGTTCCAAAAAGATAAAATTGTCTGCGGGGAAAATGCGGGGAAAACCCGAAAATTAAAAATCGCTTAACCTGTCATAATCAACAAATTAAGCGATTTTACTTGTACCCGGAGCCGGGGTCGAACCGGCACGACATTGCTGTCATTGGTGTTTGAGACCAACGCGTCTACCGATTCCGCCATCCGGGCATTTCCGCGAGCGTTACACGGCGAATCGGGTGGACAAAGATAGGTGATTTTCGTAACTTTTCAAAAAATACGGCTATTTTTCGAAAAAGGCCCTGATTTTCTTCGCCTTTGCCGCCCCGACCAGCGCCGAAAGTTCTTCGATGTTGGCCGCACGGACCTTTTCCACCGTGCGGAAATGGCGCAGCAGGGTCTGGACCGTCTTGTCCCCGACCCCCTCGATCTGCTCCAGTTCGCTGTGGATAAACGCCTTGCTGCGTTTCTGCCGGTGGAAGGAAACGGCGAAACGGTGCACCTCCTCCTGAATGTGCGCCAAAAAGTGGAAAAGGGGCGAAGTGGGACGGATGCCGACCAGCACGGGCGGAAAGCCGCAGAGCAGTTCGGCGGTGCGGTGCCGGTCGTCCTTGGCCAGTCCGGCAATGGGGATGTCCAGCCCGAGCCGCTCCAGCACCTCGTGAATGACTCCCATCTGCCCCTTTCCGCCGTCAGCGATAATGAGGTCGGGCATTTTGGCCCCTTCGGCCATCAGCCGCGTATAACGCCGGAAGACGACCTCCCGCATCGAGGCGTAGTCGTCGGCTCCCGTCACGGTCTTGATGTTGAAATGGCGGTACTCCTTGCGGGAGGGTTTTCCATCCCGGAACACCACGCACGAAGCCACCGGATGAGCGCCCTGCAGGTTGGAGTTGTCGAAGCATTCGATGTGCCGCGGCTGTCTGTCGAGGCGCAGCTCCTTTTGAACGGCATTCATCAGCCGCTCGGTATACCGTTCGGGATTCTTGATTTCGAGGTTTTTCAACTGCTCGGCGCGGTAGATGCGGGCGCTCTTCCGCGAGAATTCCAGCAGTTCGAGTTTCTCCCCGCGCTTCGGGACCGTGAAAGTCACGCCTTCGAACAGCAGCGTCGTCGAGGGCAGCAGCGGCACGATCACCTCGCGGGAGAGTTCGCCTCCGGCGATGTTTTCGACGATGTGCTGGATGGCCAGCGTCAGCATGTCGCGCTCGTCGCCCCCGACGCCCGTCGAGAGTTTCACGGTCTGCACGCCCACGACCGAACCGTGGCGGATGCGCACGAAGTTGCACCAGGCCACGTCGTCGTCGGGCAGCAGCGAGAAAACGTCGACGTCGACGATCTTCGCGCTGACGATCACCGACCGTCCGGCATAGTTGTCCAGGGCGTCGAGCCGCTGTTTGTACCGCTGCGCCAGCTCGAATTTCAGCTCCCCGGCCGCACGCGCCATCTCCCCTTCGAGGTATTGGCGCACGGGACGCAGGTCGCCTTTCAGCACCGAAACGACCATGCCGACCAGCTGCGCATACTCCTCCTCGGACTGCCGCCCGACGCACGGGGCCTTGCAGTTGCCCAGGTGGTATTGCAGGCAGACCGTATATTTATCTTTGGCGATCAACTCCGGGGCGAGGTTGAGTTTGCAGGTCCGCAGGGGGATCACCTCGCGGATGAAGTCGAGCACGCTGCGCTGCATCATCACCGATCCGTAGGGGCCGAAATACTGCGACCCGTCGCGCGTCAGGATGCGCGTCGACTGCACGCGGGGAAAGTGCTCGCGCCGCACGACGATCCACGGATAGGTCTTGTCGTCCTTGAGCAGGATGTTGTAACGCGGCTGGAGGCTCTTTATCAGGGAGTTTTCGAGCAGCAGGGCATCCGTCTCGCTCCCGACGACGATGTGACGGATGGCGGCGATCT
>ERZ773116.2180-NODE-2180-length-16204-cov-3.496068_pt1 | contig 16204 bp, 8 predicted proteins | sample MGYA00580563_ERZ773116 | MGnify/ENA primary metagenome ERZ773116 (study PRJEB29015, sample SAMEA2737864) | human gut metagenome | biome: human gut; feature: human-associated habitat; material: faeces | place: China | collected 2012 ... | reverse complement strand
GGCAAGTCCCGCCGAATAAGTATACAGTTGTTTTACAGTCGATGGTAGATTTTGATAATGAGCTGTGTCAATGCGATGAAAAAAATCTCCTTCCACAGTAGCTTTACCAATTAATTGTAAATTGCTGGCATTTGTATAAACTATGTTTTCTTCATTGGCCGCTTGTAGCCATAAACCAGCATAAAAAGCAAATAGAATCAAAATATGTCTTTTCATATATAAAATATGATTACCTAATTAAATTGGGAATTCATGCTCACTGTTACACTCTTTTTGTTTCCTACAAAAAGCTTGGCTTTAACTTCATTTGTCCTGCACTTCACTGGCTTATTCCAAATCTTGGAATTTTTAGTAGGCTCTTTCCCGTCAGTGGTATAGTGGATTTCTCCACCCAAAATAGGAGTGTTTGCAAATAAGAAACCATCTTTGTCAATATATAAACCTGGAAAAGGTAGCCTATAGTTTATATTCATTTTATCCCAATAAGGGATTTCTTTTTGGGATATACGCTTGTAATAAAATGCCAGATCCTTTTCAAAAGCAAGCTGCTCGTCTATGCCTGTCATAGGTTCCCATATGGGAGAAGAGTGCCATCCACGTTCGGCAAGCCCCATAATTTTAGGAAATAAATAATATTCAACTCCTTTGTAATTGCGAATAGTTTCACTCCACAAGGCAGATTCTACTCCTTTAATGTTTTTACGTCCTTCGGCTGTCAAAGATGTTTTTTCCTCTTGTTTTTGATTAGCGAGGAGGTGAGTACGTATTGAGCGGTAGATGCAATAGGGAAGTAGAGCGAAGGATTTTGATTCATCAACGTATCCATTCCAATTATGTCCTGGTTCATCTGGATGTGCATCATACGCCAGATCGAGATAAAAATTAGTGGCATTACTCAAAATAACAGGATACCCTTTATTGGCAAACTTATAGATTAATTCATCCGAATGATTATTGGCAGAGGTTCGCCAACAGGAAATGCCAAAAGCATTATCAGTTAAATACCGCTCGGAGATTTCATCATGTCCTAGAACAACCTCTTGCCAACCTGAAAAAGGTATTTTTTGTTCTTTTAAAAAATCGACGATCCTCATTATAAAATAATCAGATAGTTCTTGTACATCGGTCATACTATATTCCAGCATGAAATCTTTGCAAATTGGAGATCCTTGCCAAGCACCTTCGGCAACTTCATCTCCACCTATATGGATAGATTTTAATGGTACACCAGCTTCTTCATACATAAGTTGAAGTTCTTGTATCACTTTTTTCATAAAACGATAAGTAGAAGGCATCGCTACATTCATTACATTGTCCGAATACCCTTGTGCCGACACATAATGGGAAGCATCGTGAATGTCGTTCAATAGGTATTCATGTGCTTTAATAGGATCTGTCTCAAGATATCTCTCATAACGGGCCTTCATGGCAACAATGGCAGCACGGGCATGTCCCGGAGATTCAATCTCCGGGATTATTGACACATGCCGATCAGCTGCATATCGAAGCAAGTCAATAAATTCATCACGAGAATAAAAGCCATTACCTGATGTCTCTGACTGATAATCGAAATTCCCATTATATGCAGGATACAAACATTCGGATTCATCATAAGTATGTCCCCTGCGAGAGGCTATTTCCGTCAATTCCTCTAACCCTGGAATTTGTAGGCGCCATCCTTCATCATCTGAAAAATGAAAACGAAAAACATTTAGTTTATAAGAAGACAATATATCTATTAATTTCTTTAAATCAGTTATCCCTATGAAGTTACGTGCTACATCTTGCATATGTCCTCTATAGGAAAAATCCGGATAGTCCTTGATGAAAACAGATTTTATGGAATAAGGGGCCTCCTGCCCTTTCAATAAGGACAAGAAAGTTTGTATTCCATTGAAGATACCGTGCGGAGTTATTGCTGAAATATGTATTTTATCGTTTGTTACATTCAATTCATAATATTCTTCGTTGACGGCATTTTCTTTCTGCTGCAAGTAGTCTAGTGTCAATTGGACTTCTGATAGAGAGTCTTCTACAATCGCATACAGGGAAGCTAATTTGTCTTTCATTATGGCTACTTCCGTATGAAAATCCGGATGGGCAACAATATGTATTACATTCTTTAGTTTCAGATATGACTGAGAGTATGATACGTGTTTCACTGCAGGTATCACTTCTATACCATTTGCATGCTTCATTGCACTCTCTATACGTTTGTTGTCTTTATACACTTGGATAGCTTTTTCATTTTTTGAGTATATAAATGGTAGCGAACGAGTGACTAATTCTACAGGTAATGGAGTCGAGCTATGAGACTCATCTACCCAATAAACTCCTTCTGGTTTCATTGAGTATCCCGGCATTTCTCCGCGTCCACTTATAATTAGTATAATAGAATCACCTGGATTTAAAAGTTTGTAATTTTCTTTAGGAGAAATACGGTGAAATGTTCCTTTCACATTCTCTACCTTTACCATATTTGATTGTTGCTTGCAACTTTTCATTGGAAACTGGGAATAAAAAAGGCTCCAATTGCGACTAAGAGGAGTGTTGGATATGTTTTTAATAACAAACCTATGTTCATTGTTATTACTCTTGTTTATATCTGGTACACTCACTTGCCACGACACAGAGACTGGAGCTTTCCTATTTGACAGCTCACAACCTATTACAACCATGAATGTACATAATATCAATGATATATTAATTACCTTACTCATAGTTCTCTTTTATTTCATCTCACTATTAATAAATCAAATCAACGCCCATTACTTATGTAATTTTCTTTTTCGAAGATATTGTAATAAATAGGCTGGGCGGTCGGTTTGGATGATGCGTGCTCCTAATTTATCTATCAAATATCCATAACCTGCATCTGGATTTGATAGTGAAAGGTCGTCATCATGTCCACCTGCCATCGTGTCCCATAGTGTATTATACCAAATCAAAGATTTTCCTTTCAACATAGCAGGAATTTTTTTAGGCAACTCGTTGTTGCCTTTTATAAACAATAGTTCGAAAGCAACAGGATTAATATCCTTACAAAACTGTTCTATTTGTTGTTCCGCATTAAGTTTATCCAAGCTCACAATAGGCATATAGATGATTTCACAGAGATATTTCTCATATTGTCCTTTGACTTGTTCTACAGATTTACCTCCTTTCATTATAACCTGATTGACGGTTCCCGTCTTTTTTAATAAAGCGTAAACTTCATCAAAGTAACGATCAGCCTTGTCGAGATTTATCATAATTCTCCCCTTGGTTAACAGTAGTGCTTCCTCCAAAGTTGGAACTTTGTGTTTTGTTCGAATTGCACAGCCATTTCGAAGGTATAAGTTTGATATGTAATCCATTGTAACCTCTGACACCTTTCCCTTTCCGGTTGTCGTACGATTCAAAGTTTCATCGTGCATTAAAATAAGGACTCCATCTTGGGTTCGTTGCACATCTAATTCTACGATATCTACTCCCATTTTTATTGCATTTTCAATTCCTTCAAGAGAGTTCTCAGGAAAATTGCGCCAATCGCCTCTGTGAGCAACAACCAATACACTGTTAGTAGAACGAGACATTAATTGCTCGCGAATTTGGCTCACTCGATTTTGTGCATAAAATTGAGTCGATAATAAGGTAATTATGAATGATAAAATAATTCTTTGCATGATTTTTGTTGATTATATGATGTGAAAGGGCGTATTTCGAATTATACGCCCTAATTTGGTTTAACTATAGCCCGGCATCGTATGCGCCTGCCTGCATTTTCTCTACATTACGGGATTTGCCACGCCCATCAATACTGAAAGCTGATTCACCACACCATTCCAAAAAATTAACTCCTATTGCCTTATCGTCTACTTTGAAATCTCTTACAACGTCTATTACTTCTTGTATAGTAGCAAAATTTTTAATTTTTTCTTCTGATACATTCCATTGGTAAACGCCATCTGTAAGTTCTGGCTCCGGCATTTGGACATCGCTATAATCAGTGTCTTTCTCTGTAGCTCCCCAGCCTTGATCAGCTGCTTGGTAGACATTGTAGCCTTTGGAAAGATAGGAAGACTTATCGAGGTAAATTGTTCGAGTTCCTTTCCCTTTGTTAAATAGAGAATTTACTAAAACTGCAGAATAACTAGGACTTCTAAGTACACCATAATTATTTTTTTCGTTACCTATAATAGTTGTATTCGCAAATAAAAAATAACCGTCCCCATTAACAACAATGTTTCTGTCGTCATTGCCAGCTGCTCCCCAAATGGTTGTATTATTCATACACATAATAGCCTTGCCACCTGTATGAATCGCCGTACTCCACTGACCTGTGACATAGTTTTCATACAAGGTACATGCATTCATAAATAATTGACAATTACCATTTGCTACCATCAAGGCCCCTCCACGATCTCCGGCAATGTTATTATATATTTCTACATTATTCATAAAGACCTCACCTCGGTTGATAAAGATAGCTCCACCACGAGTGGTCACTGCTTTTTCTACATTAAAATTCTTGATTACACAATCTGTTAAGTATAACGAGGTGTTAATGCCATTAGAATAAAATGCTCTCACAGCTCCATCTGTTTCCTTGTCATATTTTCCATCGAACACACAACCATTGAAGTATAAGTTCATTTGATTGCCCAATTGAAAAACTGAATTGGTAGTTTTGCCTGCATTGCTATCCGTATTTCGTGTCAATGATGTGATAAAACGTTTGGTATCCCTTTTGCTTAAATCGCCACCAGTGCTCTCTGGATCATAGCCGCCTTCTATATAAATATCTACAGAGCTATTGTAACTAGTGTAATCCACTTTTATTCCAGCGTCATTTTTAACCAATTCATATTCGCCTGCAGCCAAATAGATGTTTTTTCCATCCAGTCTTTCTGCATTTTCAATTGTAATATCTGCGTCGCTGTTTGCACTTAGCAAGTTACGGAAATAATCTGCACTCATTGCATTGTCCCATGAACTGCCATCAAGACTCCCTTTTCCTGTTGGAGAAACATAATAGCACTCCAGATCTTCTGGCATAATCACTTCCTCATCCAAATCATCTGTTCCTGTAATCAATGGAGGGTCTACCATTTCATAGTTCTCTTGGCAAGCTTGATTTATAAGCAAGGCACAAGTTATCATTACCAAATATGAGAATATAAATAATATCTTTTTCATTGCATCTTCTTTTTTAATGTTCAACTGATATATTTTCTTGTGTCAGCGAATGATATCCGGATAGCCCGGATTTTGTTTCAAATATTTATTCTGTTCCAAAACTTTTTGAGGAATGGGGAATAATTCATAATGATCATCTTTGTCTCGGGGCTTATCCCACCATTCTTCTTGAAAACGTCCAAAACGTATGAGATCTGTGCGACGACGAGTTTCATTTAAGAATTCACGTCCCCATTCATCCAACATTTCTTTTAAATCGAGTTCTACATTACCTTCAGGCTTATAAGCAATATCTACATTGAAATTTTCATAATTGCGTTTACGAACACTGTTCAACAATTTTCCCGCTTCATCTACTCTGTTCAAACGAATTAAACATTCTGCTTGGGAATATATGATTTCGGGCAAACGCATAATGGTATAATCCGGCTCAGCAAAATATCCACCGGAGAATGAATAAAATGGATATTTCACACAATATAACCCTGAATTAAAATCCCCATTTTCATATTTAGATTCTGCATAATTGGGATTAGAGATGATTCCTTCCGGAGCTTTTCCTTCAAAACGTCCGACCTGATCTCTTAAATAGATAACGTATTGATTAAATGGATCATAAGCATATCCACCATTCATTCGTGCATTGGGAATTCTTCCTTCCAAGAAAAACATTCCTTCGCGTGACTTATTACTCGTGTTTTTATATTGTTTGTAACGTACATCTCCTGGATATTTCAGGAACTTCTGTGTTACCATACCCAGCTCATAAGTAAATAATTGAGGCGGATTTTGATTGTCATAACTTGGGGAAAGAGCAAACTGTGGATTTCGTTCACCGTCTCCTTCAATATCCAAATAATTGGCAGACCCATAAGGCATACTACGTCCGTATACCGTACGATGGTTTTGAAGCATATGCCAATGATTCATCCCATATGAAGAAGGAAATGCAAATATTACTTCATTGGATGTATCATTGTTCCAATCAAAAGCTTCATACCAATTTTGAGCAACTGCATAATGTCCAAAATCTCCCTTTGTGATGCGAGCACACATCTCTTCACAAGTACTCCACTTTGCTTCACCAATCCATTTTTCTGCATTCAAGTACAAACGTACTAATAGTCCTGCGGCAAATGCTTTAGTACATTGTCCCTGTTGTATGCCATTACCTGATTGACCATTTTTAATAGGTAGAATGGATAAACAGTCCGTCAATTCTTTTTCTATAAAATTGAACAAAACTTTCGGCTCAACCTGTTTCTGATTCTCGGGCAATTTATTTATAGCTTGATCGGAAGACGTGCAAAGTACGACATAGCGATAGGCATTAAGTAAGCGTAAATATTGATAAGCACGAATACAGCGTAATTGTCCTTTGAAGCCATCCCATTCTTCTCCTGTGATTCCAAAGTGATCTGGAGATAAACGATTTAAGTCATCTAAAATAACATTAGCTTGAGCAATCGTCAAATAAATGCTATTCCATTCTTGGTTCCAACGTGCTTCAACTAAATCATCGTACTGATGACGATGAAACTTAGCCCATACACCACCATCCACCCACCATGTTCCACGGCTAGGGGTTATTAATTGATCTGCACAACATTCTTCGCTCCAATTTGCCTGACTTACAGTGGAATAAATTCCTTCAAATGGGCGAAATACAGCATTGATAATATCTTGCTTTGTTCTATAATAATTATCAGACATTACAGAGCTATATACTGTTTCATCCAAATCAGTACACGATGAGAAACTACATACCGTAATAGCTATAAGTCCTAATTTAATGATATTTTTTATTTTTTTCATACAGTCCTTATTTTAAAAGTTAACTTGCAAACCCAAAATGAATTGGAAAGCAGATGGATAATAGTTTGCATTACCTCCAAAGGTTCCAGGAGTTAAACCATTTACCTGATAGGTCGAAGGATCTACTCCAGAGAATTTTGTAAATGTATACAGATTGTTAGCAGTACCAAAGACACGAATCCTATCTATGTACTTTTTCTTTATATCAAGTGTATATCCCAATGTAATATTATCAATTTTCAAATAATCTCCCGGTTCAATAAAATAGTCACTCAATATATTAATTCCTTTTTTAATATGTGCATTCTTTGAAAAGGCTGTAGTTAATAGATTAGTTGTTCCACTTTGCAAACCATAATAAAAATCATGTACATTAAAGATATCAAATCCACATGCTCCACGTAATGCAATGGTCAAATCAAAATTTTTATAAACGAAGTTATGGGTCATTGAGCCAGTAAATTTAGGCAGACCATTACCTGTAATACTTTTATCATCTTCAGTTGCCTCTGCAATAGGAATAGCTTTACCCTCCTTATTATACACCATCCAATCTCCCTCTTTGTCTACACCAGCATAACGGTAAGTAAAATAGTTACCTATTCGTTGGCCTTCCTCAATCCGCTGCAAATACCCCGGATTATTCGGATTTGCCATTTCACAGGTTGAATAATAGCTCTGTCCTTTGTAAATGTCATTAGAGAAGCTGACAAACTTGTTGTTGTTTGTTGCACCAACCACAGTCATATTCCATGTAAAGTCCTTCATTTTAATAAGATTTGCCGTAATATCAAATTCAAATCCTGTATTACGCAATGTTCCTACATTGGCATAAATAGTACTATACAAGTTGGGCGGTGTAGGAACATTGTAGCTCCCCAGTAAATCTTCCTGCTTACGGATATAATAGTTGAGCGAACCGCTGATTTTGTTCTTAAACAAGGAAAAATCCAATCCAATATTTTGATTGCGTCCCTGTTCCCATCTAAGCTCAGAATTAACGTTTTTGCTTGGTCCCCATACATGGAAACTATTTCCATTATATTGATACCATCCAAAAGCTTTATAGGTTGCCAGTGATTTATAATTACCAATTTCCTGATTACCAGTCAGACCATAGTCATAACGTATTTTTAGATCGTCAATCCAGGAAATTGAATCCATAAACTTTTCATCCGAAATACGCCAACCTAACGAAAATGCCGGGAAATTTCCCCATTTATGATTTTTACCAAAGCGGGAAGAGCCTTCATGCCGTAAAGAGAAAGTTAGCATATACCGTTCTTTCCAGTCATAGTTAACACGCCCGAAGAAAGAGATTAATTTGTGATCACTTTTGGATGATTCCATCATTGTTTTTCCTTCTATGGAGGCGTATAAACCCGCTCCTAAATTGTTATATCCTAAAGCATCCGAATCAAAATTCCAGTTTTCGGCATCAAATCCTTGACTGACACCGTACATATAACTGTATCCCACCATCGCACGAATCTGGTGATTCTTTATCCGGGTGGAAAAATTCGTTATCCATTCAAGGTTTGTATTCGAACTTTTAGCAAAAGAACGTTTCGCCTTGCCATCTATTCCCGCATTCACATTCGGACCATAAGTGGAGGGGGTGAATGTGCCAATTAATTTGTCCACCTTATATTGCGATACTGTTATTTGAGATTTTAGCACCATATCCGGGTTTTTGGGGTTAAATAGCGGAAGTAAATTGACGCCTGCAGAAGCATTCCACTCCAAAATGTCAATTTCTGTATCATCCTGCTCTTCTTTAAGTCGTTCAACAATGTTATATAACCCGCTACCTGAAGGAAAGCGATAATACCCATTTTTTTCTTTTGAATCATAAACAGGTACTGTTGGATTATTTTGGATAGCTCCTGTAAAAACATTAGCCGCAACTTGGCGTTTGATATCACGAGGACTAATGTTGGCTGAAAATGTAAAAAGTCCATCTTTCGTTGTATGATTTATGCTTGCACGTGCACCATACTCCCGGCGATCAGAGCGAAGGTCTACTCCTTCCGCGTTCCGATAGTCAGCTGTCAGACGGTAGTTGGTACGAGCAGTACCTCCAGATAGTGTTAGGGTATGCATATGTGTGACCCCTAAACGCGTAATTTCATCAAACCAATCTGTACTAGCACCTAAATCATTCAGAGGATTAGATGGTATACAATATGCCCGATATTGTTCCGCATTCATGATATCTAACTCATTTTTTACTTTATTGAAAGTAACAGATGTACTATAAGTAGTATGAATCCTTCCATCTTTAGTACCTTTCTTAAGATTAACCAAAACAACACCGTTACTACCACGAGTACCGTAAATAGCTGACGCTGCTCCATCTTTCAGTACATCAATCGATTCAATATCTGCAGGATTGATGTTAGTTAAATCACCTCCAGGTATACCATCAATCACAATGAGCGGACTGAGACTTGCATTGCGTGATGATATGCCACGTATTTGAATACTGCCCGTACTGTTAGGGTTTGCCAAGGCTGTGTTGGATACAGACACACTAGAAACTTTTCCCTGCAATAACATTGATGCATCCAAGCTTGATATTTGATTCAAGTCTTTAGCACTGACGTGTGAAATAGCAGAAGTCATTTCTTTCCGTTTCATTGTGCCATAACCGACAACTACCACTTCGTTTAAGACAGTGTTCTCTTCCTTCAGGACAATACGCAACTGCTTTTGTTTTCCTATTGCTATTTTCTGGGTTTCATAACCAATGTATGAAACTGAAAGATGCCCATTCGAAGAAACTGGAATGGTGAATTCGCCATCTATATTTGTTACAGTTCTTTCCTGTGAATCAATCACTTGAATTGTAGCCCCTATTATAACTTCGCCTTTTTCATCTACAACAATTCCTTTTACTTTCTGGTCTTGTTGCATTTTTACAGTTGTTGCATACGTATCTATTCCACTCCAAAATGTGACTATTAAAACTAACATGCAACAATATAAGCTGTGTAATTTATTGATCATAAAAATATTATAATTTTAGTATAAGACATAAGGTTAACGTTTTCCTCGTTGTTTCAAAGCTTTGATGAGTTCCTTGGGAACATCTGTCATAATCATTTTTACATCCGGGAAAATGGCAAGCAAATCCTCTAGATATGTTTCATTCAATTCATATTCAGAGACATCGCTGCCTGTCCAGGCAAGCATACCGATAGAAACAATCATACCATCTGCTATGCCCTTGGATACATCAGTACTCTTACCATTTGTCATATAACTACCTTGAATGAAGTAAGTTCCCGGTAAGCCAACCAAAGCTTTATGTGCACCGACCCATGGATACGCATGCGCATCTTGGTCTAAATCCAATACTTCTTTTACTTTCTGTTCACTATTGCAGTAAAAGAGTACCGACTCCGTCATTTCTAATTTTTTAACGATATCAAAGACTTGTTTGGTAGATGCAGTACGAGGGGAATAATCTAAATTAAAATATATTTTTCCACGACCGGCTTTCAAAAAAGCTTCTAAAGTTGGAATTTTTTCATCTGTTAAATTTCCGTTCCTATCTTTTAAGTTATATTTCTGTATTTCTTCAAAAGTCATCTTTGTAATATCACCACTCCCATTAGTGGTCGCATTGAGTGTTTGATCATGGCATACGACAACTACACCATCTTTGGTTACATGGGTATCACATTCTATGATTTCCGCACCTGATTTAATAGCCGCAGATACTGAAGGAATCGAGTTTTCGGGAATGGTTAAATCGGTTGTGTGCGCCCGGTGAGTCATAACCCATACTTTTTTATAATTAGGATCTTTAAACTGTTTCATCGCTTCAGTTAAAGCTAACAAGTTGTAAACCCTTATCCGCTTCTGGATTTTATGTTCTCCTGCCGTAACATTCATGGTATAATCTCCGCTTTGGGTATATTTATGTGTTATTACATCGGTAGACATACCTTCTTTTATAGTTCCATCTCCGAAATCAATATGAATGTTGGTATTCTTATCAAGATTCAGAAACCTGACTTCTACTGCTTCCTTCAGCATAGCTCTTGTACATGTGGAAAGATACGGATTCTTTTTTACAGAATCCTCGTCCGAACATGCTGTCAAGATACTACCTACATATAATAGCAATATCCAACAGCAGCAATTCATCACAAACATTTTAATAGTTGTCCTTTTGTTATTGGACAAGGAAATCAAATGATTTTTTTTCATTAGCGTTATACTTTATGATTAACAATTACAATACAAATGATCTTTTCATTTGCGGTAGTAAAATTAATCATAAAGAATAAACGTTAAATCGGTAAAATTGAAAGAAGTAGATTTTAAAGCATTTATAAGCATATAAATATCTTATTTTCAGAAAATTATATAACATTACATAAACTAAGAAAGTAGAGAATATAGTCGCAGATAGTAGACTCTTTTTCTGGCAGAAAATCTCTATGATACTCTTGTAATTGTTTTGTAACGCTATTGTTATTGGATTTGCATCACTTTTTCTTCGAAAACATCTCGTGATAGTGCTTTTTCGCGTAAACGTGTTCGGTAATTGTAGATGGTAGTTGGAGAATAATGTAATAATTCGGCAATCTGGGCACTCTTTACAAAACCCAAGCGAATCAATGCACAGATGCGAAGTTCAGTATTTAGCAACTCCCCTTCTTTCAGTATAAATTGTTCACCGGGAAGAAGTAGATTATTTACAGAAGCTACAAAATTGGGAAATATGTGTAGAAACGCCGAATCAAAATGCTCATATAATTCTTGTTGCTCCGTGACAAGTAGATCGCTGGCACATGAGGTCATTTTCATCAAGTCGGAATACTCTTTCTTGAGCAACTTCTTATTAACTTGCTTACGAAAGTTGTGCATACGATCTACATAAGTGGAACATAGTTTAAAAAAACGGGAGATATATACTTCTTTAATATTATTACTGTCTAAAAGTTCTAAATTAGCTTTTTTAAAATTATTGTTAATTTCTTCCAGTTTATTATTGGCAACTGTTAAGTCTTTGTTTAAACCTTGTTGTCTTTCTTTAGCCACCTTCAGGTTTATCATTTGGCGATAAACATAAATTAGTGTTATTCCTGACAGAAATGTTAATAACGTAATTAATAATAAATAAAACTGAAGTTTCTCATTTTGCTTGCTTATTATATCTTGAAAACGACTATTAATCATAGAATAGGGTATGATATGCCTCCAGTTTCTCATACGGGTTTTATATGCTTCAGTTACGCTCCATGAAAAATTGATATAAGTATTTGCACGAGTGATATCTCCTCTTTCATACATTATTTGTGCCAAATTCATAATTGAAGACTGTTCCTTTATGGCTGAACGTACGTCTGAAATAGCTGAAAGAATAAGATAATATAAAGACTCATCATCTTTGCCCATTGTTTTCAAAATGCCAGATCGGTCATAAGTAACTAAAGCATAAAAAGATGTACCAAATGTAGCCGATTCCATACGTTTGTCATTCCAATATAAGGCTTTTTGGTAATCTCTTATTTCTTTGGCTTGAAACATCTTTTCTGACAAATAGGCATCATCGGTAGGAGATAATACTTGTAGTATGGAATCCCGGTATGTTAAACCTATATTTCGATAATATAACGAAGTGTGCTTGTTTCTAGGTAAACTTACTCCCGTTTCAAAAAACAAGCGTTTGCAATACATATAATATCTCCCTAAGAGAGAAGAAGGAAGCGTGGAACGGTCTATCTTTGATAACATATCTTTGGCTTCTAGATACATTCCTACACAAGTTAGCAAATATACTTCTTCCAATAAAGTCTCAACCTCACAAGTAAAATTGTGTAAATGTTTTGCTAAAGCCAAATTCTTGTATAGATAATGAAATGCAGAATCTGAACTATATGTCTTATATTCATTATAAATTGAGAAGTTCAAAGCGTAGCGGTCTATTGAATTAGGGGCAACAGTTGTAGATTTTAGGTTTTCTACACGTTCTTTCTTGTTTTTCTCATATATACTATAATTACTAATATCATGATCCAAAACATTGAGTAATGAATCTATTTCCTTATTAGCATACCCCCAAGTGGATAATAAAAAGGATATGATTGACAAGATATAACGTAAAGAATTCATTTTATTCAACTATAATTGGTTGTTTAATACAAAGATAACGATTATTTAATAATAATCAACTTTCTAATTCAAATCAAGGTTGCAAGACACCTTTTTTTCTTTTTAAAGGGACAGTATCGTTTATAACTTAAATCCAGCGACAGCACATACTGACAAGAAATCGTAAGCGTCTCGGCGATGCCATATTTTCTATCTTAATTTTTCCTTTTAGCTTTGCGTCATAATAAAAAACCACATCTTATGCCCCAAAAGTTAGATACTAAACTTTTGGGGTGAAATTCAATTCCACGATTCAAGCTATCATATACATTATTCAGACCGTTATATCCAACAAAGTTTCTCCCTTTGCATTCAACACCCTGACTCTGAGCTCTTCTTTCCTCTTCTCAAGAATCATCACGGTAGCACTTTCCATCTTATATCCTCCACCTATAATAACCGGAAAATGATTCCCCAACTCACCTTTCGGGTGATAAGCATACTTATGAGTATGAGCATTCAGACAGATATCAAAAGGAGCTTTTACCAGCAGTTTAGTCCATAGTTCAGCACAAAGATTCTTCCCATCATTGCCATAAAGGGGGATATGATGCAGAAGGATGCGTTTCTTCGCTTTCTTAAATTCTTTGGCAGCCAATTCTTTCTTCAGAAAACCGACCTGCTCGTTACGTAACTGGGTGAAATCATTCAAATCATAATAGACCCAATGATCGTCTGTTTTGTCTTCGCCACAGTCCAGCATGACAATACGGGTATCTCCCCAGTTGAAAGAACCATAAGTCCTGTCACCTACATAGTCGAAATGGTCACGCAAACTGATAGAATAAGCGTTCCGGATTTCGTGATTTCCTCGCATAAAAAAAGTTGGGATACAATCTCCGTGCACTCCTTCGGTCAATTCACTAATAAAGGCAGTTGCCTGATCATGACTTGCCGGGTCATCTACACAGTCACCGTTGAAAACGACAAAATCATAATTGATATTCTGAATCTGTTTACACAAAGCCCTGAAGGTATGGGTATGCTGATGCAGGTCATTGAACACAACAGCAGTAAAAGAATCCGTACCGGTTACAGGCAGAGTAAATTCACTGAAAGCGGAACGGGCAGTATTTCCGAAAACTTTCTTATATGCCTGATAAAGCAACATTTCTTGTGAACAGACACGATAATAGTACTTTTGACCGGGCTGTAAATCATTCAGCCGTATTTTATGTAACTTGTTATTGCAGACTACCTGTCCGTCAACAATAGTACGCGCACGCTTTAATTGAGTCGTATCCGTCCCGTATTCTACCCAACAATAAGCAGGAACAGTGGTTTCCCACATCACGGTCATTCCATTTCCAACCGGATTCTGCAAATAGGGTTTAGTACGGAATATCTTATCCGCCTTTTCGGCAGTGCGCAGTTCCACAACAATAGGACGATGATCGGACGCTACAGGTTCATTCACCACTTCCGAAGAGACGAGGGCAAATCCTTTATCATTCTGCTTAAAAGCCACCACGTAATCAATAGTCTCCTTTGGGGCGGGAGCAGGAAAAGTGTGTTGTTTGGGATCAGAGAGTATGCGAAAATCTTTCTGTAACTCTTTGATAAAATCCGATTCCGGTTCGGCATTCATATCTCCCGCCAAAAAAAGAGGCTTCTTATAAGATATAGCAAAAGCCTTCAAAATATCCAACGATTTCATCCGATCCTCTTCAGTGAGTGACAAGTGAGTGCAACAATAAATATAATCTTCAAACTCTGCCAGAATCAATGTCCGTGCTTCTTCTCTACCTGGCAGAGCCATCGTCTGCAAATGGATCGGAGCTTTCTTTGATAATAGGCCAATTCCATATTTACCACCGTCAAAATCAATAGCCGGAGCAAAACAGGCATGCATCTGCGTCCGTTCTGCTATCTCGCCTAATACATATTTCTGATTGCTTCGATTAGTTACGCTATCTACTTCCTGCACAGCTACTACATCAGGAGAAGCATTATTTATCACATTTGCAATACGCTGGAAATTACAGACACCATCCATACCGGTTGCATTTCTGATATTATAAGTCATCAACTTCAATGTATGCTGCGCCTGCACCGGAACAATGAATAAAATGGCGGAAATCAGTAAAAATATCTTTTTCATGTTTTTCATTGGGGGTTAAATATTTGTATGACAAAGGTAAGAAAAAAATAAAAGCCACAAGAGACTTTATCAGAATCTCTGTGGCCATTATTTATACAAGAGGGGGGGATGTATAAATAATCTATTTTATCAAATGACACCGCGTACCCGGTCATCAAAGGCAGAAAGGGCAGCTTTAGCACCTTCACCCATAGAAATAATGATCTGCTTATAAGGCACAGTCGATACATCTCCTGCTGCATAGATGCCAGTGACATTGGTGCGACAATGGGCATCAATCACGACTTCACCCGGCCGGTTTGTCTCTACCACATCACGGAAAACAGCACTATTGGCAGAGAGGCCAATCTGTACAAATACACCATCAAGTTCTACCAATCGTTCTTCCTCCGTCTTACGGTCCTTGATGCGTAAGGCTGTCAGTTTATCACCGTTGCCAATCACTTCAGTAGTCTGTGAACTAACAAAAACTTCCACATTCGGCAAAGATTTGAGTCTTTCCTGAAGTACATTATCCGCTTTCAGTTCATCCATAAACTCAAAGACCGTTACTTTAGAACAGATACCCGCCAAGTCAATAGCAGCTTCAACACCGGAATTTCCACCGCCTACTACTGCTACATGCTTTCCTTTATAAAAAGGTCCGTCACAATGGGGACAGAAAGCTACTCCGCGACCAATATACTCATTCTCGCCGGGAACATTCAATTTCCGCCAGCTTGCACCGGTAGCGATATTCAATGCAGGAGCAATGAATCTCTCCCCTACGGAGGTAGTCACCAATTTATCTTTTCCAGTAAGTTCCACCTTTTCTATCCTGCGCTGTTCCAACAGATCTACCGGATAACGCAACAAATGTGTTTTCAGGTTATCGGCAAGTTCACTTCCTGTCGTTTCGGGAACAGAAATCAGATTTTCAATACCTACCGTTTCTTTTACCTG
>ERZ773116.2177-NODE-2177-length-16219-cov-146.829312_pt1 | contig 16219 bp, 10 predicted proteins | sample MGYA00580563_ERZ773116 | MGnify/ENA primary metagenome ERZ773116 (study PRJEB29015, sample SAMEA2737864) | human gut metagenome | biome: human gut; feature: human-associated habitat; material: faeces | place: China | collected 2012 ... | reverse complement strand
ATCGGTTTCAAGCCGAGAGCCATCGGAATTATCGGGGACAAAATCATCGTCCGGGATGTCTGGAGGCAGAAAGATGTCGCCGAGATGACCAACGACAGGGATCGTTTTGACACCGATGTACCGCCTCACGGAGTGGTTCTCGTCAGGGTGTTCCCTGGCTTCACCAAGGAAAGGCCGATAGGCAGCAGGAGGTAGCCCAGCGACAGCCAAAGATCTGGCATTCAACTAGAAAGCTTAATGTCCCGATGCGGATAACCGCATCGGGACATTACATTATTACAGACTGTTGAATATCACGTCATTATGCTTTCTACAGAAAATTTCACTATTTTTATGTAAGATTTGCCGCCTTATGATGTAAATAATACAGGCAAATGACATTGGCACAAGAATGACATTGGCATATAATACAAATATGAAGATTCTACATACATCAGACCTGCATCTGGGACATACGTTATATTCGTATGACAGGACAATCGAGCAGACCGGCTGCCTCGCCCAGATAGAAAACATCATCAAGGAACAGAAGCCGGACGCATACGTCATCAGCGGCGACATCTATCATACGACATCACCCCAGACGTCAGCGCAGGAGATGTTCATGCATCATCTCATGACAGTCCATGAGATTGCACCGTCAATGAAGATCATCGTGACAGCCGGCAACCACGACAGCAACAAGATAGAGATCACCGACCCGCTGTGGAACCTCGTGGGAGTATCCATCGTGGCATCCATAAAACGCAACATTCTCCAAGGAGAAGACAGCGATGAATTTCACAGGCAGCTTTTCGAACGCCATATCTTCCCCATCGTGAGGGACGGCAGCACCGTCAGCTACATTGTCGCCATACCGCACTGCTACCCAGGCAATTTCCCGGCCGTGAAGGCAGGTCTTCCGAGGGAAGAGAGAATGAAGGTGTTCATAGCCCTACTGCTTGGAGAAGTCGAGAAACGCAATAAAAACGGGCTTCCGGTGGTCGTGATGGCCCATACGGCAGTAAACCGGATCTCAGGAGAGAAACCCGACGCCGTCGGCCAGGACCTCGACATCATAGGAGGAATCGATATGGTCAATGCAGATGTTTTCGGCACAGGCTACGACTACATTGCACTCGGCCATATACACAATCCGCAGAACATCTCAGACAGGATCCGCTACAGCGGCTCTCCCCTGCCTGTATCTTTCGACGAGGACTTCCACCACAGCGTTTCGATCGTGACCATAGGCGCACACGGCGACACACCGGAGGTAGAGACAATCGACATTGACAATGCGATGCCGGTCATTACCATACCGGAGCAGGACGGGACCAGACGCAGCGATGTGAAGTCCCTCAAGTGGGATGAGGCATACGAGGCGTTCAAGAAAATGGACCCGGAAAAGGCCTGCTATGTACGGCTCAATGTCACTGACGACGGGACCATTCCGGTCGAGGCGAAAGACAAGGCCGCCAAAGTTCCGGAGCAATGCCATCTGAAGGCGAAGTTCTGCCTGATAAACAGGGTGAAGAAGGTCAATGACCAGGACATAAACTCCTCCGGGAAGATAAATATCAGCACCGCAGAACTCGGAAAGATGGGGCCTTACTCCGTGGCTGAACTCTACCTGAAGGAAACGGGACAAGAAGGCATTGACGAGAATATCCTCGCCCTGCTGAAAGAAACCATTGACGAAGTTATGAACCCTGAAAAACACGACTGATACCATGAAACTGAAGAAACTGGACATCACCAACATAGCGTCGATCTCTTCCGCAAGCATCGACTTCACGTCCGCACCGCTGTCAGACTCCCCTATTTTCCTCATCTGCGGCGAGACCGGGAGCGGAAAATCCACCATCCTGGACGCCATATGCCTTGCCCTGTACAACAAGACCCCGCGTCTGACGAACGGCAACAAGACAGTTGAAACGTCCTACAAAGAGGGCGGACAGGAAATCAGCATAGTGTCTGTAAACCAGCTGCTCAAGAAAGGAGAGAAGGAAGGCGGAATAACACTCCTGTTCGAGGGGGCGGACGGCTCCGACTACACTGCCGAGTGGAAATGCCGTGTAAACCGCAATGGAAAACTGGAAGACGAAGACTGGTCCATAACCGACAGCAAAGGCAATACGAATAACAAAAGGGGCAAGGCACGCATTGACAAGATGACCGAAATCATCGGCCTGGACTATGATGAGTTCTGCCGCACGTCAATGCTCGCCCAGGGGCAGTTCACCCAGTTTCTGAAAGCCGAGAGCAAGGAGAAGTCGGAGATTCTTGAGAAAATTACCGGCACTGAGATTTATGCGATAATCGGCACCCGCATCCATAAGAACTCAATCGACGCGGACAATGCCTACAAAGAGGCGAAAAAGGACGTCGATTCTGTCGTTCTTCTCTCGGCAGAGGAAAAGAGCGCTCTTGTCAATGAAATAAAACAGACTGAAGACGACATTGAAAAGAACAAGTCCGCATTGGCCCTGCTCGGAAGCCTGCTGAAGGCGTTTGAGGCTGTCGAAGCTGCCGAAAAGTCCATAAAGACATCTGAAGAGACTCTGGTATCGGCGAAGTCGAAGTTCTCTGTCCTCACCAATGACATTGCCTATGGCAAAGCCGAGCTCGACAAGAAAAACGACATTGCCGGAGATCTGGCGAAAGACATTGAGGCTCAGAAAGTTCACGCCGACATGTTCGCGAATGTCCAGACCATCGAATCGCATCTCGTGAATGTCACGAAGCAGGGAAACTACTGCAAGAAACAGAAAGTAGTTCTCGAGAATGAGAAGAACGCTCTTGAAGCATCCCGGGCACTTTTCGCCGAACTGGAAACGAAGAAAGCCGATGCGGAAAAGACTCTTGACAGCAAGAGAGAGGCTGTAACGGAGGCCATTGAGGCCAAGATGGCGCTCATGCCTGAAGATGTGGAGAAAGAGAGACTCAACATTGGCAAGGCACTGAAACTCATCGGCGATGCAGGCACTGCCTACGCTGTCATCCAGCAGAAAGAAGAGAACCTCGCTACCGGGAAGTCCGACTACAAAAAGGCAGTAGAAGAGATTGAGGCAGAGCGTGTCGCGCTCAACGAACTGAAGGACAAGTCGAAGACAGCCGATGACACCTACGAGAAAAGTCGTGAATTATATGAGACGCAGGCTATGGCAATAGACCGGGCATCCATCCGTCTCAGGAACTGGCTCCGTGAGACAGGCAGCGACATCTGTCCCGTATGTCATGCGAAAATAACATCGCTCATCTCGGAACAGGAGCAGAACGATCTTCTCAAACCTGCAAAAGAGGCATTGGAAAAGGCGGAAACGGAGAAACGGAAAGCAGATGAGGCATCAGTCAAAGCAAGTACAGCGTTCAACACCAGACTTAAAGAGCTCGACAATTCCAAAAGCAGGCTCGGCAACGACGAAAAGACCTTGGCAGGACTCAAGGAAGCGTTCGCCAAGAATTTCTCTTCACTGGGCTTAAAAGTCAATGAAGAAAACATCAGGGAAAAGCTCGAGGAGGCCAAAAAGACGCTGGACACACGCAAGGATGCCAATGAAAAGGCAATTGCCGCTGTCAATGAAAGGCAAAAGGCCGTGGACAACGCAACTGCAGACAGGGACAAATACCAGAGCGACATCTACTCTCCTATCGTATCCGACTACAACAGGAAGAACCTGGAGATCCAGAGAATCAGCAGCAACATTGACAATGCCAAGAAAATGATCTCTGTGGCAGAGAAATCCGCATCGGAGTCCCTTCTGGCGACAGAGAGCCTCATCTCCTTCCCTGACTGGAAGAAGGAATGGGAATATGATGACAAAGGCTTCATCGCGAATCTCAAGGAGAGTGCCAGAAAGTACAATGACACCCTGAAAGAATATGACAAGGTGACCGTAGAGATGAAGAATCTCAAAAGCGACATCGCATCCGCATCAGATGTAAGGGAAAGAATCATCGCGGCCAATGGGGGCTTCGTTTCCGGGGACATCGTACCGAAAAAATACGCCGGCAACGCAATCGTGGAGTGGGGTTCATTGGAGAGCCGCATCAGAACGGCTCTTGAGAACATCGACACCGCACGCAAGTCCAAAGAACTGAATGAGAACACCTTAGAAAACGCTTATGCTGAAGACGGAACCCTGCCTAAGACTGCCGTAGAGGTCAATGCACGGAAGAAGACTGTCGAATCGGACAATCTGGGCAAGTCAGAGCACCTCGGCAAGCTCAAGACTGTCATTGAGGATGATGACAGGAAGCAGGACGAGCTTAAAAGCAAGATTGACGCGCTTAACAGGGCCGGCAAGGTCAATGCCCAATGGAAAACGTTGGACACCCTTTTCGGCGGCACCGACGGATTCACATTCAAGAAGATAGCCCAGAGTTATATCATGCAGGACATCCTCAATCACGCAAACGCATATCTGAGAAAGATCGCACCGCGTTATGAATTGACAGCACAGCCGGGCTCACTCGTCATCCTGGTAGAGGACAATGAAGACGGTGTTGTCCGCTCTGGAAACACTCTTTCAGGCGGTGAAGGGTTCGTGATTTCATTGTCATTGGCCCTGGGCCTGTCCAGCCTCGCAGAGAACAGCATCAGCGTGGATACCCTCTTCATCGATGAAGGATTCGGAACACTCAGCCAGGAGTGGCTCAACAGCGTGATGTCTGCATTGGAGAAACTGAACTCCTCCAGCGGCAAGCACGTCGGCATCATCTCCCACATAGAGGACCTCCAGAAAAGAATCCCTACCGTGATAGAGGTCAAGAAAAAGAACGCCACCACCAGCGAAGTCTTCGTCCGCGATGCCCAATCTTAGTTCAATGATTTCCAGTCGCCGCAAGGGACTTTCACGGTTTTTGTCTTTTTGCCGCAGCGGACGACAATGCTGTCTGAACCGGATGCGTTCAGGATATAGACGCTCTTTCCACGACGGGGCACGTCAATGACGGCATTGTCCTGATATACGGCGATTATGAGTTCCTTATCGCTCTCCGCCTCGATGACAGGGTAGCCGAGTTCAGGATGATGCGGACGGAATTCGCTCTTGAGCAGAGTCTCACGATGATCGGAAGCGAACTTCATCCATTTTCTCATGACGTCAAGCTGTTCTTGCGGAATGTTCCTCAGCATTGTCGAGTATTGTACGACTCCGAAAATGGAGTTGATGATCGCTCTGCCCACATTCTCCGGAGTTTCGGAAATGTTCCATTCCAACATGTCTGAATGAACAGCCGTAGAACCGCTTGTCAGCCTGAGAGAGGCGATTCTCATCCTGTTGTCTTTCGCGTTGCCCGGGCAGTCTGCTGCACGGAACATATTGCCGTACTGTCTGATGGCAGGACCTATGTACTGCTGTCTGAACTCAATGAGAACCTCCGGTTTGATGGCTCTCAGAGCGGATGAGACTTCCTTCATCAGCACGTTCACGGCTTCGCTCAGATTCATGATGTCACGTCCGGCATATTTCTCTTTCACCGCCGGATCCTCTCCATGGAATCTGAAGCTGTCGATGAAATCGAGTTTGAATCCGTCCAGGTTCCAGTCTTTCAAGGCATTGACATACAAATCCACCAGATGTTTCCTGACCTCAGGGAAACGAGGATCAAGCACGCCGCAGCTGCTGACCCGGTCATTGTAGAGGTACTTTCCCTCAAATTTCTTGTAGGCGTCGCTATGCCATCCGACGTATGGGACACTGTACCAGACAAGATATTTCATTCCGAGATCATGAACTGCCGAAACGTGGGCAGCCATATCAGGAAATTTCTGGGGAGCCGGTCTCCAGTCTCCGCAAAAAGCATAACCTCTGTTTCCGTCAGTCGTCTGCCAACCGTCATCAAGAATTACGGTTTTCATTCCGAGATCCGCCGCAATACGGCACTCCTGTTCAATCGCTTCGGCATTTACGTCCTGGTGGAACTGGTACCAGCTTGAATACAACGGCTCAAATGCGGACTCATTCACAGGAAACGACTCGTAGCCATTCACCCGGCTCATCCAATCGGACGCCTCGCGGATGCTTTCCGACCAGAATACAGGTCGCTTGTCAAGCAGGATTTTAGTTTCATAATGCTTGGCAGGAGCTCCACTTTCCCTGAAGAAGCGCAGTTCAGAGCAGATTGCGCAACCTTCTTCCATTATGCCGAGTACGGCATCTACCTTGCGGAGCACCTCTGAGCAGGCGATTGTCAGGCAATTCGTATTATTGTCATCAAAATACTCATAGAGAGGCATCCTGTAGGCGAGTGAACTGCCGGCATTGGTTAAGCCCCAGAAAGGATCCAGGTGTGCGCCGCAATGCAAGTCCGGACTCCAGAAGTTGAAAACACCTTTCTGCGGGAAAGTGAAATATACATTGAATTTTGCCGGCGGTGCCTCTGTCTGTGCATCCATCGAAATGCTGATTATTTCTTTTCCTCCGTCATTTTCCAATGATGCGGTAAATTTCCAGTCTCCGGGATTGTCTGAGACGATTACAATCTCATCCACGAGCGAACTGCTCAATACGGGGGCTACAATTGTTCCCTTGGAAGCGAAAGGATTGCCCGTCCAAGTGTTCTGGGCGTATGAAGCGCAGATAGACAGAGCGGACAATGCAAACGTGAGTATGTGTTTGTACATATGAGTATTCTTAAACGGTTATTTTAATTATGGGGAGCGTCGTTGTAAGCCCGGTATTCGCCTTTGGTAACATTCAGGGTTTTCGGGAGCCAGACCTTATAGCGGGTGGATTTGTCCCAAGTATTGCCTGCGGATGCGAAGTCGCAGAGGTGGATCTGGCGTGGCTTGCCGTTGCCTTCCAGATCTGCTCCGGCTACCATCGGGGCTGTGAAAGACATCCACGCGAAATCGTTGCCTTCTGCCGGGGTCAGGGCGACGCTGCCGTCCTCTGAAGATTGGATTACCACGCATTCATCCACGAAACCGTCATTGAAACGGGAATCCCTTGCAAGCACTATAGGACCACGCACAACAGCCTGATGCCCATTAAGTTCCAGCAGATGCGGCGTAAGGTCAAGCGACAGTTCGATGCGGTCACCCTTCTTCCATTTGCGGTCCACCTTTGCGTATTCACCGGCAGGAAGATTGTCAAGACTGATGTTCAATGTATCAGAGCCGCTGATCAACTTTGCCGTAGTCGTCTTGCTCCATTGAGGGATCCTCAGCGCCAAAGTGAATTCTGCCGGTTTGGCCGGAGAGAGTTCTATGGAGATGTTTCCGGAAACCGGATAATTTCCACAGATTTTGATGCTCATGGAGTTGCGCTTGTCCAGGGAAATCTCCGCCTCGGAATCTCCATAATGGTTTATCTTGAGGCAATCGCCTTCTGTCAGATATGCGAGAGCCGGAATCATCGCGAAGGCGCGTGGACCATTTGCATTGCAGCAGTTTATATCCATATGGCATTGCTTCTCCCCTTCTACTCTCCAGCCTTCAAGCGGGGTATATTTGGCGATCTGGCTGCCGTCACACTTCATCGAACCGAGAATGGCATTGTAGAATGTCTTCTCAATCTGGTCAGCATAGCGGGAATCTCCGCAGAATTTCAGAAGCCTGCTGCAAAGCTGCATCCAGGTGAATCCGACGCAGGTCTCCATAGTGTGGTAAGTCGGAACGGTCTGGAGAGCTTTTCCGCCGTACCAGCACTCGATCGAACTGCCTGAACCAGCAATGTTTATTTCTTCCTCGATTATGTGTGAAACGCTCTTGCGCACGGCCTCGTAATAAGCTTCGTTTCCGGTCACTTTATAGTATTCGAGCAGTCCTTCGTAGCAGGACATCATTTCGTATGCCTTGGCGCCGTTCTCGTATGAAAACCATTTTGTATCAGGATGCGGAAAGCGCAGAGCCACAGGAATATCGGAACGGCTCACCAGTTTCGGGCCATCCGGACTTTCCCACTGCGAGACAATGTCTGTCGCGAAATCGAGGTAGCGTTTGTCTCCGCTTATGTTGTACAGTTTCATGATTGGTTCAAGCACGGAAGAACTTGCCATGCCTCTGTATAAGCCACATTTTACAATCTTGGCATTCTTGGATTTGAGCTGAGAAATGAGGTGGTCAGCCACACGCGATGCAGCAGAAAGAGCACGAGTGTCTCCTGAGAGTTCGTACCACGAGAGCAGTCCCAACATTGTGTATTTCCTTCCCCAGATGTCCCAATCTTTCAGCTGAGCTTCAGGAGCATAGTTTCCGATGTAGCCGTCAGGGCTCTGGGTTTCGATGATCTGTCCGACAGAAGCGGCAATCTTTTCATAAAGTGCCGCGTTGCCGGTGTAGCGGTATGTCTCGATTGCGCCCAAGGTCCATTTTCCCCAGAACTCACTTTGCCATCGCCATGTTTCAGTCCTGTGGCGGAAAGGTTCCACAAGTGCATCGACATCCTGTTCCATAACGCGATGACTGATGCAGTCGTCGATTCTTCCGCCTACATATCCATTGATTTTCACCGACTTCACTTTCAGTTCCGCAGTCTTTGCGCGGCCGATATTTCCTCCTGCACAGATGGAGCAAGCGAAAATTGCGAACAATGTGCTCAAGACAAATGCCCTGACGCTAAGATTGTTTTTCATATTCAATGATCGTTTTATAAATTTCAGAATGGCTAATTTACGAAAAAAAGCCGAGTACCGGTAGTCTGACACTTTAGAATCCGAAAAAGGTTAAAAATATTTGATAGAGTTCACCTATGATTCTAAAGACTTCGTCAATGGGCAAGCGGCCCGTCTATTATGTTCAGAAGAGTTACCGCAACGAAGACGGTAAGCCTTCCACCAAGTACGTAGAGACGGACAGGCGGTCAGCCACGGCGGACGTGGCCAACCCACGGCCTCGGGAAGTGGGAGGTGCCTGCCGGATACAAGTTCTCGCGGCAGTGAGGACGCAGGAGACGGCAGGAGGGCCGAACGGAGCAACGCGGAGTGAGTTCCGCTGCTGCCTGACTGTCGATGTGACACTGGTCTGAAGAGCACATCGAAGACGGCAATGGTGTCAAGCGTGACGCATCGAAGCCCGTAATAATGCTCCTTATGCGTGAAGGCACGGGGCATGCGTCAAGCCACGTAGGCAGAATCGCCTCTTTTGCCTACGTCATTGGACTCACGTGTGCAAATACGGCCTTTCTGCACACTTCATGCAGTTTTTGAACAGTCACGGGGGCAAATCAGGCCTTTTTGCCCCGTAACAAAAATCACGTGATAAATAAGTCTAATTAAGCATCTGCAAATACGGGCAAAAACACGTAGGAACACATCAGACCATGTCCTTACAATCTCGATTACAAGCAGCCCATGCTGCGATTTGGATACCACCTCCTATTTTGGAATGCCTATCTCCAAGAGGAGGCGACTCAGAATCCTCAACTTGTCCGTGAGAACCCGCCTCTCTACGGACAAATCATCATTTTACTCAACTTGTCCGGAAAACGCCACATTTCACGCACGGTGATATTCTTTTATGCCAACACCAGGCGATAGAAGTCGTTGACAAGTCCAGAAATGATGTCATAGCCTACCGTCCGCGCCAAAGTGCCCTCATTCATATAGCAACACTTGTTGACTTCGATCATCAAGGATTTGTAATCAACCGGTTTCTTGGGAGTTATCGAGTTTGAATATGGATTGTTCAGGCCTACCTTAAATCCGGTGCGATCAAACAGGTGCGTCGCCTTGTCGATCATCTCCTGCTCAGGCTTGCTTGCATCGTCATTATAGCCGATGCAGATGTCGATGTCGGCGAGATCCGAAGGAAACGAGTGGCAGTCTATGATGAGCGAGCCGGGAGCCAACTCAGAGGAAAGGCGCGAGATGAATCCGTGATATTCATTCATCAAGGCGGTCCGCCCGGAAATCAGGCGGCGGCAATCGCCGAACCTTTCGTAGAGGATGCCTTGGCCGGCGGCATTCAATCTTTCCGACAGCTACAACCTTATCGAAGCGGCCATGGATGGGAAGGCTCAAGCAGATGAGAATCTTAGAGTTACAGAGAATCGTTATCACGCATCCATGTGTCCTCTCTCGGATTATCTTGATGCGCAGTTCCAGTGGCAGCGGGCCAGGAGTAATCTTATCGAGGCGTTCACGCAGTCCCGTATCGCCGAGACGGATTACCTGATGGCTACCGGCCACCTGGTGAACGAGACGGTCTTCGCAAAGTAACGGGACGGATCCGATCAGTGAACAGCTTATCGAATATACCCATGCCTTATCAGGTCTTCTCTTGATCTGACGGGGAATGTGTAACCGTCACGGAGCAGGAACAAGTTGTCTGAAACCTGAATGATCGCTTCGTACAAATGGTCAGATACGATGATCCCTTTATTTGCTTTCTCCTCCCGGATCAGCGACTGCATCTTCTCGACATGAATAGGGGCGATGTTGGAGAAAGGTTCGTCCAGGATGCAGAAATCAGAGGGTGACTTGATGATGATGAACATTTCAGCGACACGAGCCTCGCCACCGGATAATTCCCGAAACTGTTTCTTCTGAAAGGTATGGAACTTGGGATCAAACGACACCAAGCCGTCATATTCAACATCATACAGTCTGAAGGCTTCGTCCAAGGTCATCCTCGGCGGCATGAAGAGATTCTGCGGAAGGTACTTGACCCTGTCGCCGATATGCCCATAGTCAGTACTTTGCTCATCGTTGAACCTTACGAATATGTTCTGTGGCTTTATGCCTCCCATAATACATTTGAACAGGCACGATTTTCCCGTACCGTTCCTCCCCAGGACACCCGTCACCTTGCCGCGTTCCGATGTGACGAAAGCGCTTTGAAGCACCGTTAGTTTTCCGAATTCAAGGTGCACGCTGTCAACAAGCATTCTATTTATCCTATCTGATGACATTGCCAACACATATTGAAAAGGTTAATAGCGCGACGAAGACCACGAAGTCAACAACAAACGGAATAGAATAATATTCAGTTCTGCTGATCCCCAGATTCAGATAGAAATAGATGGTCTGCCCTCTCTGGAAGGACTTGAACAAATACCAGATGACAGGGATAAACAGCAGCTTCAGCAGAACGAATGTGGGAGTCAAGGTAGGATCAAAGACGCACAGTCCGGCAGCGGTGAATGAATATGCCGCTGACACTAGGTACACCGCTTTGGCATACCGGGCCGACAACTTGATTTTCCGGAAGATATTCATAGATCCATCAATAAAGTTACGCATAGGCATCAAAACGACCGTCGTCGTCCGGATAGTCATCTTCATCAGAATCCACATCCTCGTCATCAGCATCAAAGGCAGGAATATGGACTTTCTCCATTTCAGACGCGTATTTTGTGAGACATCCTTCTGTGTAAGCAGCGACGGCATCCGACTGTCCTTGGGCATACGCCTTCTGAAGATACTCAAAAGCGCGGTCTACCCAATCCTCCTCCGGACGTACCACATACAAATATCGTCCTAAACCATATCGGGCATCCCGGTCTTCCCCATCCTCCATCTGACGGATTCTGTCAATCGTCGGCCCGTCCAACTTTAACAATTTGTAACGAATCTGGAAATCTTCTTTATTCATAGTCAATCGAAAAATACTCTTGGGTTAATCTCGGCCGGCGTTCGCCATTCAGTTCCTCATTCCGCAAGCAAGGTTTTCTTCTTGCTCCACTTAAACGATTACGTTTTCAAATGCCGCCGCCCATTCTATCGGATCCACTTTCAACTACTTTCTGCCATTCATTATCAATCATCTGTAAATTTAAGAATTTTCGGGGAATAACCTATAATTTGTTCTAGGACTCACCTGCAAATATCCTATCTTACCAAAGTCCGTGAACTCCTTGAATCTCATCCTGATGCTGCGACATTCGCCGCACAACTTAAAGCCGCTTATCCGACCCTGCCTGGCGCAGAAGGTGTAGATGCTCTTGCACAGGCACTTTGCAAATAGTATTTTGAAATATTATTGTCGGTCGTATCTCTTCAGAAGCGGCCGATTCGTCGTGAATTTATGTTACTTTTGCAGAGGAATACGCATATTATGGATAGAAAGACAATTCAGGATGCGACCTTTCCCAAATGTCCCATCCGCAACATACTCTCCCGCATCGGCGATAAATGGGCAATGTTAGTTCTATATACTCTTGAACAGCATGGTACATTGCGGTTCAATGACATGTACCGCCGCATCCCTGACATTTCTCAAAAAATGCAGACTGCCACGCTCAAGACGCTCACGGAAGACGGTCTCATTTCCAGAAAGTTATACCCGGCGGTCCCTCCCAAAGTAGAGTATTCATTGACAGATCGCGGGCGCAGCCTCCTTCCCCACCTTGATGCCCTGATTTCGTGGACAATCGAGAATTTCGATGGCATAATTTCAAATAGGACCAATTCCAACTAACGCCTTGACGCGTTTCGGTACTTTCTCTTCCAGAAAGGCCGGATATTCTTATGGATAAACACTCTACAGGAATGTTGTAGTTTCACTTGAATTCATTTCAATAAAGCATTAGAACAATGACCTACGAGGAATATTTGGCGGACAATCAGCGCTTGCGGAAACGAATCATAGAATTGGAACAAGAGAATGCTAGACATAAAAGGCTGGATGAGCCATTGCTGTCCGAATCGAAGTCTCCGACGCTTGAAAGTCGTAACTCGTTGACAAAAGAAGAAGAGAAAGAAATTAAACTGCGACGGAGGGTAAATCTTTTTCGGGACTCAAGGCCTAGGTGGAGAAAGGGTACCGCGCGAGAGAAATAGACACGAAAGGCCTGGCTGGTGAAAAGGGACGCAGGTGCAGAAAAAGTTCAAACACTGCGAGAGTTTCCCGAACCCTATCTAAACATTCACACGCACAGGCATCTTCCTGATGGATGGACCCGAGGCGGCATTATCCCCCCAATCGGCAGTTATCACTGATCTCGCGTATCTCGGAAATAGTCGAGGAATACGCTACGTGGACTACGAAGACACTGAAAACTACCGCATTACGAAGATGTTCATCAATCATAGGGAGATGATGGTTGAGAGTTTGACTGGAGGGATGTAAGTTCCTGATAGGAATAACCACTTAATTTTGGAGATTCGCGCGAAAAATGTTAATTTTGTAAGACTTAGCGGCATCCCTAATTAATTGCATTAAGCGAAATGACGGCACAAAGCGAACAGGCGCTTGAAAACGGGCTGATTTCGACCTTGAAGGACATGAGCTATGAGTATGTCCAGATCAAGGAAGAAACCAATCTCTACAGCAACTTCAAAGCGCAGCTGGAAAAACATAATGCCAAGAAGCTGGCCGAGATAGGCCGGACGGCATTTACCGATAAAGAATTCGAGAAGATCTGCATCTATCTGGAGGGCGGAACCCTCTTTGAGAAGTCTAAGAAACTCCGCGACCTATATCCAATGGAAACCGAGGACGGCCAGCACCGTATCTGGGTGGAATTCCTGAACAAGAACCACTGGTGCCAGAATGAATTCCAGGTATCCAACCAGATTACTATGGAAGGCCGCAAGACTTGCCGCTACGATGTCACCATCCTCATCAACGGCCTTCCGCTCGTACAAATTGAGCTTAAGAAACGCGGCGTAGAGTTGAAGCAGGCCTACAACCAGGTGCAGCGCTACCAGAAAACTTCCTTCCGCGGCCTTTTCGACTACATCCAGCTTTTTGTCATCTCCAACGGTGTCAACACGCGCTATTTTGCCAATAATCCCAACTGTGGCTATAAGTTTACCTTCAACTGGACTCTACCTAACAATGAGCCGGTGAACGACCTCAGCCAATTTGCGGCCCACTTCTTTGACAAATGCACCATGGGCAAGATGATTTCCAAATACATCGTCCTGCACGAGGGAGATAAATGCCTGATGGTCCTCCGCCCGTACCAGTATTACGCTGTGGAGAAAATCCTGGACCGCGTCCAGAACACGAATAAGAACGGCTACATCTGGCACACCACAGGCGCCGGTAAAACGCTGACATCTTTCAAGGCGGCGCAGCTGGTCGCAGAACTGGACGGCATCGACAAGGTGCTCTTCGTGGTGGACCGCCACGACCTGGACACTCAGACCAAGAGCGAATACGAGGCTTTTGAGCCTGGTGCAGTGGACGGCACCGACAATACCTATGAACTGGTCAAACGCCTCAACTCCGACAAGAAAATCATCCTCACAACCATCCAGAAGTTAAATGCCGCCATCAAGAAGGACTTCTACAACAAGCGTATTCAGGACCTTCGGGACAAGAAGTTTGTGATGATATTCGATGAGTGCCACCGCAGCCACTTTGGCGAGTGTCACCGTAACATTGTCAATTTCTTCCGGAACCTCCAGATATTCGGCTTCACCGGCACACCCATTTTTCCGGAGAATGCCAAGCAGGATATCACCACGTATGAAGTGTTCGGCGAATGCCTCCACAAGTATATGATCAAGGATGCCATTGCGGACGAAAACGTGCTGGGCTTCCTCGTAGAATACTATCAAGGCAAGCTGGACGCCAATGAACAGAGCGACATCCGGATGAAGACCATTGCTGAATTCATCGTCAACAACTTCCGTAAATCTACCTTCGACGGCGAATTCAACGCCCTCTTTGCCGTACAGTCCGTCCCGATGCTGCTCAAATACTACAAGATCTTCAAAGACCTGCAGCCGGACATCAAGATTGCCGCCATCTTTACCTATGCGCCTAATACCAGTCAGGATGATGCCAAGACCGGAATGAATCTGGGATTTGAGACGGATTCTGTGCAGGCAGATGAGCTGCAGGCCATCATGGATGACTACAACGCACATTTCGGCACGGCCTTCACTGCCGACAATTTCGGCGCCTACTACGACGATATCAACGAGCGTATGAAGAAGCGTAAGGTCGGTATGGAACCCATTGACCTTCTCTTGGTCGTGGGCATGTTCCTGACCGGATTTGACGCGAAGAAACTCAATACCCTCTATGTGGATAAGAACCTGGAGTACCACGGTCTCTTGCAGGCGTTCAGCCGCACCAACCGCATCCTGAACGAGAAGAAACGCTTCGGCAAGATCCTCTGCTTCCGTGATCTCAAGGCCAAGGTGGACGAGTCCCTAAAGCTCTTCTGCGGCGGTGACCCCAATGTGGGTGTCCAGCGCCCGGAGTTCAAGCAGGTCAAACGCGAACTGAATGAGCTCAGCGAGGCATTCCTGCAGAAGTATCCCACCATGGAATCCGTGGATGTCCTCAAGAGCGAATACGACAAAAAGAAGTTCCTCCTGGCCTTCCGCGACATTATCAAGAAACGCGCTGAAATCCAGATATACGAGGACTTTGACGCAGATGACCCCAGCCTTATCCTCTCCGAGCAGGACTACAACGACTACCGTTCCAAGTATCTGGACATGACAGTCGGCTTCATCAAGGAAGATTCTGATGAGCCGCACCTGCAGGAAGAGCTGTCCGCAGAATATGGTGACGGCGGCAAGTTGGAGGACATTGACTTCTGCCTGGAACTGCTGCATAGCGATGTCATTAACGTGGCCTACATTCTTTCCCTCATCAGCGACCTGAATCCTTCTGACGAAGACTATGAGCAGAAGCGCCAAGAGATTCTGGACACCATGATCAAGGATGCCACCATGCGCAAAAAGACACGTCTCATCGATGACTTCATCAAGACCAACGTGGACTATGATAAGGAAGGCTTCCAGCGGGCCAAAGCAGACGGCACCATGGATCTTGAAACCCGCCTGAAGGACTACATCATCGAGAAGAAAACCGAGGCCGTTGAGGACCTTGCCATGGTTGAAGGCGTGGATGCGGAAGCCCTTGGTAAGTACATGTCCGAATACGACTACCTGGGCCGTGAGAAGCCGGAGATCATTCAAGAAGCCGTCCGCAAAAAGAAGATGGGCCTGCTGGCCCGCAGCGCCACCGTTCGCCGCATCGTTGAGAAGATGCGTGAAATCATTGACCTATTTAGTTGGGAATAAAAGTTTTACACTGATATATGAGCGAAGAATTGCAACAGAGACTTCGTACCCAGCTTTGGGACGTTGCCAATAAACTCCGTGGAAATATGACCGCCGGTGACTTCATGTATTTCACCCTCGGTTTCATTTTCTACAAGTACCTCTCCCAGAAGATTGAGCTGTACATCGATGACCAGCTCAGCGAAGACGGCCTCACCTTCAAACAGGCCTGGACCTCCAACAAAGAGGAACTGAAAGCGGAAATCCAGCGCATCTGCATGGAAGACCTTGGCTATTTCATTGAGCCTGAGTTCCTGTACTC
>ERZ773116.2157-NODE-2157-length-16308-cov-4.271458_pt1 | contig 16308 bp, 17 predicted proteins | sample MGYA00580563_ERZ773116 | MGnify/ENA primary metagenome ERZ773116 (study PRJEB29015, sample SAMEA2737864) | human gut metagenome | biome: human gut; feature: human-associated habitat; material: faeces | place: China | collected 2012 ... | reverse complement strand
CCCCGCCTCGATGTCGCCGCCCACCGTGTTCAGAAGCAGCAGCAGGCCGTCCACATCGTCGCTTTCCTCGATCCCGGCCAGCAGGGGCAGGACATGCTCATATTTGGTGGTTTTCACCGTTTCCGGGGCGATCATATGCCCCTCCACCTGACCGATGATGGTGAGGGTGTAGATGCTTCCCTTGCTGGATTTCGTAATGTCCGAGCCAAGCTCCACAATCTGCTCCCGCTCCTGTTTTTTCATTTCCGCGTCCTTGTTTTCGCTCATAACCTAACCTCCCGTCTCCCATAGGATACCCGCTTTTTCGAAATTCACACTTGAAAGCGGCCGCGGTTTGTCGTATAATGAGGAGCGGTGATGATATGGCTACAAAAACGAACGCAGTCCGTCTGGTTCAGCAGGCGGGGATTCCCTGTCGTGAAGCGTTTTACGAATTCGACGAGCAGGATTTAAGCGGCGGCCATGCCGCACAGGCCATCGGAATGCCGGAGGAACAGGTTTTCAAGACGCTGGTCGCCCGGGGTGAAAAGACGGGCATCAACGTGTTCTGCATTCCCGTCTGCTGTGAGCTGGATCTGAAAAAGGCCGCCAAAGCCGCCGGGGACAAGAACATGGAGCTGGTGGCCGTCAAGGAGCTTCTCGGTCTGACCGGCTATATCCGCGGCGGATGCAGTCCCGTGGGGATGAAGAAGCACTACCCAACCTTTATTGACGAGACCTGCACGCTGTGGGACGAGATTGCCGTCTCCGCCGGCGCCAGAGGACACCAGATGATCGTTCCGCCCCAGCCCCTCGCGGAGCTGGTTGACGCTGAACTGACAGATATTATTGTATAGAAAGGAAATCCATATGTACGAATACAAGACAAAAGGCACCTGTTCTCAGAAGATTTTCTTCGACATTGAGGACAACAAGGTCAAGAATGTTCAGTTTATCGGCGGCTGCAACGGCAACCTGAAGGGCATCGGCAAGCTGGTGGAAGGAATGGACGTTGACGACGTCATCGCCCGGGTTGAGGGCGTCAAGTGCGGCATGAAGTCCACCTCCTGCCCCGATCAGCTGGCGCAGGCTCTGAAGGCCGCCAAGGCAAACCAGTAATTGACAAACGGCACGGGCTGAGTGGGCGCGGCGCATTAGACAGTTAACAGGCACAGCGGGATGATCCGCTGTGCCTGTTCTTGTATAAGCCCCCCTTGCCTCTCCCTTTGGGAGAGGTGGCTGAGCGAAGACGGAGAGGGGAAACTAGGCAAAGCCCTCTCAGTCACCTTCGGTGACAGCTCTCCCAGAGGGAGAGCCAAGGGGCTGTACCGATACGCTCCATTTACTGTTTTACGACCACCAAAGAACCAGTCTGTGCCGGTTTTTGCACATAATCAAAATATAATGCCATTGAATCGGCAAAAAATCCGTGTTATAATATAAAAAAAGCAGAAAGAAGGCTATCTCTTGACCAGTTCGGAGGCGCATTACCAAAAAATGACGGAAACCCCGGTTTCCCGGCTGATTCTGAATCTCGGTATCCCCACCATTATTTCCATGCTCATCACCAGCATCTATAACATGGCGGACACCTACTTTGTCGGCACTCTGGGGGAAAGTACTCAGGCCGCGACGGGCATTCTCTTCACCGTTCAGGCCATCATGCAGGGTCTGGCCTTCATGCTTGGCCATGGCGCCGGCACCTACGTTTCCCGGGCGCTGGCGGACAAGAATACCGACGAGGCCACCATGTACGTCTCCACTTCCTTTTTCACCGGCATTGGTCTGGGGGTGATAATCAGCGTGTCTGGCCTTTCGTTTCTCAGGCCGCTGGTACATTTTCTCGGCAGCACCGACACCATCGCCCCCTATGCCATGGACTATGGCTTCTGGGTATTTCTGGCCGCGCCAATGATCATCTGCTCCCTGATTCTCAATAACTGTCTGCGCTATGAGGGCAAGGCCTTTTATGCCATGTTCGGCCTGACCGCCGGTGGTCTTCTGAACATTCTGGGGGACTACATTCTGGTCATGAAGCTGGGCATGGGCGTCTACGGCGCGGGACTTGCCACCGCCGCTTCCCAGCTGGTGAGCTTTACAATTCTTCTGATCATGTACCTGAAAATAGCGCAAAGCACCATCCGCTTCCGCGCCGTCAGCCGGAAATTCAAGACCTATCTTTCCATTTGCCGGGTGGGTCTGCCCTCCCTCATCCGTCAGGGGCTGACCTCCGTGACCATGGGGCTGCTGAACAACATGACAAAGCCCTTTGGCGACGCGGCCATTGCCGCCATGAGCGTGGTCAACCGGTATTCCAATTTCCTGATCTGCGTCGGTCTCGGCATCGGGCAGGGCTTCCAGCCGGTGGCATCCTTCAATTATCAGGCCAGAAAATACGACCGGGTGAAAAAAGGTCTGGTGTTCACCATGTGCTTCGGGCTGGTCTTCATCGGCAGCTTTGCCGTTCTCAGCATGATCTGCGCCGAGGGCATCATCGGGATTTTCCAGAAAAGCGAGGCGGTCATTGCCATCGGCTCCACCGCGCTGCGGTATACGGCGATCGGAATGCTGTTTGCCCCCTTCTCCGTGCCGGTGAACATGCTTTATCAGAGCATCCAGCAGCCCACGATTTCCTCGGTTCTGTCCCTCATCCGTTCCGGCGCGGTCACCATTCCCATGCTGCTGATCGGGGTTCCCTTGCTGGGGCTGCCCGGAGTTCAGATCGCCCAGCCCACAGCGGACGTGATAGCTGGACTTCTCAGCATCCCGTTCATCGTCCGTTTCCTCAAGAAAACCCCCACAGAATAGCAAAACGCAGGAGCGTCCACGATTGGTCGCTCCTGCGTCTTTTATTTTTTTACAGCGGCAAGAATGTACTTCACCAGCTCGTCCCGGCCGTTCCCCTTCTCCGCAGAGAACGGAATCACCGGGCAGCTCTCCGGAAGCGCCAAATCCTCCCGGATGACCTTCAGGTTCGGTTCCAGCTCGCTTCTTTTCAGCTTGTCCATCTTGTTGGCAACGACCACAAAGGGACACCCGGAATCTAAGAACCACCGCGCCATGGTGATATCGTTGTTGGTGGGCGGATGGCGGTAGTCCACAATCAGCACGCCCAGATCGATGCGGTTTGCCGCGAAATAATCCTCCATCAGCCGCCCCCAGCGCTCTTTCTCGCCGGCGGAAACCTTCGCAAAGCCGTATCCGGGCAGGTCAACCAGATAGCAGGCGCCGTCCAGGGTGAAGTAATTCACATGGACGGTTTTTCCCGGCTTATCCCCTACCCGCGCAAAGTTTTTCCGCTGCAAAAGGCGGTTGATCACCGAGGATTTTCCCACGTTGGACTTCCCGGCAAAGGCAATTTCCGGAAGCCGTTTTGTGGGAAAATTCTCCTTGGATGCGGCGGAAATCAGAAATTCCACATTCTGAAAGTTCACAATTCTTCCTCCGTTACTGGCGCAGACCGGGCTTTTGCACCCTGGTGCGCACATCCCCGGGAAGCTCCGTCAGAATGGTGGGGCTGACCTCAGTAGGCCGGTTCAGCGCGGCGGAAAGCACCGTGTCCATGGTCTGTGCGCTGATGAAATTCAGCTGACGCCGGACGGTCTGGTCGATTTCCTCCAAATCCCGCTCGTTGTCCTTGGGGATAATGACGGTGCGCACGCCGTGGCGCAGAGCCGCCATGGTCTTTTCCCGCAGTCCGCCGATGCGCATAACCCGTCCCCGAAGGGAAATTTCGCCGGTCATAGCGATATCCCGCCGCACGCTGACCCCCGTCAGGGCGGAGACAATGGCCGTGCAGACGGTGACGCCCGCCGAGGGGCCGTCCTTGGGAACCGCCCCCTCCGGGAAATGAACGTGAATGTCCTTGGTCTTGTAGAAATCCGGAGCAACCCCCAGCTTCTGGGCGTTGGCGCGGATGTAGCTCAGCGCCGCATGGGCGGATTCCTTCATCACATCGCCCAGGTTTCCGGTCAGCTCCAGCTTACCGGAGCCGTCCATGACGTTGACCTCTACTTCCAGCGTTTCACCGCCGACGCTTGTCCAGGCAAGCCCCGTGACCAGACCCACCTGATCGGTGCAGGGCAGCCGGTCGGGCAGAAATTTGCGAACACCCAGATAGTGTTCCAGATTGCTGCCTGTAACGATGATCTTCTTCGGTGTTTCCTGGGAAAGGATCTCCATGTCTGCCTTTCGGCAGATCTCGCCGAAGCAGCGCTCCAGATTCCGCACGCCGGATTCCCGGGTGTAGCAGGAAATCGTCTCACGAATGGCGTCGTCGGTGATGCGAAGCTGCGCCTTTTTCAGGCCGTGCTTTTTCAGCTGCTTGGGAATCAGGTGATTCTTGGCGATCATGAACTTTTCTTCATCCGTGTAGGAGCCAAGCTCGATGATCTCCATACGGTCCAGCAGCGGCCGGGGCACGGTGTCCAGGGTGTTTGCCGTGGTGATAAACAGCACGTCGGACAGGTCAAAGGGGATTTCCAGGTAATGGTCACGATAGTCGTGGTTCTGCTCCGCGTCCAGCACTTCCAGAAGGGCGGCGCTGGGGTCGCCGCGGTAATCGGAACCCAATTTGTCGATCTCGTCCAGCAGCAGCACGGGATTGCAGCTGCCTGCCTGGGTCATGGCGGTCATGATACGGCCGGGCATGGCACCGACGTAGGTCTTCCGATGTCCCCGGATGTCCGCCTCATCGTGAATGCCGCCCAGGGAAATTCGCGCCATTTTCCGGTTCAGACTCCGGGCGATGGAATAGGAAATGGAGGTCTTGCCCACGCCGGGAGGCCCCACCAGGCACAGAATCTGGGGCGGCATCTGGGGCGCCATTTCCCGGACGGCGATGGTTTCCAGGATGCGCTCCTTCACCTTTTCCAGTCCAAAATGGTCATGCTCCAGAATCTTCCGGGCAGCGGCCACGTCCACCCGTTCTTTGGTCCTGACGTTCCATGGCAGCTCCAGCACGGTGTCCAGATAATTCCGCAGCACCGCTCCTTCAGAAGAACCGAAGGGCTGCTTTTTCAGCCGCTCCACGTCCTTCAGGAGCTTCTTCTCCGTATCCTCTTCCAGGTGGAGATTCTGAATGCTCTGGGCATAGGTGTCAAATTCATCCTCGTCGTCCTCTTCCCCCAGCTCCTCCCGGATGGCCTTTATCTGCTCGCGCAGGAAGTAATCCTTCTGGTTCTGGTCAATGGCGGCGCGGGTCTTCTCCTGGATATCCCCTTCCAGCCGGAGCATCTCCACCTCCCGGCGCAGAAGCTGGACGGCAGTTTCCAGACGGCGGACGCTGTTCAGCTGGCAGAGCATTTTCGCCTTGTCCGGGAAGTCGATGCCGGAATTCTGGGCGATGGAGTCGGCAATGAAGCCGCTGCTCTCGCTGGCCAGCATCCGCAGCTGAACGGTCTGAGCGGGATGCTCACACAGCTCCAGATACACGCCGTACAGGGAATTGGCCTCCCGGCGCAGAGCGCGGGCGCGAATGGTGTCCGCCGGTTCCTCCACGCTTGCCGACTCCACAATGCCGGAAAGGTACGGCTCGCTCTGAGACAGCTCGGTGATCTTGCCCCGGCTGATGCCGGTGACCAGAATCCGCAGATTCTCCCCCTGGGTTTTCAGCACCTGCTTGACCTTGGCAATGCAGCCGATGGCATACAGGTCTTTCAGCGTCGGGTCGTCCACCAGCAAATCCTTCTGGGGGATCAGCAGCAAATTCTGGTCGCCCTGCATGGCCGCTTCCAGCGCCTTAATGGACTTACCGCGGCCGACTTCAAAATGAACGGTCTGTTCGGGGAAAACGCACAGTCCCCGCAAGGCAAGGATGGGCATTTTCCCTGCAAAAATGGTTTCAGTCAAAGTTCTTCCCTCCTTTTTGAAAAAAGGGGGTAGAAAAACTACCCCCTTGGAAGAATAGAGATATTATTTGCGCCCGGAGATTTTTTCTCTGGGATGGGCGGTGTCCCGTATGACGCCGGGGTCGGCGCCCTCGACGGCTTCGGGGGTGATGATGATCTTCTGAATGGACAGATCGGAGGGGATCAGGAACATGATCTTTGTCATGATCTTCTCCATGATCGCCCGGAGTCCTCTCGCGCCGATCTGACGGTCAAGCGCCTTCTGGGCAATGGCCTGAAGGGCTTCCGGCTGAATTTCCAGCGCCACGCCGTCCATTTCCAGCAGTTTCTGGTACTGCTTCGTCAGGGCGTTTTTCGGCTCCACAAGAATCCGAACCAGATCGTCCCGGGACAGACTGCGCAGAGTGGTGATCACCGGCATACGTCCCACAAGCTCGGGGATGATGCCGAATTTCAGCAGATCGTGAGGCTCCACCTGGGTGAACAATGTACCGACATCCCGCTTGCTCTTGCTCTGTACGGGGGAATCAAAGCCGATGGCGCTCTTGTCAGTGCGCTTCTCGATGATCTTGTCCAGACCGTCAAACGCGCCGCCGCAGATAAAGAGGATGTTGGTGGTGTCCACCTGAATCATTTCCTGCTGGGGATGCTTCCGGCCGCCCTGGGGCGGAACGTTGGCAACGGTGCCTTCCAGAATTTTCAGAAGTGCCTGCTGCACGCCCTCGCCGGAAACGTCCCGGGTGATGGAGGTGTTTTCGCTCTTGCGGGCGATTTTGTCCATTTCGTCGATGTAGATAATGCCCCTTTCCGCCAGCTCCACGTCAAAATCGGCGGCCTGGAGCAGACGAAGCAGAATATTTTCCACATCGTCGCCCACATATCCGGCCTCGGTCAGGGTGGTGGCGTCCGCGATGGCAAAGGGAACGTTCAGAATTTTCGCCAGCGTCTGGGCAAAGAGGGTCTTGCCGCTGCCCGTTGGCCCAATGAGCAGAATGTTGCTCTTCTGAAGCTCCACATCGGAATCCGCGCCGAAATAAATGCGCTTATAGTGGTTGTACACCGCGACGGACAGGGCGACCTTCGCCTCGTCCTGCCCCACGATGTAATTGTCCATGAAGGACTTGATCTCTACGGGTGTGGGCAGCTTGTCGGGGGCGTTCAGGCCGCTGCCCGTATCTATTTCCTGCCGCAGAAGATCGCTGCAGGCAGCCACACAGTCGCTGCAGATATACACCCCAGGACCGGCAATCAGCCGTGACACCTGATTCTCCCGCTTCCCGCAGAAGCTGCATCGAATCGGCGGCTGCTCAGTGTTCTTTGCCATGACACCGGTACCTCGTTTCTAGATAATTTTAATGGTGGTCAAGCACCCTGTCGATCAGGCCGAAGGCCTTGGCTTCCTCTGCGGTCATGAAATTGTCACGCTCGCAGGCGGCGGTGACCTCCTCGATGGAGCGGCCGGTATTCTCGGAGAGAATGCGGTTCATCCGCGCCTTGACGGTTTCCAGACGCTTCAGGTGGATGGCCATGTCCGTGATCTGACCCTGGGTACCCGCGGAGGGCTGGTGGATCATGATCTCGGAATTGGGAAGCACCATACGCTTGCCCTTGGTGCCGGCACTGAGAAGGAATGCGCCCATGGAGGCGGCCAGGCCGACGCAGATGGTCGCGACATCGCACTTAATGTACTGCATGGTGTCGTAGATGGCCATACCTGCGGTGACGCTGCCGCCGGGGCTGTTGATATAGAACTGAATGTCCTTATCCGGATCCTGGGCTTCCAGGTACAGCAGCTGGGCAACCACCAGGCTTGCGGTGGTGTCGTTCACTTCTTCAGACAGGAACACGATGCGGTCGTTCAGCAGACGGGAGAAAATGTCATAGCTGCGCTCGCCGCGGCTGGTCTGCTCAACAACATAGGGAACTAAACTCATGGTAATGTCTCCTTTCAGGGGTTTGAAACATTCTAACCATCGCGGGGAAAGGTTATTCCTTTATGAGGATTATTCCTCGGTCTTCTCCTCGGCCTTGGGGGCTACGGGGACGGCGCTGTCCACGATGACCTTGATTGCCTTGCGGGTCTTGATGCTGCCGGTCAGCTCGTCCATGGGAACCATTTCCTTGACCTTGTCCACTTCCAGCTCGTACTGCTCGGCCAGGGACTTGAACTCCGCCTCGATGTCCTCGTCGGAAGCGGTGATGCCCTCCACCTCGGCGATCTTCTCCAGGGTGACGGAAATCTTCGCCTGCTTCTCGGCGGCGGGACGGAAGGCGTTGCGCATGGTGCTGACATCGCCGCCCATCATCTTGGCGTACTGCTCCATGGAGTAGCCGCTCATTTGCAGCTGATAGCCGAAGCGCTCCATCTGGATGTCCAGCTCGTTCTCCACCAGCGCCTTGGGCATGTCCACGGTGGTATTCTCGGCGGCCTTGTCCACAGCGGCCTGCTCAAAGGCGCTGTCAGCCTGCTTCTTGGCATTTTCCAGAGCCTTGGCACGGATGTCGGCCTTCAGCTCGTCCAGCGTATCGAACTCGGAAACGTCCTTGGCAAACTCGTCGTCCTGCTCGGGAACGATGGTCTCGGTGACCTTGTTCAGCTTGACGTGGAACACGACGGCCTTACCGGCCAGCTCCTTGTGGTAGTCCTCGGGGAAGGTGATGTCGATGTCCTTCTCCTCACCGGCGCTCATGCCGACGATCTGCTCCTCAAAGCCGGGAACGAACTGACCGGAGCCCAGCTTCAGGTCAAAGTTGTCGCCCTTGCCGCCCTCGAAGGGTACGCCATTATCGAAGCCCTCGAAGTCGATGTTGGCGGTGTCGCCCATCTGGGCGGGACGCTCCACGGTCTCGGTGGAAGCGACATTCTGCGCCATCCGATCCAGCTCGGCCTGCACCTGCTCGTCGGTGACGTTAACCTCCTCCTTCTCCACTTCCAGACCCTTGTACTGCCCCAGCGTGACCTCGGGGTAGACCTCGGTGGTCAGGGTCAGGGTAACGATATTGTCGTCGCCGATCTGCATGTCGGTCAGGTTGGGACGGCCGATGGCCTTGAAATCCTGCTTGGCAATGGCGAAATCATAAATCTCGGGGAATATCTCTTCCAGACCGTCTTCGTAGAAAACGTGGGCGCCATACATGGCCTCGATCATCTTTCTGGGAGCCTTGCCCTTACGGAAACCGGGGAGCTGAATGCTCTTGCGAGCCTTCATGTAAGCCTTGTTGACGCCGGACTCCATCAGTTCCTTGTCGATTTCGACAACGACGGTAGCCTCGTTGCCTTTTCTTTCGATGCTCTTAACGTTCATTGTAAGTAATCCTCCTAATTGGTTCCCGTGACCGAGACCATTTATTTATAATTGTACAGCCGATATATTCTATCAGAAAAAGACGGAAATGTCCACACTTTTATGAAAAAAGTTTTGAATAATTGCGCTACGGAATGACCTTGTAAGGCCGGAAACCGGTATAATCCGCCGCGACCAGCCGAAAATCCACCCCGTCCCACAGCCCTTCCATGGCAAGGGCGTGACTTCCTCCGTGCAGATGGCCGTAAAAACAGCGGCTGACGCCGTATTGCGCCAGAAGCCGCAAAATTTCCGGGCATTCATATCCCCGATATCGGGGCGGATAGTGGAGAAACACCATCTTCCGCATGTCCCCCGCCGCCTTCAGCGAGGCTTCCAGCCGCAGCAGCTCCCGCTTGAACACCTTTTCGTCATGTTCGCCGGAGCGTTCTTCCTCGTAAAACCACCCCCGGGTACCGCAGATGGCGACGCCCTCATATTCATAGCAGTTGTTGTTCAGAAGATTCAGATTTTCAAAGCCGTTTTCCTCACAGAACTTCCGAAATTTCGCCGCCGTGCTCCACCAGTAGTCGTGGTTCCCCTTGAGAATGATCTTCCGTCCGGGGATGGCGTTGATCCAGGCAAAATCCGCTTTTGCGCCGGACAAATCCAGCGCCCAGCTCAAATCTCCCAGCAAAACCGTGGTATCCTCCGGCCGGATGACGGATAAACCTTCTTTGAGCTTGTCCATGTAACCAACCCAAGCGCCGCCGAAAATGTCCATTGGCTTCGGCGCGCCCAGGCACAGATGCAGGTCGCCGATGGCATAAAGAGCCATGGAACACCTCCTTAGTAGCTGTAGCAAAAGATATGAGAGCCGATCGTCCCCCAAATCTTCTTGTTCACGGCAAATTTCGCGTAAAAAACCACATCCTCAGGCAGCACATACGGCCCGTTCAGCGCCCGCTCCACGGCCTTATACTGGGTGTCCGTGGGCTGCGCAAGATACAGATTCTTCACCGCCGCAAACTGATCCTTCGCGTATATGATGCTGTTGATGGAGGACTGGAAATTCCCGGATTTCAGGCGGTTGAGAATCACCTCTGCCACCGCCTGCTGCCCCTCAAAGGGTTCGCTCTGGGCTTCCATGAAAATCAGATCGGCCATCAGCTTGACCTCCGCGTCCGTCAGTTCCAGGCCGGGATAGCGGGATTCCTCGGGCGCCGGTTCCGGTTCGTAGATGAACGGTTCTTCCGGCATCTGCGTCTTGTCGTAGATCCACGCGCCCTCGTAGCCCGCAATCAGCCTGCCGTCGGGAAAGCCGTTTTCCAGCAGCTCACCCACGCCCCAGGCGCTGTAATCCCTGTCATCCGGGTCAAGCACCCGAATTTTCCCGTCTTCGGTCACACCGGTCAGGACAATAAAGTGGTTTCCTCCCGGAAACACCGACCTCGACCCCATCAGCGCGATGGCCACCTTCCCTTCCCGGACGGCTTTCAGCGCTTCGTTCACATTCAGCGCCCGTTTCCATGGAATCTGCATCAGATCGGACACCTTTTCCAGCCGTTTGTAATGGCTGCCGCCGTACTGCACCGCGTAATCGGCGATATCGGCGGGGGTGTAGACATGGTCGGTCATATAGGTCGCAACCATGGCCAGTGCGGCGACGCTGCTCCCGCTGGTGGCAACGGTGCCGTTGCCGTACCGGATGTCGGGATATTCCGACTGGTGATAGTGGGGAACCGCGTCGATCGTGACCTTCGGCGCTTCGGTCTCCACAGGAACGGTTTCTTCCGGCAGGGTCGTTTCCGCTGCCGTCTCCTCCGGGACCGTTTCCTCCGTCGGGACAGTCGTCGCTGCGGTTTCCGGCGGCACAGTCTCAGTGGCCTCGGTCATCTCCGTTGTTTCCTCCGGAGCGGCGTCCATAGTCGCTTGCCGTATACATTTGTACGAGAAAAACGCCGCCGATACCAGCGCAATGGCAACGATCACGGTCAGGCAGGCTATCTTTATATATCGGATCATTGGCATCCTCCTTCAGGGGGACAAAAGGTTCTTTCTACTCCATATACTGTTCCAGCGCGTCCTCGGAAACGCCCAGAGCATTTGCAACGGTTCCGGCATCGCAGATGGGGCTTTTCTCCGCCAGCACCAGGGCGTGGCAGCTCTCCCCTGTCCTGCCCCGGAAATCCAGCAGTCCCGCGTAGGCAAGGGCGGCGTAGGGCGACAACAGATACCCGGCAGAGCCGCGGATACCGGAAATGGTGGATATCATCCGGCGGCTGCTGACGACGCTGACGTCCAGCCCCTCCCTCAGCCGGGAAAACGTGCTGTCTTTTGGGCAGTACATCCCACCCCGGCGGCAGGCATCCAGATAAGCGTCCACCTCCGCCAGTCCGCCGCAGGCGTAAATCAAGCGTTCCAGCCCCCCGGGCAGGGTCACATCCGCCTCCGGGGTGCCGGTGGGGACGCTGACGGTGTCCGTGCGGAACTGGCCGTGGTGAATCAGATTCCACAGGTTCCCGTTTTCGTTGCAGCAGCAGATGATATTCCCGATGGGCAGTCCCCACGCCCGGGCGTACCACGCGCTCATGGGCAGGTCAAAATTGCCGCACACCACGGAAATATCCACGCGCTTTTCATGCTCCGTAATTCCCGCCCGGGCAAACTCGCCGAAAATGCCGAACAGCACGGCGATCCCAACGGCAGTTTTCACCCAGCCGCCGTCCGCTCCCGGGCAGCCGCCCCGCAGCTGCCCTGCGAGAATGTGTACCAGATGGTCAAATGTCCATTCCGGGTTGTGCCAGCACTCCCCGGCAATAATCCGCTGGGGCAGGTTCCCCAACCGGACGGGATAGCGCCCGACGCAGAATTCCACATCCCACCGGGTCAGCTTCGTATTGAACAGCCGGTTCAGCACCTCGGCAACGCACTGATGAAAGGATTTCTCCTTCAGCGCGTCAATCTCCTCCCGGGAAAAAACAGGCTCCCGGAACGGCACATACAGTCCGCCGTCCGGCCCCCGGTTTTCCCGCAGGACACGCTGGGCGGTGTAGGCATCCCGGTTATTTCGCGTGGTCACATACAGCACATTCCATCACTCCAATGGCATTGTTCCAGAAAATGTTGCCCACCGTTTCTTCCCCCAGCCCGCGTTCCAGCAGACGCCGGGCAAGGGCAGGCCAGCTCTGAACGCCCTCAAACCCGGCGGGCATTTCGGTAATTCCGTCCAGATCGCCGCCCAGGGCAATGTGCTTTCCGCTGGGGTCAAGCTCCATAAAATGAAGAATGTGGTCGCACATGGTGTCCAAGGTGGGCTTCTCCCCGGTGAACTCCGCGCAGACGTTGTACCCGGCCACGCCGCCGGTCTGGACGATGGCACGGAACATGTCGTCCGTCAGGTTGCGGCTGTTGTTCCAGACAGCGCGGCTGTTGGAATGGGTGGCAACAATGGGCGCCTGGGTGATATCCATAATATCCCAGAAGCCCTCGTCGCTGATATGGCTGACGTCGATCAGCATTCCCAAACGCTGGGCTTCTTCCACATACGCCCGCCCCTGATCGGTCAGTCCGCCGCCGGTCTCATGGGAGCCTGTGAGAGGGTTCTTTTCGTTCCAGCCAAGGCTGGAGATGCGGAAGCCGATAAGCCAGAGACTACTCAGCAGCTCCGGGTCATATCCGATTCCCGCTGTTCCTTCCAGCGTCAGAATGGCGGACATCTTTCCGTTCTTCCGGTTTTCTTCAATTTCCTTCGGGGAATAGGCAATGGAAATCAAATCCTTATTCTTATCCATTTCCCGTTGAAGCGTGGCGATTCCCCGCTCAAAGGCGACCACAGGCGACACATGATGACGTTTCTCCATAAAGGGCGTGGTAAAGCAGGCGAAGCACTGGGCATAGCCCCCCAGCCGGGACGCCCGCTCCAGGTCGATATGGAAGTCGTTCTTCCGCAGGCTGCCCGCCTGGTTCATGTCGTCGCCCAAAAGTGCCAGAACCGTGTCACAGTGCAGATCAATCACAGGAAAATTCATTGAAAGGCATCCTCCAAATGGTGAATTTCCGGGTGAAGCGTCTGGGTTCCATCCGGTGCGTAGATTTCGATAACGTCAAACCGGGGCTGCAAATCCGTGGGGTTTTCGGACAGATACAGCGCGGCGGTAGTGCGGATCCTGTCCTGCTTTTTCCGGTCAACATACTCCATTGCCCGGGCAAAATCCGCTGATTTCCGGAGTTTTACCTCCACAAATACCAAAAACGCCTTGTTTTTGACAATCAGGTCAACTTCCCCGAACCGGCAGCGGTATCCGCTGGCCACGACGGCATACCGCTTTTTCCGCAGATATTCCGCCGCCAGCGCTTCGCCCCAGGCGCCTGTCAGCTTACTTTTCCCCATAGAACTTTTTGAGGAAGCTCATCCGGTGAATGGGGCAGGCGCCATAGGCGCGGAGGGCATCGTAATGCGCCCGGGTGGGATAGCCCTTGTGGATGTCAAAGCCGTACTCGGGGTACTGCTTCGCCATTTCCAGCATAAAGTCGTCCCGGGAAACCTTGGCAAGCACCGACGCCGCGGCAATATTGGCACTGAGGCTGTCCCCCTTGACCACGGTCTTCACCGGGATTCCGAAATCCTTTTCCCGGTTTCCGTCGATCAGAACGAGGTCGGGCTTTACGGCAAGCTGCCCCAGCGCCCGCTCCATGGCAAGAAACGTGGCCTGCAAAATGTTGATCTCGTCAATCTCCTTCTCCGTGGCGAAACCGATCCCGTAGGCAACTGCCTGTTCCTGAATGATTGGGAACAGCTCCCGGCGTTTTTTGTCCGTCAGCTTTTTGCTGTCCGTCAGGCCGGGGATATCCAGATGGGGCGGCAGGATCACCGCCGCCGCGTACACGGGACCAGCCAGCGGCCCGCGCCCGGCTTCGTCCACGCCGCAGATCGTCCCCACGCCGCCGGAAAAGAATCCATCTTCAATTTCCCACATTTTTCCGCCGCTCATACCATATCCTCCGGCATTTCCAGAGTAAAATTACCCAATTTTCCGCTTCTGAATTCATCCAGCAGGACTTTTGCCATCCGTTCGGTGTTCACTTCCCCGCCGGAAATCAGATAGCCCCGCTTCCTTGCGGCCATTTCCAGCAGCTGCCAGCCGGGCGTCCCCTCCGGCGCTTCCACCTTGTAGCGCTCCAGCAGGGTCTGGGGATAAAATTGATGCAGCAGCTCCATCAGGCGGTACGCCAGCCCCTCAAGGTCGATGACGCCTTCCTTGACCGCACCGGTATAGGCCAGCATCATGCCCACCTCCGGGTCTTCAAATTTCGGCCACAGGATGCCGGGAGTGTCCAGCAGCTGAAGCCCGCTGTCCACCGTCACCCACTGCTTGCCCCGGGTCACGCCGGGACGGTTTTCCGCCTTCGCGCTCTTGCGGCCGGAAATCTGGTTGATGAGCGTGGACTTGCCCACATTGGGAATCCCCACCACCATCACCCGGAGGGGACGGCTCATCCCCCGCTTGGCGTCCCGTTCCAGCTTTTCGGCGCAGGCCAGACGTGCGGCGGGGGTAAAGGCGGAAATTCCCTTTTTCGTTTTGCAGTCCGTGGCGATGACCGCCATACCTTTTTTCTTAAAATACTCCGCCCACCTTTTCGTAGCGGCGGGGTCTGCCAAATCCATACGGTTCAGAACGATCATCCGGGGCTTTTCCCCGCAGATGGCGTCAATATCCGGATTCCGGCTGGAAACGGGAATCCGGGCATCCACGATCTCGCACACCGCGTCCACCAGTTTTAGGTCCGCTTCAATCTGCCGCCGGGTCTTGGTCATGTGGCCGGGATACCACTGAATGTTCATGTTATCTGTCATTATACCGCTCCGACTCTCTCAAATTCTCTGGGATACGTCCCCTCGTCCGTGCCGGGATACATCAGGAAAATCGCCTTGCCCAGCACTTCCCGCCTGTCGATCTGCCCCACGTCGGGGTAACGGCTGTCCTTGGAAATGCCCCGGTTGTCCCCCAGAACGAAAATGCAGCCCTCAGCCACCGTCAGCGGGAAATGAACGCCGCCGTCTACGGTGGTCAGCGCATTGATATAGTCCTCCCGGAGCACCTCGCCGTCCACGGAAACATCTCCCGTCTCAAAATCGATGTCCACGGTCTGCCCTTCCGTTGCGATGACCCGCTTGACGATGGGCTTGCCGTCATCAAAGGATTCCTTGCTGATGACGACGATGTCCCCCCGCTGAGGGTTATGGTAAAACGTGTTGTTCAGCAGGAGCAGATAATCTCCGTCCAGCAGTGTCATCCGCATACTCCCGCCGGAGACCACGATAATGCGGAACACCAGCAGAAACAGCAGCATCACGATCAAAAGCAGATACAGCATATCATGGGCGTACAGCAGCACACTTTTCTGCCAGCCCGGCTTTTCCTCTTCCTTTTTCTTCCTCTTCTCCGCCATTATAGCGTCCCTCCCATAAAAAACGGCCTGTGCCGTTGGGATATTCTCCCTTTAGTATATCACAGCAAGCGTCTGTTTTCTATAATAAAATGTAAATATTTCCCACATACCGCCCAATCATACGATTTCTCGATATAATAGTATGATTAAAAACCAGTATCAGCGGAAAACCCACACGGCGTAATAAAAAAAGAGGGCAAAGCCCTCTTTTTTTATTGAGTTGCAGCTTAGACCTTCTCCTTGACCTTTGCAGCCTTGCCGGCGCGGTCGCGCAGGTAGTACAGCTTTGCCCGACGAACCTTGCCCTTGCGGACGGTCTCGATCATGGCAACGTTGGGAGAATGCAGGGGGAAAACCTTCTCGCAGCCCACGCCGTAGGAGATACGGCGAACGGTGACGGTCTCACCGATGCCGCCGTGCTTACGGGCGATAACGGTGCCTTCAAACACCTGGATACGCTCACGAGCGCCTTCCTTGATGCGCACATGCACACGAACGGTGTCGCCGACCTTCACTTCGGGCAGCTCCTCCTTCATGTACTGGCTGTTCAGAGCCTTAACCAAATCCATCTCATTGTCCTCCTTAAATATTAGGCGTTCATGCCGCGCACATGCCGGCAGAGGACTCACCTTGATTTCAGACCGATTTATTCTAGCACGGATTCATCCGAAAATCAAGCCTTATTTTACAAAACATTCGGAAAATACGGAGGAAAAACATCTTCCGCAGCCGAAATCAGCCGC